>FWWM01004934.1_pt1 | contig 30207 bp, 25 predicted proteins | sample 2228351 | NCBI WGS metagenome assembly FWWM01 (sample SAMEA103939774, study PRJEB20133) | metagenome | reverse complement strand
CGGGCTCGGTGGGTGGTGGGCTGCTGGGCGTCACCTGGCCGCTGGCTCCCACGACGACAAAGGCGACCGAGGTCGGCTGGCTGGTCTGCCCCCTGGCGGTGTAGGCCACTGCCGAGACGGTATGCGGACCGGCCTGGCCAAAGGTCCACGGCTGGCTAGCGGTCAGGGAGGACATTCCCTTGGGGTTCGGGCTGGTGACCGCTGCCACCAAAAAGTTGTCCACGCTCAGCTCCAGACGGGTGATGTCCGAAGCGCCGCTGGCCGTGGCCTGAAGCAGGATCTCACTGCCGGCAGCCACCTGTGCTGAGGGCAGCGGCGATTGGATCACGACGGTAGGCGTCCCGCCCCGCAGGGTCGTTTTGATCAGGAGGAGAACAACGATCACCGCCGCAATTGCCACCGCAATTCCCAGCAAGCTGACAATCCAGGGCAGCACCGACCGTTGTTGCGGGGCAGCGGGCGGTGGATAGGCGGGCCCGGCTGTGGGCGGCCGATAGGCCGGTGGGGCCGCGGCCTGGATCGGCCCCTGCACCGTGGCGTCGGCGGCCGGCGTCAGGTGCACATCAAAGAGGGTGTTGCCTACCCGCAGCACATAACCGTGGCGCAGCGGTTCCGGGGCGGTGATGCGCCGTTCATTGACATAGGTGCCGTTGGCGCTGCCCAGGTCCTGGATGAACCAGATGCCACCCTGCCAGAACAGGGTAGCGTGATGGCGCGACACCTGTGGGTCGGCCAGGGCAATGGTGTTGTCCGCCTGACGGCCGATAGTGATCGGGCCCTGGGTCAGGGGAAAGACCTGGCCCGTGTGCCGGACGATCAATGATGGGCCAGAAGCTGGTGGATAACTCATCACTCACCTCCTTGCAACCTTTTATCAAAGACCTGGTGCAGCTATCTTGGCTATGTTAGATTCTGCTAAAGACGGCCCTCACCCCCGCCCTCCGCTCCGCGTCGGGCACCACCTCGGCCGGGGGTGAGGGCTTGCTACTGACCAATCTAGCAATGTCAAGGTATACACGTTACCAGAGGGCAGGTTTTGCCCACGCCTCTCTTGCCCGCGATCCGGATCACCCGCCCCAGGTACTCAATGCGCAGGTGGTGGAACGCCCGGAAAATTCGGACCTTTAGGGAGTTCTGGACTAGAGCCTGGCTCATCGCTTCCCCCTCTTTTTCGGCGCGGTGATATTTTACCACATTTTGGGTCCGCACGCAATAGCCATGCACACAGCTAGGAGAGTGAGACCCTTGCACGTTTGGCAAAGGTTTTTTCTTGGCGTCTTGGTAGTTTCGCCTCTCAGTTCCGACCAGGCCGGGTCAGGCAAGATCTCCGGATCCGGCTGACAGCGCCTTGCGCAGGAACTGGCCGGTGTACGACTTGGCTACCCGGGCCACCTCCTCCGGCGTGCCCTCGGCGACCACCCAGCCGCCACCGTCGCCCCCCTCCGGCCCCAGGTCTATGACCCAGTCGGCAGCCTTGATCACGTCCAGGTTGTGCTCGATGACGACGACGGTGTTGCCCTGGTCCACCAGGCGGTGCAGCACCTGCAGCAGCTTTTCGATGTCGGCAAAGTGCAAGCCGGTGGTCGGCTCGTCCAGGATGTAGAAGGTCTGGCCGGTAGCGCGGCGTGACAGTTCCTTGGCGAGCTTGACCCGCTGCGCCTCACCGCCGGAAAGGGTCGTCGCCGGCTGGCCCAGGCGGATATAGCCCAACCCCACATCGGACAGGGTCTTGAGCTTGTTGCGGATGCGCGGCACGTTGGAAAAGAAGCTCAGCGCCTCATCCACGGTCATGTCCAACACATCGGCGATGTTGCGGCCTTTGTAGCGGATCTCCAGGGCTTCGCGGTTGTACCGTTTGCCGTGACACACCTCACACGGCACGTACACGTCGGGCAGGAACTGCATTTCGATCCGGATAATGCCGTCGCCCTGGCACGCCTCGCAACGCCCCCCCTTGACGTTAAAGCTAAACCGGCCTGGCTGGTAACCGCGCGCTTTGGCCTCCGGCAGATGGGCGAACAGGTCGCGGATGTCGGTAAAGACATTGGTATAAGTCGCCGGGTTGGAGCGGGGGGTGCGGCCGATGGGGCTCTGGTCCACATTGACCACCTTGTCAATGAGCTCCAACCCCAGGATCACATCGTGCTTGCCCGGCTTGTCTTTGGCCCGATAAAAGTATTGGTTCAGCCGCTTGTAGAGCACTTCGACCACCAGACTGCTTTTGCCCGAACCCGATACCCCGGTCACGGCGATAAGCTTGCGCAACGGAAAGCGCACGGTGATGGACTTGAGGTTGTTCTCGGCGGCGCCAACCACGGTCAGGAACTGGCCGCTGCCGGGACGGCGCGCCTTGGGCATGGGGATGCGCCGCTCGCCACGCAGGTAGGCCGCCGTGAGCGACGTTTCGCACTTGAGGAACTCGCCCACCGGCGCCGAGCAGACCACCCAGCCGCCATTTTCACCAGCCCCCGGCCCCAGGTCGAGGATCCAGTCGGCGGCACGCATCGTCTCTTCGTCATGTTCGACGACGATCACGGTGTTGCCCAGGTCGCGCATCGAAAGGAGGGTGTGGATCAGCCGGCCGTTATCGCGGGGATGCAGGCCGACGCTTGGCTCGTCGAGGATATAGAGCACCCCCATCAGCCGCGACCCGATCTGGGTCGCCAGGCGGATGCGCTGCGATTCACCGCCGGAAAGGGTCGTCGCTCGCCGGTCAATGGTCAGGTAATCCAACCCTACGTCGGCCATGAACGACAGTCGGGCGTGCAGCTCTTTTAAGATCTGGTGGGCAATCATCTGCTGTCTTTTGGTCAGGGATGATCCGCTTGCTCCCTCTTCCCCCTCCGGCCCCCCAGGCCCTTGCAGCTCCTCGATCCAGCGCAGCATCTCCGTTACCGACATGGCCGTCACCTGGTCAATCGTTTTTCCGGCCACAGTCACGGCCAGGGCTTCGGGTTTGAGGCGGCGGCCGCGGCAGACCGGGCAGTCGCGCTCGGCCATGTAGCGTTCCAGCTCTTCTTTCACCGATTCGGAGGTGGCTTCCCGGTAGCGGCGTTGCAGGTTGGGGATGACCCCTTCAAAGTGGGCCGTGTAGGTGCGCAGTTGGCCCTGAGCGGTCTTGTACTGCAGCGTGACCTGTTCGCCCCGCTGCCCGCCAAAGAGGAGAAAGTTTAGCTGGCTGGGCAACAGCTCCCGCACCGGCACGTTCAGGGGGATACCCTGTTGTTGGGCCGCTGCCTCCAACAGTTGGCGGTAGTAGCTGTCGCCAGACCGCTCACGGGTCCACGGCTCGATGGCCCCCTGGTTCAACGTCCTGCTCCGGTCGGGGATGACCAGGTCGGGGTCAATTTCCAGCTCTGTGCCCAACCCCATGCAGGCCGGACAGGCTCCGTGGGGGCTGTTGAAGGAGAAGGTACGCGGCTCGATTTCGGGCAGGCTGATGCCACAGTGGATGCAGGCAAAATGCTCAGAAAAAAGGTGATCGTGGGGCGATTCCCCGTCGGTCACATCGCTGACGATCATCACCCCGCCCCCCAGCTTCAAAGCCGTCTCCACCGAGTCGGTCAGGCGAGTATGGTCCATACCTCCCCCATCGCCGTCGCCGTGGTGCACAATCAGCCGGTCCACCACCGCCTCGATGGTGTGCATTTTGTAGCGGTCTAGCTCGATCTCCTCGTCCACGTCGCGCACCTGGCCGTTAACCCGCACCCGGACGAACCCCATCTTGCGCACATCCTCAAACACCTTGCGATGCTCGCCCTTGCGGTCCTTGATCAGCGGGGCCAGGATCAGGAGACGGCTGTTCTCCGGCATCTCTTCGATGGCTTCCACGATCTGCCCCACGGTCTGCTGGTGGATCTCGCGGCCGCAACGCGGGCAGTGGGGTATCCCCACGCGAGCGAACAAAAGCCGCAAGTAGTCATAGATTTCGGTCACGGTGCCGACGGTAGAACGGGGATTGCGGCTGGTGCCCTTCTGGTCAATGCTGATGGCCGGGCTGAGGCCTTCGATCTGGTCCACGTCGGGTTTTTGCATCTCGCCCAGGAACTGACGGGCATAGGCCGACAGCGACTCGACATAGCGCCGTTGGCCCTCAGCATAGAGGGTATCGAAGGCCAGCGACGACTTGCCCGACCCCGATAGCCCGGTGATCACGATCAGCTTGTCGCGGGGCAGCTCGACGTCAATGTTCTTCAGGTTGTGTTCCCGCGCACCTCGGATGATAATCTTTTCCTGTGGCAAAGCAATTCCTCCCCGGCGCCGATTCCGGCACTGAAAGCTAACTTGCCATTATATCATGAAAGGAGGGCCGGGGCAAAATGTCGGCAGTGGGAGCGTCACAAGTCAGTATTCCCGAAGGCCGGTTTCTGCACCCTGGATGTCCCCAGGGGGTTACGCTCTCTCGGCAGTGGGGCAACTCTGCAGGAGTTGCCCTACTAGGACTCAGGGTTACGTAAAATGGAAATCTGGGGTAAAATGTGATACAATGAACCTGTTGGAAGTCCTGATCCGTGAAGGAATCTGGTCCATGCCGCAAGTGATCGCGCTCGGCGATGTGAATGTAGACATCATCGCCCATTTCTCCTTTTACCCCGCCCAGGGAGAGGATGCCCTGGCCCACTCGACCGAAATCCACTGCGGGGGATCGGCAGCCAACACGGCGATGGTGTTGGCCCGGATGGGGATCCAAGTCAGCTTGATCGCCCGACTCGGGCCCGATTCGCTGGCCCTGCGCGCCCTGCACAGCCTCCATGACGCCGGCGTGATCGCAAGTGATCTGCAGCGGGATGCAACGGCCATGACCGGCCTGATGTATGTCATCGTGACACCCGACGGCGAGCGGACCATCCTGGGCCACCGGGGCGCCAACGTCTTGACCGACCCGGCGCAGATCCGCGAAGAGAGCTTTCGGACGGCCAAGCTGTTCCACCTGTCGGGATATGCGCTGCTGGCCGATCCGCAGCGCAGCGCGGCTCTGTTGGCCCTGGAAATGGCCTGTCGCCATAACCTGACCGTAACCCTCGATCCGGGCATGGCCGTCCCCCAGGCCGCACTGAACGAGATGCGCGCCCTGCTGCCGGCAGTCAACATTTTGCTGCCCAGCCTGGCCGAGGCCCGACATCTGACCGGCCTGAGCGAGCCGGAAGCGTGTGCCCGAGCGTTGCTGGCGGCCGGGGTTCAGACCGTGGCTTTGAAGCTGGGCCGGGAAGGGTCATTGATCGCCAACGGTGACCGGTTGTTCCGCGTGCCCGGCTTTTCGGTAGAGGTGCGGGATAGCACCGGGGCAGGCGATAGCTTTGCCGCCGGCGTCATCGCCGGCTTTCTGGGCGGACTGGATTGGCCCGGCATCGCGGTGCTGGGCAACGCCCTGGGGGCAATGACCGCTGCCCAAGTTGGAGCAGGGGCAGTAGCCCTCAAAGCCCGTGAGGTGCTGGCCCTCCTGACCAGCCACCAACACCGGCCCGACTATTGCCACTGCATCGAAGCTATCCAGCAGGCCATAGACTTTGTGACTACACTGGCTACTGAACCAAAGGAGGAAGGAAAACCGTGGTGGAGATAACCTGGAAAAAAAGGCTGGACAGCATCCGGTTGAGCTCCTTGCCCGCCATGTTCGGCGTGGAGAAACCGATCATCGGTATGGTACACCTCTGGCCGCTGCCGGGCGCGCCGGGCTACGCCGGGTATAGCATGGGGGCGGTTCTGGACCACGCCCGCCGTGATGCCGAGGCCCTGCTGGAAGGCGGTGTGGACGGCCTCATCGTAGAGAACATGTGGGACCTGCCTTACCATGTCGGGGCCGACGTGCCCTTGGAGGCAGTGACGGCCCAGGCGGTGGCGGCCCGGGCGATCCGGGAGATAACCGATCGGCCGGTGGGTGTCAATGTGATCCACAACGGCTGGCAGGCGGAGCTGGCCATTGCCGTGGCCGCCGGGCTGGATTTTATCCGCGTCTGCATCTTGACCGGTGCCCGGCTGTGGGACACCGGCGACCTGGGCCGGGGCTGCGCCGCCGACCTGCTGCGCCGGCGCAAGGAGTTGGGAGCAGAGCACCTCAAGCTCTTTGCCGACGTAGACAAAAAGCATTCCCTGCCCTTTCCCGGGCTTGACCTCGAAACCCACATCGAATGGACCGAGTTCTACCGGGCCGATGCCCTCATCGTCTCCGGGCGGATGACGGGCGACGCCCCGCCACTGGACAAAGTGCGCCAGGCCAAGGCAGCCGCGACGCGGCCAGTGCTCATGGGCAGCGGCACCACAGCCGAAAACATCGCCGAGTTCTTGCAATACGCAGATGGAGCGATTGTAGGCAGTAGCTTGAAAGTGGATGGAATTGCCGAAAACCCGGTGGATGTAGAACGGGTGCGGCGCTATATGGCGGCAGTGCGGGAGGTGCGGCAGCGGATGGAAAATGGCTGAGAGTGGTGAAAAACCCCCTCCCAGACCACGGCAACGCCGAGGACAAGGGGCATTTTAGGCTTTCCGCCGGGCAACGTGCCGGGGCGCTGTTCTACTTCTCGCGCTCCGGTTTGCCCACTGCCCTCATCTCGACGACCAATCCCCCCGTAACTTTGGCCAGCAGGTTGTAGGCCAGGCCCACCAGGGCCACCGTTGCGGCCAGGAAGGCCCCATTTGTCAGTGCCAGGGCCAGGACGACCAGGAACAGCACCGCTGCCGAAGCCGCCCCCAGCGTTTGGAGCAGCTCCAGCACCTTGTCCAGCCCTAAAAGCTGCACGAAATTCAGGTGAGCGATCTCCTGGCCAAGCAGGTTGACGTTCACCTCTTGCCAGCTTTCCAGCCATTGGCGCAGCAAGGTGGCCGCCCCCAGGCCGAGCAGCCCACATAGCAGGCTCGGCAGAAAGGCCGCGACAACACCCAGCAGACAGCCCATCCCGCCCAACGACCTCAGACTGATGCGACGAATAGCGACTTTCATCCTGCTCCGTAAAAAAACATAGAACGTCAACTATCAGCCGTCATCTCACCCTTGACGTTTGACGCATGACGTTTGACGCATGACGTTTGACGCATGACGTTTGACGCATGACGCTTGACGCATGCCCCAATACTTCTGCTACCCGAAAAGGATCGGTAGCGATGACGCTCTGGGCAAAAAACTCCATCGCCCCCACATCAGAGGTCCGGCTGCTGAGGTTTCCTCGATCCAGCACACGCACGACAAGGGGAAAGCCGCTCCAATCCTCGTCCACCGCAGCCAGGGGCGGCTGGTAAAGGGCCAGGTTAAAGCTCTGCACCCCCAATTCCTCGACAAAGGTGCGCAGCAGCCGGTAGAGGGCCGCCTTCAGATCATCGCCAAAGCCAGGGGCGATGATGTGCGTTTCCTTCTCTTTGAAGGGGGTCAGCGAGGGCAAGATGGTCGCCAGGCCACACTCCACAGCCAGTCCCAGGGCGCGGTGCACGGCCACCAGGTCGTCGAAATAGTTTGCGCCGTGCGCCGCTCGATAGCGCAGGGCTGCCTGCCGCCAAGCCTCGATCCTGGCATAGTGCATCCCCCGCGTCAGGGTCACCTGGGCGTGGCCGTGGAGGATCGAAGCGCCGCTGCGCCACAGGCAGTTCCACAGAAAAAAGGGGTAACACGCCTCCGGGTCGCGCCGGTGCGCGGCCCACGCCCACTCCTGAGCCAGATCGAGACAGTCGGCCACCTGTTCGGCGGTAAAGTGCAGGGGATGGTGTTCGTCAAAGATGATCACGGCGTGCCAGCCGTCATATTTGGCCACATTAGAGGCGGTGAAGCTGTGCTGCCCCCGGAGGCGGCCAAAGGGATCGGCGGGGGTATGCTCCAGGGGGCGGCAAAAGTCACACCTGTCCCGGTTGCTGAGGGTCTCTTCCAGGTCGCCGGTAGCCGGCGGCGCCTCCAGAGGACGCCGGGCGCGCAGCGTGTTAAACAAGGCTCCCTCCAGCGTAACCCGGTTGGTGACCTTGACGATCTGCTGCCGGCGGACGGCATCCACTGCGCCAAAGTGATCGGCGAGCCAGGCGTGCATGGTCTCCGGCGGCACGGTCTGGCCTTCGGTCACCTCGACGTGAAAGATGCGGTCAAAGCGCGCCTGGTCCTCGGTCGGCAGAGCAGTGACCAAGGCTTCCAGGTTGGCGATATTTCAACGGGGCATCCAGGCGCTCACGGCTTGACCTGATACTTCTCCAGCCCAGGCCGGGGAATGCGGCTGGCGATGGCCCGGCGGTAGAGGTCCACATACTTGCGCGCCGAGCGGTCCCAAGAGAAATCGGCGCTCATGCCCCGTAGCTGGATCTGGCGCCATACCTCGCGGTGTTTGAAGGTTTCGGCAGCGCGGACGATGGCCGCAAAGAGCTGCCAGCGGTCGTAGGGTTTGAAGACAAAGCCGGTGCCCTGGCCGGTGCGCGGGTCAAAGTCCTGCACTGTGTCGGCCAGGCCGCCGGTGGCGCGCACGATAGGCACGCTGCCATAGTGCATGGCGATCATCTGGTTGGTGCCACACGGCTCGAAGCGGCTGGGCATCAGGAACATGTCGCTGCCGGCATAGATGCGCCGCGCCAGCGAATCGTTAAAGGTCAGAAAAATGGCCACCTGGCGGGGATACTGCTGCACCATGCGGCTGAACAGGTCATGGTAGTGCTGGTCGCCGGTGCCCATCAGCACCAGGTGCAGCCCCAGGTCAAGGACATGGTCAATCACCTCCCCCAGGATGTCAAACCCTTTCGAGTCGGTCAGGCGAGAGATGATGCCGATGAGGGGGGTGTCTGGGTCTTCGGGCAGCTTGGCCTCCCGTTGCAAGGCCAGCTTGTTCTCCAGCCGCCGGTCCAGGGTTGTCATGTCATAGTTGGTGGCGATATGGGGGTCGGTCGCCGGGTTGACCGTCTCGTAGTCTATGCCGTTGAGGATGCCGAATAACCGGTCACGCCGGTCGCGCAGGAGCGGGTCCAGCCGCTCGCCATACTCTGGGGTCAGGATCTCGTGGGCATAGGTTTCGCTGACGGTGTTCACCAGGTCGGCCCAATAGATGCCCCGCGCCATGAGGTCCACCACCTCGTTCAGGTCGGCCATTTCGGGATGGTATTGAAAGCCCCATTCGTCAATGCCAGCGATCTCGAGCACGCGGTAGCCAAAGATGCCCTGGTAGGCCAGGTTGTGGATGGTATAGAGGGTGACGACATTGGCAAAGAAGGGATCGTCTTTGTAGACGGTATTCAGCCAGTTGGGCACGATGGCCGTATGCCAGTCGTGGCAGTGGATGATGTCCGGCTGCCATTCCAGATGTTTGAGGGCTTCCAGCACCGCCCGGCAGTAGAAGATAAAGCGATCGGCATCGTCGGGGTACATATAGATGCCTTCCCGGTCGAAATACTTGGCGCTATCTACCATATAGACCGGGACATCGGCGCCGATGGTGCCCTGTAGAAGGCGGGCCGGCTCGGTGGTGTGTTGGATGGGGACGTCGAAGGTAGGCACCACCTCTCGCAACTGAAAACGGTTGGGGTCAATCCGCCCGTAGCGAGGCATGGCCACCCGGATGTCGTGGCCCAGGGCCCGGATGGCCTTGGGCAGGGCGCCGGCCACGTCGGCCAGGCCGCCGGTTTTGGCAAAAGGCACCACCTCAGCCGCCAGGAGCAGGATCTTTAGCGGTCCATTTTTGCTCATCGTCGAGAAACTCCTCCGGTCTGATGATCCAGGGATGCTCGTGCGGCTCCGAGTCTAGCACAAGTTGGGGGATTTGGCAAATACCGGTCTATTTTCCGGCTTCCTGCTGACCATCCAGCTCTTGCCGCACCGTGCGCACCAGCTCCGCTGCCTTGAGTTCGGCCAGGCAATAGCACGGCCCGCCCAGCGCCCGGGCCAGATTCTGGGCCAGCCCCCGGTCGTAGGCGGCGTGCTCCATGTTGACTACCACCGAATGGATGCGGGTGCGGCGGATCAGGTCGGCGATCTTGTGCGCTTCTTCCTGCGGCGGCGTTTCGGTTAGCGACACATTGCCCGCGCCGTCGGTTAACAGGATCATGAGCGGCATGGCCTCGGGGTGCAGGAGCAGCTCGCGGCGAAAGGTGCGGTAGGCCAGCATCAAGCCGGCCGAAAGGGGGGTCTTGCCGCCGACCGGCAGGTGGCGCAGCGCCTCCTTGGCCAGCTCCACGCTGCCTGTAAAGGGCAACACCAGCCGCGCTTCCTCTTTCTGAAAGACCACCAGGCCTACCCGGTCACGCCTCTGGTAGGCGTCCACCAGCAAGGACATGATGGCCCCCTTGGTCGCCTCCATGCGCTGTGCGCCGGCCATGCTCCAGCTGGCGTCCACGACGAACAGGATCAGGTTGGAGGCTCGGCGTACGCGGACCTTTTTTTGCACATCCTGGGGCAAAATGGTCAAGGTGCCCGGCTCGCTCCCCCGTTCGACCTGCTGCATGGCGGCCTGGCGGATGGTGGCATCGAGGGCAATATCGTTCAGATCGCCGTCGGCGGGCCGGGCCTGGATGTAGCGGCCCCGCTTGCGACTGGTGCGGGTGGTGGACCGTTTGCCGGCGGTGCGACGGGCCAGGCGGTCCATAGGCGATTCCAGCCGTCGGGGGCGGAATAGTTCGCCGACGGGCACGGCCATCTCGACCTCCTGGCCCTTGCCCAACCCCAGCGGGTCGGCAACGTGGCCCTGAATGGGCATGCCGGCCCCGCCCAGGTCCAATTCGCCGGTCTGGGGAGGCTGATCGTCAGCCGTTACCTCTTTTTTTTTCCCTCAGCAGGCTCGATCAGCGAAGCGCCAGGGGGTTTAGCCTGCTCGGTCATCGTGCGGGCCTCTTGTAGCCGGTTAGAAAGCTCACCCAGCCGGTTCTCAGTTTCCTGGAAAGGCAGCCGTTTGAGACGGTGGGGCAACGCCAGCTCGGCGGCAACCAGAATGTCCAGCTCCATAATGCGCGGCTCTTGCAGGCTGACGCCATCGCGGGCAAAGCGGAGTGCGGCATGGGCCAACGCCGTCTTGAGGATGACAATGTCGGCCCGATGGCCGTCTACTTCAAAGCTGGTGGTCAGCTCGGCAATCGTATACAGGTCGTGGGGCCGGTAGCTCACCCGGGGCAGCAACTCGCGGGCGCGGGCGATGTCGCGGGAAAGCTGTTGTTCATAGGGTTCCCACTCGGCGCGAAAGCCCTCCGGGTCGCTCTCGAACTGGACGGTGCGCTCCAGAATGTCCACCCGGGCTTGTGGATCGGTGATGCCTCGGATCTCGACGCACAGGGCAAAGCGGTCGAGAAGTTGGGGGCGCAGCTCCCCCTCTTCGGGGTTCATCGTGCCTACCAGGATAAAGCGCGCCGGATGGCTGAAAGAGATGCCCTCCCGCTCGACGACATTGCGGCCCATAGCCGCCGAGTCCAAGAGCAGGTCTACCACATGGTCGTCCAGCAGGTTGACCTCGTCCACGTAGAGCAGGCCGCGGTTGGCAGCAGCCAGTACGCCCGGTTCGAACTTTTTCTTGCCGGTCTTGAGGGCCGCTTCAATATCCAGCGTGCCGACTACGCGGTCCTCGGTGGCGCTAACCGGCAGGTCCACGAACCGGGTCTTGTGCCGCCGGACGGGCAGCACCTCGCCGTGGGTCACCCGCTCGTAGCAGTTATCGCACAGCCGCTCCGGGCGATGGGGGTCGCAGTGGAAAGGGCAGTCGGCCACCACATCGATCTCGGGCAGCAGGGCGGCCAGAGCACGCGCCGCCGTGGACTTGGCCGTGCCGCGTTCACCCCGGATCAGCACGCCGCCAATCCGGGGGCTGATGGCGTTGAGGATCAACGCCGTTTTCATCGTCTCCTGACCGACGATGGCGGTAAACGGGAAAATAACCTGCAAGGTCACCCCCAAGCAAGTTGCCGGTAGCAAGTCATGTTACTTGCCACTCTCAACGTTCAAGCGGTTCGACCACACCGGCGCCGATGTGGCTGTCGGCCCGGCCGCCGCAGTCCTTGCTGCGCGTTGCCTCGTGGGCACATGCGTCACAGCAATAGACCTTGTCACCGCGCCGGACCGGGTTGGGCCCCAGCTCTTCGCCACAGTGGTCGCATGTGGTTTTAGCGGACATCTCTTTCTTCCTTTCCGGTGCGCAATCCGCACGGTAGGCCACGCAGCCCTAGAAAACCTTAAACATCTCTTTCTTGACATTGCACACCGGGCAGCGGTCCGGCGGTTCACCGATGTGGGTAAAGCCACACACCGGGCAGATGTACACCGGGCCAATGGCAATATCCTGGCCCGACTCGGCGGCTGCCTTGGCGTCGCCGTACATCACGGCGTGGATCTTTTCGGCTTCAATGGCGTAGGTCATGCTGCGCTCGGCTTCCTTTTCCTCCTGGGCTTGGGCCACCAGAAGGTAGGCAGCATACATCTCGTCCACTTCAAAGGTCTCGCCCTCTATGGCGACTTGCAGGTTGGCGACGGTATCGTTGATGCCGCCCAACTCTCTGAGATGGTTGATGGCGTGGACCTGCTCCGCATAGGCGATGGCGCGGAAGAGGCGGGCGATCTGAGGTTTGCCTTCCTTCTCTGCCTGATCGGCAAAGGCCAGGTACTTCATGTGGGCCTGGCTCTCGCCGGCAAAGGCTGCCTTTAGATTTTCCTTGGTCATTGCTCTCATGGTAAGTCTCCTTTTATATGCAATTTAATGTCTGTTGTACCTTTTCAAGTAGGGCCGGGATGGCAAATGGCTTTCGCACATAGCCGGCTATGCCCTCCCATTGCATCACATCCCGACGTGGCAGATCGGAACCTATCACGATGATGGGCACCGGCTGTCTGCCCATCGCACTATAGAGATCGGCCAGCAACTGCCGACCGTCGTCGTCCAGCAGGTCAAGGTCGAGGAGGATTAGCTGGGGCCGGCTGTCGCTCACCAGGTCCAGGCCATGCCGGCCGTCTGCCGCCTCACTCACCTGAAAGCCCAACACCTCCAGATTGGCCCGGATCAGCCGGCGCAGCCGCCAGTCCTGTTCGATAACCAGTAGAGAAGCTTTTGCCATATGCCCATTTTATGCCAAAGCTGTTAAAGGAGCATAAGAGCAGGGCCGTTGGTTGTTAAAAGCGCGTGAAAATTATAAGGTGCAGCCGCGCCGAACCCGGACCGATCTTATCATATCCCCCCTTCAAAGTCAAGCGGTGTCGGTTCACGTTGCCGCTTGACGCCTGACGTTTGACGCCTGACGTTTGACGCTTGACGCTTGACATTTTACCGGTCTTCTTCGGGTTGATAAAGCATATACCCTGCCCCCGGCTGAGTGATCAGGTAGCGCGGCGCCGAAGGGTCTGGTTCCAGCTTTTGCCGCAGATAGCGCATATAGACCCGCAGATATTCGTTTTCCTCGCCATATTCCGGCCCCCAAACGGCCCGCAGCAGCTCGCGGTGGGTGATCACCCGGTTGGCGTGGGTCGCCAGATAGGCCAGCAGGCGATATTCGGTGGGGGTGAGTTTTACCTCCTGGCCGCCGGCGGTGACGCGATGCTGAGCAAAGTCAATCTGAATGGGGCCGGCCCTGAAGCTCTGTCGGGTGACAATCTCTTCCGGCCACTTGCTGCGGCGGAGCACGGCCTGCACGCGCATCAGCAGCTCGGTGACAGAAAAGGGCTTGGTCAAATAGTCGTCGGCCCCGACCTCAAAGCCGTGGACCAGGTCCACTTCGGCGCTGCGGGCGGTGAGCATGATGACCGGTACGGCCGAAAAGTCGCGGATGCGACGGCAAACGGCATAGCCATCCATCTTGGGCAGCATCAGGTCCAGGATCACCAGATCGGGCATTTCGCGGGCGACGATCTCCAGGGCCTCTTCGCCATCTTGAGCGGTCAGCACTTTGTAACCGGACGATTCCAGGTTGGCCTTGAGCAGCCGGAGGACGTGCGGTTCGTCGTCCACGGCCAGGATGGTGGATTTTTTCGACATGGTTCTGCTCCTTTCTATCCATACCTGTTGGGCGGTCACGGGGCCAGGGGCAGGGTAAAGTGAAAGGTGCTGCCCAGCCCGGGTTGGCTCTCGGCCCAGATTTTCCCACCGAGGGCCTCGACGATGGCTTTGCAGATGGACAGGCCCAGTCCGGAGCCACCTACCTTGCGCGTCGAGGCACTGTCTACCTGGTAAAAGCGGTCAAAGATGCGCTCCAACTGTTGCGCCTCGAGGCCAATCCCCCGGTCGGCAACACTGACCTGCACGCGATCGGTTTGGACCTGGGCGCTGACGGTGATCGGCCCCCCTTGCGGTGAATACTTGATAGCGTTTTCCACCAGATTGCGGAGCACCTGATGCACGCGGCGCGGATCGGCCCAGACGAGGGGCAATGCAGGGGGCAACGATACCTGGATCTGATGGCGCTGGCTCATTACCTGGAACTTGGCCACCGTCTCGTGGATGATGGGACCCAGGTCGGTGGCTTCCGGCTCCATGCGCAGTGTCCCGGCCTCGATGCGCGACATGTCCAGCAGGTTGCCGATCAGCTCCGACAGGCGGTCACTTTCCTCGTCAATGATCGCCAGGAACTCACGGCGGGTGTTTTCATCCCAGACTACGTCCTGGCGCAGCAAGGTGGTGGCAAACCCCTTGATGCTGGCCAGCGGAGTGCGTAGCTCATGGCTGACGGTGGCCAGGAGCTGCGATTTCATCTCATCCAGCTCTTTTTCGCGGGTGATGTCCCGCAGCAACAGCCCCAGGCCAAGATGTCCGCCGCCAGCATCGTGGATGGGAAAGAAGCGCGCTTGCAAGGTGCGGGCCACGGGCGCGGTCATGACCAGCTCCACGGTTGGCCTGTTTTGCAGGTCGGCAGCGGCGGCCCGGAGCCGGGCGATCACCTGATCCGGCCGGGCAACGCGACCGGCCATCTCCCGGTCCACCACCTCGACCGTCTGGCCGATGAGCGCCCGAGCCGGCAGGCCCAGCATCTCTTCGGCGCAGGGGTTGATGTAGGCGATCCGGCCTCGCTTGTCCACCAGGATCAGCCCATCCACCAGGCTGTGCATGACGCTGTCGAGGGTGGCCCGGCGCTTTTCCGCATCGTCAATCAGTTGGGCGTTGGCAATGGCAATGCCGATCTGGTGGCCGATGGCCGTCAGCAGCTCTTCGTCGTCGGCGGTGAAGCGGCGGCTCTCGCGGCTTTGGATATTGAGCAGCCCCAGCACCTCACCTCGCGCCAAGAGCGGCAGCCGGATGCAGGAGCGGAACCCTTCGCGCAGGCAGGCCTCGCGGCTGCGGGCCGGGTGGGAGGCCATGTCGGGAACCACCAGAAAACGGCCGCTCTTGATGGCCAGGCCGCACAGACATTCCTCCTCGCCGACCACCGCTTCCGCAGAGACAAACGCCGCCGATACCCCCTGGTGGATGTGGAGGATCAGCTCGCCGGTTTCCTGGTCGCGGAGAAAAATCTCTCCCGAATCCTCGCCGATCACCTCCAGCGTGGTCTGAAGTGCGCCGCGCAAGATCTCATCCAGGTCCTGGGTGCGGTTCACCTGGGCGGCGATGGTTGTCAGAGCCGCCAGTTCGGCGCTACGAGTCCGCTTGGGCACAAGGACATTCCTCCATCAAGATTCTGAGAATCGGTGCAACTGCCTACCCTCTATTTCGTCAGGCGATCGCACAGTCCGATTGGCCTTACGGCCGCAGGACAACTGCCAGCAGTTGTCCTCGCAGTTGTGGATCAGTATAGCAGGGTCAGGCGTCAGGTGTCAAGTGGCAGGTGTCGGATGTCAGAGGCCACTTTTCGGCATAGATGGGGGAGCTTGCGGTTGGCTCAGACCGGTGATATAATGCAGGTGCGCACATGGCCGCTTGGGGCCATCTGAGGCAAGATAAGACGCCGAGCCAACGAGGAGCAACGGGCATGACCACACCCATGCGCCGGCAATATTTGCAGATCAAGAAACAGTATCCCGATGCCATTGTCTTTTTTCGCCTGGGCGATTTTTACGAGACGTTCGACGACGATGCCAAGACCGTGGCCCAGGTGTGCGACATCGTCCTGACCTCTCGGCCGGTAGGCAAGGACCAGCGGGTGCCGCTGGCCGGGGTGCCCTACCATTCGGTGGATGGCTACCTGGCAAAGCTGATCCAGGCTGGCTACAAGGTGGCCATCGTCGAGCAGATAGGCGAGGTTTCGGCGCAGGAATTGGTAGACCGCCAGGTGGTGCGGGTGGTCACCCCCGGCACGGTGGTCGAACCGGCGCTGCTGGACCAGCGGCGGAACAACTATCTGGCCGCCCTGGTGGTGGAGGGGGAGCACGCCGGCCTGGCCTATGCCGACATCACCACCGGCGAGTTCGCGGCGACGCAGTGGACCGGCAACGACGCCCTCCGCCTGGCCCTGGAAGAGCTGGCCCGCCTTCGCCCGGCCGAGGTAGTGACGCCCGACCCCGACCTGGTGGCCCTGGAGCGGCAGGATGGCGGCCCGGCAGTCAGCGGCTGTGAGCGTTGGCCGTTCGATCTGGAAACGGCGCGCCAGGCGCTGTTGGACCATTTTGCCGTGGTCAGCCTGGATGGCTTTGGCCTGGCCGGGTTGCCGCTGGCGACCCGGGCAGCAGGCGGGTTGATCCACTATCTGGGCGAGACGCAGCGATCCAGATTGACACAGCTTGCCAGCCTGCGCACCTACTCCACCGCCGAGTTCATGACCCTCGACGCAGCCACGCGGCGCAACCTGGAGCTGACCGAAACGATCCGCCGCGGGACGGTGCAGGGGTCGCTCTTGGGCGTGCTCGATGCCACGGTCACCAGCATGGGCGGACGGCTGCTGCGGCGTTGGCTGCACCAGCCGCTCCTGGACCTGGAGCGGATCAACGAGCGGCTGGACGCGGTGGAAGCCTTTTACCGCGACACGCCGGCTCGCACCCGGCTGCGTACCCTGCTGAAAGACGTGGCCGATCTGGAGCGCCTGACCAGCCGGGCCGTACAGGGGATCGCCCGGCCCCGCGACCTGTTGGGCATCCGGCACAGCCTGGAGGCGTTGCCGCAGATCCAGGCGCTGGCGGAGCAGATGGGCGCAGAGATGGGCTTTCTCCGCGCGGTGGCAGCCCTCGACACCTGCCAGGATGTGGTCGCCCTCATCGGCCAGGCCATTGTCGAGGACACGCCGGCCACCCTGAGCGCCGGCGGAGTCATCCGCCCCGGATTCTCGGCCGAACTGGACAACATCGTTGCCGCGTCGCGCGATGCCAAGGTGTGGGTTGCCGACCTGGAGCGGCGGGAACGGGCGCGGACCGGCATCAAGACGCTCAAGGTGGGCTACAACAAGGTCTTTGGCTACTACCTGGAGGTGAGCAAGGCCAACGCCGAGCTGGTGCCGGCCGAGTACATCCGCAAGCAGACGCTGGTCAATGCCGAGCGGTACATCACCCCAGAGCTGAAGGAGTATGAGGCGTTGATCCTGAATGCCCAGGAGCGGATCGCCGACCTGGAAGGGCAAATCTACCGCCAGGTGCTGGAGCAGATAGCGGCTGCCGCCGGACGGCTGAGGGCTGTGGCCGAGGCCCTGGCCCACCTGGATGTCTATACCGCCCTGGCCGAGGTAGCCTTGAGGTACCGCTACGTCCGACCCCACATCACGGCCGACGATGAGCTGCACATCATTGCCGGCCGGCATCCGGTGGTCGAGTTGGCGCAGCGGGACGAGCCGTTTGTACCCAACGACGCACATCTATCTGCCGACGAGCAGATTTTGGTCATCACCGGGCCGAATATGAGCGGCAAAAGCACGTTCATCCGCCAGGTGGCCCTCATCGTCCTGATGGCCCAGATCGGATCCTTTGTGCCTGCCGACCAGGCGTGCATCGGGCTGGTGGACCGTATCTTTGCCCGGATCGGCGCCCAGGATGAAATCAGTGCCGGGCAATCCACCTTTATGGTGGAGATGGTGGAGACGGCCAACCTGCTGAACCACGCCACACCACGCAGCCTGCTGATCCTCGATGAGGTGGGACGGGGGACCAGCACTTACGATGGCATCTCGATCGCCTGGGCGGTGGTCGAGCATATCCACAACCATCCCCGGCTGCGGTGCAGGACTCTGTTTGCCACCCACTACCACGAATTGACCCAACTGGCCGACCTGCTGCCGCACGTCCGCAACTACAACGTAGCCGTCGCCGAAGAAAAAGACCGGGTGGTGTTTTTGCGGCGCATTGTACCCGGCGGTGCTGACCGAAGCTACGGCATCCACGTGGCCCAACTGGCCGGCTTGCCCAGGCCGGTCATCCGCCGCGCCCAAGAGATCCTGGAAGAGCTGGAGCAAGAAGCCCGCACGCCGGGCACCGCCCGGCGCACCATCGAGGTGCGGCAGCTGCCCCTGTTTACCCTCAGCAATCCGGTGCTGGAGGAGCTCCAGCGGCTGGACGTAAGCGCCATGACGCCGCTGGAAGCGATCAGTAAGTTGTACGAATTGCAAAAAAAGATCAAACAGTGACCGCTGACCGCGGTGAAAAAAGTTGAGACGCACCAGGCTGCACCTCAAGCCTGCGCCGATATCCTTGCCCCCTTGATTTAATTCCCGAACGTCGAACTTTTCTTCGCCGTTGGGTGTATAATTCAGTGAGACCCAATCCCAGGGGGAGCAGCGATGGAACTGATACAGCGGTGCCGGGCCGGGGATGAAGCTGCCTTTGCCATCCTCTTTGACCGGTACAAGAATCTGGTGTACAAGATCGCCTATTTGATGCTGGACAGCGCCGAGGACGCCGAGGATGCGCTTCAAGAGGTATTCCTCCAGGTACACCGGTCTCTGGCCAGGTTCGACCCTGAGAGGAGCAACTTTACCACCTGGCTGCACCGCATCACAGTTAACCACTGCCTCAACCGACGACGCAGGAACCGCCAGGCCCCTCTCCCGCTGGATGACGCCATGCTCTCGACGTTGTCTCAACACGGGCCATCGCCGGATGAGCGGGTAGATGAGAGAGAGGCCCTGCAGCATGCCCTGGCCCAACTGACCGAAAAACAGCGCACCCTGGTGATTCTGCGCTACTACGGGGACCTGTCCTACGCCGAAATCGCCCAGGTGCTGGACATCCCGGTAGGCACGGTGCGGTCCCGGCTCAGCCAGGCCACCAAAATGCTGCGCAAGAGGATGCAGGCTGCGCCGACAGGCCACCTGGCCCCTAGCCCTTTTCATCTGTGAGAAGGAGAGGAGAAAATGAACTGCCAAGAGGCCCAAGATCTGCTTGTCGCTTATCTGGATGGAGAGGTCACCCCCTCCGAACGCACGCTGCTGAATAACCACCTGGCCGGGTGTGAGACCTGTCGGGAAGAACGGGATAGAGTGCAGGCGGTGCAGACGCAGGTCCGCCGCTTCCTGCACCTTCAGGCTGCCCAGGCAGCCCCCTCGCCGCAGGCCTGGAGCCGCCTGCAGGCGAGTCTGGCGGGGGAAGCGCGCCCCTCGCCCTCGTGGCTCCCCGCATGGCTTCAACGTCTGGCGCCGGGCGTTGGCCGCGTCAACTCGATCTCGAAAGGAGGTGTAACGGTGAAAAAAAGATTTGCTTTTGCTACCATCGCAGCTCTGGTGATTGCCTTGAGCGTGATGGCCCTTGTTCCGTCGGTGCGGGCGCAGGTGGCAGAACTCCTTCGCTGGTTCCGCTTCGAGAGCCCGGCGGGAGGAGGAGAGGTATCCATCCCCGGCTCGGTGGAGTTCACGCCGCTGCGCCCGGCCTACTTGCCTGCCGGTTTTCAGGCCATGGCCGTGGGGCTGAACCCGGAAGCGGCGAGCCTCAACTACTGGAACAGCGCCACCAACCAGATCCTCATCATTGATGAATGGCTATCCCCAGGTGCCGATAAACCCTTGCCCTCCGGCACAAAGGTAACCGTCAACGGCCAACCGGCGGTGCTGATCACCGGCCTGGAGGGAAAAGTGACCTTTGCTCTCCTTCCGCCAACCCCCTCTGCCCCTCTCGCGCCACCGTCCGGTTCGGATCAGGCTGTGCCTTTGGAGCCGATCGTGGCATCCAATGAGACCGTCTCTTACACAGATGGCAAACAACTTGTCTGGTATGCCGGTGTCGTTCGGATCGAGATGGCATCCAACTTGCCGGTGGAGGAGATGATCAAGATCGCCGAGGCGATGATACCGGCAGAGGAGGGGCCCATCGAGGCCAACCCATAAAGCGCAACCTCGCCGGCGGGCCGGGTTTTGCCCCGGCCCGCCTTTTGTTGTACAGGCCATAGGGTGTCTTTGATGGACACCGGTCCTTCAATTCGGTGGTGACCGTTGCCGACCGTCTCAAGGCCAAACCCCCTGACCCTCAACGATTATCGGCCATTCTTGACAACTTGTGCTAGAGCGTGTATAATCTTTCCCGAAACGGTTGACATAGTTTCTTATTGCAGTGTTAATGCCGTTGACACTGTGATTATGGGATATGTCTTCCTCTTTAGCCGAATCTAGCGGGCGGTAGAGACGTGAATCGCTTGAGTGAAAGGGGGTGGGCCAGGGAAAGAAGCTTGAACTGGTAGCCGGACATCATCATCTATGTCAGGGGGGAGAAAGACAATGAAAAAGTTACTGACAGCATTGCTAGCTTTGGCGACGTTGGCCAGTTTTTTGGCCGCGTGCGGCCCATCTACGCCAACTGCCGTCGAAAAGCCGGCGGTTGAGACTGTGATCGTTGAGAAACCGGTGGTGGTTACACCTACCCCTCTGCCGCCGCCGAAAGAAGTGCTCGTCGGGGCCATCTATCCCCTCACAGGTGGTCTGGCGGCTACAGGCGAGGACCTGAAGGCCGGCATCGAGCTGGCGGTAGAGATCGTCAATGGCGAGTATCCTGATCTTAACCTGCCCCTGGCCAAAGAAGCTGGCCTGCCCAACCTGGGCGGTGCCAAGATCAAGGTCATCTTTGGCGACCACGAGGCCTCTGCGGAGAAGGGGATGTCGGAGGCAGAGAGGCTGATCACCGAGGCCAAGGTGGTGGCCTTGGTGGGCTGCTACAACAGCTCCGTCACCCTGACCGCCAGCCAGGCCGCCGAAAGGTTGGGGATTCCCTTCCTAAACCCGGAATCTACATCTCCTATGCTCACCGAACGGGGCTTCAAGTACTTCTTCAGAACGACCCCCCACGATAGGGGCCTGGCGGAAAACTTTTTCAAATTCCTCGACTGGCTCAAGGGCAAAGGGTTCGAGGTGAAGAAGGTGGCCATCCTCAACGAGAATACCCTGTGGGGGACGGATGTGGCCACGTTGGAAACAGAGTACGCCAAAAAGTATGGCTACGACCTGGTGGAAAGCATCGCCTACTCCAAGGATGCCACCGACCTGAGCAGCGAAGTCCAGAAGCTCAAAGCCTCCGGTGCTGAGGTGCTGTTGCAGGCCTCCTACATCTCTGACGCCATCCTATCCATGCGGACATACAAGGACCTGGACTACAACCCACAAGGGATCCTGGCCATGGATGCCGGGTTCATTGACTCCGAGTTTGTCGAGACGCTGGGGGCCGACGCCAACTATATTGTCAGCCGCGAAGTGTGGACCCTGGACCTGGCCAATGTCAAGCCGATGATCAATGCCGTCAACGAGTTGTACAAAAAGCGCTACGGCAGAAACATGGAGGGCAACTCTGCCCGGGCCTTCACCGGCATGCTGACCCTGGCCGATGCCATAAACCGGGCCGGTTCCACAGAGCCAGAAGCCATCCAAAAGGCTCTGCTGGAGACAGACATCCCGGCCGATATGACCATCATGCCCTGGGGGGTCAAATTCGATCCGGCCACCCATCAGAATATCCTGGGCACGGGCATCATCGTCCAGGTCCAGGATGGCAAATACTACACCGTGTGGCCTCCTGAGGTGGCGTCAAAGGAACTCATCTGGCCCATGCCCAAATGGGGAGAGAGGTAGTTTCCGACCGGGCTATTGGGGACAGACCTTCACATCGGCCCAGACCGCTTGATTTCCGTGTTCCGTCCGAGGCCCTTGCTCTGACCGGCCAGGGCAAGGGCCTCCTCGTTGTTCGGCGGCGCCGATTTGTGCCAGATCGGGGAAGGAAGCCAGGGCATAGGCGCGAACTCGAGCCGCACCTTGGAGGCTTTCAGCCAGGCGTCTACCTTCCGCGCCGGCGGACAGCCGGCCGAAGGCCCTTCAAGGCGGTTCACAAGTTCGTGCCTATGGGAAGCCAAGGGGTGGCGGCTATGTCGCGTGCTGATCCCTCGCCGCCCAACGCGGTGGGGCTTTTACCCTGAGCTGCGCACGCATTATCTACAGGGAGGCAGGTCAGATGCAACTTGAGATGTTGTTGCAAACCCTGATCAGCGGGCTGCTGATGGGGTTTATCTTTTCCTTGATTGCCGTGGGCCTCAACCTGATCTTTGGGGTGATGGACATTGTCAATTTCGCCCACGGCGATTTTTTGATGCTCAGCATGTACACCGCCTTCTGGTTGTACACCTTGTGGAAGATCGATCCTCTCTTTTCTCTGCCGATTTGTGTTGTGCTCCTCTTTGCCGTCGGTTGGCTCACCTATCGGTTGATCATCAAACGGGTTCTCAAAGCGCCCATGCTGGCCCAGATATTTTCTACTTTTGGGCTGATGATCTTTTTGCGACACGCGGCTTTGTTGGCCTGGACCTCAGACTACAGGGCTATCAAGGAGACCCTCCTGAGCGGCCGGATCGGGATCGGCGGGGTGTTCATCCCCATTCCCCAACTGGTAGCCTCGGTGGGCGCTATCATCACCTTTGGTCTGATCTACTGGTTCGTGCAGCGGACAGAAACGGGCATGGCCCTGATGGCCACGGCGGAAGATGCGGAAGCTGCCTCGCTGATGGGCATTAACAGCGACCGGATGTATGCCCTGGCCTGGGGGTTGGGAGCAGCCTGTGTGGGGGTGGCCGGCGCGCTCCTGTCTACCTTTTATTACATCTTTCCCGAGGTGGGATATTTCTTTGGCCTGCTGGCCTACATTACCGTGGCGTTAGGGGGGTTCGGCAGCATTACGGGGGCCTTTATCGCCGGTATTATTATCGGGGTGGCAGAAGTGCTGTTTGGTTTCCTGGTAAACCCGGCCTTCAAATATGTCTTTGTTTACCTGATTTACCTGGTCGTGGTTGTAGCCAGACCCCAGGGCTTGTTGGGATCTCGTTAGCACTTCCAAAGGAGTTACATGGACATGACAAAAGCAAGGCGACTCCTGGCGCTAAAGGCCGGTGGCGGCATAGCTCTGACTATTTTGCTGCTGGCCTTTCCCTTTATTTTTCAAAAGCCTTTCCCGCAGCGCATGATGATCCTGGTTTTCATGTACGCCCTCTTGGGTGAAGCGTGGAACATCCTGGGAGGATATACAGGGCAGGTATCGCTGGGCCACGCCGTGTTTTTCGGCCTGGGGGCCTATACATCGAGCTTTATGCTCATCCGCTGGGGGATTAGCCCTTGGGTGGGCATGGTGGCAGGTATCCTTGTCGCCATAGTCGTTTCGATCATCATCGGTTATCCCTGTTTCCGTCTGGCAGGACACTACTTTGCTATCGCTACCATCGCCGCCGGGGAGATCGTAGCCATTGTCTTTCTGAATTGGAAGCTCATGGGCGGGGCGATCGGGTTGTTCCTTCCTCTGCTGGAGGAATCGTTTCTCAACCTTGAGTTCCACTCTTCCAAGGCCCCCTATTATTACATCATCCTCGCCATGCTGGTGGTCACCGTTTTCATCACCTACCGGATCGAGAGGTCCCGCCTGGGCTTTTACCTGCGGGCCATCAAGAATGATCCCGATGCTGCCAGGAGCCTGGGCATTGACCTGACCAAATACAAGCTCATCGCCATGATCATCAGTGCAGCCCTCACGGCGATGGCCGGCACTTTTTACGCTCAGTATGTGCTCTTTATTGACCCCTTTACCGTTTTGCCGCTTATGCTTTCTATTCAGATGTGCCTGATCCCGGTGTTGGGGGGAACAGGCACCATTGCCGGGCCGATCATCGGGGCGTGTATCCTGATACCGATGGCCGAGTACACCCGTGTCTATCTGGCCGGAAAGGTAAGCGGCCTTCACCTGTTCGTCTATGGCTTCCTGATTATAGTCATCGCCGTGTTCCAGCCGGCCGGACTGATGGGGCTGATTCAGCGATACAGAAGGCGAGGTTAGCGAAATGGCTTTGCTAACAGTCAGCAACTTGACCAAGCGATTCGGCGGCCTGGTGGCCAACAATGAGGTGAGCCTGGAGGTCAACCAGGGAGAGATCGTGGGTCTGATCGGCCCCAACGGGGCCGGCAAGACCACCCTCTTTAACTGCATCAGCGGGTTCTACAAACTCGATGGCGGGTCGGTGGTGTTTGATGGCAGGGACATCACCCGCTTTGGGGCGGACCGGGTCTGTCGAGAGGGGATCGCCAGGACGTTTCAGATCGTCAAGACCTTTAAGGATATGCCCGTCTTGGAGAACGTAATGGTGGGAGCTTTTTGCCGGACGCCAAGCCCGGAAAAAGCGCGCCAAGATGCGCTCAAAACATTGGATCTGGTCGGGTTGGCGGAGAAGAAGGACCTGCCCGGTGGAAGCCTGACCCTCGCTGAAAAAAAGCGGCTGGAGCTGGCCAGGGCTTTGGCCACACACCCCAAGCTGCTGATGTTAGATGAGGTTATGGCCGGCCTGAATCCGGCCGAGGTCCGCCAGGCGCTCGATCTGCTGAGGGGGATAAACGACCAGGGCATCACGTTGATCATTGTCGAGCACGTGATGGAAGCGATTATGACGATCTCTCATCGCATTGCCGTGCTGGATTACGGCAAGAAAATCGCCGAAGACGTGCCGACCGCAATCGCTCAGAATGAAGAGGTGATCAAGGCCTATCTGGGGGAGAGGTACTATGCTCGAAGTTAGTCACATCAGGGTTTGCTACGATCAGATGCCGGCCATCCATGATGTCTCCTTCAGGATCAAGGAGGGAGAAATTGTCTCTATCGTGGGAGCCAACGGGGCCGGCAAGAGCACATTGCTCAAGACCATCTCGGGCTTGCTTCATCCCGATCCAGGCCAGATCGAGTTTCTGGGCCAGAGGATAGACCGCTGGCCGGCGCACCGCATTGTGGGGCTGGGCATCTCTCACGTGCCGGAAGGGCGGCGCATCTTTCAATATATGACGGTACAACGAAACCTGCGCGTTGGGGCCTACACGCAAAAGTCGGAAGAGGTGAGGGAGGAAACCCTGCAGCAGATCTTTGAGATCTTTCCGGTGCTGAAGGAGCGGCTTAACCAAAAGGCCGGCACCTTGAGCGGGGGCGAGCAGCAGATGTTGGCCATCGCCCGGGGGTTGATGTCCAGGCCCAAGCTGTTGATGCTCGATGAACCCTCCCTGGGCCTGATGCCCACGCTGGTGACCCAAGTTTTTGACACCATTAAGCGGATCAATGCCGAGGGGACTACCATCCTGCTGGTCGAGCAAAACGTCCGGGAGGCGCTGGAGCTGGCGCACAGGGCTTACGTGTTGCAGACCGGTACCATTGTGCTGGAAGGCACGGGCGAAGAGCTGTTGGAAAGCGACCTGGTGAGGAAAGCCTATTTGGGCATCTGACAGATGGGGGGAGGATACCATGCCGATTGACCTCAACTGTGACATGGGCGAAAGTTTTGGCCGATACACCCTTGGCAACGACGGGGCGATGATGCCGTATATCACTTCGGCCAATATCGCCTGTGGCCTTCATGCCGGCGATCCTCTGGTCATGGAGCGCACCGTGCGCCTGGCCCAGGCGCACGGCGTGGGCATCGGCGCTCATCCGGGCTTTCCTGACCTGCAAGGGTTTGGCCGCCGGACGATGCACCTTGCCCCAGAGGAGGCCGAAGCATTTGTCCTCTATCAGATAGGGGCCCTGGCCGCCTTTGCCCAGGCCGCCGGAGCAGAGTTGGTTCACGTCAAGCCCCATGGGGCGCTGTACAACCTGGCTGCTCAAGACCGCCCTCTAGCCGAGGCCATCGCCCGGGCTGTGGCCCGCTTCAGCCGCCACTTGATCCTGGTGGGCCTGGCCAACTCTTGCCTGGTCGAGGCCGGGGTGGAAGCCGGCCTGCCGGTGGCCCGCGAGGCCTTTGCCGATCGGGCCTACGAGGCTGATGGCTCCCTCCGCTCCCGCCGGCTCCCCGGTGCCCTGTTGCAAGATCCCGCCCGGGCCGCCGAGCAGGTTGTGAGCATCGCCCGAGATGGGCTGGTGGTAGCCTATACCGGCGAGAAGGTGCCGGTGCAGGCCGAGACCATTTGTCTGCACGGCGATACTCCTACCGCTGCTGAAATCGCTAAAATCATCAGGGAAACGTTGAAGGTGGCAGGTATAGAGGTGGCGCCGATGGGGCATCTCGTCTAGGAGATTCGAGATGTACCCCGACCCCCGTTTCCTCCTCGCCGGCGATTCGGCTCTGGTGGTCGAATTCGGCGACGAGATCGGTGAGGAGGTGAACCGCAGGGTTCACGCCCTGGCTTATATCCTGGAGAAAAACCGGCCCCCTGGCCTTGGTGAGGCGGTGCCCACGTATCGTTCCCTCCTCATCCACTACGATCCCCTCTGCCTGACCTGGGATCAGGTCAGAGCTTTGGTGACCGACCTTCTGCAAAAGGGGGAAGATCTGTTGCCACCTGAATCCAGGGTGGTCGAGGTGCCGGTGGTCTATGGCGGGGAGTTTGGCCCGGATATCGAATTCGTAGCCGAGCACAACGGCCTTGCGCTCGAGGAGGTGATCGGGCTTCACTCCGGCGCTACCTACACCGTCTATATGCTTGGCTTCACTCCGGGATTTGCCTATCTGGGCGGGCTGCCGGCGGCTTTGGCCACGCCGCGCCTGCCGACGCCGCGCAAGCTGGTGCCGGCCGGCTCGGTGGGCATCGCCGGAGAGCAAACGGGCATCTACCCCCTGGCCACCCCCGGCGGCTGGCGGCTTATCGGCAGAACCCCGGTCAAGCTCTTTGCCCTCGATCGGGACCCGCCTGTGCTCCTGAGGCCGGGCGACCGGGTTCGCTTTGTACCCATCTCGGACCAGGAATACCGGGCCATGCTGAAAAAGGAAGAAACAGATGGCTCTTGAAGTTCTGGAGGGGGGGATGCTGACCACCGTCCAGGACCTGGGGCGGTACGGCTACGAACGGTACGGTATCCCGGTGGCCGGGGCTATGGACCCTTTTGCCTTGCAAGTGGCTAACATCCTGGTGGGGAACAAGCCGGGCGAGGCGGCCCTGGAGATAACCATCGCCGGTCCCGTTCTGCGCGCAACCGAAAGCTGCCTGATCGCCGTCACCGGCGCAGACCTGGGCCTCCGGCTGGATGGCCGCCCGCTTCCCCCGTGGATGGCCATTTTTGTGCGCAGGGGATGGATCATCGAGTTTAGTGGGCGAAAAAGAGGGTGTCGGGCGTATCTGGCCGTGGCGGGTGGCATTGACGTGCCTCCGCTCATGGGCTCCAAGTCCACCTACCTGAGCGGCGGCTTTGGCGGCTTGGCGGGCCGCGCGCTCAAAAAGGGCGACCTCATCCCCACAGGCCCGACGACTTTCCACCTCCCCAGCCTGGCGGGCAGGGAGTTTCCCGCCGATCGCATCCTCCCCTACAGCGACGCGCCGGAGGTGCATGTCATCCTCGGCCCGCAGGAGGACTATTTCACTGAGGAGGGCATTGCTGCGTTTCTGTCGAGCCGATATCAGGTCAGCCCCACATCCGACCGGATGGGATATCGCCTGCAGGGGGCCGCAATTGCCCACAAAGGGCGGGCAGACATTATATCTGATGGCATTGTGTTGGGTTCGGTGCAGGTCCCTGCCGACAGGCAACCGATGGTGATGATGGCCGACCACCAGACAACGGGGGGATACCCGAAAATCGCCACCGTGATCGGCGCCGACATCCCCTTGCTGGCCCAGTGTATGCCGGGTGCCAGCACCGTCACCTTCCAGGCGATAACCATCGAGGAGGCCCAGGCCCGCTATCGGCAGATGATGGGCGCTTTGGAACAGGGCTGGTAAAGCCGTAAGGACACCAGGTCAAACTCCTTCGTGCCTTGGTGGTAGCCGTCCCTTGAAGCTACCCAGAAAGTGACTGCTCAGCCGGGCGGTTAAAACCGCACCTGAGAGGGTATTGGATACTCACAAGGGGGTTCCCACCGCGCCGGCCGACCACCTGCGCCGTCGGTTGGGGTGTCCTCGGAGGAGGATGCCCGGCCAACAGCCCTTAAGTCGCTATAGGCAAAAAGTTACCCCAGAAAGTTGAAAGGCAAAAATGGCAACCCCAAGACACGATTTGCCAAATCTGCCTGCTTGTGCTAGAATATCCGCCGTGTTCGCCGAAACAGAGGGATGAAGATAAGGAGAGCACTTCAGGAGAACAGCTTTTAGGGCAACCCCGGGCCAGGCCGGTGCTGTATGGGCCTGGCTGCGGGGTATTTTCGTTTGTCATGGTGGCATAACGGAGCGTCAACAAAACCTGTGGGATGGAAAGAGACGGAGGAATTTCAATGGAAGAGAAACCCAACCCATTGCTGAGAGGGCTCAATACCCTGCTGGAGGGCAAGAGAAGCGGCCTGGTGCTAAATCTGTTGATCGTCTTGCTGTTGGTGGCTGCCCTGCTTTTGCCACCGGTGTCGGCCCAGGAGCACCTCTTGCAACGGGGCTACCGTCTGATCGATCGCACCGAAGGAGGGGCTGCACTGGACCCGGATGGGATGCAGGTCACCCTGTTGCCGGAGGGTTTGGAAAAGGATGTGCGGCTAAAGCTGGAATCGGTGCCCAACCCCTTGTTCATGAGCGGCAAGGCGGGCAAAGAGCTGGAGGAGGCAGCAGGTGCTGTCCCCCGCCACCTGCAGATCAAGAGCCCCATCTATCGCCTCAGCGTCAAAGGTCCCACCCCCACCGACGTGATCCTGACCGTGCCGATCCCCAATGAAGCGGAACCCTATGAGATTTTGTCTTTGTACAACTGGACAGGCGATACATGGGAATTTGTGCCCGGCCACGTGCTGCTGGAAGATGATCTAATCGAATCGCACCTGAACTACCTGCCGGGAACCGTGGCCGTAGCCCAGTGTGGCCGGCAACCCCCGCAGGTCAGCGCCGAGCTGCCCGAGTATGGGGCGCTGCCCGAACCGGGTGAGCAGGCACTGGCGGAGCTGAACCCGTTGGGCTATTATCTCGGCCCCGACAACAGCGTGGCAGGCGGCCTTCCCCAGTTGCCCGGCATCACCGGCCAGGAGTCGTATCGCCTCCTGCCCACACTGCGCAACTGGACTGACGACGGTGTGGTTCGCAGCGATCTGGTGGATAATATGCTGGTCTTGCCCGAATTTCGTGAGGCCCATGTTCAGGCGATTGTGGAGCTGGTGGTCAGGGAGATGTACAACGGCGTGGACCTGGATTACCGGGGCATCAACCCTGACCTGCGCGACGCCTACACCGCCTTTGTCCAGCGGCTGGCCGACCAGCTTCATGCCAACGGCAAGCGGCTCACCGTGCACGTCGAGGCCCCGGTGCAGATCGCCGAGGACCGCTGGGAAACGGGCGCCTACGACTGGGCCGCCCTGGGCCGCGCCGCCGATGGTCTCAAGTTCCCGGCCATTCAGGATCCGGCGGCTTATGCTCCCGGCGGCCAGATGGAAGACCTGCTATGGTGGGCCGTGGGCGAGGTGGAGCGTTACAAGCTGCAGCCGGTGTTCACTGCCCGCAGCGTGGAAAATGCTGGCGGCGTGTTGGTGGAACGCACCTACCGCGACGCACTGGCTGAGCTGAGCAAACTGGTGGTCCAGTCGGGCGGCGAGGTCCTCATCCCCGGCGAACAGGTGACGGTGAATCTGGACACAACCGGCGTCGAGTTCGACCAGAACCTGGGCCGTTACCGGTTCACCTACGTGGACGAGGCCAGCGGCCAGGAGCGCATCGTCTGGCTGGAGGACGCCAGCAGCCTGAGCCGGAAACTAGACCTGATCAACCGCTTTGGCCTGGGTGGCATGGCGATGCGCGCCCTGTGGGACGACGGGAACGATCCCCGCATCTGGGACCTGGTGCGCGACTACCAGGCCACGGCCCAATCAGCCGTAGGCCAGGTGAATAGCACCTTCTCGGTGGTGTGGAGTGTGGCAGATACCACGGGCAGCCCGATCGCAGAGACGACCACCGGCCTGGATCAGCGCAGCTACACCTGGCAGGCCGACAAGCCGGGCGAATATGAGCTCAGCGCGGCCATTGTGGCCAACAACGGGCAGACGGTGGCCGGCGCCAACCGCGTGGTCTTTACCGTGGCCGAACCTACGCCTACCCCTACCCCCACCCCCACCCCGA
>FWWM01004927.1_pt1 | contig 30239 bp, 27 predicted proteins | sample 2228351 | NCBI WGS metagenome assembly FWWM01 (sample SAMEA103939774, study PRJEB20133) | metagenome | reverse complement strand
ATCTACTACAAATTTTGGGGAGACGGAGGGGCTCCCAATGGCGGTAGCACGTCTACGCTCATAAGTGAATAAAGACATAAAGTAATCATTATGAATACTTTTGAAACATCAAAGGATTTGTATTCCGAAGTTTTAGAAGAGATCGTCAATAGAATAAAGAAGTCAGAAGATGTTGAAAAGATTATACTTTTTGGCTCTACCGCCCGTGGAGAGATGGACGAATATAGTGACATTGATATAGTTGTGATAAAAGAAACAAAAGAAAGATTTATCAGACGTATACTTGATATTGAAAGTTTTGCAGACCTTCCCGTTCATGTTGATGTATTTGTATATACCCCATCAGAATTTGCTACTATGTTGGGGGAAGGGAATCCATTTGTAGAAAGGATAATTAGGGAAGGGAAAATTATTTATGAAAGACAGAGTTGAGGAAGCAAAAAGGTGGTTAAAAGAGGCGGAAAAGGATTTGGAAGCTGCAGTTATTCTTAAAGATAGAGAACTCTTTCATCTTTCATGTTTTCATTCTGAACAATGTGCTCAAAAAGCATTGAGAAGCTATTTATATTTTAAAGGCGAAAGATATATTACAATCCGGTCAGTGGGGAAACTTGCTTTAAAGGCAATGGAGTTTGATAAAGAGTTTAATGAAATTCTTATCGTTGCTGAGAGGTTGGATAGATACTATATTCCTACGCGATATCCAGATGCATTAGCATTTCCTGCAGTTCCAAGTGAAACGTATCATGATGAAGATGCGGAACAAGCAATAAAGGATGCAAAATTAATTTTGAACCTTGTTAAAAGCAAAGTCGGTCAAGGGAGCATGAATTAATTAACTAAAGTTCGAATTAGTTGTTATCTCAAAAATGGCTTTAATTGTAAGATAAAGTCAAGGGAAGCAAAAGTAGGAATTATAGAACTTGGTTATGTTGGTTTGCCGGTGGTTATTGAGTTTTGGGGGCTGGGTTTGATATGTTTGCTCACGAGAAAGGAACCTGGCAACTATGAGGGATTTATACCAAGATATTATGAGAAGAAGAGTTAGTAAAAAGGGAGGAAATTTGCTTTGGGGTTGGCATATAGCCAATTAGAGCGAAGAAGATTGAATCAGATGTTTAAAATTATTAATATGGAGTTTGTTACCTTCTCTGATATACTCAGGAGAGCTTTTGAACTCTTACTTATTGTTTCAACACCTTTTCTTCTTGTAAGCTTATTCGTGGGACTTATCATCTCGTTTTTGCAGACGCTTACAAACATTCAGGAGGCAACGCTCGCTTTTGTCCCAAAGATAATATCTGTATTTATACTCGCAGCGATACTTGCAGCTTTTATTTCATCCCAGTTCAACGATTTTATGAAGGAACTCTTCCTCGCTATCCCAGCAATAGTCCGTTGACTTAATTTAGTATCATAAATTCAGAAAAAACCTGAGAAAATCAACTTCTCCATAAGCTTCACCTTTATGTATCAAAACTGTTTTTATTTCTTTAGGAGTTCTAAAAAGTATCAAAACGCCTTCTTTATTTTCCTCACTTTTTAATTTCTCTTTTTTTGTATTGATTTCATCAAAATAAACTTGTAAGCTTCCCTTTCCTGTATCCTCAAAACTCAGCCCGCTCGCACTTGAAAGAATTTGCTTTATCCTCCTTGGCACCTTCCCTCTGAAAAACTCTATTTTTTCATCTCTCGTGAGAAAGATTGATTTTAATGCTTGCCACCTTGTCAAAGGAAAATCTTTGAATATCCCGTCCAAGTCATATATGAAAGCTTTCTTAACTTTTATCATTAAAATCTGTAAGTCAAACCTATGTTCGCCTTAAATGTATTTTTGGCTTCCGGTAATGCAGACCTCAGAGCATTTGTGATTATCAGATATCCAAGTTGCACACCAAGATCAAAGCTCTCTGTCCCTATTTTTAGTGCCCAATCAATCTCAACGCCTTCAAGTCCCTTTTTCCCTTCTTTTCCGAAAAGCGGTGTGCCGTCCCCTTTTGTCAGTGGCGGTTTGTCCGCAAAAGCAAGAAGAACTGAAAGGTAAGTTCCTACTGTCTCAAATGGGAAAAGCCCTACCGTTGGCATAACATATATTGAGTTGAAAACGCCACCAAAAACTCCGCCACGTGTGGCAATGAGGTCAACAAAATCATCTTGGTCGTAAAGTGCAGCAGAAGTATATCTTGCAAGAACATCTTCAAATAATATGAATCCTATGTTGAAGTCGGGGTGCATCGGAATACCTTTGAGATTAGCATCACTGATATTTTCATCCCCTTGTGAATATCCTGCATCAAGGGCTATCCTGAAAAGACCGGGTTCCCATTTTATCCGTCCAGCTACGTTCAGAGCAAAGGTATCTAATAGTTTCTCAAACCTCCCTCCAAGTATATCACCTTCAACCTCAAATGAAAGGTCATATGTGGGATTTACCTTCACATAAGGTAGTGCAAAATATGCTTCTTTATTTCTTGAAGTTGAATACATAGCGCCACCGTATATAGACAGTTCTAATCTTTCTGTTTTGACCGTAGGAATGATAAATGGACTGACAAAGTTTTCCTCGCTCATTATTTCTGATAAGAGAAAATCAAAACCTGTTTTTATTGAGAATCTCGGGCTTATTTTGATATCAAATGATATTCGGTCTTGTGTTGAACCCCAGTGTGCATCACCCCATATATTTTTGAATCCATTGCCATCGTTAAAAAATGTTCCAAGTCCATGATGTATATCTTGTCTTCCTATCTTTATGGATACTGGTAATCCCACTATTTCTTCTATCTCTCCCCATAACCTTTTTACACCTATAAGGCGTGATATGTTCGGGATACACTCTCTTATGTTTCTACCTCCGCTATAATAAGGGCAGGGGATTTCACTGTGCCAGAATCCAGATACACCCTCACCCCATACTACATCATCAAGTATGTCTATCTGCCCATTTATTCTCACAGATGGTGTTATGTTCAAAGATGGTTCAAGTCTTAATCTTGTTTGCACAAAGTTAGGGTTTGAATATGGTGGGACACCATTTACGGAAGGTAGGGATGATACGGAAGGTAGGGATGAATAGAAGAAAAACCTTGTTCTCATGTATCCGACAAGCTTGACAAGTTCAGGTCTTTCTTCTTTTTCTGCAAAGTCATATGGCATTGCTGGTTCCTGTTCAATTAAGATTGTGGGTTCTGAAGGTGCCTGCTCTTCCTCCATTTCCTCTATCAGCTTCTCTATCTCTTCTTCTTTTTCTGCCTCTCCTTCTTCCTTTTCTTCCTCTTTTGTTTCTCCTTCCCCTTCCTCATCCCCCCCTTCCTCTTCACCTCCTTCCTCATTTTGCTGTGCAACCTGCATACATATTTCCCTCATCATTTCTTTTTTGATTTTGAGTTCGCTTTTATTTGTTGTAAGTAATATCATCAGAAGTACAACTTCCATTTTCTTCTACCTCCTTTAATTTTTTTATTTCATCACAATTAATTTTATCTAATTTTATTTCTCTTCGTTTACATCTTTCTTGAAACTCCTGCCTGAGAGAAAGTGGCCATTTCCATATATGTTCTCAATGCGGTTTCTATTATGAATGATGCAAGGGTTGCTCCTGTTCCTTCTCCAAGGCGCATATCAAGGTCTAAAATAGGTCTGAGACCGAAGAATTCGAATGCTATATTACCTCCCGGTTCTGCGGTTTTGTGTCCAGCGAAAACTCCATTTTTGACATTGGGATTTATTGAATATGCAACGCAGAAAGCTGCGAGAGATATGAGTCCATCAAGAACTACGGGTATTTTTCTTTCTACACATCCGAGTATGAACCCTGCGATTGTCCCTATCTCAAACCCACCAAATTTTTGCAATGCCTCAAATCCATTTTTTGGTTTCCATTTTTCTATCGCATAACGCACAACTTCAATTTTTCTCTTAAGCTTTATATCATCTATTCCTGTTCCTCTTCCTACAACTTTTTCGGGAGGTTGCTCTGTGATAAATGAGATTATAGCAGAAGATGGAGTTGTGTTTCCTATCCCCATATCACCGGGTATTGCTATATCAAAACCAAGTTCTTTACACATCTCAGACATTTCCTCCCCGACTTCAATGGATTTTTGAGCCTGTTGCGGTGTCATGGCTTCATCTTTTGTGAAGTTTTTTGTTCCGTATCCTATTTTCCTTGAGATAAATCTTTCTTTGTTGGGAAATTTTCCATCGAGTTGGATTTCTCCCTTTACCCCTACGTCTACCACAAATACATCTGCGTTTCCGACTTGTCTTGCTATAACGTTTATAGCTGCTCCGCCTCTCAGGAAGTTATATACCATCTGGGCAGTAACTTCCTGAGGATATGCGCTTACCCCTTCTTCAACGACCCCATGGTCTCCGCAAAAAACAAATATACCCTTTTTAAGCGGTAGTTTGAATTCTTTTCTCCCTGTTATGCTTGAGAATCTTATCACTATTTCTTCAAGGTAGCCCAAGCTTCCTTGGGGTTTTGTTAGGTTATCAAGTCGCTCTCTTACATAATCTTCCACGTTTTGCAGGCTTCCATTGCCATTTTTTCCTCTGTTGCTTTTTCTTTCCATGTTTGTTCTTTATGATTTTTGATTTATTTTTTGTGATTTCCTTTTTTTCCTTCCTTATTTGTGTTGAATTATTTTTCAGCCATGTTTTTAAGCTCTGCGAGTATTGCTATTGCTTCAACGGGTGTTATCTTATTTATATCTATTTTTTTCAGTTCTCGCCTTATGGAATCGTCTTGTTCTTTTGATGTTTTGAATATTGAAAGTTGCAATGGTATATCTGCCACTTTTTTAATTACATCTCCGAGCTTACCTTTTTCAAGGGCTATGAGTATTTTTTCTGCTTTTTCCACTATTTCTTGGGGTATACCTGCGAGCCGAGCGACGTCTATTCCCCATGATTTGCCGGCAGCTCCTCTTTTTATTCTTCTCACAAACACAAGATTACCGCCTATTTTCTCCGCTGAAAAGTGCATATTCCTCACACCATCAAAATTCCTTTCAAGGAAAGATAGTTCGTGAAAGTGTGTTGCAAAGACGCATCTTACGTTTCTTTTGAGGATATATTCGGCGGTTGCCCAAGCTATACATATTCCGTCAAATGTGGACGTTCCTCTTCCAACTTCATCAAGTAAAACGAATGAACGTTCGGTCATATTATTTAGGATTGATGAAAGTTCCTCCATCTCAACGTAGAATGTGCTTCTCCCGCGTGCTATGTCATCTGAAGTTCCAGTTCTGAAAAATATCCTATCTACGATGCCTATTTTTGCCTCTTTTGCTGGGACGAACGAACCTATGTGGGCCATAAGTGTGATGAGAGCAGATTGCTTTAAGAAAACGGATTTTCCGGACATGTTTGGTCCTGTGATTATCCACATTTTTTCATTTTCATCAAGCTCAAGTGAATTGGGTATGAACTGTTCATCTTTTTCTTTGAGCATTATCTCGATTGACGGATGTCTCCCATCTTTTATCTGTATTGCTTTTTCTTCGGTAATTATTGGCTTTACCCATTCGTTGAAATATGCTGACTCTGCAAATGATAAGAGGACATCAAGGTATGCGATTGCTCTTGCGGATTTGAGTAGCGAGTTCCCGAATCTCTCCGCTGCTTCCATTAAGAATTTAGAAAAGAGCTCTTCATTGAGTTTTTTCTCTCTTTCTTCTGCTGTTTCGATTTCCATACCTATTTTTTCAAGTTCATCGGTTATATACCTTTCGTAGTTTGCGAGCGTTTGTTTTCTTTTGTAGTGTGATGGGACTTTTTGCATATATGTTTTTGAGATTTCTATGTAGTATCCGAACACCTGATTGTATCCTATTTTCAGTGGGATGCCCGTTTCCCGTTTTTCTTTCTCTTCTATTTCTTTCAGTATTTTTTGTGAGTTCTCTTTGAGTTCTCGCAAAGAATCAAGCTCTTGTGATACTCCTTTTTTTATTGCTCCGTCAGAAGCCCTGAGCGGTGGAGGTTCTACAATATGCTTTTCGCAGAATTCAATGAATTTTTCAAGGTCTGGTATTTCCATTTTTATTTTTCTGAGAAGTTGGCTTTCAAAGCTTTCCATTCTCTTTTTTACCTCTTCAACAACTTTTGCTGAATTCTTCAAAGATATAATCTCTCTTGGGTTTGATATTTTTCTCATAAGCCTTATGGTAAGACGCTCCATATCTGATATACTTTGAAGGTCTATAATCTCCCAAGCTTTTTTGTTTATGAGTTCTTCAACCGCATCAAGTCTCTCACTTATTTTCTCGGGTGTGGTGAGAGGAGATAAAATCATGTCTTTTAATTTTCTCTTCCCCATCGGAGTTTTTGTTCTGTCAAGCGCCCAAAGCAAGCTCCCTTTTCTCCCTTCATATGTGCTCAAAAGTTCTATGTTTTCGGAGGTTCTGAAATCAATGAACATAACTCCGTCTTTTCTTTCAATTTCTGGTAGTTCAAGATTAATCGAGATATCTTTTATGTTCTCCTTGATATAGCTTATCAGTGCCGCGAAACATATCTTTATATGGGGTTGCATTTCCTTTATCTTTTGTTCTGATGCCTCTGTGTTCTCCTCTATTATTTTTTCTGCCTCATTTTCATCTGGGAATTCTATTTTTGTGAATCTATACTGCGGGAATAGATTTGTGTCAGATAGCACTTCTCTTGGTGAGATTTTCCTCAAATATTCGTGCATTTCAAATTCATCTTGAAAGACACCTGCTTTTACCTCGCCCGTTGTTATATCTGCCCACACCATTGAGTTTTTATATATTGAGCATATGAAATTATTTTCCTCCGGGGATATATAACTAAGTTCTGTTATTACCCCTGGAGTTATGATTCGGACGACACCTCTTTTTACGATTTTTTTTGATTTTGAGGGTTCCTCGAGTTGTTCGCATATTGCTACTTTGAAACCTTCCTTCACGAGCCTTGCTATGTAGTTATCTGCAGCATGATATGGGAATCCCGCCATGGGAGTGTTTCCATCTCTTGATGTGAGCGCTATGTTGAGCACCTTTGACGCTATTACTGCGTCTTCATAGAACATCTCGTAAAAATCCCCTATTCTGAAAAGCAGTATGCAATCTCTATACTGAGCTTTTATATAGAGGTATTGCTCCATAGCAGGCGTGATCTGTTGCTTTTTATTTTCATTTTCTGTATCTTGAGAGACTTTATCTTTAAATTTAGGTTTAGGTTCAGAGATTTTCTCCTCTTGCATAATAAATATATTTGGTTTGTATGGTTGTTTTAATCTTGTAGTGAAAAATCTACTCTGCCTTCAGGTATTTTAAATATCTTTTGTTTTTTAAAATTTAGTTCATGCGTATTTCGCTTCTTGTTTTTTCCGCTCTCGTTCTTTGTGCTTTGGGACTGCTTTTTATCTTTGGTGTCTCGTATGTTAGGGGGAACAATTATATTCTTCTGAAAAAGCAGCTTATAGCTATTCTGATAGGCATAGGACTTATGTTTTTAATATCGCGCACCAGCATATCGATTTTGCGGAAATTTGTTTTCCCTTTCCTTTTGATCGCTTTTTTAGCTACTGTTGCAACACTTTTTGTAGGTAGTGGGAATGTGAGAAGATGGATAACCTTTCCCGGATTTTCTGTTCAGCCATCAGAGTTCCTCAAACTTGCGGTTGTGCTTCTTTATGCCAGGATACTATCAAAGCTAAAATTAGATGAAATTGATTTTTATGGTGTTCTGCTTTTTATCATCTTAGGACTTTTTTTCGGTTTTCCTGTTCTCCTTCAACCTGACTATGGAAATTTTGTTTTTATGTCTGTACTTGTTTTTTTTATGCTTTTTGTATCTGGGGTTCGTCTCAGGTACCTTCTTATCACATTATCTCCTATCATCCCACTCTTTGCTTTTTTTGTCATATCATCTCCTTATAGGTTGAAACGTATTTTGGCTTTTATTGACCCATGGCAAGACCCTTATCGCTCAGGTTTCCAGGTAATTCAGTCGATGTTGTCTTATACTTCCGGGGGGCTTACTGGTGTTGGGATAGGTGATGGTGTTCAGAAGCTTTTTTTTCTTCCAGCCGCGCATACCGACTTTATAATATCATCAATAGCTGAGGAAGCCGGTTTTATTGGAATAATCATTATCGTTGTGCTTATTATGATTATATGCTTTATTGGTTTTTTATCAGCTCTTGAAATAAACGATAGGTTTGCTAAACTTGCGATTGCAGGGACAACTTTTAATTTTGTTTTCCAGGGTATTGTGAACCTTTTCGTGACCGTTGGGCTTTTCCCAACAAAGGGTTTGCCTTTTCCTTTTGTAAGCTATGGCGGTTCCTCTGCAATAGCTTCATTTATGACACTCGGAGTTATGGTCTCAGCTATATCATCTTCATATCGTAGGTAGTCAGAAGAACATCATCTAAGTTGGCAATTTTGTTGTTTACATTGTCTATTTTTTATTTATTGGTTAAACTCATAAATTAATGGTGGAGAAAGATTTTTCCGAAGAAAAATTGCTCAGCATTCGTGTGAAACGTCTTTGCGATGATGCGAAGCTTCCTACTTATGCTACTGAGAGTTCTGCCGGGCTTGATCTTTTCTCTGCGGAGGAAGTTGTGATACCACCGGGGGAGTGGAGACTTGTTGGAACGGGTGTTGCGATTGAAATACCAGATGGGTTTGAGGGGCAGGTCAGACCGCGTTCCGGGCTTGCCCTCAAAGGTATAACTGTGCTCAACACACCAGGAACAATAGATAGCGATTATAGGGGTGAGGTCAAAGTAATTCTTGCTAATTTCTCAAAGGAACCTTTTGAGGTGAAGAAAGGTATGAAAATCGCACAGCTTGTGATAACTACGTTCCAGAAGGTCAAGGTTCAGGAATCGGATAAGCTTTCGAACACTGAAAGAGGCGAAGGGGGTTTCGGTAGCACAGGTTTATTTTGAGGAGGCTCTATGCACAATTTAGAAGCATTTTTTTATCTTTTTTATCTTTCTTTATTTAATATTAATTTTTTTATTTTTACTTATTATATAATTTATTTGTTGTTTTGATTTATGTTTTTATTTATATGGAATTTACTTTCTTGCTTTTCGTGATTTATTAATTTTTAAATTATAATTTTTGAGGGGGTTTTATTATGGATGTTAGTCTCAGGCTTTTGCAGAGCTGGACGGGGCGTGAGAAGGTGAATATAGAGAAGGTGGCAAGCGGTATAGCTCTAATAATATGGGATCCTATGAGGAGGCAAGCAGCATCTTGCCATTTTTTCTCACGCGATGAAACAAAGATTGAGGGGAAGATAGTGGAACTTATTAACAGCCTTGGGGTAGACGGAGCTAATGTATCAAATTTGAGGGCGAAGATAGTAGGTGGAGCGGATGTTGCAGGATTGCAGATAGGTAAGAAGTTTGCGATCTCAGTTGTCAATATATTGAAAAAACTTGGAATCCCTATCGGGGGATATGATATTGGAGGAAATGTGACTCGGAATGTATCATTTGACCCTGTGACTGGGAGATGTATTGTAAGTTATCTTATCGGTGGTTCAAGGGAGGTATAACTATGTAGTTAGTGGGAGGGGTTTTTGTGACGGGGAGTGTAAAAGATAAAGATATCAAATCATTCATTGACCAGTTAGTGGAAAAAGTTATTCCTGCTCCTGAAAATCTTAGCAAACTTATAGCTATGCTGAAAAGAGATAATGTTTCTGTGATTGATATATCAAGGGAACTTGCCCTTGATCCTGTTCTTGCTGCTGATACGCTTCGGATGGTCAACTCAGCTTACTTTGGTTTCTCTAAGGAGATAAAGTCTCTGGAGCAGGCGGTTGTTATTCTTGGGACAAAAGCGCTTTTGCGTCTTGTTATTGCTGCGTGGGCGAAGAAAATATCTTTGCAAGAGTTGAAAAATTTCAAGGTTAGGGAGGGGGAGCTCGCAATTTTTTCTCTTGTGGGGGCGTATGCAGCTACCAAATTTGCAGATATTGCAGGTCTCAAATTCGCAAGTGATATAATCTTCACAGCGGGTGCTCTCAGAACCTTAGGCCGTGTTGTCCTGAACTTTATGGGAGCAAATATAGTAAACAATATATTGAAAGAGGTTTTTGAGAACAAGCGCTCTTTCCATAGCGCAACGAAAATTGTCGCTGGTATGTCTCACAGTGAAATAGCGAGTTATCTTCTTCGCAGATGGAAAATACCGGAAGACCTTGCTACTATAGTGCATTTTTATCCTTCTCCTTCAGAGTTTTCCGGAGACATTTCCATAGCTAAGATGATAAGTTGTGTGCATCTTGGAGATATTGTAGCTATGCAGATAGGCGAGGGTGCACCCTTGGACAGCATGCTCTATACTGTGGATAGAAAGGCATTTGATATACTCGGGTTGAAAGATTCTCGCGATTACATAGGGGATGTGTGTGCTATGATGCTGGAGGACATACAGAAGCTCAAAGATACTTTCAAAATTAGCGTTGGAATATGAAATTATAAAATTAGAAAAATGGGAGTTCCAAAATCAAAAACGAGTAGGATGCGCGCAAGAAGGAGGCGAGCTCACCTGAAAGTTATCCTACCTAACCTTCAGGTTTGTCCACAATGCGGAAATTACAAACTATCACACAGTGTTTGTCCTGAATGTGGATATTATAGAGGAATAAAACTTATAAAATCTGCAAGGGATAAGATGGAAGAAAGGGCTAAAAAAAGAGGAGAGGAGAAAAGAGAATGAAAAGAAAAAATGGAAGAATTAATCTGCTCTTGTATTTTTGAATATTCTGATCATTTTTCCTTTATATCTTATTTCCGTGAGCATTTTTGCATATTCTATTTTCTCGGGGGGTAGTATTATGAGTTCTGGTATAGCCCGTCCTGATATGAAGTCGAACGAACTTTCCACAAGTATATTTGCATTGTCTGGTCTTATGTACCATATCCCTTTTGCGTAGAATGTCGCAAATGGGGATGGTTCAAAAATTTTCTGTTCCTCTCCTAAATTCTCTCTTATCCACTGACCTGCGATTTTATATATTCTTCTCCCTTCATCTTTATAAAATGGTCGCATTGAGTAAAACAAGTTTAAGGCAACTGCAGATATGATGAAGACATGGGGTAGCTTTTTTATATAAGGATTTTCTGGTTCTCTCTCGGTGTTTTTCTCAAAGCTTAGATGGAAGTGACCTGCTACTGCTCCAAGGGCTGGCAGTATTGGCAGGAGCATGTAGTCCGCAAGTGTGATGAGTGGGAAGAGAGGTAATAGCCAGATTACTATTATTGAAATGATGCTTGCGATGTATATCTTTGTTCTTCTTATGAATGCCGGTATTCCCATCCCAAGTATGATGAGCCATGATGATGTTATTAAATTAGGAATAACATACTTGTGTGTGAGATGTATGTTGGATAAGAACTGCTTTACATAATTTTTTATATCTGATAAATTTTTTATGACGTCTTTTATGAATTTTCCTCTTGTTTCTTTATCCGTTTCCTTTGTTTTGACTATTACTTCTTTTGCCACCTTTTCCATCTCTGGCATTTTGTATCTTATGAATTTGGTTATTATTGATGGCAAGTTTCCCTCTCGGAGGGTGATTATGTGGTAGGGTGTTGTTATTATTAAAAATCCGACCATAAGCGGTAGGATAACATCTTTTATCTTTCTTGCGATGAGAATAAACATTGGTATTGCAAGTATATTTTCTGGTCTCACTATGTATCCTGCTCCACACATTATACCTGCGAGAGTTGAGGTAAATATATCATTTGACCTCCTGTTCTGTTCAATTTTTCCTTTTCTGACCGAGAGGTATAAAGTTGCCCATAGGAAGAAAGTAGCTGTTGTGTATGGAAGGGTTGATATAGAAGATATTATAAATTTCGGATTAAACGCAGTAAATAAAGTTGCGAATATTGGGACGTAAATTTTATTTTCACTTCCATTTTTTTTTATTTCTATCCTTTGAAGTTCAATGAGGAACATTCCTGATACAATTAGCGTAAGTGCTCCGAATATTAAAGATATTATTCTTCCTGCTATCTCTACATCTGATATGATGGTTGTTAGAGGTGCAATAAGCCATGGATATCCGGGGGAGTAGACTGGATCTGTGAATTTTCCTTCAAGTGTTTCTTCTGCTATTTTGAGATAAAAGTAAGAGTCAGTTGATTCTATTCCGTTTACTTTGTGGTGTTTGAGAAGGAGAGGTATTAAGATAAGTAGCCATATAAATGTTATAACATTGATTAACTTTTTCATTTTAAAGTTCATATTCATTTTAAAGTTCATACTTTTCTTCTGCTTTGAGTAGCTCTTGTATGGTTTTCTGGAGGTCTTTTCCAAGATGAACTACTTTGTAGACTGATTCTGCTATGTTCATTTTGACTCCCATATCTTTTGCCATGAGGTATACGACCTTTGATGCTGACCATCCTTCCACGACTTCGCCTATTTCTCTGATTGCTTCTTGTGTTTTTTTTCCTTGTGCTATAAGTTTTCCGAACCTTTTATTTCTTGATAGTTCTGAGGAAGCGGTTGCGAATAGGTCTCCGATTCCGGAGAGTCCGAAGAATGTTTCCTGTTTTGCGCCGAGTTTGATGCCGAACTTTACCATTTCGCTTGCTGCGCGTGAGAGGAGTAGTGCGAGGGTGTTTAGTTTGAATCCGAGTGCATCTGCTATACCTGCGGCGATTGCGTATATGTTTTTCAGAGCTCCGCCAAGCTCTGCACCAACAATGTCGGAAGACATATATATCCTAAAAAGAGGTGAGTGCATCACCTGATATACTTTTTCTTGAACTTCCCTCATGTTTGAAGCTATTACCGCACCCGATGGATTTCCCTCAAGAATATCTCGTGCAAGGTTTGGTCCTGTCAGAACCCCTACTTTTTTACAGCATGTTTCCTCCTTTATGATTTCCGTCATTCTCTTGCCTGTTTGTAGCTCAAGTCCCTTTGACGTGTTTACTATTATGTGGTTTCCTTCAACATATTTTGCGCTTTTGCGCATAACTTCCCGCATTGCGGAAGTTGATACAGCTACAAGAACTATCTCACAGTTTCTAAATACTTCGGAAAGCTCGCATGTAGCTCTAAACCTTCTCCTTAGATTAGGGCTTGATTCATCTATGAGAGGAAATTCTTTAAATCTTTTAGGGTTTATCCCATTTTCATTTATTGATTCTGCGACTTTTTCATCACGTGTCCATATAATTACACTCCCCCCATTCCTCAATATCATATGAGATAGTGTCCACCCCCAGCTACCTGCTCCCAAAATGCCTATCAGATTTCTATCTGCCCCCATAATTCTGGTCGTATAATTTTTTCTTCAAGTTTTTTATTCTATTTCCTTTTTTTATTCTATTTTTAGCCGTCAGCTATCGCTTTTTCGGCGAGTTTTACATTAGCTCTTTTGAATATGTTATATATTGTTTCATTTTCTTCCATAAGGTCAATCACTCTCTTTTTATGCCCGAAAAATATCATTTTTCCGAAAAATAGTATTGCAATGTTGTCTGCAAGTTTGAAGGCGGAAAATGGGTCGTGAGTTATGAGTATGAATGTTTTGTCAGGGTTTTGTTCCTTTATTCTGAGAATGAGGGTTTCTATATTTTCTGTTGTTATGGGGTCAAGTCCTGTTGTTGGTTCATCGAGTATTATGACCTTGGGTTCTGTGACGAGAGCTCTTGCAAGTGCGACGCGACGCCTCTGCCCTCCTGAGAGCTCAGAGGGATAACGCTTCCCAAATCCTCCGAGACCAACATTTTCAAGGTAAAAGTTCACCTTATCCTTTATCTCGTTTTTCGGTCTTTTTCTCACCTTCAGGGGGAATGCAACATTATCTTCTACGCTCATGGAGTCAAAAAGAGCTCCATCTTGAAGTAGCATGCTGAATTCCTGCCTCATTGAATAAATTTCCTTATCGTTAAATTCAAATATGTTTCTCTCTTTATATAGTATTTTCCCAGATGTAGGGATTAGTAGTCCAAGTATGAGCTTTACAAGAACACTTTTGCCAGATCCTGATGGTCCCAATATGGCAGTTACCTTCCCTTTTTCAATATCAAATGTTATGTTCTCTATTGCAGTGATATTTCCAAACTTTTTGGTCAGCTCTCTTATCTTTATTATTTTTTCATCGCTTAAAAATCTGTTATCATCCATCATGATGTTTTTTAAATAATTTTTATTCCTATTCCAAATTACGTTGTTGAGTGCTATCAAATTATTTTTATGTCATATTTTTCCTTTTTGCTGTTCTGAGTGTTTATTTTTTGCGAGCTTAATAAAATCACTTTCACATCACAGAGCTTAATAAAATCACTCTCAAATCACAAAAGCACAGAAACTTTTTAAAATTATTCAGAGTATGCTCATTGAAGCGGTTTTTATCTTTGGTTTTCAGCTTGAACTTGAGGGATATTTCAGAACTCGTCCAAAGCTTCTTAACAACATATCGCTGGTTGATATTCAAGGACTTGATCCACTTATAACTTACTTTGATTCTCGTTTTATGCTTCTTTCCTCTTTGGGAACCGAAGAGGTTAGTCTGAAAGCGAGGGTGGATCTTTTTGATAATGCGGTTTGGGGTTTCAATGCTCGCGGTGCTTCTGATGCACCTCTTGCAGAAACAATAACTTTCTCCGATGTGGTCGGGAAGGATATACCGCCCGTGAAGGTAAGGAGAATGTACCTTAATGTGAGAACAAAAATAGGTCTTTTTATGCTTGGTTTTGTTCCATCTCATTGGGGACTTGGCATGTCTGTAAATTCGGGGGATGGCATATACGATGACTTTGGGGATACATTTGCGAGGATACTTTTTGTGACAAAACCGCTTGGAGAAGACTCTCCACTTTTAACCGGGGTATTTTTCAACAAAGCGGTGGAAGGAGCAGTTCTTCAAGAGGGATCGGCGGAAATTCTTGACGCAGATACAGATGACCTTGGATTCGTCTTACTTTATATGGGAAATACAGCTAAGGGCGGTGCATATGTGACTATCAGATCTCAGCCTTTTACTAATTCTCGTGCATTTTTCTTGTCCCTGTATTCCGAGCTGAAAAGGAGAGGATTATACCTTGCGGAAGAGGTTGCTGGACTTTTTGGAAGCTTTGCACCCTTTGAAGATCAGAAAATCAATATAAACTCAATAGGCGTTGTCGCAAGAATAGGATATGAGTTCCGAAGAATATTTCCTGTCTTTGAGGTTGGCTTTGCTTCTCCACCGGGTGATAATGAATTTGATTTAGATACAAATAGACGGGGAAATGAAATGAAAGCTTTTCAGTTTGATGCAAATTATAGACCTGCGCTCTTGCTCTTTAATTTTGTCGGCGGGAAGAAATTTACAGGTCTCGCTCAGAAGGGTTACACGAACATCTTGGAATCAAGGAGGGTGTGGAATGCATTTTATTCAAAGTTGTCTTTTTCTTTGAAGACAGATTATTCTGTTGTAACTCCTTCTTTTGTTATCGCATGGGATTCGAAGAAATTTGCTTTCCTCGGGTTTGAACCAGATATTGAGGTAAGAAATTATCTTTTGAAGGAGAAGAAAGGTGATGGGAAGGAGGAACCCGACTACAATATATTTTTATCTTTACGGGCTGGATACCTTTTTGTCGGAGATAGATTAAAGGAGCTTGAAAGACCGGGCGAATTTGGAACGAAAAAATCAAACGTATTTGGATTAGTTGGGCTTATAGCCTATGAGTTTTGATTAACAATTTTTCAACTATTTTCACAAGGTTCTAACAGAAAATATTTTTTTATTCTGTCAAGCGTTTTCGGACCTATTCCTTTTATTTCGAGGATTGAGTTTTCTGTAGCGACCTCTTTTTCAATTAACATTTTTATTTTCCCTGATTTTTCTTTCCCTATCACAATGTCTATTATTTTTGTTGTTCCCTCTTTTGATATGCAATTGAGATTTACTTTTCTTCCGCAGAAGAATTTTTGTTCAGTTGATTTTTCAGATGTGACGGGGCATTCAGATATTGGAATAGACCGAAAGATGAAAAAAAGATTTATTGTGAGAAGGACATAAGTTATTTTTCTTACCATTGAATTTTTCATTCTTGGGGCAACCCTCACTCGGAACAGCCCTCAGTTTCTCAGAAAAGCTCTCCGTAAATTTTTCTTTTGTGCTCCTCAAATTCTGGTGACATCTTTATTTTCTCCCATATTTTTCTGTTTTCAATATACCACTTTATTGTTTTCTTTATTCCCTCTTCAAAGCGCACCTTAGGTTTAAAGCCAATGTCTCTTTTTATTTTTTGAGAACTCATAGCATATCTGAAATCATGCGCGGGTCTATCTTTCACGTGTACGAGCAAAGACAGCGGTTTACCAAGCTCTTTTATGATAGTTTTTGCCACATCTATATTTCTTTTTTCCTGACCAGCTCCCATGTTATATACTTCTCCTTTTTTCCCCTTCAGGGCCACTTCTATGATTCCTTCCGCACAGTCTTCGACATATAACCAATCTCTTACATTCAACCCCTTTCCATATATAGGTATGGGTTTGTTCTCAAGTGCATTTGTGATGCAGAGGGGAATGAATTTTTCTGGATATTGGTATGGTCCATAGTTGTTAGATGGTCTCACAACTATTACTGGAACTGAGAACATCTTGAAATATGCTTGTGCGAGCAAGTCCGCTGCTGCTTTTGAAGCTGAATATGGCGATGATGGAGCCATAGGAGATTTCTCGGTGAAATACCCCTTTTTTATGGAACCGTATACTTCATCAGTTGAGACGTGTACAAAAACTCCGACCCCATGTTTTCGTGCAGATTCAAGAAGTGTGTATGTCCCTTGAACATTGGTTCTAAGGAACTTTGGTGGTTCATAAATCGACCTATCTACATGGGATTCCGCGGCAAGGTGGAAAATTATATCAAAACCTTGTGAGAGAATTTCATTTACGAGTTTTTCATCACATATATCTCCTTTTATGAATTCTATTTTATCTTTCACTGGGATAAGATTTTCTGGGTTGCCAGCATAAGTGAGGGCATCTAAAATGACAACCTTGGCTTTCCTGAACCTTCTCACAACAAGATGTGTGAGATTTGAACCTATAAAACCAGCTCCTCCTGTTATAATTATCTTCATATTCTGTAAATTGTAAATGTTTTGAATAAGATTACTTCATTTTTTCCAGTCTCATTCTCACTCATTCTTTATTCATACATTCATTTCATTCATTAATTTTTATATTTTATTTTTCTCATCTGATTGATCATTTATTCTTTTCATTGTTTTTTATTTCCCTTATATTCTCATTTATTTCTATGATCTCATTTATTTTCTTTGACACGAAAATTGCATCATTTTCTTTTATCCCAGGGTGAATAGGTATTGACACTGAGTTCGTGTATATCAATTTTGCCATCTTAGCTTTTGTATCAAGTGGTCTGAATACTATACGTTCTGCGATTATTCCGTTTTTTCTCAGGTATTCTATGACCTTCTGTCCGTCCAGCTTTTTATTGTTGATGAATATGGGGAATCTGAAGAATATGTTTCCTTCTTTTGGTGGGAGCTTTATATAGCCTTTCTTTTCGGTTTCGTTGAGTTCTCTGAAGTATATTTCTGCTATTTTTTTTCTTATCTTCAGTATTTTTTTGAGTTTTTTGAGTTGGGCAAGACCGATTGCTGCATGTATATCTGACATTTTGAAATTAAATCTTGTTTTCCAAACATCTTCTTTTTTGTCATAATACACGAAATCTTTTATTTCTTCTATGAGCTTTTTGGAGTTTGAGAATACTGCTCCGCCTTCTGCGGTGGTTATCACTTTTGTTGCATAAAATGATGAGAACGATGCAAAGCCCTGTGATCCTGCTTTCTTACCTGTTTTAGTCTTCCCACCGAAAGACTGTGCTATTCCTTCAATTATGGGCACACCAAGCTTCAGAAAATCATCTATATCTGAGCATATACCGAATTGATGTATGAAAACGATACATGCTGTATTTTTGTTGAGTTTCCTTTTTGTATCTTCTATATCAAGTGCAAATGTTTGTGGGTTTACATCTGCTATGATTGGGCTGTATCCCGCGAGTTTGACTGCGTTTGATACCGCTGAGCATGTGAGAGCAGGGATTATCACCTCTTTTTTACCTCGTGCCTCTGGTAAAACTCTCGGAATTGAGATAAGAATGAGATACAAAGCTGCTGTTCCAGACGATGTAGCGCAAGCATATCTTGTCCCCACAACCTCGCTTATTTTCTTCTCAAAGATTGAAACTATCTTACCATTTGAAAGAAAAGATTTTTCAAGCGCTAGTGATACTGCCTCTATCTCCTCTTTATCTATGAAAGGTTTTGAATGTGGGATTATTTTTATTTTGTTTTTGTTTTTCATTTTGTTCGCACTTCCATTTATTCACACTTCCATTTATTCACGCTTCTGTAAATATTTTTTCAATGTTAAGTTTTCTGCTATTTTGTCCCTATAATTTTTGATTTTTTCCCGTTCATTTTTTATTTTTTTCTTCCTCTTCGGAGATCTCTATTTTTTCACTTATCACTTGTGGGACAACTGCGAATCGCTCACGCCTTTTTGGGAAACCATCTATTATACCTTTTATGTTTTCAAATTTCTTAGGTGTGTCATCTCGTAGTCTTTGACTTTCTTCAAACTTCCACGCTGTCGGCTCAACACCCTCAAGGTCAAGTTCGTTTATGGTTCCGAAAAATCTTACTATCTCCTCAACCTGTTTTCTGAATTCTTCCTTCTTATCAAGAGGTATATCTATCTGGGCGAGGGACAAGATTCCCTCAAAATCAAAAAGTTCTTCTTTCTCTTCAGGCTTTGATTTGTCTTCCCCTTTGTCTTTTTTTCTATCCTCTTTATTTTTATCATCCCTTTGCATCTGATTTTGTTTGTCTTCTTTTATTTCGTGCATTTTTTTCGCTTTCTGTTCTGATCTCTATATGTGTTCTTTGCCTTCTATTCTTTTTTCTCTTCTCATTTTCCATTTTCTCTCTTCTTACTTATTCTCACCCCTCCTACTCCTTCTCCTACTTTCTTTTTTCTTTTTATTCCCTTTTTCTTTTTATTCTCTTTCTCTTTTTTTCTTTCTTTATTCTTTTTTTATTTTTTTTCCCACCGGTAATATTTCTCCGAGAATTTTTTGAAACCTGAATTTATCTTTATTTAATTTTCTCATTTTTTATTCCCCTTGGATATTTTTCCTTTGTATATTTTTCCCTGTGTATTTCTCCTTTTTACTGCCTTATTTTGGAAGTTTTTTTATTTTTAAATTTTTTAATTACCTAAATTTTAACTGAATTTACATCAGAGGGCTTTTATTCTTATTTTTATGTTTTACGTTATGTATTTTCTCTTGACTTCTGTAATGTATATGCACTACAAAATTTGAGGGCAAGAGCATCTGTATAGAGTGGATTAGGGTTAGGCACGGGAGATAGGGGGATAGGAGATAGACGGGGGATAGGCGGATAGGAGATAGACAGGGGATAGGGGGATAGGAGATAGACAGGGGATAGGCGGATGGAAGATAAGCAAGCATGGGATAGAAAATGTCGGGGAGAAACTCAGGCAAGCAGGGGAGGCGAGTTGGGGACATGCAAGTGAGAATTCCCTGATGGAGTTGATGATATGATGGCGGGGAGATAATCAAGTTGAGGATAGGCAAGTGAGAGAAAGATCAAACTCCCACTGGCAACAGAGAAAAATTTATCCGAGTTCCTTGACTTAAAAATGGGTAAAAATTTGGGTAGTATTAAGTTTTTAACATTGATTTTTCTCTTGTGCCTTTTGTTCTAACCGAATAATGCTGAATGATGGAACTGATAATGAAACTGAGAAACCGATAATGAAACTGAAAATGTAATAGTTTTTTTCTATTTTTATTAATATAAAATCAATATGCGTTTGACCAAGAGGGAGGCATCATTTTGGGCGAACTTTTCTATATCTTTTGCTCTCCTTGTGGGCATCCTTGTTGTTATAAACCTTATATCCTCAAGATACTATTTTATGCGTGATATGACTGCTGAGAAGATTCATACTTTATCCGACCAGACAAAGAAAATTCTTGCGGAGCTTGACAAAAAAGCGAGAGAAGATGGGAAAGACCTGCAAATCACTGCCTTTATGAGGGATAATGACCCAAGGACTGGCGAGTTTCGGGCACTTATGCAACTTTATAGCTATGAATCAAGGCATCTCAAGTGGGAGTCCATTGATCCGGAGAGAAAGCCTCAGATTGCTGCTGCCTATGAAGTGAATACTCCAAATACCTTGATACTTACCTACGGGGATAGAAAGATAAAAACACAGTTGGATTTTGGAGATAGAGAGAAGACACCCGAGAGCGTGATAACAAATTCTATACTTAAACTTATTCGTCTTGATAAACCTCGTGTGTGCTTTGTTGAGGGGCATGGAGAGAAGGATCCAAATGATACCGAGCCCGGAGGTTTTTCCGAGCTTGCGGAGGCGCTAAGGGGGGAAGGCTTTGATGTTGGGAAGATAAGGTTGTGGGAGGAGGGGTCTCTTTCCTTCTGTAATGTTGTTTTCCTTGCAGGGCCAAAAACTCCGCTTGCTGATGCAGAAGTAAAAGAGCTATCATCATATCTTATCGTTGGCGGAAGAACTATATTCCTTTCAGACCCAGATTCGCGAGACAACATAGCCCAAATTCTTGAGCCATGGGGAATCGGAATGGATGATGGAATTATAGTTGATCCTGCGTCAAGGATAATAGGAGCTTCACCTGCTATGCCCATCATAATGATGTATGATGATACTCATCCCATAAGTCGCAATTTCAGGTTGGGTGTCATTATGGCGGTTGCGAGGAGAGTTTATGTGAAAAACCGTATTGCAGGCGTTGAAGCAAATGAGCTTGCGAAAACATCTGATCGCGCATGGGTGGAGTTTGATTGGAGGGGCGAAGGTGCAAAATCTGTATCCTTTGATTCAGACAAAGATGTGAGGGGACCTGTGCCCATCGCAGTTGCGCTCAAAGGAATTCCGGGAACGAAGGGCGGTGAGGTTGTCTATGGCACAATGCAGGAAGCTATTACCGCGGAGGCAAGAATAATCGTATTTGGTGATTCAGACTTTGTTGCAAATGGTTTTATAGGAAACTTTGGAAATATGGACTTTATTCTTAATGCGGTAAACTGGGTTGCAGAAAGGGGCGAGCTGATAGCCATAAGACCTAAGGAGCGTAAGGAAGGCACGCTGAGAATAACCGAAAATCAGATGAAATGGATAAGAAACATATATCTTTTCATCCTGCCTGCAACTTTCCTTGTTCTATCTATGATTATGTATATAAGACGAAAAAGACTCTGATCACTATGAAGGTTTTCAGACAGACTATTTTTCTCCTTCTTGCTTTTGCGGTTATAATTGGGATATACCTTCTTTACATAAAACCATCTGAAGAAAGAAAAAAAGAGAAGGAGGAGGCTCTCAAAAAACTCGTTGATGTCAGCAGTAATGATGTTGTTGAAATCTGGGTTGAGCGTGCTGGGGAAAAAATAGCTTTTTCAAGGCGTGGGAAGGGATGGGATATAATACATCCGGTCTGGGCTGAGGCGGATAAGTTTTCGGTAAATCCCATAGCTTCTAGGTTTTCATCAATAGAGATAGAGAGGGTTATAGAAGAATCACCTTCTGACCTTACAGGATTTGGACTTGCTCAGCCAAGATTTACTGTGAGGCTCTTTGTCAAGGGTAAGTCAGAGCCTATAGTTTTACATATAGGTGAAAAATCTCGTGTGGGATACAATGTATATGCCATGCGGGAAGGGGATGGGAGAGTTGTGCTTGTCAGTGCAGCCTTGGAATCTGTCATAAATAAGAAAATAGATGAATTCAGAGAAAAAAGACCTATGGACTTTGCAGTTCCAGATGTCAGGAAAGTGAAGATAGAAAGGGATGGAAAATTATACTTTTTCAGAAAGAAGGATGGGGATGAATGGGAGATCGATTTCCCTGATACCACAACTTACGTGAAAGCTGATGAAACACAGGTGAGAAACCTTCTTTATTCAATAAGTGGACTTAAAATCAAAGATTTCGTCTCTGACGTCTCTGATCCGACAAATCTATACGGTCTTGATAATCCTAACCTCAAAATAGCTGTATGGCTTGTTGGTGATCAAGAGGAAGTGGGAGAACGGGAGGGGGTGGGAGAACAAGGGGATGGAGAAGGAATAGGGGAAGGGGGATTGATGGAAAAAGGAGATGTGAGCTCGATGGGAGAGGAAGAAGTTTATCCACCGTATTCGCTTTTTATTAAGTTTGAGAAGGACGGAGTATATGGAAAAAGACCCGGTCGTCCAAATATATTTACCTTTGAAATTGACAAAAATTCTGAGAGTTTGAGGTCCGCTCTGACAGCTGATGCTTTCAGGGAGAAGAGGGTTATGCGTTTTTATGTTTGGCGTGTGAAGGAAATTGCGGTTGAGAGACCATACAAGTCTACTATAATAAGGAGAGATGAATTGAACACGGAAAAATGGTATCTTGTGACCGGCGGTGATAAAGGCACAGAACTTATATCATCTAAGGTGAAGGAAGCTCTTGAGCGACTTTCCGAAGTTCAAGTACTCAAATTTCTGGCGGATAATGTTTATGATATATCAAGGTATATTGAAAATCCGGGAGTAAGAGTTAGAGTTAATATTGAGGGTAAGACCGATCCTTATTACCTTATTCTTGGTGGAGTGAAGAACATAGATGGTTTTTCTGGCGTGATAGGAGCGCTCGAAAATGAGAAGGGGGTTTATCTTTTTCCTTCCAATATAACTGATGTGATACAGGGGATAGAGGATCTTGCCTTCACAGCACGTGTCACATCACCGACAACACCTTAAAGTTAAAATGGTTATTTTCTGAAGATACCAAGTTTGATGTAGTTTGCAATAGGTCTCAAGAAGATATACCTCAGTTTTTCTTGATAATATAATAGAATCGGACAGAGATGGTGATTTTTCATACCAGCAAAATAACTTGGATTTGCTCTGTCGCGAAGATATTGTTACTTGTGAGAAGTTGAACGCAGAATTTCAATTTCTTTCTATTTCAATCTATTCCAATCTTGTTTGCGACAAAGCAACTTAGGATAATTAAACTTTTTGTAATGTTTGTATTTCTGTTCTATTTTCTTTTCTTTTTCATTTTCTCATGTGGCAAGGAGGCGGCAGAGAAAACAGTTGAGCAAGGTTTTCCCGATTACATTCTTGTTGATGAGAGTTTGTCGGTATCCGCAATATCTATAAACTTCCCTCCGGGAGCCACCTCGGCTTTTCCGGGATCCCAACTTTCCGTAGATGCTTCGCTTTCCTGTCCTGCTTTTCCCATATCTGTATCTATATATATGCTTATAGATACCATCCAAATTGAGGTTTTCCCGGAGAGTATAACTTGTTATGGTGAAATGGTGGCAAACCTGACCGCTGTTATACCTTCTGACATAACACCAGGAACACATCTTATCACTTTTCAATTTCATGGTATAAATACCTTTGCATCCCAATCTACATCTTTTGTTCAAGTTCAGATGAAACTTGATGTTATATCTTCTCCCGGTGTGCTATTTAGATACACAGGCTTGAAGGAATTGGGCTTTCTTCCACAAAATCTTATTGTTGCTGATACATTTTTGGACGGAGATAAGTTTTATGTTTTTGTTGTTTCTGAAACGTCTGTTTCCGTTTATGAGTTTTTCCCTGAATATGTGAGCTGGAACGGACCATTAGCATCATATAATATTTCAATTACATCCGTTTATTCATCTCCGGATAGTGTGAAAACTTATGTTATAAATACAGGAAGCGGTAAATTTCTCTTCTTACTGACAAAAGATGATACATATGTATTTTTTTATTCTGGCGGTAAATTTTCCCTCGTTGGTTCGCTCGGTAATACCTTCTCGCCTTCATATCACTTTCCCCTCGGTGGAAACCATTATTTTATATCTTCCGGATGTTTAGATGTGTATGTATCAGATACGATAAAAATAGAGAGAATTGCATTGCCTAATGAAATTTCTTGTGATACATTTTTGCAAGCCGGAGAAAAACTTTTTATACTTTATCCTAAAAATTATTTTGTCCTACCAGATAAAATTTTTCAAAATGACCTTACCCATTTGGGAAATACCCATGACCAATATATTGTTGAGAAGTTAAGTGCAGATGTAGTGGAGCTTTATATAAGAGACTTTGGGAGTGATAAGCTTATATTCAAAGGTCTGAGAGGCGTTTTCAGGATAATCAAAGATAATCAAGTTGTGAGAGAAGGGGGCGGATACATTGTAGATATATTCCATGTATCACCTTCTCCCGTTTCAGTCCAGTATCTCACATCTATAACTTTATCTTTTATACTTGAGGCTCAAGGTTATTCCGGTGGTTCTGTTTTTTTTGTTCCATTACATGTGAAAACTTCGCCTTCTTATTCTCCTCATTTATATCCCTTGATTGTTTTTGTTGAGTATCCATCTTACACGACTTTCTATTTGTTGAGAGGTACAGCTATTGAACAGTTAGGGACCGGAGTATCTGGCAGACATTTCATAATAGATGGTGATGTGGAGGATTCTACTCTTTTAATTATTACGGATGGGAGGGAGGCTACTGGGAAACTTATTCTTGGAGAAGATATATTTAGTTTTCGTAGTGAATTTTTCGGCGAGCCTATTTCGTTTATTTTTTCAGGGTCAAAGCTTACCTTGTTCTCGATGTCTTCTTCAAGGATATTGGTTTACACTTTTTCTGTCAGTAAAGAAAAAGGATTACTTGAAGGGCGTCTTTTTTCATCTGTATCTCATAGGGTTGAAGGTTTTAAACTTTTTACCATTCAAGACATTGTTTTGGGATTTTTCACGGATTCTGCTGGATGTTGGGTAAGAGGTTTATGTTTTGGGAGTGAATTTATGTTCGTTAAGGCAGGTGATATGTGGTTTGAACAAAAATACTTTGAACATAATGTGCCAACTTTTCAGTATCTTTTGGATATATGGCTTTATCGCGATATACCTTATGTCTTCATTCAAGACATTGGTGGAATACGCGTTTTATCGATGGTCAATTGAAGTAGTAAGAATACCTAAAAACCTCTCAAAAAATATGGATACACGCTTTTCTAAATTGAGCTATTATGCTGATTTTTGTTTGTATTGTTGGTATATTTGCATATCTTTGTCTCCTCTTCCAGATAGGTTCAAGAGTACGATTTTTTCTCTAAGTTTATCTCTGTTTTTCAGTATCCATCCCATAGCGTGTGCGGGTTCAAGAGCTGGGATTATTCCCTCAGTTTTTGAGAGGAACTCAAATCCCTCTATTGCTGTTTTATCGTCCACTGCATAATATTTTACTCTTCCTATATCTTTCAGGTATGCATGTTCTGGTCCGACCGCCGGGTAGTCCAGTCCCGGAGCTATTGAGTGTGGCGGAAGGATTTGTCCGTCTTCATCTTGTATCACATATGTTTTTGCACCGTGAAATATTCCTATTTCTCCTTTTGTTAAGCTTGCTGAATGTCTTTTTCCATCTCCTCCTGCTTCAACTCCGATAAGTTCTGCTTCTGTATCGATAAATGAGCTGAATATACCTATTGCGTTTGAGCCTCCACCTACGCATGCTACAACAAAGTCTGGGATTCTTCCCTCTCGTGCATATATCTGCTGTTTTGCTTCTTTTCCTATTATTTTCTGAAAGAAAGCCACTATTTGTGGGAAGGGATGAGGTCCCACCACCGATCCTATGACATAGTGTGTTGTATCTATGTTTGTTATCCAGTCACGCAGTGCTTCATTTATTGCGTCTTTGAGTGTCTGAGTTCCGGATGTTACTGGCACAACCTCCGCTCCGAGGAGCTCCATTCTCAGGACATTTATTTTCTGTCTTTCCACATCTTTTTTGCCCATGTATATTGTGCATTTGAGACCAAAAAGTGCACAGGTGGTTGCGGTTGCTACTCCATGTTGTCCAGCCCCTGTTTCCGCTATGATCCTGAACTTTCCAAGTATCCTTTTTGCCAAAAGACATTGACCGAGAGTGTTGTTTATTTTGTGAGCACCGGTGTGAAGTAGGTCTTCTCTTTTTATATAAAGTTTCAGTCCAAGTTCAGCGGATGCTCTCTGAGCAGAATAAAGCGGAGTTGGTCTTCCTGCATAATCTTTGAGGTATTTATTGAGTTCACTGTTGAATCTTTTATCTTTCTTTGCTATCTCAAAGGCTTCTTCAAGTTCCCGTAAAGCGGGATAGATGGTTTCAGGTATGAATGTTCCACCAAATTGTCCAAAGTAACCTTTCATATCATGAAAGATAAAAGTTGTGTTTTGATTCGGTTTCTTTGATAAATACATAAAATTTTCTTGTGGATGTATTTGAATTCATAAGAGATGAGATAAAAAAGAGATTATCTGAGAAGGGTTTTCGAGTTGAAAATTTTTTGGATGAAGGTGTATCCGAGGATTTGAAGCAGGGTGAATTAAGTCCAAGAAGGAAACCCGACATTGTTGTCAAGAGTGGTGGTGTAGTTGTTGGTTATGTTTTTATTGCACATCCGCAAGAGGATATTGTGGAGCTTCTGAGATATTTGAGAGATTTTTGGGTGATGGGTAGTACTCAAAATGCTGGTGTTACAATATACATAGCTATAGATAGGAGCAGGGAAAAGAATTTTATGAGTTCTGTCATGTCAATGGGACTTGTTGGTAAGGTAAAGTTTATATCCTGGGAATTCAAGTTATACAATATCTGATTTTTGTGTTTTTTATTATTTTATCTTTCTTTTTTTTATTTTTATTAAAATTTAATTTTATTTAATTTAATTGAAAAATGTAATATTTCATTATGCGATATCTATTTTTCTCTTTGGCTCATTTTTTAATTTTTCTGCGAACCACTTTATTGTTCTTTCCAGGCCTTCTCTGAAACTTGTTTTGGGTTCCCATCCAAGCATTTTTTTTATCTTTGATATATCTGGTTTTCTTCTTTTTGGGTCATCTTCGAGTGGTGGGAGGAAGACAATTTGGGATTTTGAGCCTATAATTTCTTTTATTATCTGTGCGGTTTCGAGCACGGAATATTCTTCCGGATTCCCGACATTGAAAACCTCTCCATCTATACCTTTTTGGGTTGCTATTTTGAATATAGCTTCTATCATATCGGCGACGTAGCAATAGCTTCTTGTTTGTTTCCCATCTCCATATATTTCGAGTGGTTTATCAAGCAGTGCGTTTTTTATGAATGATGGTATGACCCTTCCATCATCGAGTCGCATTCTTTCTCCGTATGTGTTAAATATCCTTACTATTCTCACATCTATTTTGTGTTCTCTGTGATATGCCATTGCGAGAGCTTCTGCAAACCTTTTTGCTTCGTCGTATACGCTTCTTGGTCCTATTGGATTTACATTTCCCCAGTATGTTTCAGGTTGAGGGTGCACGAGCGGGTCTCCGTATACTTCAGATGTTGATGCGAGCACATATCTTGCTCCCTTTTCTTTAGCAAGTCCGAGCGTGTTGAGTGTGCCTATTGAATCGACTTTCATTGTATGTATTGGGTGCCGAAGATAATCTTTTGGTGATGCTGGAGAGGCAAAATGAAGTATTATGTCAATATCACCTGGTATATATATAAAGTTTGTGACATTGTATTTTATGAAATGGAATTTTGGGTTCTCCATAATTTGTGCTATGTTTTCTGGTGAACCAGTTATAAAGTTATCAAGAGCTATAACTTCTGCTCCTTCTTTCAGGAACCTCTCGCAAAGATGGGATCCTAAGAAACCAGCTCCTCCCGTTATCAGAACACGCAATTTACCTCATACCCCCTTTACTACCTTTATTTTTTCTAAGGAAGAATTGTTTATTATTTTTTTATTTATGTTTTTCCTTATTTTTTCTTTCTTTCTTTAACTTTTCTTTCTATCTTTACCTTTTGTTTTTATTATTCTTTCTTTCCTTATTTATTTTTTCCTTATTTCTTTGTTTGTTTTTTCTTGTCTTCCTTTATTTTGTTCTGTGGTTTATTTTATCTCAATTGATATAGGTGCATGATTTTTAGTATTTGAAGTTTTTCACTGTTTTGTTGAGTTTTTCTGCTTCGGTCTTGAGTTCTTCTACCGTTTTCATTATTCCGTCCAGTAGCCTTTTCGATTCCTCGAGGAAGCTTGATACTATGGATATTGATCTTGCTATTTCTGCTGATGCTCTTTCTTGTTCTGTGAATGCGGTAGCGATTGATTGAACCTGGTCTTTTATTTTTGTGAAGTTTCCTGAGATTTCACTGAGTGCAGAGATGCTTTGTGATGCTTTTCCCGCATTACTTGAAACATCTTGTGATATCAAGTTTATTGTATTTATTGCTTTTTCTACTTCTGCCTCAAATTTTGATACTATTTGTGATATTTCACGTGCTATTTGTGATGTTCTTACTGCGAGTTTTCGCACCTCCCCCGCCACTACAGAAAATCCTCTTCCATGTTCTCCCGCACGTGCTGCCTCGATGGATGCATTAAGGGAAAGAAGGTTCGTCTGTTCTGTGATGTCCATTATTGAAGATACAAAATTATTTATCTTTTTCTGTCCCTCCTTTAAAGATTTCATCTGCCCAACCGCCTTGTTCATTTGTTCCGCAAGTTTTATTATACCATCAAGGGATTCACTTATCCCCCTGTTGCTCTCTCTAAATTTAGTCATTGCTACATCTGCGAAATACGCTATCTCATTCACTCCTCTTGCGGATTCAGCTATGGTTGATGAAAACTCTTCCGCAGCGGTGGAAATCCGAGATATTTCAAGCATCTGCTTTGATATATCTTCCGAAAATCTCTTGAGCATATCATAATTTTTATACACAAATTCGTTAAGCTTATTTATCGTTTCTATGATCCGCTTTATTATTTCTGATAGTTTCTCTATGAACGCGTTAAAGTTCCGAGACAGATCTCCTATCTCATCTTTTGAGTCTACATATATTCTTTTTGTTAGATCGCTTGCTCCTTGAGAAATTTCCATGAGTGAAATTGAAACCTTCTTTATTGGGTATTGTATCCTTGTTGAGAAAAGGAAACCTATCACTGTGAATGCCACAGCTGCCAGAAATATTCCGATGGTCAGGACCGATATTTCAAACTTCGTTATCTGCTTTATCCTATTAGCATAGTCCCCCTTCAGTTTGTCAAAAGATTCCTTTATTTCTATGAGCTCATCTGATAGTTTTGATAGAGCCTCAGGGTTAAGTTCTTCTCCCTCTGAGTTTTCCTCCATAGATTTTCTGAGTTTTTCAGCGGAGTTTTTGAGCTTTTCTGCTTTTACTCCGACTTTTTCTACTTCATCAATGTGAGCACTAAGTTCACCAAAGAGAGGAAGAGCATTTTTAAGGATACTGGGGGCAGAAAATTTTATTGCTTGATCCACATTTTTTGATACCTCTCCAATGGTGTTTCCTATCATAAAAATTTCATCATATTTTACTGCCATGTTCGATATTTTCCGCCCTGAAAATAGTATCAATACCCCTGTGCTCATAAATATCATGAGCCCCGCAAAAAAACCTAATATTATCTTCCCTCTTATGCTCAACCTCATATAATAAATTTTACTTTATTTTACTTTTTTTGTTTTTTTGTTTTTATGAGTGGCCTATACTGTTTTAAGATTTTACAATCTATAAAATAGAACAGAAATCTATTTTACTATATTACCTAAATTTTGACTGAATTTACATCAGAGGGCTTATGTTTATGTTTATGGTTTATGTATTTTCTCTTGACTTTTTGTAATGTATGTGCAATACAAGATTTGAAGAGCGCCTGTATAGAGTGGATTAGGGTTGGGCAAGTCGGGAGTTGACGGATGGGAGATAGGGGGATAGGAGATAGATGGGAGACAGGCGGGAGATAGACGGGAGACAGGCGGATAGGAGATAGACGGGAGACAGGCGTATGGAAGATAAGCGAGCATGGGATAGAAAATGTTGGGGAGCGAGTGTTGGATGGAAAATGTTGGGGAGAAACTCAGGCAAGTATGGGAGAGCAAGTTGGGGACATGCAAGTGAGAATTTCCTGATGGAGTTTGGGATATACAAGTGAGGATTCCGGAGTTGATGATATGATTGCGGGGAGAGAAGCGAGCGATAGGCAAGTGAGAGGTGGACGGGTGGGGATACGGAGAAAAATTTATACAAGTTCCTTGACTTAAAAATGGGTAAAAATTTAGGGATATTAAGTTATAACTATATTTTTAAA
>FWWM01004923.1_pt1 | contig 30249 bp, 25 predicted proteins | sample 2228351 | NCBI WGS metagenome assembly FWWM01 (sample SAMEA103939774, study PRJEB20133) | metagenome | reverse complement strand
GCACTCGCAGTGAGAGGAGGGTTGACCGTGATTCGGGTGCAGCACATTCGCGTTGTTGGCGACCAAGCCGGCAACCCCGTCGTGCTACTCAGCGACCCGGAAACGGGGATGGAACTGCCCATTTGGATCGGTGAGACAGAAGCCTTCGCTATCCAGCGGGAACTGGAAGGGGTGCAATTGCCCCGCCCCATGACCCACGATTTGCTGCGAAACATTTTGGTTGAGTTAGGGGTAGAATTGGTGCGGGTGGAAATCAACGATTTGCAGGACGACACCTACTACGCCACTTTGGTGTTGCGGTGGAACGGGCGCACCTACTATATTGACGCGCGCCCTTCCGATAGCATCGCTTTGGCGGTGCGGATGAATGCACCCATCTATGTTGCCGAGGAGGTGGCAAAAGCCGCTGGTTACTTCCCGCAACCCAGCCGACGGGAAATTGAGCGCTTCATGCGCCTCATCAAAGATGTGGAACTGCCCGAGTGAGTGTGACGAACAGCCGTCAAAACGCTCTCTAAGCAAAGGCGAAAGATCCCTAAGTGCTCGGAGGTGCAAGTAGCATGGGCGTTCTCGTCGTGGACAAGAGCAACTTTGAGCAGGAAGTGCTGCAGAGCGATATCCCGGTGATGGTGGACTTTTGGGCAACTTGGTGCGTGCCCTGCCGCATGATTGCCCCTATCGTGGAACGGTTGGCAGAACGCTACGCGGGGCGCTTGAAGGTGGCGAAACTGGATGTGGACGAAAATCAGGAACTGGCGATTCGCTACCAAGTCATGAGCATCCCAACCTTGCTGTTCTTCAGGAACGGGCAAGTAGTGGACCGCATCATCGGCGCGGTGGGCGAGCCAGCCATCGTCCAAAAGATTGAGAACCTGCTCAACCAGAGTTGAGCCGCTGTGCTGCCTTTGCACCAACCTCTAACGGTCAAGGATTTAAACCCTTTCGGCGTTGCGGCGGCGCTCATCGGTTTTGTCGGGTTCACCCTCAGCCTTTGGTTGCTGGTGTGGATGGGACTGAACCGAGAAGGGCGCCTCCGCCGACCTTTCTTTTGGCTGGCGTTGGTTTTGGTGGTCAGTTGCTCCGTAATGCTGTGGGGATTGACAAAGGCATAACCGCTGAAAAGGTGGCGATGAAGAAGTGGTGGAGCGGCAACGGCGTCTGCAGTGGGCGCCAGTGCGCGTAGAGCAACTGTTGCTCGGCATAACCGTTGCAGGCATCGTTTGTGGGTTGGTGATGCTCTACAGCGCCAGTTATCCTCTTGCCCTCGCTCGCACGGGCAACGCCTTTTCCATCGTTTCACGGCAAGCCCTTTACGCCCTCTTAGGAGTGGTGCTGTTTGGAATCGCATGGCGTTTTCCTCTTTCGGTGCTGAAGCGATGGGGATGGTTGAGTCACCTTTTCGTCGTGGCACTGCTCTCATTCACTTTGGTAGCAGGCAAGACGGTGAGCGGAGCGCAACGATGGTTGTCCTTCGGTCCCTTGCAAGTGCAACCGTCAGAGTTTGCGAAAGTGACGCTGATTATCGCTTTGGCATCCCTTGGCGCTTTGTGGCTCAAAGAGAGGGCTTATCCCCGCAAGTTTTGGCTATGGCTAAGTGCTTTCCTGCTCCTTCTGGGCACAGTAGGGTTAGTGTTGATGCAACCGCACCTTAGCGGTGGGGTCTTGTTAGCCCTTATCGGCATAGCGACGCTCTTTTTCGCCCGCATCCCGCTCTCCGTCTGGCTGGCGACGCTGCTGTTGAGCATGGGCATTGGTTTCGTCGCCAAAGATTTCGTCCTGCGCCCATACCAACGGGAGCGGATGCAATTAGCCAGTGGGCTAACTCCTTCTAAGCCGTCGCTTGACGAGCAAAAAGCCTATCAGGTGCGACAAGCCCTTTTGGGCATTCAAACAGGCGGTTGGTTTGGTCAAGGGTTGTTCAAGAGCCGGCAAAAGCATCTGTTCCTTCCCTCAGCCCACAACGATTTCATCTTTGCGGTCATTGCCGAAGAGTTCGGCTTTGCGGGAGCGGCGATTTTGATCGTTGCCTTTGGGTTTCTGGCGTATTTTGGTCTTTGGGTGGCTTCCCAACATCCTGACCCTTTCGCTTCAGGCATTGCGGGGGGTGTGGTAACTTGGATTTGGCTCCAAGCCCTTTTGCACATTGCGGTCAACACGAACACCTTTCTCCCGCCGACGGGCATTCCTTTGCCTTTCTTCAGTGCGGGTGGTTCCTCCCTTTGCGCGACCCTTTTGGGCATGGGGTTGCTGTTGAATGTGACCCGCGATCTCGCTCGCATCACACAGTCTTCCTCTCGCACCCCTCGCCGTCAAGGAGGAACAGACCATGCGTTGGGTGATGGCAGGTGGGGGGACAGGGGGACACATCTATCCCGCCCTCGCCCTCGCCGCCGCCGTCAAAGCCGTCTCGCCTGAAACGCAACTTTGGTTCATCGGTGCCACGCACGGATTGGAGCAGCGGATTGTTCCCAAACATGGGTTCCCGCTGGTTACCGTCTCAGCGCGCCCGTTTCCCCGCCGCCTCTATTCCCCCGCGTCTTTGGTGGCGGGTGCCGCAACAGTTTACGGTGTCGGACAAACGCTGCGATTCTTCCAGCGTCTACGCCCCCAAGTTGTTATCGGCACTGGCGGTTATGCTTCCGTCTGTGCTTTGCTGGCGGGACGCTTAGTGGGCGCCATCGTGGTGCTGTTTGAAGCCAATACGATTCCGGGGCGAACGAACAAACTCCTGGCGCGCATTGCCCACTGGGTGGCGACGGGTTTCCCAGAGGCGGTGTCCTTCTTCCCGAAAGGGAAAGCCCAATACACGGGTGTTCCCCTACGCCCCGAAATCCGCACCATTGACCGCACCACCGCTCGCCAGCAGTTGGGCTTAGCAGAGGATGAACTTTGCCTGCTGGTAGTAGGTGGCAGCCGTGGGGCTCAGCGCATCAACGAAGCCCTTTGGGACGCCCTCCCTATCTTGCTCTTGCAACCATCTTTGCGCATCATCCATCTCTGCGGCACTTCGTGGGAAGACGACGCGCAACGCATCCAACAGGCGCTGCCGCCTGAAGCGCAACATCGTTACCAACCTTTCGGCTACCGAGAAGATATGCCCTTGCTGCTGCACGCAGCGGACATCGCTGTCTCTCGCGCGGGAGCCAATGCAATCGCAGAACTGTTGGTGGCGGGAGTGCCAGCAATCTTGGTGCCGTATCCCTTCGCCATTTACGACCACCAACGCTTCAACGCCCTCAGCGTCGTTCGGCGCGGGGCAGCCATGATGGTGTTGAACCAAGACTTGACAGGGCAGAAATTAGCCGAAGCCGTTACCGAACTGCTGGCAGACAAAGAGCGACGGGAACGAATGCGTCAAGCCGCTTTGAGCCTCGCTAAACCTTTCGCCGCCGAGGAAATCGTGGAACGAGTGAGGGAGTTGTTGACGAAGAAAGCGAAGACTACAGCCGTCGGCGCAAGATAGCGAAGCGGCGCGTTTCCTTAAAGCCGAAGCGGGCGTAAATCCGCTGGGCAGCCTCATCGCTGGTCCACAGCACCCATGCATTGTGCAACCCCTTTTGGCGCATCGTTGCCAAGCACTTCGCCATCAAGACGGTGCCGATGCCCCGACCTTGAAAATCGCTGCGGACGCCGTAGGGACCAAAATGCTCGCCCTCAAATTGGCAATAGCCGACGATTTCCCCTTGGTGCCAAGCGACGATGAACTGCTCGTAATCGCCCCAACCCCTCGCAATGTCAGTGAGCAACTCGCGGGCGTGGCGAACCCAGTCGCCGGGCATGTGTTGACGCAAGAAAGTTAGCAGGTCGGGCACCTCCCACGGTCGCAACGGTCGCACCTCAATTCCTTCCGACTGCAGTTTTTGTTCTCGTTCCGCATAAGGGGCAGGGTCAAACAGGACAATATTGGCGTCCATGCTGAGGGGGCGAGCGATAACCTCAAACCCGCGCTTCAGCAGGAAGTGCAGCCCATCAGCGTAATTTCGCTCGTCCACGCCAGGCACGAAGTAGTTGGGCGTGTAAGGCGAGATAAGCACCTCAGTGCGATGGGCTTCTTGGAACAGTTGCAAGGCGCGCTCCAGCAAAGCGGTGCCGACGCCTTTGCGTTGCCATTCGGGATGGACGCCGAAAGCGGTGATCCAACCCCTTTCAGGTTCCATGCCCACCTTCTCCATCGGGACGCGGCGGATGAGGCACAAACAGAAGCCGACCACTTGGTCATCCACTTCGGCAATCAGCAACCACTCGGGGTCAAAATTGGGGTCAAGGAGCACTTTGCGGTGGAAGGTGCGCCGGTCAATGGGGTCATAGGGAAGCGCCGCGTTCCAAACGCACAACAGCACCTCTTCGTCACGACTGCGATACCCCCGCACGGTCACCATCAAAATCGCCTCCATGTCACAGCAACGCTCGCTGTTGATTCGTGCGTCATTCGTCCACGGCGAGGACTTTTGAAGCCGTTACGCTCCCGTCTCAGGCGCTAATTCGGTGAACACAATGTCGCCCATGCTCACTGCTGCCCAGAAACATTGGACTTCCATGTTTCCCCATTGATGCCGTAACTGCTTTAGGGCATTTAGGGCGTCGCGGCGCTGTCGTTCTGCCGCTTCGGCGCCGTAACGGCTTTTGTAATAGCCGCAATCGGCGTGCGTGACTAAAACGATGCGACGGATATGGTGGGCATTGACCAATAGGTTTAGCCGCTCCATCAAGTTGGGTTCGTTTTGTGCGATAAAGGCAGGACCCCCTGCGACGACCATCAAGTCGCACCGCTCTATGTCCAGCGCCCGCCGCAAAAACTCTAAGGTCGCCAGCGCGAAGCGTTCGTCGCTGCAAAAGACGGCTAAATTGCCGCTGAACTCATCTCGCCACGGCGTCCAACTCCGAAACTCCATGCCCCATTGCCCTCCTTCTCCCTTCTCACAACAAGTCTCGTTGCTGCTTCATGCGCCACTCGTCTACGGCGAAGGCTTGAGCGTAGAAGACGCCAATTTCAATGCCGCGCAGGCGGGTTCGGGCATGATACCAGTCCCAATAAGGGAAGCCCCCTTCGCCCCGACCGATGGCGAAACTTTTGAACGCCCGCTGCCACTCGGCGAAAACTTCGGTGATGTCCACATAGACGAAGGGGCGAAAGTTTTCAGCGTCCTCCCAATTTTCAGCGTAGTAGAGCCGAACACCTCGGACAGGCGGCAACCCTTTCAAGTCAAAGTGAGGATTGGATGCCATGAAAAGGGCACGACGGGTGAGGTAGTAAGTTGCCGTGTGGTCAGAATGAATGCTATCGCGCCAATGGGTGATGACCACCTGCGGTTGCAGTTGCCGAAGCAGAGTTGCGAGGGTGTGGGCGATGTCATCGCTCACGGTTAACTCGCCGTCGCGATAAGGCAAAAAGTGGGGGGTTGCCTGAAGGATGGCGGCTGCCTCTTCTGCTTCCCGTCGCTTTTGCGCCCCATACTCTTCGGGCGACAGGCGCGGGTTGCCCTTTTCGCCCAGCGTGAGGTGAACGATGTGCGCTTCCCATCCGTTGCGGGCATGTTTGAGTAAAGTGGCGCCGGCGGTGAACTCCATGTCCGCTGCATGGGCGCCGATTGCCACAATGCATGGTCGTTCCGCCACCCCCGTTCACCTCCTTGACGGTTGCTTAAATGCTGCCCTTTCCCCCATTCACCTATCACGCTTTACGCATTACGCTTCACGCTACGGATAAATCCCCCGCATGCGGATGGCTTCGGCGACGCGGCTGACGGCGAGGATGTAAGCAGCGGTGCGCATGTCCACGCTGCGGTCATTCATGATGCCCCACACTTCCCCGAAAGCGCGGCGAATGACTTGGCGAAGGCGCTCATTGACTTCTTGCTCGGTCCAGAAGAACTGCTGGATGTCTTGCACCCATTCAAAATAACTGACGACGACGCCTCCTGCGTTGGCTAAGATGTCAGGGACGATGAACACGCCTTTGTCCCGCAAGATGGCATCGGCTTCGGGGGAGATAGGGCTGTTAGCGGCTTCCACGATAAGGCGGGTGCGGATTTTGTCCGCGTTGCGCTCGGTGATGACATTCTCCACCGCTGCAGGCACTAAGATGTCGCAGGGCAACTCCAACAATTCCTCGTTGGTGATGAAATCGCCATCCGCGTAATCGGCAACGGTGCGGTGTTGGCGCTTGTGGGCAGTGAGGCGGACAGGATCCAAACCGTTGGGATTGTAAACGCCCCCCCGAACATCGCTGACAGCAATGATTTTGCAGCCGATGGCGTGAAGGAGCAGGGCGACCACACTGCCCACCTTGCCGAACCCTTGAACGACCACACGGGCACCTTCCAGTGAAATGCCCAAGCGAGCAGCCGCTTCTTCCACACAGATGACCACGCTTCGCCCTGGGGCTTCCCGTCGCCCCCGCGAGCCACCGATGTTGATGGGTTTTCCCGTCACCACGCCCGGCACCGAGTAGCCCACATTCATGCTGTAGGTGTCCATTATCCACGCCATGACCCGTTCATCGGTGCCGATGTCTGGGGCGGGGATGTCCTTTTCGGGACCAAGCAAGAGGATGAGTTCGCTGGTGTAGCGGCGGGTCAGCCGCTCCAACTCCCCCTCCGATAACTCAGCCGGGTTGCACACCACGCCGCCCTTCGCGCCCCCGTAGGGCAAGTCTACGACCGCGCACTTCCAAGTCATCAGCATGGCTAACGCCTTGACTTCGTCTAAGGTCAGGTTAGGCGTGTAGCGAACGCCTCCTTTTGCGGGACCGCGCGCTAAGTTGTGATGGACACGCCACCCTGTGAAAACGCGCAGGGAACCGTCGTCCATCTTTACGGGCACGGAAACTTCCACTGTTCGCTTGCATTGGCGGAGAACTGTGTGGATGCGAGGATCAAGACGCATCAATGCCGCCACGCTGTCTAAACGCTGTTGCGCTTCCGCCAACAAAGATGGACGCCCAAGGTTGGTCATCATGGGGGACCTCCTCCTTTTGGTTTGCCTGCGACATCCCTCGTGCCACCTTCTCATGGAAGCGGTTTCGGTCTGGGCAAGCCTCGTCCACCGAAAGGTGAGGCTTCAATGAAGGTGTGGGTTTGCTGCCACAGAAGGCGCCAAGTTCCCACCTGCCATGCCCGTAGCAACCCATCCCAGCCGCCGGCAACCAACATGCGACCATTAGGGCTAAAAGCGACAGCCTCCACGATGTTCTCCGTGCGCAAGGAAGTGACCAAGCGTCCCGTCGCCAGTTCCCAGATATCCACGCGATGCCCGAACCCGCCAGCAGCGACATAGCGATTATCAGGACTGATAGCGCACGCGTTGTAAATGCGGGTGGCTACGCGTCCAGTAGGCGTCTTGGGCGATTCCAATTTGCGCAACATGCGGAAGGAGTTCATGTCCCACACCCGCACCGTCCCGTCCCAACCTGCCGAAACTAAGTAGCGTCCGTCGCGGGAAACTGCCAAATCGTTCACCCAAGGCACGGGTGGCTTTTTCTGCGTGCCAACTTGCAAGCGCCAAGTCACATCCTTCCCATGCCCTTGCAGGACTGCCAAGAGGTTCAATTTGGAAGCAAAGGAGAAGACGAGGATGCCTTCGTTCCCTCTCACTCCAACCACGACGCCTGTGCCCGCTACGGCTAACCATCGCCCTTTCGGGTCAAAGACAACGGCTCTAACAGAGGGTAGGTTTTTCATCCGCAAAGTGCCCAATAACCGCTTCAATCGCTCTCGCTCCTGTGGGGACATGGTCGGACCGACGGAGGGCAGTCGGGGTGTTTCTTCCACCAACTCGCCCTTAACGATTTGGCGACTAAGGATCAGGCGCGGCTTTGTCCAATTAGCGCCGACCCGTTCAAAGAGGCGCAAGCGTCCGTCCTGCCCACCGACAGCCAACCGTTTCCCATTGGGGCTGAAAGCGACAGCGGTTACAGGACCGGGCGGTGCCATGAAGTTCAACACTCGCTGCAACTGAGCGGTTTTCGTGTCCCACAGGTAAACGCGAGCGTCCAGACCGCCAACCGCCAGAAAACGCCCATCGGGGCTGAACGCGAGGGCGACGGGGATGCCTTCGTAGAAACGGTTGGGCAGGTAGTAGGCAAAGATGTTGCCGTTGCGAGCATCCAAGATGTCCACGCTTCGCTGCTCAAAGGCGCCAAAGCGCGCTGACCAACGAACACCTGCTGCGAGGAACCGTCCATCTGGGCGGAAAGCGACGGCGAAAAATTCACCCGTGGGTAGTCCCTCCTCCAATTGGGGCGCTGGTGGCGCGATAATGGGCGCTTTCGGCACAGGTTTCTCTTTCTCTGGCGGCACAGTCTGCCCCATCGGTGGGGAGCCAGATGGTGGGGCGGAAAAACCTAACCAAAGACCACTAACGCCCACAAGGAAAGCGGTCGCGATGATGAGCGAGCCCCATCGTTGGGTCATCTTTCGCATCACCTCCGCCCGTCAATTTTAGCACTACCGTTTCCTTCTCCCTTGCCAAAGGGTTTCCGCCACGCCGTAGCGCTTGTTTACCACCAACGCCAAAGCAAAAAGCCAATCGGACAAGCGGTTGAGATATTGGAGCACTAACGGGCGCACGGGCTCCACTGCTGCTAACGCCACGACGCATCGTTCCGCTCGCCGACAGACGGTGCGGGCAAGGTGCAAAAAAGCAGTAGCGGGTGAACCGCCAGGCAGGACGAACAGTTTCGGCAGCGGTGCTTCCTGTTGGAAGGCGTCAATCTGCCGCTCCAAAGCGGTGAGCCGTGCCCTTGACAATTTCACAGGCGGTTTGAGCGATGGTGCTGTTGCCAACTCCGCGCCTAAAGCAAACAAATCCCGCTGCACTTGTTCCACCTTTCGCTGCAAGTCGCCATCCGTTAGCAAAGTGCGGACGATGCCCAAGACCGCGTTCAGTTCGTCCACTGTTCCGTAGGCGGCGACCCGCGGATGGTCTTTGCGCACCCGTCCACCCATCAAGTCCGTTTCGCCTTTGTCGCCCCGTTTCGTATAAAGCCGCATAGCAATCCCCTCTCCCTCATGCGAAACTTTTTCTCGGCGCAGTGAGCGTTGAAGGAGTGGACAAAGGCATGGTCGCTTTAGAATGCCACAACTTAGGCAAAGCCTTCGGTCGCCGATGGCTGTTCCGAGGGCTCTCCTTTACTGTGCCACACGGGACAGGATTGGTCATCTTGGGTCCGAACGGTTCGGGCAAAACAACCTTGCTGCGGCTATTGTGTGGATTGCTGCTGCCCACTGAGGGACAAATTTTTTGGCGTTGGAACGAAACGACCCTTGCGCCTGCTTATGCGCGCTCTCTGCTGGGCGTTGTGCTGCCTGATTGCGAACCTTATGAGGAGTTGACCGCAGAGGAGAACTTGCGCTTCGTGGCGGAACTGCGGGGCATCCCTCCCGCTCGCGCAGGGGAATGGTTGGAGCGGGTTCAACTGGACCATGCCCGACACCAACAAGTGCGGGAGTTTTCGTCGGGGATGAAAGTGCGGCTCAAATTCGCCCTTGCTCTGCTGGCGGAACCGCTGGCGCTGTTGCTGGACGAACCGACCGCTATGCTGGACGAGCAGGGGCGCTCTTTGGTTGCCGAACTTATCGCTGAGCAAAAGCGGCGCGGTCTCGTCATCATTGCCACCAACGACGAGAGGGACATCGCTTATGGCGAACAACAAATCGTCTTGGGAGCGAACGGCTGAAGCCCTTTCTGTTGCGACACGCCCGTCCCCTTCGTGGCTGCGGCAAGTCGTTGCTATCGCGCTCAAAGACTTCCGCAGCGAGGGGCGAACGCGTCACGCTATTGTTACCACTTTCGCTTTCGCTTTCATCGCCCTTAGCCTTGTGAGCCTGAGCGTTGGTTCGTTGCGAAGCGAGCCCGCATTGGCGGCGGGGTTGCTGTGGGTCATCCTCTTTTTCGCCACCATTGTCGCTTTGGGGCGCACCTTTACGAAAGAAGCGGATGCCCACACCGATACTTTCCTGCGCTTGAACGCTGAACCGACCGCCGTGTTCTTGGGCAAGTGGCTGTTCAACTTCGCGCTCCTTTCAGTGGTAGCGGTGCTCACGGTTCCCCCGTTCGTTTCGCTGATGGGCGTTTCCGTTGCCCGCCTTGACTTATTTGCACTTACGGTGGCGTTGGCACTTGTTGCCATGTCCGCTTTGGGCACCCTCTTGGGAGCGATGTTGGCGAAGGTTCAAAGTCGGGTTGCCCTTTTGGCGGTAGCAGCCTTCCCCCTCTTCTTCCCCGCGTTGGTCGCAGCGCTGCGGTTGACCATCGCGCTCTTCAGCAACGCAACGAACATCAGCCTCGTTCCCCTTCACCTTCTCGTCGCCTACGCAGGTGTTTCCCTCCTCGGTGGACTGCTGCTGTTTGAAGAGGTGTGGTAACTGGAGCGTTTCCTGACGCACCCCATTCGGTGCTTGGGGAGAGACGCTTTCCAGCGAATTGCAAAGACGAAAAAATCGGTGCATCGGAGGGTCTGCCCTCCACCAATGCTGAATTTGCGGTTCGCAGCGGGCAAACCCTCAATCTAACGACCGCTCTTTGCAAAAGGCAATCCGTGGCTGAAGTGTGCTCAATGCGGTTGGCACCACTTGTCCAGCCACTCGGCGATGCGGTTCAAACGGTCTATGCGCAAATCAGGGGGACCGGTTCGGCTGAGACCGTGACTGGTTTCTTGAGGGTAGCGGACGAAGACGACCTCTTTTTTGAGTCGCTTGAGCGCTGCAAACAACTCTTCGGCTTGCCCGATGGGGCAGCGCAAGTCGCCTTCGCTGTGGATGATGAGCAGCGGCGTCTTGACATTCGCCACATACCGTAGCGGCGATTGCTCCCACAACTTTTCGGGACGATCCCAAAAGTTACCCTCCCAATAGCCGTCGGGTTTGAAGGGGAAGTCGCTGGTGCCTGCCATGCTCACCAAGTCCACGACACTGCGGTCGGTGATGGCGCAGCGGAAGCGGTCCGTGTGGGTGACTATCCAGTTGGTCATGTAGCCACCGTAACTGCCACCTGCCACTGCCATGCGCTTTGCGTCCACATAGGGCAGGGAAGCGGCAAAATCCGCCGCTGCCATGATGTCCTTATAGTCCACATCGCCCCAGTTGCCCCGAATGATGGCAGCGAAGTTTTCTTCGTAACCCATGCTCCCGCGCGGGTTGGTGTAAAACACGATGTAGCCTCGGGCAGCGTGCCACTGAAACTCATGGAAGAAGGTGTTGCCGTATTGGGCGTGGGGACCGCCGTGAATGTAAAGCAGCAGCGGGTATTTTTTCGTAGGGTCAAAGTCAGGGGGCTTGAGCAACCAACCCTGAACCTTCGTCCCGTCAAAACCCTCAAACCACACTTCTTCGGGCTCGCTCAGTTGCACCTTGTCCAACCATTCGCCGTTCAGTTGCGTCAGTTGCCGCAACTCCGTTGCGACGGCGACGCTGGTGGCTTGCAGTTGGAGCGTGAACAGTTCGCCCGGCATCGTGGGTGTGCTCAGCGCCAGCACGAACACCGACGCATTTTTGTCAGCGCTGAAAGCGTAGATGTCCATCGTTCCATTTGTGAGCGGTTGCCAGTTGCCGTAAACATCAGCAGTGTAAAGGTGGCAGTTGCCTCGGTCGCTGACGGTAAAAAACACGCGGTCGCTTGGGGCGCTCCAAATGGGTCGCCCACCACCCGTGAAGGCTTCCCTCATGTCAGACAGGGTGGCGTTGCCGACATCACGATCCAGCGTCTCCGTCAAGCAGCGGACCTCGTGGGTGTGCGGATTGACAATCCACACTCTATCGTTGCGAGGCACCCACGGGTCGTCTTTGCTTTCGTGCCCGATGTAAGCAATCCACTCGCTGTTGGGCGACCAAGTGATGTTGCCCTTGTAGCCGGTTGGTGTTGGCACCTTCGTCAGTTCCCCGCCCTCGGGCGAAACCAACCAAATGTCCACTTCGTAAGGCTTCTCTTCAGGGTCATCACTGCGGTTGGACACAAAGGCGATTTTGCTGCCATCGGGCGACCAGGCGGGCGAGTAGTCGTCGTAATCGCCGTCGGTGATTTGCTTTGCTTCGCCCGTTTGCGCATCGCAAACCCAAATGTGTTGGCGCATGTCCAAAAAGCCGTAACCGTCCAAGCGGTAAAACAACCTCGTGATGACGCGGGGCGGGTTAGACTTGCCGCTCTCCTGCCGCTTCTTGCGGGCTTCTTGCGTCCAGTCGGGATGAACAGGACGGAAAGTGAACGCAAGTTTACGACCGTCGGGCGACCACATGGGTTCACCGATGCTGCCTTCCTCCATTTTCGTTAGTTGCCACGCTTCGCCACCATCGGTGCGGATAAGCCAAATTTGTGACCGCTTCTCTCGCCAGTCGGTGCGGATAAAGGCAATTTGGCTCCCATCGGGTGACCAACGCGGGGCAGCATCGCTGACTTCGCCGAAGGTAAACTGGCGCACTTCGCCCGTCCGCAAGTCTGCCAGCCAAAGGTGGGAGAGGTAGCGGTTCTTCTCGCTGTCAATGGTTTTCACCGTGAACACGCATTTTGAACCGTCAGGGCTTACCTGCGGGTCTCCCACCAGTTTAATCGCCAGCAAATCTTCTGCCATCACCTTCCTCTTCGCCATCTTTCCCAACCCTCCTTCGGTTCCTTCGGGGCACTGAAGGATAAACGAGCACAAAACGCACCCGCACCGAATTTTAGCATCCGCTCTGAAAATGGAGCGTAGGACAAGGGACGCGGGACGAAGAGGGAGAAAAGGGGAAGCAAAGCCCATCTCAATGATCCCCTTGCTTTCTTGGCGCCCTTGTCCCAACCTTATGTGCGGGCTTATGAGCCCAGACAACTGTTTGGGATACAGGCGCTTTTTGGAAGGGGTGTGCTCTAACTCGGTGTCTCAGAAGAGGCGTCCTCCAGCGAGGTGAGAGGACAAAACGAGGGAGAACAAAGCAGTGATGACGGCGGAGATGTTGGACGCAGCCATTCTCTCCTTCATCCGCACTGGAACGAACGATGAGGCGGCTTTCAACGCATTGGCGCTGCAACTGTTCGCTTACCAGTTTGAGCGAAATGCCGCCTACCGAAGGTTGTGCGAGAGCCGCAATGCTACTCCCGCTACCGTTACGCACTGGTCGCAGATACCGCCTGTGCCCATCCATGCGTTCAAAGTGATGCCCATCGCCTGCGAACCGATTGAGACTGCTCAAGCCGTCTTCCTTTCCAGTGGCACCACACGAGGAGAATTGCTCCGCAGCAAGCACTACATCTTCAACTTAGCCCTTTACGAAGCGTCCGTGTTGCATTGGTTTGAGCCGCACCTGTTGCCAGAAAGGAAGCCGATGCGGATGGCAGTGCTTTTCCCACCGCCAGATGAACTCCCCAACTCGTCGCTGGGGCACATGCTGGCGACCATCTTGCGGGTTTGGGGAAAGGAAGACAGCGATTGGTTCATCCGCAACGGGCAATTGCAAGTAGAGCGATTGACAGCATGGTTGCGAAAGGCGGAAGCAACCAACGAGCCCGTGCTTTTGATGGGCACCTCCTTCTCCTTCGTGCACTTTCTGGATTGGTGTCACGACCAGCGTGTCACTTTCCGCCTCCCCAAAGGTAGCCGGCTGATGGACACGGGTGGGTTCAAAGGGCGCTCGCGAGAGGTGAAGCGAGAGGAATTGTATCGGCTGTTGGAGCAAATCTTCGGCATCCCTGCTTCCTGGTGCGTCAACGAGTATGGAATGGCGGAACTGAGTTCGCAGTTTTACGACGGCGTCGTCGGTGAACCGCATGAAACAGTGCTTGCGGATGGGACGAAAGTTCGCTACCATTCGCCACCACCGTGGATGAGGACAAGGGTGCTGCACCCCGAAACGCTGCAAGAAGTTGAGGATGGCGAACGAGGGTTGCTGTGCCACTACGACCTTGCTAACCGAGGCTCCGCTTTCGCTATCTTGACGGAAGATGTGGGCATCAAAGTGGGCAACCAGTTCGTGTTGGTAGGACGAGCGCAAGGAAGTGAACTACGCGGGTGTTCCGTGCTTGTTGATGAGTTGCTGTCCACCCGCTGAGGAAACTCGGGTTTCCGTTGGTTGAAGCCAGTGGCATGGAAAGTTTTGAGAAACTTGCCCTCAACTGCGCACAAATTTGAGTGGGATGGGTGTTTGTCAGAGCGCTCAGTTGCTTTCGCTGGATGCTTCTTCTGCTGGCTGGCTGATGAGAAGGGCTTGCTTTTGTTTCCAATTTTCCCACGCCTGCTGCAACCGCTCCATAACCAGTTGGGGGCGATAGACGCAAAGGTGCAATCGTTGCCCGCCCTCGTAAGTGATGACGATTTCGCCAACTTCTGCTCCCACTTTGTCCCAAGTGAGGCGTTTTAGGAAAGGGGTGGGGCGAAACTCTATGCTCTCAATGGCAGCGAAGGGAATTTCTTGCAAGTCCAACCCGACGGCGATGAGCAGGCGCCGGTCAGTCAGTTGAACCATGCGGGGCTCGCCCCATGCAGCGACATCCCAAAGCCAATACAGCCAGAAAGTGAGCAACTCCATCCACCACCGCTTAAGCCCACCTAAAGGCGGGTTATCGCGACAGTCAGCGCAGAAGCGCCAAATGGGTTGTTCGCCAGGTTGCAAAGATTCGTCTAAAAGCCGTAAAGAGTGCACAGTGATGTGACGCTTGGGCGGATAAAGACACGGCAGCCAACCCATCTTTTCGGTCACCTCCGTTGCTCCGCTGCTTGCAAGCGTTTGAGGGCATCTGCCACTGTTGCCCCTTCGTGAACAATCGCGCGCAGCGCTGACAGGATAGCGCTGGGATTGGGGTGTTGCCAGATGTTGCGCCCAAACACCAACCCACGCGCCCCTGCTTCCATTGCTTCCTTTACCATTTGCAACACCGCTTCGTCCGTCTCCATCTTCGGACCGCCCCGAACCAAGATGGGCGCGGTCGCGGCTTCTACGATGGCAGCAAAACTTTTTTGGTCGCCCGTGTAGTCTACCTTCAGCGCATCAGCGCCCAGTTCACTGGCGATACGGACCGCCAACTTGATGCGTTCAGGGTCGCGAACAGCGTGTTTGCCCTTCTCAATCGCCAGCGGCTCTATGATGAGGGGCATTCCCCATGCCCGACAGGCAGTGGCTAATTGCGCTAATCGCTCCAAGTTGGCGGCTTCCTGCTGGTCAGTTTCGTAGCCGACAAAGAAGAATGCCACAATGGCGTCCGCCCCTAAGCGGACGGCGTCTTCCACCGAAGCCACCAAGACATGGTAGCCCTCCTTTGGCTCTGGGAGTGAGCGCCAGATGTTGGTCGCATCCACGCGTAGGACAAAGGCAGGCGCTTTCTTACCCATCAGCAATGGGGCAACGGCTTGCGCTACACCAGCGGTCACTTGCAGTGCATCGGGTTCGCCCGCCACCACTCGCTCAACTGACTCCACGATGCGTTCCACACCCGCAATGGGTCCGAGGAACAAGCCATGATCCATCGCCACGATGATGCAATTGCCGCTGGAGGGGTTCACAATGCGTCCCCATCGCATCTTCTTGCCCAAACTTTCCATCACAAAACCGCCTCCTTGCACGCTGGCGACGCTATAATCTTGACGCCTATTGGCAAGGTTTTCAACAGTGGTGTTGGAGGGTTCGCCTTCTGGCGAATTGCAAAAATCGCTGTCGGAAGGTGCGTCTCCTAATGCATCGCGAACAAATTTGACGCATCGGGAAGTGCGCCCTTCAACAAACCGCAAAGTGAGATGCAGCGTATCAAGATGCGCGTTCCGAGAAGGTTTTGTGCTCCATGCCTCTTGCCTTCGCAGTGGAGGGGATGGAAATGATGCAGTGGCACTTACTGCTTTGGGGGATGATGGCAATGGCACAGTGGGTTTTGGGCGATGTGGAGCCGCAAGAGCCTATCGGGCAACGCCCCTATGAGATGGTTTGGGCGAACCGCCAAGAACCCGTCCCACCAACCGTGACCTTCGCAACTTTGCACGGGTGGCGCATGGAAGTCAACGGCGGCGCGGTGGCAACTTTTCGCCCCAGCCGCGAGCAAAATGTCTGGGAGCGACCTGTGGGCAAATTGACCTACAAAGGCAACGGCAACCCCAACTCGCGTCCCGTCATCTTGCTGTTCCCGCCGCAACCCGTGCCCATTCCTGACGGCAGGGACTGCATGGCGGCGTGGATTTACGGCAACCGCTGGGGTTGGGAAAACCCTCCTGACACCCCGCCCGTAAGCATCTTCGTTCATCTGCAGGACGAAAAAGGGCAACGGCATCGCATCCACTTGACGACGGTGAACTGGAAGGAATGGTGGCTGGCGCACCAACGGTTGTTCCCTTTGACAGAGCAGCGACGAACGCAAGGGTGGCGCTTCGTTGCGTTGGAAATCGCTGGCGGTTGGCAACCTGAGGAACGCACCCTCTACTTTGACAGCCTCACCTTTTACGCAGAGCAACTCCCGCCTTTGCCCCTCCCATCGCGCCCGCGCCGCAATTTGACCCTTTTTGAAGGGCAATCTCCAGGGCTGAACACAGGCTCGGAACGGCTGGAGTTTCCCACTCGCGAGGAAACCATCCTGCCGCTCAATTTGGCAAAAGCCTTCCGCACCCAAGTGCAACGGGACGGCGAAGTTTTTGTGTTCCGCTACAGCGGGCGAGACGCGACCATCACTTACCGCTTTGACCCAACGCAAAAGTTGTCGGGCATTACCGCCGTTGTGGAACGGGCGGGGGAAAAGAGCCAACTGCTGCGACCGATGGCAGCAGCCGGCGTTCGGTTTGCCGACGGTCGGGATGAAGGACAACTGGTGCGGGCGGAGTTGCGCAACGGCGTAGTTACTGCCCGTTACAGCAATGGCGTCACCTACCGTTTGCGGCTCTGGCAAAAATCGCTGGTGCTGGATGTCCTGTGCCCCAACAAAGACCGACCACCCGACCAAGAAGCCGTTGCGTTGGACTTTGGTGAAGTGCAAGGGCTTGTCAATCCCCGTCCCGTTTATGTGCCCTTCATCACTTACGGTGCCAGCAACCCTGTCGTGGCAATGGGCGACGGTTTGGGCAATGAGCGGCAAGTTCTTTTCGTTTCGGTCTGGTTGGATTGGTATCGCAGCAACGGCAGCGAGCCTTATGCCTTCCCCAACGGACAAATCACCGCCACAGGCATCCGCATCAGCGGCGGCGTCCGCTACCACCCAAAGACGGACGGGAAGCGCAACGATGTGTTTGAACGCGTGTTTGTGACCGTTTCGCTGGTGTTTGACGAAGTTTTGCCCGTCATCCCCAACCCGCGCGGGCTGCACGCGCATTTGGCGGTTGACCGCTTGTGGCAGGAGAGTTGGGGACCAGCGAACTACGAGCAGGAGATGGAACGGAGCCGTCGCTTGCGCGCTTACGGCATCGTCAAGTTAATCCAATGCAATCACGAACTGACTTGGCGCGACGGAGGCGAAAGTTTCACCCTGCGCACCCGCGCTGCCCCTGGGAAAGGTGGCGACGAAGCCCTGCAACGCTACTTGGCGCACCAGAAAAATTTGGGTTGGTTTGCCGGGCTTTACACCAACTACTGCGACTTCGCCCCCGTGAACGAACACTGGAACCCTGACTTCGTGCAGCGGACGCCGGACGGAAATTGGCGTCCAGCGTGGCCGCGCTGCTACGCTCTTAAGCCTGCTGCCGCTGTGATGTTTCACGAGCGGTTGGCGCCTGTCATCAAGCGCAAGTTTCACCCCGACGGGAAGCAAATCTCGGCTTACACCGATGTCCACACTGCTGTTGCGCCTTGGGGATACTGCGACTACGATGCGCGAGTGCCCGGTGCGGGCACTTTCGCTCAAACTTTTTACTGCTACGGCGAACTGCTGCGCAACGATAGCCACATTTATGGCGGACCGATTTTCTCCGAAGGCACCTATCAGTGGCTTTACGCGGGCTTAGCCGACGGCAACTATGCCCTCACTTACAACAACCGCCCCATCGCCCGCGAGCCTTTGCTGCCGCTCTTCTACCTGCGGGAAATCCACACGAAAGAGTGCGGCATCGGAATGGCTTGGACTGACTGGTTCCTGCAAGGGGTGCCCAATTGGCAACAAGATGTGGACACCGCGATTGACCGCTTCCTGTTGCACACCATCGCTTACGGCAACATTGGCTGGTTGGTAGAAGAGCGGTTCGGTATGGAGCGGGTGTGCCGCAGTTACTACCTGCTCCAGCGCCTGCAGGCGCGCTATGGGCTCCTGCCGCCAAAGCAAATCGCTTACTGGGACGGCAAAAAGTTGGTGAGCACCACCGAAGCCTTAGCCCTTGACTTGCCCCGCACCCGACGGCAACTGTTCATCGCTTATCCAAACGGGTTGCAAATTTGGCTGAACGACTGGAACTCGGAAACGGGTGACGCGGAAGCGGCTGTCTGGCAAGTGACTGTCAATGGCAAAACCTACGACATCCCACCTGCAGGTTGGCTTGCGGTGCAAGGGCGAGAGTTCGTGACTTTCTCCGCTCTGGTGGATGGGCGCAAGGTGGACTTCTTGCGAGATGTTGGGCGCACAACTGGTGAGGAACCGTTGCTTTACGCCGACGGGCGCGGGCAGTTGGTTCGTTTCAGCGAAGTGGCAACGAAGGGCGCGCTGGCTATCCGCAAACTTTCCGACCGCACGCTGGAAGTGTTGGATATCTCCCGCACGGGCGAATTCGGATTGAACCAACCCCTCGGCATCAAGGGTGTGCCTGTTCGCTGCGAAGTTTTTGACCTTGACGGCAACTTCTTGGGCGAGGCGGAAATTCGGCACACCGCCGATTACGCGTGGGTTATCGGCAAACCCAACGGGCACCGCTATGTGCTCACTTATGCGCCGCGAAAAACTGTCAAGCAGAAGGAATGGCACTTGCAAGCAGAGGGACATGAAGCGCCGGCAGGCGCGCAGGTGCCCCTGCGCATCGTCGGCGCTCTTTCAAAGGAAGTGCAACTGGAAAGCATTGGCGGCATTGTGGAAGGCACCGCCCTTATTGTCCCTGCAGATGCGCAAATTGGTGAGCGCATTTGGGTGAAGACAACTTGGCGGGGCGAAACGCGTTGGTGGGATGTGACGGTTACACCTATCGTGCGATGGCAAGCGACTTTGCGCCCGTTGGGCGATGGTGAAGCGGATTTGACCTTGCGCCCTCGTTGGTGCTTGACAGGGTTGGCAGAAACGCAAGGCGCCATTACGCTTCAAGTTCCCGCGTGGCTTTTGGCTTCTGCCACGAGTTGGTCTTTCTCTGCTGACAAACCGCCAACGCAGTTGCGCGTTCGCTTGAGCGTTCAGCAGGAGAGGGAGGCAAGCGGCGAAGTGCAAGTTGCTGTCCGCATCGGTCAATGGCAAGCAACGCAAAAGTGGCGGGTGCGTGTGACGCTTGAGCCAACTTTGCATTGGCGCCTTGACAAAATGGCACTCCCCTTTGCGTGGGGCATTTGCCGACGGGGCGGGAGGGAGCAACCCGATGATGGCAAAAGCGGCGCCACTTTCCATCCCCACGACAGGATGCCCGTCGGCGGTGTCGTGAAAGCCGGCTTTTTCAGCCACCCACCTTACATCGGCGGCGTCGGCTATGTCTGGGCGCAATTCGGTCCCATTAAACTGCCAACAGAGCCGTACCAGTTTCGTGCATGGGTGGGCTTGATGGATGGTGGCGACCCCAGCGATGGTGCCCTTTTCATCGTGGAAGTGATAGACGAACGCGGGCAAAAACACAAGGTGGCGGAACGCTTGGGCGTTCAAAAGGAGTGGCGGGAGTTGGTGGCAGACCTCGCCCCTTTCGCAGGGCAGCGCATTCTCCTGCGGCTACTGGCGGATGTCGGTCCCAACGATAACTCCACTGCCGATTGGGCATCGTGGGGCGAACCCACCATCGTTTCGCAAGTGATGCATCGCCGCTTGCGGCTAGAGCCGATAGAGCAAAAACCTTAGCGAGAAGCATGGAGCGTGGAGTTTTGAGCCCCGCGCCTCATTTTCATGGTCGTGGCTGACACTGCTCCTACAGTAACCTGCAGGGAAAAGCAGCACCCTGTAGGAGCGCCGTGAGGCACGACAAATTTGCCAACAACGGTTGTTTAAGAGAAATTGCCGCAACTCCGTGCTCCGCGCTCTGTGCTCCATGCTTTAAGCCGTTCGGGCAAACTCATGGAGCGACCACTCTTGTGGCACACCATCCAACTCTTCGGGGTGAGCGATGCGCCCTAAGACGGCACTGGCAGCCGCAACAGCGGAGTTCGCCAAAAAGATTTCGCCTTGAGGCGAACCCATCCGACCGATAAAGTTGCGGTTGCTGGTGGACAAACATCGTTCCCCGGCAGCCAACACGCCAAAGTAGCCACCCAAGCACGGACCGCAAGTGCCCACCGCAATCGTGGCGCCCGCTTCCGCCAAGATTTCCAAAAGCCCCTCCTGCATCGCCTGCAGGGCGATTTTTTGCGTTGCAGGTATGACGATGAGCCGCACATGCGGGTGAACCTTTCGCCCCTTCAGCAACCGAGCCGCAATTCGCAAGTCTTCAATTCGCCCGTTGGTGCACGAACCGATGAAGACTTGGTCAAGGGCGATGTTCAAAGAAGCGGCTTCTGAGACAGGGTGCACATTGTCAGGCGAGTGGGGGAACGCCACCAACGGCTCTAAAGATGAGCAATCAATCTCCCAAACGCTGTGGTAGTGGGCATCAGGGTCACTTTCCACAATGAGCCACTTGTCTTCCGTGTGCGGGGCGCGTTGGCGAAGGTAAGCCAGTGTCACTTCGTCCACAGGCATGATGCCATTCTTGCCTCCTGCTTCAATGACCATGTTGGTCATCGTGAAGCGGTCGCTCATGGGTAACTCGTGAATCACGGGACCAGTGAACTCCATCGCGCGGTAGAGAGCGCCTGAGACAGTGATCTTGCCGATGGTGGCAAGGATGAGGTCTTTGCCCGTCACCCATTTGGGCAACTTGCCGGTGTAGACGAACTTCATCGTTTCGGGCACCCGAAGCCAGATTTCGCCTGTCGCCCAAACCGCTGCCAAGTCGGTGGAACCGACGCCTGTAGCGAAGCACCCCAACGCACCCAGCGTGCAAGTATGGGAGTCCGCACCAACATAAACCATGCCAGGGTAAGCCAGCCCTTCGTCGGGCACCAGAGCATGCTCAATACCACCGCGTCCAACTTCGTAATAGTGGGTGATGTTCATCTCGCGGGCGAAATCGCGCATGATTTTGACTTGCGCTGCCGCCATGATGTCCTTGTTAGGTGCGTAATGGCTGGGCACCAGCACTATCTTGTCGGGGTCAAAAACGCGGTTGACCCCAATTTTGCGGAATTCTTTGATGGCGAGCGGCGCCGTCACATCGTTCGCCATGCACAAGTCCACTTTGCAGGTGATTAACTCGCCAGGCTTGACTTCCGACTTACCAGCGTGAGCCGCCAAAATTTTCTCCGTCATCGTCATGCCCATCGGCACAACACCTCACAACAACAGGTTGGAAAGTCTGGGGCAAATTTTAGGGCGTCCTTTCTTCGGGTGAAAGGTGAAGCATTTCCCTTTGCCCCGAAACACTGAACCAAGTTCCAAGTTGCCCATCGCGCTAAAATTGGCGGCGGGGAAGGCGGTCGCAATTCCAGCACGATTTCTGAGAAAATTCAGGAAGGTCGCGTGGTGTCAGCACATGGGAACGCAGGCAATTGACGGTAAACGGAGAAAGGATTGTCGCAACATTCGCTCGCTCGGAACGAGCCACATTGTGCCGCGTGGTGGTGTCTGTCGTTCGTATGTTGAAGAGCGTTCGTTGGCTCTCGTTCGTCGGCGCGAGTTGGGCAAGGAAGTGAGGGTGGCATGAGAGGTGTGATTATTGTCAACCCCGTCTCCAAGCGGGGGCGCGCCGTCCTCGCGGCTATCCGCGCTCAGCAGCGATTGCAGCAACTCGGCTGGGAGTGTTCGGTGATAGTGAGCGAGAGCGGTGAACATGTTCGCCAGTTGACCAGCGAGGCGGTGGCGCAAAAAGTTGACGCTGTCATCATTGCTGGTGGCGACGGCACCATCCACCAAGCCGCTCAGGTGTTAGCCTACACGGATATCCCGTTGGGCATCATTCCTTGCGGAAGGGGTAACGATTTGGTGCGGGCGCTGAAAGTTCCCCATGCCCCTGAACAAGCCGCTGAAGTTATCGCTGTGGGGAAGCGAACCAAGATTGACCTGGGCTATGTCAGTGCTACCCATCTCCCTGAGCCTCGCTACTACTGCGGCATCCTGACTTGCGGGTTTGACAGTGTTGTCGCCGATTTCGCCCATCGGCACCGCGTGATTCCCGGTGGCTGGGTTGGCTACTTTGGCGCCGCTTTGGTGATGCTGGCGCAGTTTCGGTTCCCCCGCGTGCGGGTGCAAGGGGAAGGGGTTGACTTTGAAGGCGAAGTGCTACTAACGGCAACAGCGAATTGCCCTTCCTACGGCGGCGGGATGTGGATTGCACCTACCGCCGAGTTGGACGATGGGCTGCTCCATGTTTGCATCGTCCGCCGCACTTCCAAGTTGCGCATCTTGCTCCTGCTGCCGACCGTGTTCACGGGACGGCATGTGTTGGAACCCGAAGTGAGCCTCCACGCAGTTAAACGGGTTCGCTTGGAAAGCGCGGAACCGCTCCCCTTATTCGCTGACGGCGAACCGGTGGGCACCACGCCTGCGGAAGTTCAAGTGATGCCCAAAGCGTTGACCGTGTTCGTCCCTTCCGAGTAGGTGGGGGGCATCAAGGTTTACTCGCTGCCCTCCGTCCCTTGCGGTGGCAAGGGCGAGCGCTGGTGCAAGAAGGCTTCCAAGACCTCTTGATTGGGGCGCACCGTTTCAGCACCGCCCACCAACAGTCTGGTTGCCAGCACACCAATGTGAAGGACCCGTGCTGCAACGCCGTCTATGAAGACTCGTTCCACCTTGTGCATCTTCAAAGCAACACCCGCCCACAAGTCTGGGAGATACTTCCGCACTGGTGCGAGCGCCAAGAGAAGCACGCTAAAGAATGCCAACCATAGCAAAGACGCCACAAACTCGCTGCCACCCCCTGTCAAGATAGCGAGAGCGAAGAGGAGGACGACGGCGAGAAATCCGAGCCGAATGGTTTGAGCGGCGGACTCAGGGGAGGCGGGCAGTAATTGCGTCGGGATGAGGTCAGCTTTTTGCATCTGCTGCACTCCCCACCAACCTATTCCCAAGATGAAGGCTGCCAGCACCAAGCGCAGCAAAAGTTCCCCCACTGTTCCTATCGCTTGAGCGGTCGCATTCAGCCCAAACAACTCTGCCACCACCATCAACAACAGCAGGAAAAAGAAGCCGTAGATGGCAAACCCCAAAAGGCGTGTTGTGGCTTCTGCTGGGGGCTCGCGGGAAGGCGGAAGGTGGGCTTCCAGCCAACTTTTGAAGGGGACAGCGCGCAGCGCTTGGGCAACCGCCTGGCTCAACCAATGACTTACTCCCATCGTCAGACTGATGATGAGCGCCAGCGTCCAAACTCGCCCCGTGACAAAACCGATGGTCCTCGCGATGTCTGTCAGCGCGTGTTGGGTAGCAATGCCCCACAGGGCTCCTGCCCAAACGGTGCCAACGCAGAGGTAGCCGATAGCATCAGCGGATGTCTTCTGTTTCGGCTGGGAGGCGACAGATGCCCAAGGCGAGCGCAACCATCGGTCCACTCCCCATCCCCGCAGCCAGTTTTTCACCACTATCCCAACGAACTTCCCCGCTACCAGAGCGAGCAAAAGGAGGGCAGCATCAGTCAAGAGCGTTTGGGCTTTCGCCGACAAAGACACCCACCACCGCTGCAAATGGGCTAACCAATCCTGCACCATGCCCTTGCACCTCCCTGCACCTTGTCCCCGCTGACCGAACGGGAAGGAAGCATCAGTTTCGGTCACACTCTACGCGGAAGATGCTCACGGCGCGCAAGCGACGGGGGCTGGCGAGGATGCCAGGGATGGGAACAACAGGCGCATCGTAAGTGACCTCCACCCGCAACTGACCACCCCGTTGGCGTTTTTGAGGGTTGGCAAAGGGCGTGCCATTAGGCGCGTAGGAGGTGATAAGCACCACAACGCTTTGGGCATTCGGCAGATGGCTGGTGCGCTGCTGGACAATGGCAACGATGTGCTCGTTCAAATCGTTGTCGTTATCGGGGTCATAGCAAACCGCGCCCATGCGAGCAGCATCGCGGGTGGCGTTGTTGAGGGTGTGATACCAACCCAACAGTTGCCCGAACATGAGCGCTCCCACCACCAACAGGATGAGCACGCTGGCTACCAGCGCAAATTCTACCAAGGCTTGCCCACGCAAACGGTAAGGCATTGCTCCTACCCTCCTGACATCGTTGGTGCAATTATGCCACAAGCAGTGTAAAGGCTAAATGACCTTCGTTGGCAGCAAAATTTGCTTGGACTGCTCAATTGGGTCATACCGTTGCAACGGGAGGATGAGGTGATGTTCCGTTGGCAAACAAGTGGGTGGCAAGGGTGGCGAAAGTTGCTGTCGGAGGCAGGGAATCTGCTGCAGCCCCTCAAGAGGGTTGCCACCAGTCTGCGTGGGCAGTTATCCATAGCGTTGATTGCTGTGTGGGTGTTTGTGCAAGTGCCTTTTGAGCCGTTGCGCCATTTTGGTTTGCTGCTCCTTTTCGCCATCTATATTTTGGCTTATCGCCAACTTAATGCGCGCTTCCTTGCCAAGCACGGCTTGGTTGGCTGTTTGCGCTGGTGGGCGATTTACACCTTGCTCTTGACCCCTTTCGTTGCAGCGGTGAGTGCGCTCATTTTGCTGAGTTCGGGTGTGCCCATCACGGCGAAACATGTGGGTTGGTGGCTGTTGCTTGGGCTATTCGCCGGCTGGGTTGCCAAACTTTTCCATGCCCTCCTTGAGGCGGCGGAAGGGAAACTGTGATGGACACCACCACACTTGCTGCTGTCAAGCGGGTTACTCACTTTTGCCCTCGCAGCCTTTTCGACCAATCGGCAACGGCGCGGAACTTGGGGGAAGCATTTGGGTCTTCGTCGTAGAATTGCATCAAGCCCCAACATCCCCACTTAGACCATCGCGCAACGGAGGAGAAGTGGCAGAGCAAGTCACCGCCCACTTGCACCCACGCATCCAGGTAGCGCCGATAAATTTCACCCATGCGTGGGTGGGCGTTTGCTGCCATGAACAATTTGGTGAGTTGCTCGTTGTTTTCAGCGCCGTGAATCCCCACAAGGTGTTGTCCCGCTTCGTAGGCGATTAACAAGAGTCCATATTTGTCCGCCACCTTCTTCTGGGCTTCCATCCAGCGGATGCTTTCTGGAAGAGATTTTCGCTCCACATAGTCCAACAATTGCTCCACCGTCCATTTCGCCACCTCATCTGCGGGTGGGTTGCCTTTCGGTGACACATTGAAGGAGATGTAGGGCGCAATCGCCAAAGCATCCGCATGCTGATAGGCATTTTGGAACGAGAGGATTTGTTCGGAGACATAAGGGTTGGCAGCCTGAGAAGGCAAAACGCGCACTAATCGTTTGGTGCCTTTGAACACTTCTTCCCAGATGCGGAAGATTTGGACGGAACGGTAAGCAGTGAAACGCCACGCTGCCTCCCACGGTTTCTCTCCAAAGCCCAACTTTTGCCCTTGCTCCGCTGCGTAGCGATGCTGAGCGAAGAGACCGTTCCACACTTCGTTGGAATACTCCACATAGACCCGAAGACTTGGGTTAAGGCGTTCCCGCACCATTTCCGCAAAACAGCGCACAAAATCATCGTCTGCCTTGTGGGGAATGCAGAACCAAGCATCCGCTTGGAGCCGATTGCACAGGTCAATCATCCATTCCAACGCCACACCCTTACGGGAGAAAGTGGCATCTTCGGGGGTGGGGCGGTCTTCCCATCGCTCAATCTCCGAGTTGTTCGTTTTCATCCAGTCCATGAACCGAATGCACGAGACCAGCCCACGCCAACGGTTGAGGAAAACAGGATGCCAAGGGTCTTTCTGGTAGGTCTTCTCAAACCCGGGCATAATGACGCGGATGTTGCGGACATAGTTGTTAGGATTGGTCTGCAGCAACCGTAGGAAGACGGTTCCCTTGGTGGCATCAACCTTCAGGACAATGCGCCCAGGTTGACGGGAGACAACAGAGGCAGCGTTCCATGTGTCCAGTTCCCCTTCGCCATCGTAGAGCACAACATACTCACCGCTGGGGTAGTGTCCGCCATCAATGGTGCACATCAGCGTTTCAGCATAGCAATCGGGTTCCAGTTTTGTTACCCAGCCGTGTTTGTCCAGCGCCAAAGGTGGTCCTTGCCCCCACCCTGCACCTTTGCGCTGGCTAATCCACGGGCGGGACATGCGGAACACATCCACGAAGGGCAACTCAGTGTTCCAATCGGCAATGCCTGACAGGTTGATGCCCAATCGGGGACGAGGTTGCGGAGGTTCGGTTGTTGCTTGCGCAAACAATTTTTGCGTCATTGCCAATGCTGCCCCAAAACCCGTTTTCGTAAAGGTCACCAACCACTCTCGCCGTTTCACATCCCTTCACCTCCCACTCAAGTTTCGCTATTTGATGGCGACGATTGCCCAGAAGCCCAAGCGAGGCACGGTGAAGCGGATTGCGCCGCTCTCCTGCTCTACAGGGACCCGCGTGGGTGGTTGCGCAGGGAAGTGCACAATGGCTTCCGTCGGGTCGCGGCGCAATGCCTTGCGCAACAGCGCCCGGCTAATGGTCACCGTGACATTGGCAGGACGAACTTCGTCGCTTTGGACATCGTAGTCTTGGTTGAGCAGATGACACACGACGGGGGCTTCTGGGTCGTTCGGGTTATAGCGCAGTGAAACACGCACTCTCGGTGCCCCTTCCGCAAGAACTTGCTTACGCACTTCTTCAGGCAGTTTGTCCAACCCCTGCCACACCAAAACGCTTTTGCCTGTCGTTTGTGCTTCAACAACTGGCGGCAGCGGTTGTTTGCCACTCACGAGCCATCGGTAAAGGGCAAGGTCGCTTTGTGTCAACGGGACACCTAAGATCGGTTCTGCAACCACAATCGCAAAAGGCACATTAGCGCGGAGAAGTTCTATCGCTGCCGAGCGAATGTCGGCGAAGTTGGCATGGGTATAGAGGAGGGCGAGGTCGGCGAGGGACCTATAACCGTCAAACAATCGGGCGTTAGTGCGAACGAAGCGGTAGACGAAAGCGAAGTCTTCCGTCTTACCCTCCCACCAGTGGGTGCCCTTTTCGGGTGTATAGCACCACTGGCGATGCGGCACCATGAAGGTGCTGCCGAAAGCGTAAGCCTGAGCAATCCATGTCCGCACCAAGCCTGGTTTCTCCTTAGCAGCAATCCATGCCCAGTCGTGCCCCGCTGCCGTTGCGGCTTGTCGCTTGCCCAACCCTTCCACCAGTCGGAACACAAACGCAGGTTCTACAGCCACCTCGCCCTTTGCAGCGTGGTGTTCCATTTCGCCGCAGAAGAAGTCCACAAGGGGTGCAATGGAAAGGGCTTCGGGTGATGACGCACTGGAGTTGACGCTGCGGAGCAATGGTCTCCCTGCTAACCGTTCCGCATACTCAAACACTTCACGCACCACACGCAGCATCTGCTCAGTTTGGAACTGCTGGAACAAGTCACCCAGCGGCAATTGCGCTCGCTGTCTTCGCCACTGTTCGGCGGTGATGCCTATGGATTTCAGGAACTGTTGGATGTCAAAAGTGTCAAGGTCTGCAATCCCCAGTTGGCGTTGCTGTTCGGGCGACAAACGCTGGCGCAGCCACTGGTGGAACCCTTCCTTGCAAGCGCGGCAGAAGCATCCCCCGTTCCACGCTGAACACGCTGCCGTTCCTCGCCAGTCGTCAATGTGTAAACCGTCAATGGGCGCAAGGCACGCCCGTTCCACTTGGTCCCGCAGATAGGCTTGGTAGTCGGGATTGTTGGTGCAGAACCAGTAAGCAGGGTGACCCTTGTGGCGGTGGTCCCACAGCCAAGGAACGGTGATAGGGTTGCCATCCAAATCACGGCAAACGGCTTCCATGAAGTTGTCAGGGCGAAAATCAATGAAGCCGGCAAAGTCAACGAGAAAATCCACGCTGCCGCAGTAGCGCAGGTTGCGCCGTTTGGCTTCCTCTACCCGTTGGCGGAACCACTGGATATGTTGAGGTTGCCGAGAAGGGGCGCGCCCTGCCCAACCGACAACGGTGCCTGCGTAAGCGTCATAAAGGCTTGCGTCACGGGGCGCATACATGAAGACGACATCGCTGGCATGCAAAACAGGACGCGGAAGAGTTGTCCCCATAAGCCAACACCACCATAGCCAAATCACTGCACACCACCTCACTTTTTCGGTCCAAAGCGCCGATGCAAATTTTGACAGTTCCCAGCCTATTGCGTTTGGGATAGGAGCAACGGCAAAATTGAAGCGGTCCACTTTCCCTGAGCGAGGTGCTGCTATGGGTGTTATCACCATTAGCCGCCAGTTCGGCTGCGCTGCCAACGAGATTGCCGCAAAAGTAGCGGAAGCGCTGGGCTACGAGGTGGTGGACAAGGAACTGCTTGCCCATGTCGCAGCAGAGGCGCAGGCGAGCGAGGAGGAAATTGCCCGCTACGACGAAGCCGCTCTGTCGCCCATTGAAAAGTTCCTGCGGGCTTTGGTTCGTTTTGCAACGCCCGAGGAGTCCCTCGCTTGGTCGCCGGGACCGCTGCGGGAAGCGCCCCTTTGGCTCCCTTCCCGCGAGCAGTGGCAAAAAGAAGGTGCACGGGTGCTGGACCACGAAGAGTGCTTGCGCTTCACCCAACTGGCGTTGAAGAAACTGGCACAAAAAGGGCGCGTGATCCTCATCGGACGAGGGGCGATGGTCGTCCTGCGCGATTTCCCCAACACCTTGCATGTCCGCCTGTTTGCACCCTTAGAGTGGCGCGTCCAGCGCTTCGCTCGGCAGGAGAACTTGCCCCTTGACAAAGCCCGCCAAAAGGTTCTCGCGGAAGACAAACGCCGAGCCGATTACTTGCGGCAATTTTACGGCGTGGATTGGAACGACCCATCCTTGTATCACCTCGTGCTGAATGTGGCGGCGTTGGGAACGGAGCGAACCGCTCAAATCATCGTGGAGGCGATGCGGCTGATAGAACGGGAAGCGGTGCCCATCGGTGAGTGAGGATGGAGGGTGTCAGAGTCCGGTGCGCAGCGAAGGTGAATTTGTGCTTGGAGATTGTTCGCCGTCGCCCCGATGGTTACCACGACCTTCGTTCGCTCATGACCGCCGTGAGCCTGTGGGACGAAGTCCTGTTGGAACCTGCTCCCAACTTCTGCGCTGTCAGCGAGGACGGAACACCCCTCAGCGAACAGAACACTGTTTGGCGCGCTGCCACTTTGCTGGCACAAATCGTTCAGCGCCCTCTGCAGGTCAAACTCACCCTGACAAAGCGCATCCCCGAACAATCTGGGTTAGGCGGCGCCAGTAGCGACGGAGCAGCGGTGCTCCTCGCTCTCCGAAGGCTTTGGCGCTTGCGATGGTCGTGGGAAAAGTTTGTGCCGATAGCAGCGAAAGTGGGAGCGGATGTGCCCTTCTTCCTCGTGCCAACGGGAGCAGCAGTGGTGGAAGGCATCGGCGACCGCCTAACACCTGTTTGGCTCCCGCCCCTTTGGTTGGTGTTGGCAAAGCCAGAGCAAGGGATGCCCACTCAACTCGCTTTCGCTTTGTGGGACGAAAATCCCATGCGTGTGGCGACGGACCCGTTCACTCTGGCGGAAGCGCTACGGCAAGGCGATTGGGACACCGTGCGAACGCTCGCTGTCAACGCTTTTGAGTTTGTCATAGCCCCTCGCATCCCTGCCGTGACAGAATTGAAGCAACAACTTGTCGCGGCAGGTGCGGTGACAGCCGTGATGTCTGGCAGCGGCACCACCGTCGTTGGTGTGTTCACTGACCGAACAAGCGCACAACGAGCGCTGGAAGCGGTTCAACCGATGGCGGCTTGGTGGGCGCTCGCCCGCACCGTCCGCAGAAGCATTCGGTTGGGAAAGTGGTGAGCAAGCATGACAGGTTTACAGTGGGAGTGGGGACAACCGCCTGAGCCGCGCTTTTGGCAACTGCTGACCACTGTCGCAAAGCGGGAGCCTTGGGCAATTGAGCATGGATTGTTGGTGGCGAAACTCACTGCCCTAACAGCGCGCGCCCTCACTTTGCCTGAAGAGCAAGTGGAGTGGCTCAGCACAGCAGGGTTGTTGCACGATGTGGGCAAACTGGTGCTCCCTGCGCCCCTGCTGCAAAAAGCAAAACCTTTGACAGCCGAGGAGTTTGAGCAAGTCCAACGCCA
>FWWM01004922.1_pt1 | contig 30253 bp, 29 predicted proteins | sample 2228351 | NCBI WGS metagenome assembly FWWM01 (sample SAMEA103939774, study PRJEB20133) | metagenome | reverse complement strand
CTTGGTGGAGCGGGGGGGATTTGAACCCCCGTCCTCCCGCTTGCAAGGCGGGTGCTCTCCCTCTGAGCTACCGCCCCAAGCCTAGGAGAGTATAGGCCAAAGGGGGGGCTTACGTAAAGGCATAAGGGGCCCTATAATCGGAAGGGTGTGCCGGACCAGCCCTCGGGCAGGGGAAGGTCCCTTGGGAAAGAGGCCGGCGCACCGGAAACGCCAAGCCCAACCTTCCCCGATGGGAGGATTATGCCTGTAGAGATCAGCGTAAAGGAGCTCCTGGAGGCCGGGGTCCACTTTGGCCACGAGCGCAAGCGTTGGAACCCCAAGTTCGCCAAGTACATCTACGCGGAGCGCAACGGCATCCACATCATTGACCTCCAGAAGACCATGGTGGAGCTGGAGCGCACCTTCCGCTTCCTCGAGGACCTCGCCATGCGCGGGGGCACGGTCCTCTTCGTGGGCACCAAGAAGCAGGCCCAGGACATCGTGCGCATGGAAGCGGACCGCGCGGGGATGCCCTACGTGAACCAGCGCTGGCTGGGCGGCATGCTCACCAACTTCCGCACCATCTCCGCCCGGGTGCAGCGCCTGGAGGAGCTGGAGGCCCTTTTCACCTCCGAGGAGATCAACGAGCGCCCCAAGAAGGAGCAGGTGCGCCTGAAGCACGAGCTGGAGAGGCTACAAAAGTACCTCTCGGGCTTCCGCCGCCTAAAGCGCCTTCCCGACGCGGTCTTCGTGGTGGACCCCACCAAGGAGGCCATCGCGGTTAGGGAGGCCCGCAAGCTCTTCATCCCCGTGGTGGCCCTGGCGGACACGGACTCCGATCCCGAGCTGGTGGACTACATCATCCCCGGCAACGACGACGCCATCCGCTCCATCCAGCTCATCCTCTCCCGGGTGGCGGACCTCATCATCCAGGCCCGGGGTGGGGTGGTGGAGCCCTCCCCCTCCCTGGCCCTGGTGGAGGAGGCGGAGCGGCAGGAAATGCTGGCTTCCGGGGATGAGGAGGTGGAAGCGTGAGCCAGGTGGAGATCATCAAAAAGCTCCGGGAAGCCACCGGGGCGGGCATGATGGACGTGAAGAAGGCCCTGGAGGACGCGGGCTGGGACGAGGAAAAGGCGGTCCAGCTCCTAAGGGAGCGGGGGGCCATGAAGGCCGCCAAGAAGGCGGACCGGGAGGCCCGGGAAGGGGTCATCGGCCACTACATCCACCACAACCAGCGGGTGGGGGTCCTGGTGGAGCTCAACTGCGAGACGGACTTCGTGGCCCGGAACGAGCTCTTCCAGAACCTAGCCCGGGACCTCGCCATGCACATCGCCATGATGAACCCCCGCTACGTCTCCGCCGAGGAGATTCCCCAGGAGGAACTAGAAAAGGAGCGCCAGATCTACATCCAGGCGGCCCTGAACGAGGGCAAACCCCAGCAGATTGCGGAGAAGATCGCCGAGGGGCGCCTGAAGAAGTACCTGGAGGAGGTGGTCCTCCTGGAGCAGCCCTTCGTGAAGGACGACAAGGTCCGGGTGAGGGACCTCATCCAGGAGGCCATCGCCAAGATCGGGGAAAACATCGTGGTGCGGCGCTTCTGCCGCTTTGAGCTGGGGGCGTAGGCCATGCGCGCGTCCGGGGCCCTAACCCTTTAGGGCCCCGGTTTTTCCTGCCATGCGGTACAAACGGGTTCTCCTCAAACTTTCGGGTGAGTTCCTCACCCAAAACGGCTTCGGCATAGAGCCCGAGGCCACCCAGGCCCTGGCCCGGGAGATCAAGGCGGCCTACGAGACGGGGGTGCAGCTGGCCATCGTCATCGGGGCGGGGAACCTCTGGCGGGGGGCCAGGCAGGGGGTGGGGATGGACCGGGCCACCGCGGACTACATCGGGATGCTGGCCACCATCATGAACGCCCTGGCCCTGCAGGACGCCCTCGAGGCCCTGGGGATCCCCACCCGGGTCCAGACCGCCCTCACCATCACCCAGGTGGCCGAGCCCTACATCCGCCGCCGGGCCCTGAGGCACCTGGAAAAGGAGCGGATCGTCATCTTCGGCGGGGGGACGGGAAACCCCTTCTTCTCCACGGACACCGCCGCCGCCTTAAGGGCGCTGGAGGTGGGGGCGGAGGTGGTCCTCATGGCCAAGAACAAGGTGGACGGGGTGTATTCCGACGACCCCCGGAAGAACCCCAACGCAAAGCGCTTTGACGAGCTCACCTACATGGAGGTCCTGAACCGGGGCCTTCAGGTCATGGACCCTACCGCCATCACCCTGTGCATGGAGGCGGGCCTTCCCATCGTGGTCTTTGACATCTTCAAACCCGGCGCCCTGGTGGGTATTATCCAGGGGGAAAAGGTGGGAACCCTCATCCACCCGTAAGGAGGGCACCATGACGCTGAAAGACCTGTACGCGGAAACCCGAGCCCACATGCAAAAGAGCCTCGAGGCCCTGGAACATAACCTGGCGGGCCTGCGCACCGGGCGGGCCAACCCCGCCCTGCTCCTGCACCTCAAGGTGGAGTACTACGGCACCCACGTGCCCCTCAACCAGATCGCCACGGTCACCGCCCCGGACGCCCGCACCTTGGTGGTCCAGTCCTGGGACCAGAACGCCCTCAAGGCCATTGAGAAGGCCATCCGGGACTCCGACCTGGGCCTGAACCCCGCCAACAAGGGGGACGCGCTTTACATCAACATCCCCCCCCTCACGGAGGAGCGCCGCAAGGAGCTGGTGCGGGCGGCCCGGCACTACGCGGAGGAAGGGCGCATCGCCATCCGCAACATCCGGCGGGAGGCCTTGGACACCCTGAAGAAGCTGGCCAAGGAGCTCCACCTCTCGGAGGACGAGACCAAGCGGGCGGAAGGGGAGATCCAGAAGATCACCGACGAGTTCATCGCCAAGGTGGACGCCCTGGCGGAGAAGAAGGAAGCGGAGATCCTTGGCTGATGCAAGGGGTCCCCTTCGCCCCCGGGGGGGGAAGGTGAGGGACGACCTTCCCCTCAGGGTGGTCTCCGCCCTGGTGGGGGCCTCCTTGCTCCTCCTCGTCCTTTGGGCGGGGCTCCCCCTCATCCTCCCCACCCTTCTCCTCCTCCTCTGGATCGGGGGGCTGGAGCTCAAGGAGATGCTGGCCAAAAGGGGCATCGCCCTCCACTTCCCGGGGCTTTTCCTGGGGGGGGTGGTCCTCTACCTCTTCTCCCTTCCCCCTCTCCACTGGCACTTCCCCCAGGTGCCCTGGCGGGAGGTGGCCCTGGGGCTTTTCCTCCTGGGAAGCTTCAGCTTTGAGCTCCTGCAGGGGGCCAACCTCCCCCGCCTGGCCTTCACCCTTCTCGCCTTCCTCTACCTCCCCTGGAACCTGGGCTACGTCCTCCTCCTCCGGGAAACCCCGGACCCCCACCTCGGCCTTTGGATCCTCTCCCTTCCCATCGTGGCCAGCTTCGCCACGGACATCGGGGCCTACTTCGCGGGGCGGTTCTTCGGCCGGAACAAGCTCGCCCCCAGCATCAGCCCGGGCAAGACGGTGGAGGGTTCCCTGGGGGGCATCCTGGTGAGCTTCCTGGCCATGGTGGCCTACACGAGCCTGGTGCGGGAGGTCTTTCCCTTTGGGCTTTTGGAACTCCTCTTCTTCAGCCTCCTCCTTTCCCTGGCAGCCCAGCTTGGGGACCTGGCGGAGTCCATGCTGAAGCGCTACTGTGGGGTGAAGGACTCCGGGCGCTTCCTGCCCGGGCACGGAGGGCTTCTGGACCGTATAGACAGCCTCCTCTTCACCTTCCCCCTCACCTACTACCTGGTGGTGCTCTTCACATGAAACGGGTCGTGGTCTTGGGGTCCACGGGGTCTATCGGCCGGCAGGCCCTGGAGGTCTGCCGCTGGCGGGGCTACCGGGTGGTGGGCCTGGCGGCGGGAAAGAACCTGGAAGTTCTCCTACCGCAGATAGAGGAGTTCCAACCCCTTCTGGTGGCCGCAGACGAAAGCCTCCACGCGGAGCTCAAGGCCCGCTTTCCCGGTCTGAGGCTGGGTAGCCCCGAGGAGGTGGCGGCCCTCGAGGCAGAGGTGGCGGTGGCCGCCATCCCGGGCCTGGCGGGGCTTCCCCCCACCCGCGTGGCCGCCCGGACGGGGAAGCGCATCGCCCTGGCCAACAAGGAGGCCATGGTGGCCGCGGGGCCCCTTCTTTGGCAGGAGGTGGAGGCCCATGGGGCGGAGATCCTCCCCGTGGACTCCGAGCACTCCGCCCTTTTCCAGGCCCTTTTAGGGGAAAGGCGGGAGGACGTGGCCGAACTCATCCTCACCGCAAGCGGAGGGCCTTTCCTAAGGGGGCCGGAGGACCTTTCCCAGGTCACCCCGGAGATGGCCCTGGCCCACCCCAGGTGGCGCATGGGCCCCAAGGTCACGGTGGACTCCGCCACCCTCTTCAACAAGGGCCTCGAGGTCCTGGAGGCCAAGGAGCTCTTCCGCTTTCCCCTGGAATGGATCCGGGTCCTGGTCCACCCCGAGGCCTACGTCCACGGCCTGGTGCGCTTTAAGGACGGCAGCCTCAAGGCCCAGCTCGGGCCCACGGACATGCGCCTGCCCATCCAGTACGCCCTCACCCACCCAGAACGGGCGGAAACCCCCCTCAAGGACCTCCCCCTCCCGGAAACCCTCACCTTCCTCCCCCCGGACACCCGGCGCTTCCCCGCCCTGGAGGTGGCCTACGAGGCGGGCAGGCGGGGGGGCGTGGCCCAGGCGGCGGTCTCGGCCGCGGACGAGGTGGCGGTGGAGGCCTTCCTCGCGGGGCGGATCCCCTTCACCGCCATCCCCAAGGTGCTGGCCCAGGTCCTGGAAAAGGTCCCCAACCTTCCCCTAACATGGGAGAACCTCTTCGCCGTGGACGCCTGGGCCCGGGAAGAGGCCAAGAGGTGGGCATGAGCCTCATTTGGTTTCTGGTCATCGTCGGGGTCAGCATCTTCGTGCACGAGCTCGGCCACTACCTGGCCGCAAGGGTCCAGGGGGTTCGGGTCAAGGCCTTCAGCATCGGGTTTGGCCCCATCCTCCTGAGGAAAGCGGCCTGGGGCACGGAGTGGCGGCTTTCCGCCATCCCCTTAGGGGGGTACGCGGACATCGAGGGCCTCCTCCCCGAGGAAAAGGGGCGGGGGTACGACGCCCTCCCCTTCCCCGGCAAGCTCCTGGTCCTGGTGGCCGGGGTGTTCATGAACCTCCTCCTGGCCTGGGCCCTCTTGGGCTACCTTTTCAGCGCCCAGGGGGTGCCGGAGGCCACGGGGCGGGCGGCCATCGTGGAGGTCCTGCCCAGGAGCCCCGCGGAGGAGGCGGGGCTAAAGGCGGGAGATATCCTCCTCAAGGTGGACGGCGAGCCCCTTTCCGCGCCCCAAGACATCAACCGGGTGAAGACCCCGGGGGCGCACACCCTCACCGTGCTCCGGGAGGGGCGGGAGGTGGAGCTCTCCCTCACCTGGCGGGAGGGGATGGAGCGGCTTGGGGTGGTCTACCAGCCGGAGGTGCGCTTCCGGCGGGTGGGCTTCCTGGAGGGGGTGGGGCTGGCGGTGGCCCGCTCGGTGCTCTTCCTCCCCCAGATGGTGCGGGCCCTGGTGGGCGGGGTGGTGGGGGCCCTGTCCGGAAACCCGGATAGCGGGGTGGTGGGGCCCGTGGGCCTGGTGGCCGAGGCGGGGCGGGCGGCCAAGGAGGGGCTTTTCCGCCTCATAGAGCTCACCGCGGCCATCAACCTCTCCCTGGCCCTCTTCAACCTCCTCCCCATCCCCGCCCTGGACGGGGGGCGGATCCTCCTCCTCGTCCTGGGCCGCTTCTTCCGCCTGCGCCCAGAGCAGGAGGCCACGGTGCACTACCTGGGCTTCCTCTTCCTCCTCCTCCTCATCCTGGCGGTGACCTTCCAGGACCTACGGAGGCTTCTCGGAGGCTAGGGTGGAGGCCACGGTCCTCATCCCCGCCTACAACGAGGAGGCCACCATCGCGGAGGTGGTGGAGGTGGCGAAGCGGGCCGGCTTCCCCGTGGTGGTGGCGGACGACGGCTCCAAGGACCGCACGGCCGAAGAGGCGGAGCGGGCGGGGGCGGAGGTGGTGCGCCTCCCCCAGAACCGGGGCAAGGGGGGGGCCCTGGCGGAGGGGCTCAGGCGGGTGAGGACCCCCCTGGTCCTCCTTCTGGACGCGGACCTGGTGGGGCTCCACCCCGAGCACCTGAGGGCCCTCCTCGAGCCCGTGGCCCGGGGAGAGGCGGAGATGACCGTGGGGGTCTTCCAGGGGGGGCGGCCCTCCACGGATCTGGCCATGCGCCTCACCCCCTTCCTCTCGGGGCAAAGGGCCTTACGGACGGAGGCCCTCAAAGGGGTGCCGGGCCTCGAGGGCGCCCGCTACGACCTGGAGCTCCTCCTCACCCGCCACGCCAAGGCCATGGGCTGGCGGGTCCGCTACCTCCCCCTAAGGGGGGTGAGCCAGGTGATGAAGGAGGAGAAGCGGGGCCTCCTTGCCGGCCTCCGCCACCGCCTCCGGATGTACGGGGAGATCCTGCGCTACGCCCTTAAAAAGGGCTAAAGCGGAGGAGCTCCACCCAGGAACCCCCCACGCGGAAGGCCACCACCCCCAGGCCCGGGACCAGGTACACCTCCTTAAGCTCCGTCCCCCCCTTCTCCGTGGTGTAGGCCAGGCGGAGGCGCCAGGCGTTGTAGGCCCCGGCCGCCACCCTGAGGCCCTCCAGGCCCTCCACCCGCCAGGAGAGGGCCACCTTTTGGCCCTGGAAGCGGGCGCTCCCGCTATGGGCCTGGCCGGGGTAGGGGCTTTGGGGGTAGAGGAAAAGGGGCGGGTCAAAGGGGAAGTACCCCTTGAGGAGGCCCACCCCCAGGAGGTAGACCCCCTCGGGGGCCAGGCGGAGCCGGTCCTCCCGGAAGACCTCGCCCCCTCGGATGTAGCGGAGCCGGTACTCCCCTCCCCCAGGGCGGAGCTCCTGCAGGGTGCCGTCGGAGTAGGCGTACCGCCCCCCCTTTGGGGGGAGGGGCTGGGCCAGGGCTAGGGCCAGGAAAAGGAGGAAGAGGCCCCTCACTCCGCCTCCCCCAGCTCGTGCCCCCTCTTGGTGGCGGCCTCCACCGCCTCGTAGAAGGCGGCGCGGAGGGCGCGGGCCTCGAGGGCGTGGAGGCCGTGGATGGTGGTGCCCCCCGGGCTTGCCACCTCGTCCTTGAGCTGGGCGGGGTGGCGGCCCTTTAGGAGCTCCCCCGTGGCCGCCAGGGCCTCCGCCGCCAGGCGCAGGGCCAGGGCCCGGGGCATCCCCATCTTCACCCCCGCGTCCGCCAGGGCCTCGGCCACCAGGGCCAGGTAGGCGGGGGCGGAGGCGGACATGGCGGTGAAGGGGTCAAAGAGGTGCTCGGGGATCTCGTACACGTCCCCCACCGTGGCGAAAAGGGCCCGGGCGAAGTCCAGATCCCCCGCCTCCCGGGCCTCGCGGGTGGCGGTGAGGGCGGTGGAGCTCTCCCCGATTACCGCGGCCAGGTTGGGCATGGTGCGCACCACCCGGCGGTTGTCCAGGCGCCGGGCCAGCACCGCGGTGGAGACCCCGGCCATGATGGAGATGTACCCCACCCCCGGGTGGGCCAGGAGGGGGGCCAGGGGGGGAAAGTCCCGGGGCTGGACGGCGAGGAGAACCCGCTCCGCCTGGGCCAGCTCCTCCGGGCGCAAGGGGCGGAGGCCAAAGGGGGCGGCGAGCTCCTGGCTCCGCTCGTAGGTGCGCCCCAAAACCCCCATCTCCTCGGGGGCCAGGAAACCCTTCTCCAGGATGCCCTTGAGGATGCTCTTCCCGAGCTTCCCCAGGCCCACAAAGGCCAGCCTCATAGGCTAAAGTTTAGCCCGCCGGAGCCGGGCGTAGTAGAACCCGTCCAGCCCCCCCAGGGGGGCCACGTAGACCCCAAGCCCCTCCCGAAGGACGGGGAAGGGGCAAGCGAAGGGCTCGAGGGCAAACTCCGGGTGGTCCTGCAAAAAGGCCCGCACCACCCCTTCCCCCTCCTCCTCCGTGAGGGCACAGACCGCGTAGACCAAAAGGCCCCCCTCCTCCACCGCGGAGGCCGCGGTTTCCAGAAGGGCCCGTTGCAGGCGGGCCATCTCCTTGGGGTCTTCCGGCGAGAGGCGGTAGCGGAGCTCGGGGTGGGTGCGCAAGGTTCCGGTCCCCGTGCAGGGGGCATCCAGGAGGACCTTGGGGGCCTTTTCCCCTAAGGGCGCCCTAAGGTCCTGGGTGCGGTAGGCCACCTTCAGGCCAAGCCGCTCCGCCGTCTTCCGCCCCGCGGCCTGGCGCTTGGGGTTCAGGTCGTAGGAGACCACCTCCGCCCCCCGGGCCGCCAGGTGGAAGGCCTTGAGCCCCGCCCCCCCGCAGAGGTCCAACACCCTCTCCCCCGGCTGGGCCTCCAGAAGCTTTGCGGCGAAGAGGGAGGCGGGGTTCTGGGGCTGGAGGCCCAGGGCGGGAAAGCCCGCCTTGGGGCCGGGCCAGACGAAGCTCTCCGGCAAGGGGCCAGGGGGTAGCCCCTCCACCTCCCGGTAGGCGGTGACGAAAAGGGGCGCGGGCTCGTTCAGGGCCTCGGCGAAGGACAGATCTCCGAAGAAGCCCTCCCAGGCCTTAAGGAGCCAGTCGGGAAGGGAAAGCCGCACCCATGGGGGGGCCTCCCGGGGGGCCAGGCGGCGGAGGACGGCGTTCACCAGACCGGCCAGGCGGGGGTGGCGGGCCTTGGCCTCCTCCACCCAGGGGTGGACCCGGGCGTGGTCCGCCTTGCCGAGAAGCCACTCCAACGCCCCTAAGCGGAGAACCCAGCGGATGGCCCGAGGAAGCCCCTCGGGGCGGGAAAGGTGGGGCTCCAAGAGGAAATCCAGAAGGTAAAGCCGCCGGAGGGCCCCGTAGACCAGGTGGGTGGCGTAGGCCTTGTCCCGCTCGGGCCAGGGCAGGCGGTCCAAGACCCGGTCCAGAAGGAGCTGGGCCCTGGCCCCCTCCTCCACCTGAAGGAGGAGGTCCACGGCCAGGGCCCTGGGGGTCTTGGGCTTCAAGACTCCAGGGGGTGGGCCTTGATGCTGAACTTCAGGGCGGTCCGCTCCTCGTTCTCCAGGTCCAGCTTGACGAAGGCGGGCTTCACCACCAGGTCGAGGTTGTCGGGGGCGATGTAGCCCCGGGCGATGGCGATGGCCTTCACCGCCTGGTTCACCGCCTGGGGGCCGATGGCCTGGACCTCCACCTCGCCCTTGGTGCGCAAAAGCGCCGCGATGGCACCGGCCACGGAGTTGGGACGGGACTTGGAAGAGACGCGCAACGTTTCCACTTTGACCTCCTAAAGCTCGGAAGGCCACCCCCTTCGGATGGGCGGCTTCAGTCCCATGCTAGGACAAGGGGCAGGAAAAGGCAACTAGAGGGGTTTGATCTCCAGGATGGTGTAGACCTGGGCCCCCCGCTTGCCCTTGATCTCCACCACGTCCCCCACCTTCTTCCCCAAAAGGGCCTGGCCCAGGGGGGACTCGTCGGAGATCTTGCCGCTGAAGATGTCCGCCTCGTGGCTGCCCACGATGGAGAGGGAAAGCCTTTCCCCGGCTTCCGTTTCCAGCTCCACCTGGCAGCCTAGGGCCACGGTCTCAAAGGTGCCGTTCCCCTCCACCACCACCGCCCGGCTGAGGAGGTCCTCCAGCTGGGCGATGCGGGCCTCGTTCTGCCACATGGCCCGCCGGGCCTCGTCGTAGCCGGCGTTTTCCCGCAGGTCCCCCTCCTCCAGGGCCTGTTCAAAGTCCTGGGAGATCTCCTGCCGCTTGACGGTCTTCAGGTGGTTGAGCTCGTCCTGAAGGCGCTTCAGGCCTTCGGGCGTGAGGTAGACGGGCTTCTTCATCCTTCCCTCCAGGGTAAAAACGGGGACCAGCCCCAGGGGGCCTGGGCTGGCAGCGTTAACCAGTATAACAGCGGGGGCGGAAAGCCTCCAGGAGGGGGAGGAGCTCCTTAGGGGGCGGCCCCACGGAAAGGAGGCCCACCCCGCTTCCCGCAAGAAGGAGGGTGCCTCTAAGCTCCTCTGGGCGGAAGAAGCCCGCCCCCACCTCGAGGCCCAAGGCCCGGGCCTTTTCTGCCACCTTGGCCCGGGTGATGCCCTCGAGGCCCCCCAAAAGCACCCAAAGCCGCCCCGTTTGGTAGAGGAGGGGGCTGGTGCGGCTCCCGTCCACCACGTGCCCCCAGGCGTCCAGGAGGAGGCCCTCAAAGGCCCCCGCCCTTTGGGCCTCGAGGAGGGCCAGGCGGTAGGGGAGGTAGTTCCCCGTCTTGTAGGGGGCTAGGTCGGGGTGGACGCGGTAGGCCGTGGGGTGGACCCGCACCCCCTCCCGGTAGGCCTCCGGGGGGGGAGGGGTGTAGGGCCTGGCCTCGGAGAGCCAGACCCCCTCCCCCACGGTGAGGCGGAGGCGGAGGGCGGGGCCTTGGGGGAGGAGGGCCTTTAGGTCTTCCAGAAAGGCCCTATCCCCGGGGTACGGAAGGCCCAAGGCCTCCGCGTGCCGCCTAAGCCTAAAGAGGTGCTCCTCCAGCCAAAGGGGCTCGCCCCCTTCCGCGCGCAAAGTGGTGAAGACGCTCACCCCGTGGTAGAGGAGGCTTTCGGGCAGGGGGCCGTCCCAGGGCGCTCCGTTTAATAGCCTCATCCCACCTCCAGAAAACGGGCCAAAAGCTCCATCCCCCAAGGGGAGAGGATGCTTTCGGGGTGGAACTGGACCCCAAAGGCTACCCCCCCGTCCCAGATGGCCATGGGGAGGCCGTCCTCCGTCCAGGCGAGGAGGCGCACCCCCTCAGGGAGGTTCCTTAGGGCCAGGGAGTGGTAGCGGGCGAAGGGAAGGGGGTTGGGGAAGCCCTGGAAAAGCCCCTCCCCCCCGTGAAAGACGGGGTGGGCCTCCCCGTGAACGGGGGGGGCCTGGAAGAGCTCCGCCCCCAGGGCCACCCCCAGGGCCTGGTGGCCCAGGCAGACCCCGAGGAAGGGCACCCCCTCCCTCAAGGCCAGGCGCGTCCAGTCCAGGACCCGCCCCGAGGTGAAGGGGTCCTTGGGGCCGGGGCCCAGGAGGAGGTGGGTGTGGCCCCGTAGCCTCGGGGCCTCCCTCCCGTCCACCACCTCCACCTCCGCCCCCAGGGCCTTCAGGTAGTCCACCAGGTTGTAGCTGAAGGAGTCCCGGTTCTCCACGAAAAGGACCCGGGCCCCAAGGCGCCTTGGGGGCGAGGGGGGGCGCCAGGCGGCGTGGGGCTTGGGGGGGGCGGGGGGGTGGCCCGGCCTCTCCCCCCTGAGGGCCCGGAGGAGGGCCTCCGCCTTGTGCAGGGTTTCCCGGTACTCCGCCTCGGGCCTCGAGGCGATGACCACCCCCGCCCCCGCGGAGAAGTAGAGGGCCTTCCCCACCCGGTAGAAGGAGCGGATGAGGATGTTGAAGTCCGCCCCCCGGCCCGAAACGTACCCCAGGCTTCCCGTGTAGGCCCCCCGGGGGACGGGCTCGAGGTCGCGGATGGCCTCCATGACCGTGGTCTTAGGGGCCCCGGTGATGGTCCCCCCAGGGAAGAGGGCGGCGAAGGCCTCCCCCAAGGAGGCCCGGGTGTACCCCTCCACCTCCGAGACCAGGTGCATCACGTGGGCGTAGCGCTCCACGGTGAAAAGCTCCCGCACCCGCACCGTGCCCGGCAGGGCCACCCGGGCCAGGTCGTTGCGCAGGAGGTCCACCAGCATGGCGTGCTCCGCCCGCTCCTTGGGGGAGGCGAGGAGCTCGGCCTCCAGAAGGAGGTCCTCCCCCTCGTCCCTCCCCCTAGGCCGGGTGCCCGCGATGGGCCGGGCGAGGAGGCGGGCCCCCACCTTCTGGAAAAGCCGCTCCGGACTCCCCGACACCACCGCCCACCCCTCCCCCTCTATAAGCCCCATGAAGGGGGAGGGGTTCAGGACCCTAAGCCGGGCGTAGAGGGCCAGGGGGTCCAGGGGGGCCTCCACCCGGAAGCGGTGGGAGAGGTTCACCTGGTAGACCACCCCCGCGCGGATCCGCTCCTGCACCTCCTCCACGCCCTTCAGGAAGAGGGGTTCCGGGTAGTCGCTCTCCAGGGTGAGGGGCGGAAAGGGGGGCGGGGCGTAAGGCTTGGGGGAAAGGGGGAAGGAGGGGGCCTCCACCAGCCGCCCCTCCAGGAGGGCGTACCCCTCGGGGTAGTAGAGGAAGGCCGCCTCGGGGAGGCCGGGGACGGGGGGGTGGGCGGGAAGGCCCAGGTGGCGGGCGAACTCGTAGGCGAAAAACCCGATCCAGGCGGGGAAAAACCCCTTCCCCAGGCCCCTTTCCAGGTAACGGAAGATCTCCAGGGCCTCCCCCACCCGCCGCCCGTCCAGGTAAAGCCGGCCCTCCCACACCTCCAGAAGGTGGCGGGGCCTAACCCCCAGGAGGCTCAGGCGGCCGAAGGGGGTCCTGGGGCCTAAGGACTCCAAAAGGGCGGGGCGGAGGCCAAGGACGCGGGCGGCGTGGTAAAGGCCCAGCACAGAGGGGAGTATACTGGGGGCGAAGGCCATGGTCCGGCACCGCTTCACCGTGGAGGCGTACCACAGGGCCTACCAGGCGGGGGCCCTGCCGGAGCGGGTGGAGCTTTTGGCGGGGGAGGTCTACGCCGTGTCGCCGATGGGGAAGAAGCACATCCGGTACCTCATCCACCTCACCAACCTTTTGGCTGAGGCGTTCCGCCACGAGGCCCTGGTGGTCTCCCAAGTGCCCCTTTGGCTCTCCGAGGACTCGGAGCCCGAACCCGACCTGATGCTCCTAAGCCCCCCTCCCGAGCGGTACGACGAAAGACCTCCCAAACCCGAAGACGTCCTCCTCCTGGTGGAGGTCTCCGAAACCACCCTGGTCCAGGACCGCGCCCTGAAGCTTCCCCTTTACCAGAAGGCGGGCCTTCCCGAGGTCTGGGTGGTGAACCTCCTGGAAGAGGTCCTGGAGGTCTACGCCTTCCCCCACTACCTCCCGGAGCGCTACGCCAAAGGGGAAAGGGTGGCCCCCAAGGCCTTCCCCACCCGCCCCCTAAAGTGGTGGGTCTAGACGCTGAAGTAGCGGGCCTCGGGGTGGTGGACGATGAGGGCGCTGGTGGAGAACTCCGGATCCAGTTGGAATCCCTCCGTGAGGCGCACGCCGATCTGGGCGAAGCCCAGAAGCCGGTCCAGCTTGGCCTGGTCCTCGAGGTCCGGGCAGGCGGGGTAGCCGAAGGAGTAGCGGGCCCCCCGGTAGCCCAGCTGGAAAAGCTTGCGCACGTCGGTGGCGTCCTGGTCCGCGATGCCCCACATCTGCCGGATGCGCTTGTGCCAGTACTCCGCCAGGGCCTCCGTCATCTCCACGCTGAAGCCGTGGACCAGGAGGTAGTCCTGGTAGGCGCCCCCTTCGTAAAGGGCCCGGGCCTTTTTTGCGGGGCCTTCCCCCATGGTGACGATCTGGAGCGCCAGCACGTCCCGCGCCCCCTGGGCGTAGGCGGGAAGCCAACCCTCCTCGTCCCCCAAGGGGGGGGCGAAGCGGGGGCGGAAGTAGTCCACCAGGGAAAGCCCCCCGCCCTTCTGCCGGGGGAAACGGAAGCGCTCCAGGACCTCCCCCGTCTCCGGGCTGAAGACCCAAAGCTCCTCCCCCTCCCGGGCCGCGGGGAAGAAGCCGTAGCGCACCCTGGGGACAAGCCAGCCCTCCTCCTGGGCTTCCTTTAGGAGGCGGCGGAAGTGGGGCTCCGCCTCCCGCTCCACCAGGGCCTGCCACTCCTCCCGGGAAAGCCCTTTCCGGCTGTACCCCCACTGCCCCCGGTAGAGGGCCAGCTTGTTCACGTAGTGGGCGATGGTGTAAAGGTCCAGGCCCTCTTCCTGCCGCACCCCGAAGAAGGGGGGCCTGGGGACCGAAGGGGGCTCCCCCACGGGCTTGGCCCGGACCTCCACCCTGGGGGCCTCCTTAGGGGGCCTTTGGGCCGCGCGGCGGGTGAGCCCGGGGGGCGCGTGGCCCGTGAGCTCCTCCATGAGCCTAAGGCCTTCAAAGGCGTCCTCGGCGTAGTAGACGTTGGGGTAGATGCGCTTTAGGTCCTCCTCCACGAAGGCCCGGGTGAGGGCCGCCCCGCCCAGGATCACGGGCAGGGTGTACCCCCTCTCCGCCATGTACTCCAGGTTCTCCTTCATCACCTGGGTGCTCTTCACCAAAAGGCCCGACATGCCGAGGGCGTGGGGCTTGTGCTCCTCCACCGCCTTCAGCATCTCCTCAATGGGCACCTTGATGCCCAGGTTCACCACCCGGTAGCCGTTGTTGGTGAGGATGATGTCCACCAGGTTCTTGCCGATGTCGTGCACATCCCCCTTCACCGTGGCCAGGACCATGACGCCCTTCCCCGCGCCCCTTTTCTCCATGTGGGGCTCCAGGTGGGCCACGGCCCGCTTCATCACCTCCGCCGCCTGGAGGACGAAGGGAAGCTGCATCTTCCCCGCCCCGAAAAGCTCCCCCACCTCCTTCATCCCCGCAAGGAGGGGCCCGTTGATGAGGTCCAAAGGCTTATACCCTTCCCTCAGGGCCTCGTCCAGATCGGCCTCGAGGCCCACCTTCCGCCCCTCCACGATGCGCCGCTTGAGCCTTTCCAGAAGGGGGAGGGCCAGGAAGGCGTCCTCCCGCTTGGCGGGGTCCTCCTGGTGGGCCTCAAAGTAGGCCATGAAGGCGAGGAGAGGGTCGTACCCCGGCCGCCTCCGGTCGTAGATGAGGTCCAGGGCCAGGGCGTAGGCCTCCTCGGGGATCTCGTGGATGGGGAGGATCTTCCCCGCGTCCACGATGGCCGCGGTGAGGCCCCGCTTCCTGGCCTCGTCCAGGAAGACGGAGTTCAGGACGCGGCGGGCCCTGGGCTTAAGCCCGAAGGAGACGTTGGAAACCCCGAGGACAAACCCCACCCCGGGCAGGCGCCCGGCAAGCTCCTCTATGGCCTCCAGGGTCTCCCGGGCCAGGGGGCGGCTCTCCTCGTCCCCTTGGGTGATGGGGAAGGTGAGGAGGTCAAAGAGGAGGTCCTCGGGGCGGAGGCCGTGGTGCTCTGTGAGGCGCTGGTACATGCGGAGGGCCACCTCCACCTTGCGGGCGCGGGTCTTGGCCATCCCCTCCTCGTCAATGGCCAGGGCCACCAGGGCCGCCCCGTGGGCCTTGGCCAGGGAGGCCACCCGGTCAAAGCGGGGTAGGCCGTCCTCCAGGTTGGCGGAGTTCAAGAGAACCCGGCCCGGGAGGTGGTGGAGGGCGAGCTCCATGGCCTCCGGGGAGGTGGAGTCCACCATGAGGGGCACGGTGACCGCGGTGGCCAGGTGGGGCAGGAGCCAGCGGAGGTCTTCAAGCTCGTCCCGGCCCGTCCAGGCCACGGAGAGGTCCAGGGCGTGGGCCCCTTCCGCCACCTGCTCCCGGGCCAGGGCCAGGATGCCCTCCAAATCCCCCGCAAAGAGCATCTCCCGGAAGCGCTTGCTCCCCGTGGCGTTCAGCCTTTCCCCGATGAGGAAGAGGCTCGCCTCCTGCCTTAGGGGCACCGCCTGGTACAAGGAGGCCACCTGGGGGGGGAAGGCGGGGGGCCTTTTGGGGGCGGGGAGGCCCCGCACCGCCTCCGCCAGGGCCCGGATGTGGGCTGGCCCCGTGCCGCAGCACCCCCCCACGGCGTTCACCCCGTAGTCCACCACGAACTTCCTCTGCCAACGGGCCAGCTCCTCGGGGGTGAGGTCGTAGACCACCCTTCCCCCCTCGTTCCGGGGCAGGCCCGCGTTGGGCAGGCAGGAGACGAAGCGGGTGCTGTGCTCGGCGAAGTAGCGGATCTTGCTGTCCATGAGGTCGGGGCCGGTGGCGCAGTTCATCCCCACCACGTCGATGGGGAGGCTTTCCAAGGCGGCCAGGGCCGCGGCCTCGTCCGTGCCCACCAGCATGGTGCCCGTGGCCTCCATGGTCACCTGCACCTGGAGGGGCACCTCCCGCCCCACCTCGGCCATGGCCTCCCGCACCGCCAGAACGGCGCAGCGCACCTGGAGGATATCCTGGGCCGTCTCCAGGAGGATGAGGTCCACCCCCCCGAGAAGGAGGCCCCGGGCGGCCTCCTTGTAGGCGGCGTAGAGCTCTTCCCAGGTGATCTGCCCCAAGGAGATGAGCTTGGTCCCGGGGCCCAAGGCCCCCGCCACGAAGGCCCCGTAGGGCCGGGCCACCTCCTTGGCGAGCTCCGCCCCCCGCCGGGCGAGCTCCTCCGCCCGCGCCTCGAGGCCGTACTCCGCCAGCACGTGGCGGAGCGCCCCGAAGGTGTTGGTCTCTATCACCTCCGCCCCGGCCTCGAGGTAGGCCCGGTGGATGGCCTGCACCACCTCGGGCCGGGTGGCGTTCAGGATCTCGGGGCAGCCGAAGTAGGCCTCCCCCCCGTAGTCCTCCGGGGTGAGGTCCAGCTTATGAAGCTCCGTGCCCATGGCCCCGTCAAAGACCAGGACCCGCTCGGAAAGGGCCTTGAGGTAAGGAAACTTCCGGGCCCGGGCCTCCTTGTTGTAGCCCAGCCGGACCAAAGGGGCCTCCCCCCACCCCGCCCCCCCGTGGAGGTGGCGGCACCCCGGGCTGCAGGCGTGGACCTCCACCATATCCCGCTAGTGTAGCCAAAAGGGAGGGGCTATGCTAGCCCCATGGACCCCTTTGGCATCCTCTACACCGACCTCTACCAGCTCACCATGGGGCAGGTGTACTTCCGCCTGGGCCTGCACGAGAAGGAGGCCCTTTTTGAGGCCTTCTATCGCAAAAACCCCGACTACGGGGCCCACCAGGCGGGCTACACCGTCTTCGCCGGGCTGGACCCCCTCCTTTCCTGGATGGAGGAGGTCCGCTTCGGGGAGGAGGAGCTTGCCGCCCTAAGGGCCCTTAAGAGCCGCTCGGGGAAGCCCCTCTTTGACGAGGACTACCTCCGCTACCTCAAGGCCATGGGGGGGTTCTCCGGCCTCCGGGTGCGGGCCCTCCCCGAGGGCCGGGTGGCCCACCCCCAGGTGCCCCTCCTCAGCGTGGAGGGCCCCCTCCTCCAGGCCCAGCTCCTGGAAACCGCCCTCTTAAACCGCATCAACTACGAGACCCTCATCGCCACCAAGGCCAGCCGGGTCCGGGAGGCCGCGGGGGAGGCCCTGGTCCTGGAGTTCGGCCTCCGCCGGGCCCCGGCCAAAGGGGGGGAGAGCGCCACCCGGGCGAGCCTCATCGGGGGGGCGGACCGCACCAGCGCGGTCTCCCTCTCCCACCTCCTGGGCCTTCCCCCCTCGGGCACCCACGCCCACAGCCTGGTCCAGGCCTTCCTGGCCTTGGGCTACACGGAGGAGGACGCCTTCCGGGCCTTCGCCGAGGTCTTCCCCGACGACACCGTCCTCCTCCTGGACACCGTGGACACCCTCCGCTCCGGCCTGCCCCACGCCATCCAGGTCTTTGAGGAGCTGAGGCGGAAAGGGCACCGGCCCGTGGGGGTGCGGATCGACTCCGGGGACCTGGCCTATTTGGCCATCCAGGTGGCCCGTGAGCTGGACAAAGCGGGCTTCCCCGAGGCCCTCATCGTGCTCTCGGGGGATCTGGACGAGCTCGTCATCTGGCAGATCAAAAGCCAGATCCTGGAGGAGGCCCCCCGCTACGGGGTGGAGCCGGAAGCCCTCCTCAAGCGCCTGGTCTACGGGGTAGGGACCAAGATGGTGGTCTCCTGGGGGGCCCCCGCCCTGGGGGGGGTTTACAAGCTGGTGGCCATCCGGGAGGACGGCCGCTGGGCCCCGGCCATCAAGATCTCGGACTCCCTGGAGAAGGTCCTAAACCCCGGGCACAAGAAGGTCTTCCGGGTCTACGACCACAGGGGCCTCGCCACCGCGGACCTCCTCACCACCCACGAGGAGGAGCCGGACCCCAGGAAGCCCCTCACCCTCCGCCACCCCACGGACGCCACCAAGCACCGCACCCTCCAGCCGGGAAGCTTCACCCTCGAGCCCCTTCTGGAGGAGGTCTTCCGGGGGAAGAGGCTCTTTCCCCCCTTGCCCCTCGAGGTCCTAAAGGAAAGGCGCCGGAAGGACGTGGAGCGGCTGGACCCGGGGGTGAGGCGGCTCGTAAACCCCCACCTCTACCACGTCTCCTTGAGCGAGCGCCTCTTCGCCCTGAAAGAAGCCCTCATCCAAAGGCTGGAAGGGGGGCATGCGGGTATACCCTAAAGGGGACTGGGGCCTTAAGAGGCCTGGCGGAGCCTGGCCTCCTCCAGGGCCTTCAGGGGGTTGTCCAGGTGGGGGAGGTCAAAGACGATCTCCCTCACCCCGCTCCCCGGGGCCTCAAACATGAGGTCCACCATGGACTTCTCCAGGATGGCCCTGAGGCCCCTGGCCCCCGTGCCCCGCTTGAGGGCCCGGCGGGCCACCTCCTTGAGGGCGGCCTGGGTGAAGCGGAGCTCAATCCCCTCCATGCGGAAAAGCTCCTGGTACTGCCGCACCAGGGCGTTTTTGGGCTCGGTGAGGATGCGCACCAGGTCGTCCTCTCCCAGGGGGTGGAGCTGGACGATGAGAGGGGCCCGGCCCACGAACTCGGGGATGAGGCCGAACTTCACCAGATCCTCGGGGATGACCTCCGGGGATTCCTCCCGCTCCACCGCGCCTTTGGTGAAGCCGATGGCCGTCTTCCCCACCCGCGCCTTCACGATGTTCTCCAGGCCCTCAAAGGCCCCCCCCAGGATGAAGAGGATGTTCTTGGTGTTCACGGGGATGAACTCCTGGTGGGGGTGCTTGCGCCCCCCCTGGGGCGGGACGTTGGCGATGGTGCCCTCGATGATCTTGAGAAGGGCCTGCTGGACCCCTTCCCCGGAAACGTCCCGGGTGAGGGAGGGGTTTTCCGATTTGCGGGCGATCTTGTCGATCTCGTCAATGTAGACGATGCCCATCTCCGCCCGCTCCACGTCAAAGTCGGCGTTCTGGAGGAGGCGCAGGATGACGTTCTCCACGTCCTCCCCCACGTACCCCGCCTCGGTCAGGGTGGTGGCGTCGGCGATGGCGAAGGGCACGTCCAGGAAGCGGGCCAGGGTTTCCGCCAGGAGGGTCTTGCCCGTGCCCGTGGGCCCGATGAGGAGGATGTTGGACTTGCCGATCTCCGCCTCGGGGTGGAGGAGGCGCTTGTAGTGGTTGTAGACCGCCACGGAAAGGGCCCGCTTGGCCGCCTCCTGCCCCACCACGTACTGGTCCAGGTGGGCCTTGATCTCCTGGGGCCGGGCCAGGCGGAGGGCGGGCCGCTCCCCCTTGGGGTTCTGCTTCAGGAACTCGTGGGCCTTCTCCACGCAGTCCTCGCAGATGTAGACCTCCTCCACCGGGCTTTCCAGAAGCCGGCCCGTCTCCGGCGGGCGCAGGCCGCAGAAGCTGCAGTAGGCCCTATGCCTCTTCACGGGTCACCACCTGGTCAATGAGGCCGTACTCCAGGGCTTCCTTGGCCGAGAGGTAGTAGTCGCGGTCCGTGTCCCGCTCCACCTTCTCCAGGGGCTGGCCGGTGTGCTTGGCCAGGATCTCGTTGAGGAGCTTCTTGGCCTTGAGGATCTCCTGGGCCTGGATGGCGATGTCGCTGGCCGTGCCCCGGGCTCCCCCCCAGGGCTGGTGGATCATGACCTTGGCGTGGGGCAGGGCGTAGCGCCGCCCCTTTTCCCCTGCGGCCAGGATCACCGCGGCCATGCTGGCCGCCATGCCGATGACGATGGTGGAAACCGGGGCCCGCACGAACTGCATGGTGTCGTAGATGGCCAGGCCCGCGTCCACCTCCCCCCCAGGGGAGTTGATATAGAGGCGGATCTCCTGGTTGGGGTTTTGCGCGTCCAGGAAGAGGAGCTGGGCCACCACGGTGTTGGCCACCTGAGCGTCTATGGGGGTGCCCAGGAAGATGATGCGGTCCTTGAGGAGGCGGGAGTAGATGTCGTAGACCCGCTCCCCGCGGGCGGTCTGCTCTATGACGTAGGGGATCACCATACCGTTCCCTATTGTAGCCGAGAAGGGGAAGGAAAACCCCCCCTGGCCCACGAAGGGCCTGGGGGGAGGCCAGGGGGCCTAGCCCAGCTGGGCCAAGGCCTCCCGCACCGCCTTGTCCTGGAGGTAGGAGGCCTTGAGGCGCTCCAGGCCCCGCTCGCCCAGCTGCTGGCGAAGCTCCTTTAGGGAAAGCCCGTAGGCCCGGGCCACGCTCTGGAGGTAGGCCTGCCACTCCTCCTCGGTGACCTGGGGGCGGAGCTCCTCCGCGAGCTTTTCCTTGGCCAGGGCCCGGCGCACCCGCTTTTGGGCCTCCTGGCGCAGGTCCTCCCGGAACTTCTCCAGCTCGCCCTTCTCCTCCAGGGCCTTGAGGTAGGCCTCGAGGGCGATCCCTTCCCGGTGGAGGTCCTCCGCCAGGTGCTCCAGGAGGTGCCGCTCCTCGGCCTGGAGCATGGAGGGGGGGATGTCCGCCTCCAGGCCCTCCGCGAGCTTCTCCAGGAAGGCCCGCTCCCGGGCGGCCTGGTACTCGGCCTCCGCCTGGCGCTTGAGGCTTTCTCGCACCCGGGCCCTCAGGTCCTCGAGGCTTTCCGCCTCCAGGGTCTTGGCGAACTCCTCGTCCAGCTCGGGGACCTGGAGGGTCTTGACCTCCAGGATCTCCGTTCTCACCTCCCGGACCTTTTCCCCCTTCTCGTTCAGGACGGGCACCTGGACCACGTCCCCCGCCTTCTTGCCGAGGAGGGCCTCCCGCACATGGGGCAGGGCCTTGGAGAGGTCAATGGGGAACTCCGCCCCCTCCTCCGTGCGCACGAAGACGTGGTCCCCTTCCTCCGCCCCCCGGTCCACGGGAACGAGCTCCGCGTAGCGCTGGCGGAGCTCCTCCAGGGCCTTTTCCACCATCTCCTCGGTGACCTCAACGGGGGCCACCTCCAGGGTAAAGCTCCGCCAGTCGGGGAGGCGCACCTCGGGGTAGTTCTCCACCTCGGCCACGTAGACGAAGGGCGACCCCTCCTCCAAGGAGGCCTCCACCACCCGGGCGCTCACGGGCAGGAGGCCGAGCTCCCGCACCGCCTCGGGGTAGGTCTCGTCCACCAGGCGCTCCTTGAGGTCCTCCAGGAGCTCCTGCCGGCCCAAACGGGCCTCCACCACCTTCAGGGGGGCCTTGCCGGGGCGGAAGCCGGGGATCCGCACCCGCCCGGCCACCTCCTTCAACAGGGCCTCATAGCTCTGGGCCACCCGCTCCGCGGGCACCTCCACCCGGACCTTCACCAGATAACCGGAACGCTCCAGGATCTCCGCCACGCGCCACCTCACAAGGCTGGGGGCCTCGCCCTTGTGGTGCGAGGAGCGGGACTTGAACCCGCACGGGTTGCCCCACCGGATCCTAAGTCCGGCGCGTCTACCGGTTCCGCCATCCTCGCGTAGGGGGCGAGGCCCCCCTTTAAAATACCACCCCTTTCGGGGTGGCCAGGTTGGGGTGAGCGATGGGACTTGAACCCACGACCCCCGGTTCCACAGACCGGTGCTCTAACCAGCTGAGCTACGCTCACCACGCTCAGCATCCGCCATTCTAAGGGCCTACTCTGCCTTCGTCAAGGCCTCGAGGCCCCCCTCCAGGCTCATGGCCTCGTACCCCTCCGCCTCCAAAAAGAGCGCGGCCACCTGGCTGATGAGGCCCCTCTCGCACACCAGGAGGAGGGGCACCTTGGGAAGGCCATGCTCCCCCTTCTGGATCTTCTCCAGGGGCACCCACTCCGCGGGGAAAGGCAGAGGGGTTTTTCGCCTATCCGCTGGACGGACGTCCACCACCTTCACCCCCCCCTCCAGGAGGGCGGGAAGCTCCTCGGGACGGACTCGGCGCATGGCCTCACTATACCCCGAAGGGCTCGGGAAAGGTATGCACCCTTATGCGTAAAGTTGCAGGTGAGCGGGTTCTGGAGAAGCGGGGCTTTTCGTGGTATCCTTGGCCCTTGGGTGCGCGATGCCGCCTAGGAGAGACCTGAAAAAAATCCTCATCATCGGCTCGGGGCCCATCACCATCGGCCAGGCCGCGGAGTTTGACTACTCCGGCACCCAGGCCCTGAAGGCCCTCCGGGGGGTGGGGTACCGGGTGGTCCTGGTGAACTCCAACCCCGCCACCATCATGACCGACCCGGACCTGGCCGAGGCCACCTACATTGAGCCCCTGAGCCTGGAGTACCTGGAGGGGATCATCGCCAAGGAAGCCCCGGACGCCCTCCTCCCCACCCTGGGGGGGCAGACCGCCCTCAACCTCTCCATGGCCCTCCACGAGGAGGGGATCCTGGAGCGCTACGGGGTGGAGCTCATCGGGGCCAAGGCCGAGGCCATCAAAAAGGGGGAGGACCGGGAGGAGTTCCAGAAGGCCATGCGCAAGATCGGCCTCGAGGTGCCCCGGGGGAAGATGGTCTCCTCCCTGGAGGAGGGCCTGGCCTTCGCCCAGGAGGTGGGCTACCCGGTGGTGGTCCGCCCCTCCTTCACCCTGGGGGGCACGGGGGGCGGGATCGCCCGGAGCGAGGCGGAGCTTAGGGAGGTCTTGGGCCGGGGGCTAAGGCTTTCCCCCGTCCACACCGCCCTTGTGGAGGAGTCCGTCCTGGGGTGGAAGGAGTTTGAGCTGGAGGTGATGCGGGACCACGCGGACACGGTGGTCATCATCACCAGCATTGAGAACGTTGACCCCATGGGGGTCCACACCGGGGACTCCATCACCGTGGCCCCCGCCCAGACCCTTTCCGACGTGGAGTACCAGAGGATGCGGGACGCCGCCCGGGCCATCATCCGGGAGATCGGGGTGGACACCGGGGGGTCCAACATCCAGTTCGCCGTGGACCCCAGGACGGGGCGGCAGGTGGTCATCGAGATGAACCCCCGGGTCTCCCGCTCCTCGGCCCTGGCCTCCAAGGCCACGGGCTTCCCCATCGCCAAGATCGCCGCCCTCCTTGCGGTGGGCTACCGGCTGGACGAGCTTCCCAACGACATCACCCGCAAGACCCCGGCCTCCTTTGAGCCCACCATCGACTACGTGGTGGTGAAGATCCCCCGCTTCGCCTTTGAGAAGTTCAAAGACCTCCCCAACACCCAAGGGGGGCTTAAGGACGAGCTCGGCACCCAGATGAAGTCCGTGGGGGAGGTCATGGCCATGGGGCGCACCTTCAAGGAGGCCCTCATGAAGGCCTTAAGGGGCCTGGAGCGGGACGTGCGGGCCCTGGCCGGGGTGCGGACGGAGGAGCTGGAGAGGAAGCTCTACCCCAACCCCGACCGGATCTACGCGGTCTTTGAGCTCCTAAGGCGGGGGATGAGCGTGGAGGAGCTTCACCAGGCCACCCGCATTGACCCCTGGTTCCTCCACCAGGTGAAGGAGATCGTGGAGGCGGAGGAGTGGCTAAGGGGCCACCCCCCAAGGGACCGGGAGGACTGGCGCTTCTACAAGGGCTTAGGGCTTTCCGATGCCCGCATGGGGGAGCTCCTTGGGCGGAAGGAAGGGGAGGTGCGGGCGGAGCGGAAGGCGCAGGGGGTGGCCCCCGTCTACAAGACCGTGGACACCTGCGCCGCGGAGTTTGAGGCCTACACCCCCTACCACTACTCCACCTACGAGCTGGAGGACGAGGTCTGGCCCTCCAAGAAGCCCAAGGTGGTCATCCTGGGCTCGGGGCCCATCCGCATCGGCCAGGGGGTGGAGTTTGACTACGCCACGGTGCACGCGGTCTGGGCCCTGAAGGAGGCGGGGTACGAGACCATCATGGTGAACTCCAACCCCGAGACCGTCTCCACGGACTACGACACCGCGGACCGCCTCTACTTTGAGCCCCTCACCCTGGAGGACGTGCTCAACCTGGTGGAGCACGAAAGGCCCCTGGGGGTCATCGCCACCCTAGGGGGGCAGACCCCCTTGAAGCTCGCCAAGGGGCTGGAGGAGGCGGGGGTTAAGCTCCTCGGCACCCCCTTCTCCGCCATCCACAAGGCGGAGGACCGGGCGGAGTTCAACCGGCTCTGCCAGGCGCTCGGCATCCCCCAGCCCGAGGGCCGGGTGGCGGAGGGCCCGGAGGAGGCCCTGAGGCTTGCGGAGGAGGTGGGCTACCCCCTCCTGGTGCGCCCCTCCTACGTCCTGGGGGGGCGGGCCATGCGGGTGGTGCGGGGCCCGGAGGAACTTAAGGCCTACCTGGAGGAGGTCTACGCCCCCTTGGTGGAGCGGCCCTCCCTCCTCCTGGACCGGTACCTGGAAGGGGCCATTGAGCTGGACGTGGACGCCCTTTCCGACGGGGAGGAGGTCATGGTGGCGGGGATCATGGAGCACGTGGAGCGGGCGGGGGTCCACTCCGGGGACTCGGCCACCGTGCTCCCCCCCGTGCACCTCTCCCAGGAGGCGCTGGAGAGGGTGCGGGCCTACACGAGGAGGCTGGCCCTGGCCCTGGGGGTGAAGGGGCTTTTGAACGTGCAGTACGCGGTGCTGGGGGAGGAGGTGTACATCCTCGAGGCCAACCCCCGGGCGAGCCGCACCGTGCCCTTCGTGTCCAAGGCCATCGGGGTGCCCCTGGCCAAGCTGGCGGCCCTCATCGCCGTGGGCAAGACCCTCAGGGCGCTTGGGGTGCGGGACCTGGACCCCGTCCCCCCCTACTACGCGGTGAAGGAGGTGGTCATCCCCTGGCTCAAGTTCCCGGGGGTCATCCCGGTGCTGGGCCCGGAGATGCGCTCCACGGGGGAGAGCATGGGCATAGACGAGAACCCCTACCTGGCCTACTACAAGGCGGAGCTGGGCGCGGGGCAGCGGCTACCCCTAAGGGGCCGGGTGCGCTTCATCGGGGAGGGCCTCGAGGAGCTCAAGGCGCTTTACCGGGAGGCGGGGTTTGAGCTTTCCGAGGAAGAATACGACCTCCTCATCGCCACCCTCCCCCACCCCGAGCTGAGGCGGGCGGTGGAGCGGGGCCTCCCCTTCATCACCACCAAGGAGGGGGCCTGGTGGAGCCTGAAGGCCATCCTTGCGGCCCGGGAAGCCCCCTTAAAGGTCCAACCCCTCCAGGCCTGGCACGGGGTGTACAATAAGGCCCAATGAAGCTCATCGTGGCCATCGTGCAGGACACGGACGCCCCCGGGCTCACCAAGGCCCTTTTGGAGCGGGGCCTCCAGTCCACCAAGCTGGCCTCCACCGGGGGCTTCCTGCGGGAGGGGAACACCACCCTTCTTATCGGCCTCGAGGACGACCGGGTGGAGGAGGCCTTGGAGATCATCCGGGAGAAGTGCCGCACCCGCACCCGGCTCGTCACCCGGGGCCTCCCCCTCTCCGAGGCCCCCGACCCCTTCCTGGCCCAGCCGGTGGAGGTCCAGGTGGGGGGGGCGGTGGTCTTCGTCCTGCCGGTGGAGGGGTTTTTCAAGGTGTAGGGGGAGCCGGGAAGCGCCGGTTCAGGGCTGGCGTCCGGAAGGAAGCCACGGGAAGTTCCTCCGGGAGCCTACCCGCCCACAAGGAGACCGCCGTGGGCACCCTGCGGCAGGCGGGGGTTTCTTTGAGCTCTAAGCCTTGCGCCTCCAAGGAAGAGCCCGTAGAGTGGTCGGGATGGACGAGGGGCTTTTCCTCCTCAAGGACGGCAAGGGCCGGGCCTTCCTGGTGCGGGCGAAGCCCGGGGGGGTCTTCCACCACCACCGGGGGACGGTGCCCCACGAGGCCATCCTCGAGGCCGGCCCCGGGGGAAGGGTGAAAACCCACCTGGGGGAGGAGCTTTCCGTGCACCGGCCGAGCCTGGAGGAGTACGTCCTCCACATGAAGCGGAGCGCCACCCCCACCTACCCCAAGGACGCGAGCGCCATGGTGGCCCTTCTGGACCTGGCCCCGGGGATGCGGGTCCTGGAGGCAGGCACGGGCTCCGGGGGGCTCACCCTCTTCCTGGCCCGGGCGGTGGGGCCGGAAGGGCTTGTGGAAAGCTACGAGGCCCGCCCCCAGCACCTCAAGCAGGCCGAGGCCAACGTGCGGGCCTTCTGGCCCCACGACAACGTCCGCTTCCACCTAAAAGCCCTGGAGGAGGCGGAGCTTGAGGGGGAGGCCTACCACGGGGTGGCCCTGGACCTCATGGAACCCTGGAAGGTCCTCCCCAAAGCGGCCCTGGCCCTCATGCCCGACCGCTTCCTGGTGGCCTACCTCCCCAACATCACCCAGGTGCTGGAGCTGGTGAAGGGGGCGGAGGGGCTTCCCTTGAGGCTGGAAAGGGTCTTGGAGGTGGGGTGGCGGGAGTGGGAAATAAGGCTTCCCGTGGCCCACCCCCGCTTCCAACAGGTGGGGCACACCGCCTTTTTGGTGGTCTTTCGCCGATGGAAGGCCTCCTGATCCACGCCCTCTTAAGGGAACTCCAGAAGGAGCTTCCCGCCCTCTTCCTGGGCCCGGCCTTCCCCGACGAAGCCACCCTGGCCCTCCTCCTCAAAGGGCGTTCGGGGCGGATCTTCAACCTGGTCCTCCGCTACCGCCCCCCAAGCCCGAGCCTGGTCCTGGAGGAAGGCCGCCTGGAGGGGGAGCCCAAAACCCCCTTCCAGCGCCTCCTTCAGGCCCGGCTGAAAGGCCCCCTCCTCGCCGCGGAACAGCTCAAGCTGGACCGGGTGATCTTCCTCCGCTTCGGGGGGGAGAAGGGCTTCGTGGACACCCCCCCCTCCACCCTGGTCTTTGAGGCCACGGGGCGGAACGCCAACCTCCTTCTCCTGGACGAAAGGGGCACGATTCTCGGGGTGGACCGCCCCGTGGGGCGGGAGGTGAACCGCTACCGGGAGCTCCGCCCAGGCCTCCCCTACACCCCCCCGCCCCCCTACGAGAAGCTGGACCCGAGGACCCTAAGGGAAGAGGACCTCCGCGTCCTTTTGGGGAAGCCCCTGAAGGAGATCGTGCGCCAGGTGGACGGGGTGGGCTTAGAGCTCATGCGGGAGCTCGCCCGCCGGGCGGGCCTCACCCCGGAAACCCCCCTGGACGAGGCGGGGCTTCAGGCGGTCCACCGCGCCCTAAAGGCGTTGGTGGAGGACCCCTCCTTACGCACGGAGCTTTCCGAGGAGCTAAGGAGGAAGTGGGCCGAGGAGGAAAAGGAGGCCCTGAGGAAGCCCCTCCTCGAGGCCCTGGAGCGGGAGAGGAGGACCCTTCTCGCCCGGCTTTCCGACTACCAAAAGGCCCTGGAGCGCCTGGAGGAGGCCGAGGAGCTCAGGGCCAAGGCCGACCTCCTCCTGGCCCGGCTCAAAGCGGTGCCCCGGGGGGCGGAGCAGGCCGTCCTGGAGGGGTTCCAGGGGGAACGGGTGGAAATCCCTCTGGACCCCGCCCTCAGCCCCCAGGAGAACGCCAAGAAGCTCTACGAAAGGGCAAGGAGGCTTGAGGAGCAGGCGGAACGGGCCCTGGACCTCATCCCCAAGGCGGAAGAAAAGATCCGGGCCCTGGAGGAGGAGATGGAGAGGATCCGCCAGGCCGATCTGGAAGAGCTCCTCAGGCTTTCCCAAAGGCCCAAGGGAGAAAAGGACCTTAGGCTCGGCCTCCGCTACACCTCCCCTTCGGGCTTCACCGTGCTGGTGGGCCGGAACGCCAAGGAAAACGACCTCCTCACCCGCACCGCCCACTCCGAGGACCTCTGGTTCCACGCCCAAGGGGTGCCGGGAAGCCACGTGATCCTCCGGTGCGAGGGGAAAAACCCCCCTCTGGAGGACCTCCTCTTCGCCGCCCGCCTCGCGGCCTACCACTCCAAGGCCCGGGGGGAGCGCCAGGTGCCCGTGGACTACACCCGCAAGAAGCACGTCTGGCGGCCCCGCAAGGCCGCCCCCGGCCAGGTGCTCTACACCGGGGCCAAGACCCTCTTCGTGGAGGGCACCCTTCCCGAAGGGGAAGGAGGGGCGTAAACTTAGACCCCGTGAAGAGGGTGATGTTCCACGCCAAGATCCACCGGGCCACCGTGACCGAGGCCGACCTAAACTACGTGGGCTCGGTGACCGTGGACCAGGACCTCCTGGAGGCCGCGGGCATCCTCCCCTACGAGCAGGTGGACATCTACGACATCACCAACGGGGCCCGGCTCACCACCTACGCCCTGCCCGGCGAAAGGGGCTCGGGGGCGGTGAAGATCAACGGGGCCGCGGCCCATCTGGTGCGCCCGGGGGACCTGGTCATCATCGTGGCCTACGGGGTCTTTGACGAGGAGGAGGCCCGGAGCCTCAAGCCCACCGTGGTGCTGGTGGACGAGAAGAACCGGATCCTCGAGGTGCGCCAAGGGTGACCCGGATCAAGCTTTACCTGGACCTCGTCCGCTTTGAACACACCCTGTTCGCCCTCCCCTTCGCCTACGGGGGCATGCTCCTGGCCGCGGGGGGGTGGCCGGGGGGGCGGACCTTCCTCCTGGTGACCCTGGCCATGGCGGGGGCCAGGACCATGGCCATGGCCCTGAACCGGCTCATAGACTGGCGCATAGACGCCCTAAACCCCAGGACCAAGGACCGCCACCTTCCCAAGGGACTGGTGAAGCCCTGGGAAACCCTCCTCCTGGCCCTTTTGGGCCTCCTCCTCCTGGTCTACGCGGGGCTTTCCCTAAACCCCCTCACGGCGCGCCTCCTGCCCGTGGCCGTCTTCTTCCTCACCGTCTACAGCTACACCAAGCGCTTCACCTGGCTCTGCCACTACGTCCTCGGGCTCACCATCGGGGCCGCGGCCGCGGGGGGATGGATCGCGGTCACGGGAAGCTTCCACCCCACGGCCTACTGGCTCTGGGCGGGGGTGGGGCTTTGGATCGCGGGCTTTGACATCCTCTACGCCACCCAGGACTACGCCTTTGACCGGGCCTTTGGGGTGAAGAGCATCCCCGCCCGCTTCGGCATCCCCCTGGCCCTAAAGGTGGCCCGGGCCTCCCACCTCCTGGCCTGGACGGCCTTCCTCCTGGCGGGGCTTTCCTACGGGGCCGGGGCCCTTTACCACCTGGGGCTCCTCCTGGTGGGGGGGCTTCTCCTCTACGAGCACCGCCTGGTCTCCCCCGAGGACCTCTCCCGGGTGGACGTGGCCTTCTTCCAGGCCAACGTGGGGGTGAGCCTGGGAATGTTCCTCTTCATCGTGCTGGACCTCTGGTCCTAGCGGGTTGACAAGCCCTGGCCCCACGGGGTAAGGTGTCCTTACCGACCGGTCGGTGAGGTCTGGCCATGGACACCCGCACCCGCATCCTCCAGGAGGCCGCCCGCCTCTTCACGGAGAAAGGCTACGAGACCACCAGCGTCCAGGACCTCGCCGAGGCCCTGGGCCTTTCCAAGGCCGCGCTCTACCACCATTTCCGGAGCAAAGAGGAGATCCTCCTGGAGATCAGCCTCCTGGCCCTAAAGGGCCTGGTCCGGGCCGGGGAGGAGGCCCTAAAGGTGGAAGACCCCAAGGAGGCCCTCCTCGCCTTCATGACCGCCCACGCCCGCTACTTTGAGGAGAACCGCCCCTTCTTCGTGGCCATGCTCCAGGGGCTAGAAAGCCTCTCCCCCGAGGGCCGGGCCAAGACCGTGGCCCTGCGGGACCGGCACGAGGGGAACCTTCGGGCCATCCTCCGGCGGGGGGTGGAAGAGGGGGCTTTCCGCCCGGTGGACGTGGCCCTGGCGGGGCGGGCGGTGCTCTCCCTCCTCAACTGGATGATCCGCTGGTTCAAGCCCAGCGGCCCCAAGCGGGCGGAGGAGGTGGCGCGGGAGTACTTTGACCTCATCCATAGGGGGCTCCATGTGGAAGGAAGCTGAGCAGAAGGAGATCCGGGCCCTGGCCCGGAGGTTTTTGGAGGAGGCCAAGGGGGTCCTCCCCGAGTACGAGGCCAAGGAGGCCTTCCCCTGGCCCCTGGTGCGGCGGATGGCCGAGCTCGGCCTCTTCGGGGTCTTCGTCCCCGAGGGGCTCGGGGGGGCGGGGCTGGACTTCTGGGCCTACCTCGCCCTATTGGAGGAGATGGGGGGATACGGCTCCTTGCGCTCCATCCTCTCCGTGCAGCAGAGCCTGGTCCTCTCCCCCCTCCTCGCCTACGGCACCGAGGCCCAGAAGGCCCGGTACGTGCCCCCCTTGGCCCGGGGGGAGGTCCTGGGGGCCTTCTGCCTCACGGAGCCCGAGGCGGGCTCGGACGCGGCAAGCCTCCGGACCCGGGCCCACCGGGATGGGGACGGGTATGTCCTCGAGGGCCAGAAGACCTTTATCTCCCACGGCAACGTGGCGGAGGTCTTCCTGGTCTTCGCCAAGACGGACCCCGAGAAGGGGGCCAAGGGGATCACCGCCTTCCTGGTGGAGCGGAAGGACGGGGTGAAGAGCACGCCCCTTAAGGGGAAGCTCGGCCTCAGGGCCGCGGACACGGGGATGGTCTTCCTGGACGGGGTA
>FWWM01002460.1_pt1 | contig 30273 bp, 20 predicted proteins | sample 2228351 | NCBI WGS metagenome assembly FWWM01 (sample SAMEA103939774, study PRJEB20133) | metagenome | reverse complement strand
GGCCGACTTCTCGGCAATGCCGGTAAGCAGTTGCTCCATCACCTGTTGAGCGCGTCGCGAGTCGAGACTGCCAATCAGGGGCAGCAGAATCACTCCCTCCAGCAACGGCACGACCGGAGCGGCAAGCTGGGCAATAGTTGCTTCCAGCGCCGTTTGCCGTTCGTTGAGGACATTCACCTCGGCGATCAGCTCACGGGCGCGATCGTAGCGCCGTTGCATGTGCGAGACGATGTCATTCACCATCTGCGTCAGGTACGGGCCGGTCGGCGGTCGCGGCGGAAATTGCCCGCGCGCCTGGATCAATTCTGCTGCGCGATCGGGGCGATAGCGCTCGACCACAGGGATCAACACATCGAGCGCTTTGCCGATCGCTTCCGGCTGAAACGTGAGCAAAGTGGCAAAACTGCGATCAGCTTCGCGTTCGACGGGCTGTTGTTGATCGAGACCGCACAGGATCGCGCTAAACCATTCGGTCAGCGTCAGCACAAACCACTCCTGGCGCAGCGGATCGTCGCTGGCCAGCGTCACTGCGATATGTTGTTCGCCGGGCACAGCCGGTATGCCGCCTGCAAAGATACAGATGGCGCTGGCGATGTTGGCCAGTTCAAGGTAGCGTTGAGTCTCGGCGCGCCAGTGACTGCTCTCTTGAAAACCGGTGAAGATGACACTCGGCAGCCGATTGCGAATGATGCAGTCTTCCAGGGTATGGCTGAGATCAACCAGCGTCGCTTTGCTGGCCAGGAACGGCGTCACATCGGGCGCCAGCGCGTCACGCATCAGCGCAAACAGTGACGGAACGCGCGGTGAAAGTGCAGTCACAGGCATACTCCTTGCCGGGTCGGTAATTATTGATACTCAGTATAGATCATTTTCACGCTTTGTGACCGACATTCGATGCGCAGCGATGGGAATGTTGGGGGTGTGTCTACACTATGCGTGCCAACCTGCCGGATTCGCTGGAATAGCCTGTCGTTGGTTTGAAGTAACTGCTATAATACAACCCATAATCGCAGCATACCACGCAACCACGATGACAGAATGGCACATTCAACTGCTGGGCGGGTTTGACGTTCGCCGCGATCAGGTCTCGCTCCATGGAGCGTTTCAGACTGATAGCGCTCGCTTGTTGTTCGCCTGGCTCTGTCTCCACCAGGGTCAGGTCGCGCGCCGTGAGACGCTGCTGGCGCTGTTGTGGCCGGATCGCCCGCAGGCTGCCGCCCAGAATGCCCTGCGCGTGACGCTAAGTCGGATCAGGCAGGCGCTCGGTGATGCGCAGAGCGCGCTCAACGCCGATGCGCAAACTGTGACCTTTGCGCCGCCGCTGGCCTGGCAGATCGATGCGCTGCGCCTTGCGCAAGCCGTTGCCGCAGTGCGCAGCCATCCCCATCGCTCAGTCGGAGGATGCCCGCAGTGCCTGGATCATCTGCGCGCGGCAGCGACGCTCTATCGCGGCCCATTTCTGGCGGGACTGGTCTCGGAGAGCGAGACGCTCAGCGACTGGATACGCCACCAGGAAGAGGATTTCCATCGGGCGGCGCTGGAGTGCTTTGGCGCGCTGGCCGAGCATGCGCTGCGCGCGCGTGACTGGCCGACAGCGCAGGCGTATGCCCGTCGTCAGCTCCAGCTTGAGCCGTGGTGCGAGTCTGCGCATCGGCAGTTGATGCTGGCGCTGGCTTACCAGGGGCAGCGCGCGGCGGCGCTGGCCCAATATCAGACCTGCTGCGAGCTGTTGCAGCGCGAATTTGGCGTTGAACCCGAAGCTGATACTCGCGCAGTAGCCGAACGAGTGCGGATGTCCGATCTTTCTGTGGCTCAGATGCCGCATCCAGCGCAACAACAGGCCCAGAACATCGATCAATTGCCCTTGATTGGGCGCGAGCGTGAACTGGAAGCGTTGAGCGAACTGCTCAATCGGCCAGGTGTTCAATTGATCAGCATCGTTGGCGCGGGCGGCATCGGGAAGACCCGGCTGGCGATTCGCGCGGCGCAGCAGATGCAGTTTGCGTTTCGCGATGGCGCGCGCTATGTCTTCCTGCACCCCGAAGACGGTGCTGCCGCGACGGCTAGCGATCCTGCCAGCTATCTGGCGCGTTGCATCGCCGATGCCTGTCAGATCGAGCTGAATGATCGCCATCCGCTGCCGCCGCAGATCGGCGCCGCGCTGACTACGCGCTCATATCTGCTGGTGCTCGATAGCGCCGAGCACATCGCCGACGCGCATCTCTTTCTCAACGACCTGCTGACCGCAGCGCCTGAGTGCGTCGCGCTGGTGACATCGCGCCAGCGATTGCATCTGCGCCGCGAACATGTGTTGCGCCTGAAACCGTTCACAACCGAGACTACTGCCGGCCAGCCCAGCCCCGGCGCGCAATTGTTTCTTGATCTGGCCCGGCGCAACGGCATCGCTTTGACCGATGAAGGCGCGATCCGTGACGTGGAATGGATTTGCGCCATGCTCGACGGGACTCCGCTGGCGATTGAGTTGGCTGCGGCGCGCCTGTCCAGTGTCGATCTGGTGACGCTGCGTCGTCAGCTTCAGCAGAATGTGACGTCCCTGAGCAGTTCGTTCGCCGATATGCCGGCGCGACATCGCAGTCTGACGGCGATGCTCGAGTCGACATGGCAAACGCTGTCGCCTGCCGGTCGTCAGGCGCTGGCGATGGTGAGCGTCGTCAGCGGGCCGTGCGCGCTGGCGACAGCTCGTTCGATCATCGATCGTGAGCCAGCGCTGACCGAATTGTTCGAGATGGCTTTGCTGCATCCTATGGGCAACAGCGCTGTGCGCTTTCACGAACATGTGCGCCAGTTTGCCGGCCAGAAGCTCGCCGCTGACTTCGCCGCTGCGGTCGGTGTGGAAGCTCATCGACGTCATGCCCGCTGGTTCTTGCGCTGGCTCGCCGACTCGACTGAGGCGATGTATGGCGCCGAGAGCCTTATCACTCGCGAGCACCTGCTGTCGAGCCTGAATGATCTGGATGCGGCATGGCAATGGGCGCTCATGAATGGTGAATGGGACTGGGTGAGCAATGCCGTGCCGGCCTATGAGAATCTCTTCTATTTCGGCGGGCGCTTTGTTGATGGCATCGAGCGGCTGAGTCGCAGTCTGGCCTATGTAAGCCAGCCTGATCAGCCGGCAATGCTGCGCCTGCGCGCGCGTCTGCTCATCTCCTATGCGTATCTTCAGAGCCACCGTCGCCGCAGTTCCGACATCGAAGCGCGCTTGCAGGAAGCGGTTGATATTGCCGGACAGCTCGGCGATGCCTGGTTGCGCATCGAAGCGTTGGCGGCGTCTGGCATCTATCACTCGAGCGAGGGAAACTATGAGCGTGGTTATGCGATCCTGCGCGAGGCGCTGACGCTGTTATCGGAGCGCGGGTTCGATGCGGATCAGCCGAAAATGCTGCGTGTGGCCTGCCAGTGCTGGCGCTCTCTGAGTAATCTTGCGCTGCGCGAAAGCCGCGCAGCCGAGGCGGTTGCAGCGGCGCAAACAGCGTTGGAATATGCCATACAGATCGATCCTGAGTGTGATCTGGCGGTTGCGCGCAGCCTTGAGACCGTGAGCATCGCGCTGAGTATGCAAGAGCAATATCAGGCCGCTGAACAGCATCTGTGGCGGGCGCTGGCAATCTATCAGCAATTACGCCTGACCCATCAGCAGACCAATGTGCTCGATTTGCTGGCCCAACAGGCTGATGCGCGCGGCGATTATGCGACGGCGCAGCGCTACTATTACCAGGAGCTGGCGCTGGCCCGCGAATCCGGCAATCGTGACGCCGAGCTGATTGCGCATATCAATCTGGGCATTTCGTATGATCAGATGGGACACTACGAGCGGGCGTTGTCGCACACCCAGATTGCGCTCGCCCTCTGCGATACCGTTGGCAATGCGATCCATCACACCGTTCTGCTGGCCAACCTGAGCCTGCATGCCCATCATACCCAACGCCACGAGCTGGCATTGACCTACGCGCAGAAAACGATTGCGCAGGCCCAGGCGCGCAATCTGCCTGAACTGGTTGCCTACGGCTACGATTTTCAAGGCCATGCTCTGCTCGCGCTGGGTCAGCTTGATGCGGCTGAGCGCTCGTATCAGCAGGCCAGCGCGATTCGTCAGCAGCTTCAGCTCAAAGTGCTCACCCTCGAATCGCAGGCAGGGCTGGCGCGCGTGGCGCTGGCGCGCAACGATGTGCCCGGCGCACTGCGCCTGATTGCGCCAATCGTCGAGCATCTGCTGGCCGGGAACAATCTCAATGGCGCGGAAGAGACATTGCGGATTTACTGGACAGCGTATCAAGCGTTGCGCGCCGCTCGCGATCCGCGCGCCGCCGCCATTCTGACGCTGGCCCAGCAACTGATCCGTGAGCGCGCGGCGCGTTTGATCGATCCGATCAGCCGCGCGATCTATCTCAATGTCGAGATCCACCACGCGCTGCTGACCGTCCGGCCAACCGATCAGGAAGGGCGTGAACCGGCGGTCTCGCCGCAACCAACGGCGGCATGATCGCTGATGGGGCGCCACAATCGACGCCCCATCAGCGCTGCATCGTCAGACGATGATGTTCATCGGCGCTTCCAGCAACTTGCGCAGCTCTTGCAGATACTGCGCCCCAACGGCGCCATCGACGACGCGATGATCGGCGCTGAGCGTCAGGTTCATCACCTGACCGATGACGATCTGATCGTCGCGAACAACCGGCACTTTGCGCACAGCGCCAACTGCGAGCGAAGCGGCCTGCGGCACCGAGATGATCGAATCGAACTCGACAATCCCGTACATACCCAGGTTGGTGACCTGGAAGGTTGCCCCTTCCAGTTCATTCTGCTTGATTTTGCCTTCACGCGCGCGCAAGGCCATATCGCGAATCTCGGCACTGATCACGCTGACGCTCTTCTTGTCGGCGTCGCGCACGACCGGCGCTACCAGACCGTCATCAAGCGCAACGGCCACGCCGATATTGATCTGGCTGTGGCGCACAATGCCCGCCTGACCCTCCGCCGTCTGACTGAAGCTGACATTGACCGCTGGCACTTTGCTCAGCGCCTTCGCCGCCGCCTTGACAATCAGATCGTTCACCGAGACCCGTGTGCCGCTGGCGACGATCTGTTCGCGCAGCGCCATCAACGCATCGGCAGCGACCTCGATGGTGAGATAGATGTGCGGCACGCCCGGCTTGCTCTCGGTCATGGCGCGGGCGATTGCCCGCCGCATCCGACTCAGTGGCTCAGCTCCGGCCAGCGCAGGCGCTGCCACCGGCGCGGGCGCAGGAGCGGGCGCTGCCACCGGCGCGGGCGCCGGGACTGGCGTGGGCGCCACTGTAGGCGCTGCGGGCGCGGGCGCCGCGACGGGCGCGCTGGGGCCGCGTCGGGCAACAAACTCTTCGACATTCTCCTTGATGATCCGTCCGCCGGGGCCAGTGCCCACGATCTGGCGCAGGTCAACCCCTAGCTCTTCCGCCAACCGCCGGGCTACCGGCGATGCCTTGATCCGTCCGTTGTCATCGCCGGCAGTGGCAACCGGCGGCACAGCCACCGCAGCCGGCGCTGCGGTAGCAACGGGGGCCGGTGTGGCTGCGACCGGCGTCGCGGCAGCGGGGGGCGGCGCAGGAGCAGGCGCAGCCGTTGCTGGCGCCGCGCTGTCGCCGATCAGCGCAATCACCTGACCGATCGGCACCGTCTGCCCTTCGGGCACCAGAATCTGTTGCAGGATTCCGGCTTCAAACGCCTCCAGTTCCATCGTCGCCTTGTCAGTCTCAATCTCGGCGATGATGTCGCCAACCGCGATCTGATCGCCGACCTTCTTCAACCAGCGGCCCACTGTGCCTTCCGACATCGTATCGGAGAGACGAGGCATGGTTATTTCACCCATGGAGCCTCCTATCGTATCGTATCGTTACTTAATCATCGAAGCAGGCTGGCGCAGCGGCGCTCCCTGCTGTCGGTGTGAGCTTGGCAGTGGTGAATCACTGCCGAAGAATGCTTTCCAGCCGCTTGCCCTTCGCCAGTTCGTCAATGAGTTTGTCCAGGTAGCGTATCGTTCGCATCAGCGGGTCGGCAATCTCTTCGACCCGCACACCACACACCACTCCTCTGATAAGCGCGACATTTGGGTTGATCGCTGGCGCCTGGGCAAAAAACGTCGCAACATCGTTTTCAAGCTCGATCTGGCGTTGAAGCTCCGCTTCGCTGTAGCCGGTCAACCAGCAAATAATCCGGTCAACGTCGGCTTTTGCGCGATTCTTCCGCGCAGCCTTCTGCACATACAGCGCATAAACGTTCGCGAACTTCATCCGGTACAGGCGATCTTGCGCCATCGCCCAGGCTCCTTTCAATTCATTCATTGCCAGCGCATACGCTTCGTTCCGCGCAGCACCTGTCGAATCGCGTAGGTCAGGCTATTGGCGTTTGGTTTCGAGACTGCCGATAGCTCTTTGGCATAAGGAAGCGGCACTTCGAGACCGGCCACGCGGTAGACCGGCGCGTCGAGATAATCGAACGCCTCTTCCTGGATGGTAGCGGCAATTTCCGCTGTTACCCCATAGGAGTACCAGTCTTCAGCAATCACCACAGCGCGATTAGTCTTCTTGACCGACTCGATAATGGTGGGGCGATCGAGCGGACGGAGTGAGCGCAGGTCAACCACCTCCACGCTGATTCCCTCTTGTTCCATGCGCTGGGCGACCTGCAAGGCAACGGCGGTCATGCGCGAGTAAGAGACAACAGTGACATCCGTTCCAGGACGTTTGACTTCAGCGACGCCAATCGGCACTACGTAGTCATCATCTTCGGGCACCTCGCCCTTGGTGTCGTAGAGTGCCAGCGATTCGATGAAGATCACGGGATCATCATCGCGAATGGCTGCGCGCAACAACCCCTTGGCATCGTAGGGTGTGGCCGGCGCCACGACCTTGAGACCAGGGCAATAGGCAAACCAGTTCTCGAACGACTGCGAGTGGGTGGCAGCCAGTTGCCCCGTGCCGCCAGAGGGCGTGCGAATGACCAGAGGGACGCTGACCTGACCGCCAAACATGTAGTGAATTTTTGAAGCGTGGTTCACGACCTGATCGATGGCGACCAGAATGAAGTTGATGGTCATAATCTCGACCACCGGGCGCAGACCGAGCATTGCGGCGCCGATGGCGACGCCGACAAATCCCTCTTCGGCGATTGGCGTATCAACCACCCGCTTCGGCCCGAATTCGGCCAGCAACCCTTCGGTGACGCGGTACGAACCCTGGAAGAGACCGATCTCCTCGCCCATCAGAAAGACGTTGGGATCGCGCGCTAATTCCTCGCCAAGCGTATCGTTGAGCGCCTGGCGGTACGTAATCACAGGCATAGCACCCTCTTTTTTTCCTTACATCTTGTGCGTTGTTGGGTCAGCGCTGACCGGCGCCGACACCAGAATCATCGTTATTGCGGGCAACGGTCATCGAGGTGTCTGTAAGGAACTCCCTCGCGGCCAGGTGATATGCTGGCGACCCTAGAACTCGCCCCGGTTGATTCGCACTTCGCGCAGGGCGTCTTCCGCGGTGGGCGTATTGGGCACCGGGGTAGCATACATGTATTTGTAGAGATCCTCGAACTTCGGATCGGGACTATTGTTGGCAAAGTCGATCGCTTCCTGCACCTCGCGCTCAACGCGCTCAGCGATACTCTTCAACCAGGCGTCATCGATCACGTTGTGTTCGAGCAGCAGAGCAGAGAACTTGCGCAGCGGATCGTACAATTCCCGCCCGCGCCGCACCGCTTCCTGATCGCGGTAGCGGTCGGCATCGATCACCGAGTGGCCGCGGAAGCGAAAACTGACGGCATCGATGATGGCCGGTTCACCCTCGGCCTCAGCCCGCGCTCGCAACCGTCGCACCACGTCGCGCACGGCAAGCACATCGGTGCCATCGACCCGCTCGCCGTAAATGCGGAAGGATGCGCCCTTCTTCCACAGATCCGGTTCCGATGATCCGGCCTCAACCGAGGTCCCCATACCGTAGCCGTTGTTGACGATGAAGAAGAGCACCGGGCACTTCCAGATTTTGGCCAGATTGAGTGACTCGTAGAAGGCGCCGATATTGGTGGTGCCGTCACCCATCTGGGCGATCACCACACCGGGCTTGCCCTGGTAGCGCAGCGCATACGCCGCGCCCACCGCGAGCGGCACCTGTCCGCCAACAATCGCGTAGCCGCCCATGAAGTTGGTTTTGCGGTCGAACAGGTGCATCGAACCGCCGCGGCCTCCCGACACGCCGGTCTCCTTGCCGAACAGTTCGGCCATCACCGGGCCGGGCGGCACGCCGCGCGCAATAATGTAACCGTGCTCGCGATAATTGGTAAAGATGTAGTCGTCAGCGGTCAATGCCGCCATCAACCCGACGATGGTGGCCTCTTCGCCGAGGTTGAGGTGGCAGTAGCCGCCGATCTTCGCCTTAACGTACATTTCGCCGGCGCGCTCTTCAAACCGGCGCAAGAGCAGCATCTGGTAGTAGTAGTGCTTCAGCTCGTCGATCGTTGCTCGTTCGAGTAACGGCTGAGCCGTTTCGGCTACTTCGGCCATAAGTGCAAACTCCTCTCAAATGTTGGGCACGCGCTGCCGTTTCGGCGGTTGTGCCGTATTCCTGTTTGGTCACGCCGCGTAGACGGGTGACATACAACTGAATTGCCTTGCTGCCCGTCAGCAAGGAAGGAGGGGCATTACGCCCTCAGCGGGAAGATCGATCATCGCCTGCTGCGTCAGATGCTTGCTGCCCTGATGGAGTCGTGGCAGGCAGATGATGAATTGTCGTCAGGTTGCCCGCGCGCCGGGAATGATCACATCCCCGGCGGCACCACTTCGTGCGTGAAGGCCGTGGTATCGGCGCCGCAGCGCGGGCAGGAATGAGGCGCTTCCAGTGAGCGCACGATCTCGCCACACACGCCGCACACCCAGCGCATGGCAATCTGCCGCACCAGATCCGAACGGCTGACGATGCCCACCACTTTGCCGTTTTCCAGCACCGGCACGCGCCGGATGCGCTGATTGGTGAGCAAGTGCTGAATCTGCTCGACTTCTGTGTCAGCGCTGACACTGATCACGCTGCGCGTCATTATCTCTTTGACGGTGCGCCCTTCCTTGGCGATCAGATCATGCTCGGTCACCAGACCAACCAGCATTCCATGCCCGTTGACTACCGGCAGACCACTGATCCGATTGCGCGCCATCAGACGGGCAGCCTCTTCAATCGCGGCATCGTCGGTGACGCAGATCACATCGCGGGTCATGATCTCGCGCGCCTTCATTTCCTCTCACCTTTCTCGTATCCTTATTCGTGACTTTATTCACGAACATAGTTGCTCAAAGAACCTGCTTTAGTATAGCAGAGATTGACCGAATGGTGGCGTGGCAGCAGGGTTGGGATGTGATATACCTTTCCGTTCCATTCTTCCGCGCTGAGGACAGGTTGCCGCTGGTGGCGAGAGCGATAAGGAGCGCATGAAAAACCAGCAGCGAGACCTGCGCTTGTTACGCAGTCGCTTGTTGGCGCATAACCGCCGTCGCTGATTGCGGCTGGAAAGGATCTATCGTGAACGGATAGCGCCATCACCCACACCGTCATCGTCCAGTGCCGCGCACGAAGATGTCGGGCCAGGGTTGAAAGGTGGTTGGAATAGTGTCACGCGCCCGCACTTCGTCGCCCTCGAACACAGTGCGGTAGATCTCCACTGTTAGCCCATCTCGCGCCGTATCAGTTTGACGGATGATGCCGGCAGGCAGGGTCGGATCGTCGATGTACACCGGTCGGGTCGGAGCCGGCGTTCGTTCCAGAATCCGGTAATCGTACTGCACCTTGCGATTGCTGGGCTGGCCGTAAAGAATCATCGTTAATTGTTGACGCTGGCGATCAACCTGACTGGTCAGCAGCAGCCAGCCACCGGTATCATTGACGAAACGCAGGTCGTGGACGCCGGTGAAGATGGCCGCATCGAGGCCGGGCGGTTCGCCAAGCTCTTCGTACCAGCCGATGCGGAAGGAGTGCTCGTGCCGTTCGCTGATCGGCAGACCGGCAAAGAAGGCTGCCCGAAAGACGGTGGTGCTGACCTGACACAGACCGCCGCCCCACTCTTTCTGCGTGCGATTGTCGATAATTGCCAGACCTTCAACAAAGCCACGTTCAGGCGTGACCGGACCGAGGGTGGTGTTGAACGAAAAGGTGGCGCCAGGTGCGATGAGGACGCCATCCATCTGCCGGGCGCCAGCCTCGATGTTGGTAATCCGGTATGGAGCTGAGTTGCGAAACGAGCTAACTCCGACGCCGACCGGGGCAGTAATGCCAAGCGAGGCAAGATTTTCGGCGTTGACCGGCGGCGGCAGCTCGCGTAGCGGCAGGGTGATGCGTCGTTCTTCGCTGTAGAGCGCGCCGTTGATCCGGGCCAGCGCTTCTTCAACTGCCAGTCCGCGTCCCGGCGTTCCGGGCGCGCGAATGCGCAGGTTGCCGTTGTTCCAATCGACGCGCGGCAGCCCGCCGTCTTCACGCAGCGCAGCAGCTATCGGGGTAAGCGCAGCGCGGATGGCATTCTGATCAATCGTCACGACCATCAGTGGGCGGCCATCGACGGTCGTAGCCGGGCGAAGTTTGATCCATTCAGCCAGGCGCTGCACAGGCCACTCCCAGCGGCAGAAAGGCTGGCACTGGCCGCCCTGACCTTCGAGCCAGATCGATCCGCTCAAGAGCAGGCGCAGCTCGTTGACGGTGGGAGCAAGATCGGCATCGCGCGCGCGCGGTTCCAGTTGGCGGGTGCGAATTGGCACCTCTTGCGACTGGAGCGTCTGTACTGCCGCTGCGATGTCGGCCAGCGTCTCATCGATCAAGACCTGAATGCCCCATTGTTCATTGCTGACCAGCACAATGCCGCGCTGCACCGCGACGCTGGCATCAAGTGGCGGGCGTTCGATGTCGGCGGCGATAGCGCGCAGGGTAGCCTGGGCGACCCGCTGATCGAAGCGCAGACGCAATGGCAGATCGACGCCGTGCTGCCAGGTGGCGGCGGCGATGCGCAGGTTCGTTTCCCATTCCTGACTGTGACCAAGCGCAAAAGCGGCATCGAGCGCCTCATCGATGTCCAGCGTGAGGCCGAGATCTTCAGCGGCCAGACGCCAGATCTGATCGTCGTAGCTCAGCGTGACCGGTGTGGCGAGGAAGCCGGCATACCGCCGTTGCAAGGCAGCGCGCGCCTCGGCGCGCGTCAGGCCGCCTATCGGCAGGCCGCGCACACTGATGTTGGGATAGATGCGATCGGCCAGCGCCTGCTCGCTGAGCAGGACGAAGCCGTTGCCGATCAGCGCAATCAGCGCAACCAGCGCGCCGAACACCAGCGCCCACTCAAGCAGGCGCAGCGGCGCGCGAAACGTTCGGCGTGGCAGCGATCGATCCATGCTCTGCTCGCGATGGCATTCTAATGCCTGAAAACGTGATGCTATGCTCAGTCTAGCGCTGTCAGGCAGAGCTGTCAAGGCCGATCGAACTGATGATAACGCGCAGCAGCGCCTTGCCTCGCTCGATCTGAAGGAGGAACGGCTGGCTATTGGCAGCCATCGAACAGCAAGGATGCAGTGCAGGAGAGGCGACCCGCCGGGTTGTCTCTCCTGTCTGGTTCTCTACGACGCTATGATCTGCCAGTGCGCCTCCCCCGTCATGACACGCAGCCATGACACACAGGAATGATCTGTGCGGCATCCCGGCGTCAGGCTGGCGTCCGTTACCCCATGCCAGAGCGTTTCTGTGCAGGCGTAGTACCGGGGAGAGCGCGCGATTACTGCCAGTCGCGCTGATCGACAAACGGTTTGGCGTCGGGCGGCAATTCAGCAACCAGTTCGATCTTACAGTGGAGTTTGATTGCTTCGTGCAGGGCCTGCGCCGCTGCATCGCGCAGCGCCGTCGGATCGGCATCAGCAGCGGGCACAATCCGACAGATCAGCTCATCGCGATGGTTTTCTCGCGTGACTGCCGCTTGATAACGCTGCACGCCACTGAGTCTGCGCATCGCCTCGGCCACATGGCGCGGATGGACAAAGAGGCCGCGCACCTTCACACTCTCGCCGCTGCGCCCCAGCCATCCCACCAGGCGCGGCGTCTTGATGACAGTAGGCTCATCCGACACCATCAGCGCCGAGAGATCGCCAACCGCGAAGCGGATCAGAATATAGTCGCGCCGGAAGAGCGTGACCACCACTTCACCGGTCTGACCGGGAGGCGCCGGTTCGCCCGTATTGAGATCGCAAATCTGCACCAGCGCATCATCGGGTAGATGCCAGCCCTGCCGTTCGGGGCCGTTATAGCCGAGATTGCCCGTCTCAGCCGTGCCATAGCCATCGTAGACCAGGATGCCGTACTGCTCTTCAAACAGCGCGCGCAGCGACGGCGGCAACGGTTCAGCGGCGACAAAAGCCTTGTTGAGCGGCCATGCGCGCGGGTCATGCCCCTGCTCAACGGCCCGCTCAAGCAGCGCCTTCAGGTAGCTGGGCAGACCGGCATACGCCGTGACGCCCAGATGGGCCATCACATCGATCTGTTGGGCCTGATTGCCGATCCCGGCAGGGATGACCGCGCACCCCACGGCGCGCGCGCCCTCTTCAAACATCACGCCTGCCGGCGTCAGATGGTAGCCGAAGCAATTGAGCACCAGATCATCAGGGCCGAAGCCAGCGGCGCGAAAGGCTGGCGCCCAGCGCCAGGGGTCTGGCTCGTCGGGTTCGGGATCGTAGATCGGGCCGGGTGATTGAAAGATGCGGCGCAGCCGCGCCAGGGGCACCGTCAGCATTCCGCCCAACTGCGGCCCCTGCCGTTGCACGTCGATCAACTGCTCTTTGCGCAAGATTGGCAACCGACTCAGATCGGCAGTGGTTTGAATGTCGGCTGGCGTCAATCCAGCAGCGTCCATGCGTTGGCGAAACGCTGGCGAATGCTCATACCCGAACGCGACGATCTCGCGCACCCGCTGATCAAAGCCGGCGTAAAAAGCCTGCACATCCATACCTCTGCCTCACCCCATTCACGACAGCCAGCGCTTGCGCCGTTTGTAATGCTTGACTTCCCGATAACTCTTGCGGCTGCCAATCTCGTTTAAGCCAAGGTAGAACTCGCGCACATCGGCATTATCTTTTAGATCGGCTGGCGAGCCATCGAGCACGATCCGTCCATTTTCCATGATATAGGCATAGTGAGCCGTTTCGAGCGCCAGGCGGGCGTTCTGTTCCACCAGCAAGATGGTTGTGCCGCGTTCGCGGTTGATGCGCTGGATGATCTCGAAGATCTCGGCGACCAGCAGCGGCGCCAGTCCCAGCGATGGTTCATCGAGCATGATGAGCTTCGGATGCGCCATCAATGCGCGCCCGATCGCCAGCATCTGCTGTTCGCCGCCGCTGAGAAAACCGGCAACCTGGTGGCGGCGTTCGCGCAGACGAGGGAAGTAAGCATACACCATCTCCAGATCGCTGGCAAAGCTCTTGCCGCCCTGCGTATACGCGCCGGCGCGCAGGTTCTCTTCCACGGTGAGATGCTCGAAGACGCGCCGCCCTTCCATCACCTGAAAGATGCCCATGCGCACAATTTCGGCGGCATCTTTTTTATGGATCGGCTTACCCTGAAACAGGATTTCGCCGTCGGTTACTTCACCATTTTCAGGTTTGAGCAGGCCAGAGATCGCTTTCAGCGTCGTGCTCTTGCCGGCGCCGTTGGAGCCAAGCAGGGCGACAATCCGCCCTTCGGGCACTTCAAGCGACAAACCCTTCAGCACCAGCACCACGTCGTTGTAGATCACTTCAATGTTGTTGAGGGCAAGCATCAAATCCCTCGCTATCAACTCTTCGTTGTGACAACCCGGATTGTTTCGTCGGCCCAATGGCGTGAGCGGGCAAGGGACGTTATCAGCGACGCCCCTTGCCCGCAGCCAGACTTACCGCGCGCTGATAAAGTCGGTAATCGGCACCCACCTGCCATTCTCGACACGGAACATCTGCATCGACTTCACGCCGGCGTGATCGGTGGGGCTGAACTGCACCGGCAGGGTCACGCCTTTGGTGTCGATGGCGCCCATCGTTTCCAGCGTGGTTTTGATGTTCTCGCCGGTCAGCGCTTTGCCGTCGGCCAGTGTGCGCTCGATACCCGCCACCAGGATCGACATCGCTGTCCAGCCCTGCACGAAGGTGCTGTCAGCGCCGCCGTAATCGATATTCTTCTGGCGCGCGAACTCCAGCGCCACCTTCGCGCCTTCGGCAGCCGGGCTGAAGGGCACGGCGCCCACCACGCCTTCAGCATCCGCGCCGGCCAGCTTGATCAGAATCTCGTTGGCGCACCAGTTCAGGCAGACAAACTGGGCGTTGTAGCCGAGACTCTTCGCATTCTTGATGGCGAGCGCCGCCGGGCTAGAGACATTCTGCAAGAAGATGTAGTTGGCGCCATAATCGCGGATCTGGGTCAACTGCGGGGTGAGGTCGGTCGCGCCGCGCGGCGAGGGCACTTCGAGCGGGGTTTCAATGCCCTGCGAGGTTGCGAACGCCGTGCCATCGGCCAGCGGCGAGCGCCCGAAGGGGCTGTCGTTGATCAGGTAGGCAAACTTGGGCAGCCCGCTATTGCCTTTCGCCTTCCAATCTTCAATCGCCCACTTCATGGCAATGATCAACTGGTCTGAATAGGTGGGGGCGACGAGGAAGTTGTACGGCGTTTCCGCCGGGTTGGCCAGCGTCGCCGAGTACGACGCCGAGATGAACGGAATCTTGTCTTCAGTAATCCTGCTCTTCAGCGCTTCGGTATCGCCCGTGCCCCAGCCTGAAAAGACCAATACCTTGTCCTGGGTGACGAACTGGGTATACAGTTCTTCGGCGCGCGGCACCTGATAGGCGTAGTCCTCGCTTACCAGTTGCAGACGTCGCCCGTTGATGCCACCCTGCTCATTCTTCCAGTCAATAAAGGCAATCTGTCCACGCGCATAAGGAGTGCCAACGTCCGACGTCGCTCCGGTCAGGTCAAAAATCGCGCCCACTTTGATCGGCTCCGCGCTGGCGCCGCCGCCGGTTCCGCCGCCGCCACACGCCGCGAGCAGCATTGCCAGCACGGTCATTGCGAGCAGCCATCCAAACAACCGCTGTCTCCTGTGCATGCCATCCTCCTTCTAGACACTTCAATAACTGAACGGCCATAGCCGGAAGTAATCTTTGATATTCCGCCACATCTTCACGATCCCTTCAGGCTCGAAGATGAGGAAGAGGATGATTGCCAGACCGAACGCGCCTTGCTGAATATAGGGCAGATAGGAATTGATGTTGGGCACAATATCGCTGAGCGCGCGCGCCATGTTCGAGAGGATTGCCGGCAAGAGCGTCATGAAGGCGGCGCCGTAGATCGAGCCAGAAACGCTGCCCAGGCCGCCGATAATGATCATCGCCAGATAGAGAATGCTGGTGTCGATGGTAAAACGTTCCCACGAGATCACGCCGCGATAGTGGGCAGTCAGCGCGCCAGCCAGACCGGCAAAGAACGACGAGGTAGCAAAAGCAAGCACCTTGTACCGGAAGAGATCAACCCCAATCACCTGCGCGGCGATGTCCTGGTCGCGGATCGCCACGAAGGCGCGCCCGGTGCGGCTGCGGAAGAGATTGCTGACGAAGATAACTGTAAGAATGAGACAGACCAGATTTACCCAGTAGAAAGCAAAATCGTTATTCCCCAGCCACTCGAGCGGCAGGCCAAAGAGGTTGTTGGTTGCGCGCGGCAGGGTGAGCGATTCGCCGATACCGAGCAATTTGCCGTGGGTGAGCACCCAGATGATGATCTCTTGCGACGCGAGGGTGGCGATCGCCAGGTACAGCCCCTTGAGGCGCAACGATGGCAGGCCGAAGAAAGCGCCCACGGCAGCAGTGGCAAAGCTGGCCACCGGGATTGTCACCCACATTGGCGCTCCCAGATTGACGGCCATTAAGCCAGCAGTGTAGGCACCCACCGCGAGAAAGCCGCCCTGACCGATACTGATCTGGCCAGTGTAGCCGACCAGAATGTTCAGGCCGATTGCGCCGATGGCGGCGATCGCGATGGTATTGGCCAGATTCAGCCAGTAGCGATCGGCAAACCAGGGAAAGGCCAGCGCCAGCGCCAGCGCCAGGACGATCCGCGCGCGCTGCGGCCAGTAAGGTCGCAGACTCACATCACTGGCATACGAGGTGTGAAATGTGCCGCTCTGCATACAGATTCACCGCGTCTGTTCAAGGGGATGGCAGGAGGCCACCCGGCGAATGCCGATCAGACTCGCTCGATGATACGTTGACCAAACAACCCATAAGGACGCACGAGCAGGATGAGCAGGAGAATAACGAAGGGGGCAACTTCGCCCATCCCCCATTCAGGCGGCAGGTAGCCGCCGGCAAATGATTGCAGCAGACCGATGATCAGGCCACCGATGATAGCGCCGGGGATACTGTCGAGGCCGCCCAGAATCACGACCGGGAAGACGAGCAGGCCAACCCGCCCGATCTGACCGGAGACGCCGCCGAAGATGCTCATCAGCAAGATGCCGCCCACCGAGGCGGTAATGGCGGCAATCGCCCAGGCCACTGCCCAAACCTTCTTCACGCTGATGCCCATACTGAGCGCCGCCTGCTGATCATCGGCCACGGCGCGCATCGCGATCCCTTCGCGGCTGTAGCGGAAGAAAAGGGTGAGCAGAACGAAGAGGGTAATCGCCAGCCCAAACGCCCACAGTCGATCGACGCCGACACTGGCTCCAAGGATCGTGATCGTATCGGTCGGCAAAAATTGCGGCGCCGGTTTGGGCGTGACGCCCCAGATGCCGCCGACGATCGCGCGGAGCAGTGATGAGAGACCGATCGTCACCATAATCACCGAGATCGTCGGCTCGCCGATCAAGGGGCGCAGCACCAGTTGCTCGATCAGCACGCCGACCACTGCGGCCAGCACGACGGCCACAACCACCCCCAGCGGCCACCAGAGGCCGAAGATTTCGACCATTGAGTAGGTGAGGTATGCGCCGATCAACAGCAACTCGCCCTGCGCGAAGTTGATCACGTCGCTACTCTTGTAAATCAAGACAAAGCCAAGCGCCACGAGCGCCAGAATAGCGCCATTGGCAATCCCGCTAAGCGCGAGCTGGACAAACCGATCCATGGGCCTCTCCGTATTACCAACCACTAACGAGCGAGAGCGCGGGCAGCGGGCGCAGGCGCAGGCGCGGCAGCGTTGCTCAGCTCTTCCACCCGCAGGCGCGTTTTGATCAGCGCAGTGCGCCCATCCTGGTAGGTTATCGTCGTTTCAATCTCGAACTCGCTCTGATCGCCATACAGTGCATCGACGATCTCTTGATAGCGCTCGGCCACCAGGCGACGGCGCACCTTGCGCGTTCGTGTCAGCTCGCCATCATCAGCATCGAGTTCCTTGTGCAGCAGCAGGAAACGGCGAATCCGCGCCGCTGGCGGCAGATCAGCATTGGCGCGCTCGACATCCTTGCGGATCAGCGCGTAGACCTGCGGTTTCTGCGCCAGATCGGTGTAGGTCGTGTAGGAGATTTGCGCATTTTCTGCCCACTTGCCGACGTTGGCAAAATCGATATTGATCATCGCGGTGACAAATGGCCAGTCTCCGCCAAAGACAACCGCTTCCTTGATGTAGGGGCTGAACTTGAGTTTGTTTTCGATGAACTGGGGCGAGAACTTTGTGCCATCGTGCAGCGTCATCACATCCTTGGCGCGATCAATCACGATCAGATGGCCATCTTCATCGAAGTAGCCGGCGTCGCCGCTGTGCAACCAGCCATCTTCCAGCGCTTCCGCCGTCGCCTCAGGATTCTTGTAGTATCCGACAAAGACCGATGGACTTTTCACCAGAATCTCGCCGTTTTCGGCAATCCGAATCTGCGTATTCGGCAGCGGTGTCCCCACCGTTTGAAACTTAATCTGGCCATCGCGATGGATCACGCTCAGACCGGCGCTCTCAGTCTGACCGTACACCTGCTTCAGATTGACCCCGATCGCATGGTAGAACCGGAAGACATCGGGGCCGAGCGCTGCGCCGCCGGTGTAGGCGCGCTTGAGAAAGCGCAGGCCGAGGTGATCTTTCAGCATCTCAAAGACCAGCAGGCGCGCCATTCCATAGCGCAGGCGCAGCCAGAGCGATGGTTGTTTGCCGCTGAAGCGGGTGTCAGCCATCTCGTAACCCTGCCGCATCGCCCACTCGAAGATTGCGCGCTTGAGGCGTGTTGAGTCCTGAATCTTCACCTGAATCTGCGAGAGCATATTCTCCCAGATGCGCGGTGGCGAGAACATCACCCGCGGCCCGATCTCGCGGATGTTTTCCTGCACTGTGTTGGCCGATTCGGGGAAATTGATCGTGAAGCCGCACTGCATTCCGGCAGCGACCGTCACCATCTGTTCGCCAACCCAGGCCAGCGGCAGGAAACTGACGAACTCATCATCGGGGCCGAGCGGATCAACCGCCAGCAGGCCGGCGCCCTGACTGATCAGGTTGCGGTGGGTCAGCATGGCAAGCTTAGGTTTGCCGGTCGTGCCGGATGTGGTCGAGAGGATCGCCACATCGTCAGGCTTCCCTGCCGCCAGTTCAGCCTCAAACAGGCCGGGATGGGCGCGATCGAACTCCCGCCCCAGCGCTTCGATGTCGGGGAAATAGGCCAGATAGGGCTGCCGGTAGTTGCGCATCCCCTTCGGCTCGTAGTAGATTACCTTGAGCACCCCGCTCAGGCGCGGCCAGATTTCGATGATCTTATCGACCTGCTCCTGGTCTTCGACGACGATGACCTTAGCCTCAGCCGCGCTCACCACGTAGTAGACCTCGTCGGCAACAGAGTCCTGATACACGCCGACCGACATGGCGCCGATCCACTGCGCCGCAAATTCGGCATAGAGCCATTCCGGACGGTTATCGCCCAGAATTGCTATTGTATCGCCGCGCCGAACGCCTAGCGCGTACAACCCCATTGCAAAGGCGCGCACGTGATCGGCAAACTGGCGCCAGGTCACCGTCTGCCAGATGCCGAAGTCTTTTTCGCGCAGCGCGACTTTATTGCCGAAGCGTTCAGCATTGCGCATCAACAATCGCGGCAGCGTCTCTTCCTGCACAGGTAGTTGATTCATTGTCTCACCCGACCCTGGGACCGGCGAAGCGATGCCGGAAACTGATGGGAACCTATATCCGGGGCATGGCGTGTTCGCGACCGAGATAAGCATCGATCACCTTCGGATCGCTGCGCACCTCGGCGGGTGTGCCGTAAGCGATCAGTTGACCGAATTCGAGCACAGCCACCCGATCGCTAATATCCATCACCACGCCCATATCGTGCTCGATCAACACGATGGTGGTGCCGTACTCCTCATTAATATCGAGGATGAAGCGCGCCATATCCTCTTTTTCTTCCGAATTCATGCCGGCCATCGGCTCGTCGAGCAGCAACAGACGCGGATTCATCGCCAGCGCGCGCCCCAGCTCAACCCGTTTTTGCAGGCCATACGAAAGCGCGCCAACCATCTTTTTGCGGATGGACTGGATTTCGAGCAGATCGATCACATCTTCCACAAACTTGCGATGCTCGACCTCTTCGCGCTGCGCGCGACCCCAGTAGAAGCCGCCGCTGAAGATGCCGCTGCGCATGTGGATATGGCGACCGAGCATCAGGTTATCGACCACCGTCATGTGGCGGAAGAGTTCGATGTTCTGAAATGAGCGGGCGATGCCCAGGCGAGCAATCTGATGAGGCTGCATGCCGATCAGATTGCGCCCCTCAAACCGGATCTGGCCCTCCTGAGGCCGGTAGAGACCGCTGATGCAGTTGAGCAGACTGGTCTTGCCGGCGCCGTTGGGGCCAATGATGGCCTGAATCGTGCCGGGGTAGATGTTGAACGTAACCGAGAGCAGAGCGCGCACGCCGCCAAAACTGAGACCGACGTGGTCGATCTCCATTTGCGGGGCTGGCAGAGTAGCCGCTTCACGATGCGTCATGCTATCCTCATCGATACATGCCGTAACCAGGTACGCACCGCACCTTCGCCAGTCGCGCAGATCGAATGAAAATACCAACAGAAAAAACGTTTTCAACTGGCGAAAAAGACATAAATATGTTTGGGGAATACTTGAGACCTATTATAACCGTGATTGTAAAATTGCGCAACCTGAGCGAGCGGGGCATCGGTGGTAGGGTATGTCTGCGCGTCTTTGCTTACCAGTGATATCGCTGTTTGTTGTTTGCTTCCTGTCTGCTCTGGATAGCCTTTCGTGTGCCTCTACGAAATATCTTTACCTTGATTAGCGATGCGACGACCTTCAGCGCGAAGCCCGCATTCGCGCGCGCGTGGAGCCGTTGGATGCCCATCTTCTCAGCTTGACTGTGGACGGTCTCAATCGCGCGACGAGAGGTTCGGATAGCCAGCTCGTCGCGCGCGTGCTGTGGACGCATGTTCTTGCGACGAGCCGCGACGAGCCGAACGCCGGTGTCAGCCAGCAGGCTGGCGGCATCGGCGGCGCTGACGCAATCCTTGTCGCCGATGAGCCGCGCGCCGGGCGGCAGGGCGACGGCTACCTCGTGGAGCGGCGTCAGGTCGTGATACGCTGCCGGCAGGAGCTGGAAGCTGACCGGCGCGCCGCGCGGCGTACAGATCAGATGCAAGCGCCAGCCAAAAAACCGTTCGTGTTTGGCCGCACAATAGCTGCAAAACACTCGCCCGCGCGCGTTGCGACCGCGCCGCGCGCGGACACGACGGCAGACGGGCACGGGCATGCTGTCGATGATGACCACGTCCCCGCGCGCGCATAGCTCTCCCAGGACGGTTGTGAGAACGGTGACCCAATCGGCAAGCTGGCGCCGCCGTCGGTTGCAGCGCGAGCCGCGCAGCGACCCGGACAGCGACCGGAGCTGGCGCATCACGCGCGATGCCCGCTCGTGATGGTTGTGGAAGTAGTTCGCGGCGACCACGGCGACGGTGATCACGTCCGAATCCGGCGCCTGCGCCCGCGCGTCGCTCCGCTGGCCGAGCTGTTCCATCGTGTGGTCAATCACCAGAAACGCTGCTATCATCCATTTGGCGTCCATCGTGTCCTCCGGTGTGATGGTGAGCGAACAACGACGATCATGCCGGAACGACGGATGGACGTCAACGAGCAATCAAGGTAAAGCAGGTATATAATCGGCGCTAACGAGCAATGGCTAGATGAGAAACAGGATCAACCGCTATGTCATCGTCTGAGTCATCACGTCCTGCCAACTCGCTTGCCGCTGATCCACGACTTGGCCTGCGCGAAAACTGGGCGCAGTTCGCGCTTCTAATGTTGGTGAATGCCTTTGTCGGCGGGATGGTCGGCACCGAGCGGTCAGTGCTTCCCCTACTGGCCGAGCGCGAGTTTGGACTGGCTTCAAAGACTGCAATCCTCAGTTTCATTATCAGCTTCGGTATTGTCAAGGCTGTGACGAATCTCGTTGCTGGTCGACTCAGCGATCGGGTCGGTCGCAAAGTCGTTCTGATCGCTGGCTGGATCGTTGGCCTGCCAGTACCGTTACTAATTATGGTTGCGCCGGATTGGAGCTGGATAGTTTTCGCCAATGTGCTGCTCGGGATCAACCAGGGCCTCTGTTGGTCAGTCACAGTGATCATGAAGATTGACCTGGTTGGTCCGAAGCGGCGCGGACTGGCGATGGGGTTGAATGAGACTGCTGGCTACCTGGCAGTCTCCGGAGCGGCGCTCGGCGCAGGCTACCTGGCGATGACGTATGCCTTGCGTCCGCAGCCTTTTGCGCTCGGCCTAATCTTTGCTATCGCCGGGCTGCTACTCTCACTCTTCTTCGTGCGCGAGTCGCAGGGCCACGCCACTGTAGAGGCGCGTCAACATCACGATGCCACCGGCGCTGCCGCACAGCCCTCGTTCAGGCATATTCTGGCGCTCACTAGCTGGAAGGATCGAACGCTCTTTGCGGTCAGCCAGGCCGGGATGATCAACAACCTCAACGATGGCATGGCCTGGGGACTCTTCCCTCTCTATTTCGCTCTGGCCGGGCTGTCGATCGGCGAAGTGAGCCTGCTGGCAGCGATCTATCCGGCCATTTGGGGGATCGCCCAGCTTGGCGCTGGCGCTCTCTCCGACTACCTGGGACGGAAATGGCCGATCGCTGGCGGAATGATGGTCCAGGCCAGCGGAATCTTCCTCATCATGCTGACGCACAGTTTCTGGCCGTGGGCCGGTGGGGCGGCGCTGTTGGGTCTGGGAACGGCTCTGGTCTATCCGACGTTGCTTGCGGCTATTGGTGATGTAGCGCACCCGAGCTGGCGTGCCTCGGTGGTAGGAGTCTATCGCCTCTGGCGCGACGTCGGCTACGCAGTAGGCGCGCTGCTCGCCGGGATACTGGCTGATGCGCTGGGCTTGAACTGGGCAATCGGCGCGGTCGGCGCGCTGACGTTGCTCGCCGGTATCATCGTTGCGCTTGTGATGTGCGAGACGCTACCGACGCGCCGTGTCCTGCCCTACAGCGACGATCGTCAGGCTTGATCCGCATACACGGCATACTTTCCTCGCGCCAGGGCAGTGAGCAATGAGGCGAGCTTCAGCGCGCAACCAGCTCAGGTGCGGTCGTTCTCTGTCGCAGGTGGTATCTCGATTGCTCTTGACATCCATCAGTCGTTCCGGCATGATTGCGAGGCACGGACAGGCATCACACCGGAGGACATGATGGACGCCGAATGATAGCCGCGTTTCTTGCGATCGACCACACGATAGAACCGCAACCACATTCAGTCCCTTCGCTTGCGCGGGACTGAGGGGATACCCGACGCAAAACCACGCGTCCGCAGCACTGGAGTGATGCGATGGACATCCGAACTTATCGCCGCGCGATCGAGACCGTCACCGGCTAAGCCGAAACGATGGGCTTCCAGCGGCGCTCTGCGCGCTCGAATGCGGGCTTCACAGTCAGCTCCCCAATCCGCAACGGATTGGGCTTGTCCTTCCAGATTTCGTAGCATCGGTTGACCCACCGACCTGACGCCAACCTCCGCGGTTGGAACGGAGGACCATTGGCAGGCTGACAGGCTGCCAGATTGGGACAACCCGTCACGGTTGTGCGTGGCAACGAAACGTTCTTGCCACAACCGCCAACCTTGAGTTGCTACGGCGCGAACCGTTGCTCCGCTGTGCCATCGGAGTGTCTTGCACACGAACAAGTGTACCACAACGAGCGGATGGTGGCACGTGGAAGCAGCATACCACCGTGGGCTGAAGCCGCTGAAGCGGGTGGGCTTCCCGCCCTGAAGGGTAAACAACCGTGAAGCAAGATTCGCGCGCAGAGACAACTGGCAGGCTACCGGATCGCAACGAGGGCCAGAGGGCCTGCGTCGCCTCAGGCAAACTCGGCCAGCGGCAGGATGATGTGGAAGGCGCTGCCCTGCCCCGGCGCGCTCTCGACCCATACCTTGCCCTGATGCGCTTCCACTGCCAATCGGCAGAAGGCCAATCCGAGACCGCTGCCCTCGCCATAGCGATGGCTAGCCTGGCTGAACACCGCAAAGATCTGCTCTTGCTCTGCCAGGGGAATGCCCGGCCCCTGATCGCGCACAACGAAGTGCGCAACCCGATCACCGGGAACCACAATCATCATCTCATCCGACAGCTCTATCGTCTGGCTGACGCCAGTTGCCGGCGCGACACTGCCTTCTACTGTGATGACACCTGCAACCGGGCTGAACTTGAGCGCATTGTCAAGCAGATTCTGGAACACGCGAGCCATAAGCTCGGCGTCAACGAACAGCATCTGCACCTGGGGATCGATGTGGACAACGAGTTGCACATTCTGCTGTCGGGCCTGCCAGGCAAAAGGATCGATTACGCGCTCGATCAAATGTTCGATCGGCCAGGGACCGCGATCCAGCGGCATCCGCCCACTCTCTAATCGACCAATCTCGAGCATCGTATTGACCAGATGAAGGAGCTGATGCGCGCTCTGTTGACCAACTTTCAGGGTCTGCTGTTGCTGCATCGTGAAGAGATCACCCAATTCGTTCTTCAGTTGCTCAAATGCCAGCGCGATCTTCGTCAGCGGATTGCGCAAATCGTGGATGAGCATGTGGGTCAAATCGTCACGCATGCGCTCAGCCGCGCGCGCCGCAGTCACATCACGCAGCGTCAGCAACATCGCCTGACCGTAGCCTTTTCCTGTCTCGCCAGCCCGGTTCAACGACCAGGCAAACACGCCATCACTGCCGGTCAATTCACCCTGAGCGTCGGGCACGGTCAGCGACCGCTGCAAGCGCGCTACAGCATCTGCATCGAGCGCGCGCTGCGCCGCCCACTCATTCAGCAAACGATCAATCGTCCAGTCGGTGAGGCGATCGGGCGGCGTTGACCACTCGGCAGCGCGGGTGAGTTGAGAAAACGCCTGATTAGCCACAATGATCCGCCCTTCGATAGTAAACAGGAGCAGACCATCGCTCACAGCCGCCATGACCTGCGCCAGATTGTCGCGGCCACGCCGCACCGCTTCCAGCAAGCGCATATTCTCGACTGCTACCGCGGCCTGACTGGCATACAACATGAGCATTTCGATGTCGGCAGTCTCCAGCGCGCGATTGCCGCCAATCACAAAGATGCCGATAATGTGCTGAGCGCCACGGAGCGGGATAGCCACCGTTGTGGCCGAGCGAAACACCGGACGGCGCTGCACCAGCGCGCGTCGCGCCAGCGTCACGATCACATCCCGATCGAGGGTGCAGGAACCGATCACTCGCTCAACCTGCAACGTGTCTTGTTCGAGATCGCGCATGACAATCTGCGCCCATTGCGCGTCAACCATCTCCATCATGCCGCGCGCAGTCATCTCCAGCACCTGCGGCTGCGGCAGTGACTGCGAATTGATCACCATACCAAGGCTGTTCAGCGCAGTCAATCGCTCGAGACTATTCTGCAGACGATAGCGGAGCAGTGCCATGTCGATCGCGACACCGGCAATGCCGGCATAGACCATTAATGCCTGCAAATCAGCCAGATTCGGACGCCGACCGCCAACCGGTTGATCGAGCAACAATACCGCTTCCACATTGCGATTGGTTGCGCGTAACAGCGCCACAAGCAGATCATCGGGGTCCCACTGCTCAGCGCCAAACTCCATCAATCGGTTGCGCGTCGGCGGCGTATCAAACAAAGCGGCAAAGGTCTGGCTTTGTCGATTGATCAGGAAACAGCTCTCGCTGAATGACCACTCAGTGATCAGCATGTCGAGACGACTCGCCGCCAGTGGCGTGCCAAGAGGGAACTCGCCTGCCAGTTCTCCCTTTGTGACCACACACTCCAGAACGGGATGCACCCGGTGTTCGCGCAGATTAACGAAGAGCGCCGCGCTCAAGAAGTTCATGCGCTGGCAGATTGCATCAACGATGCGCTGGAACAGCCGTTCGGGAAGTTCATCGGCCAGCAGCTCTTGACCAAGCGCCAGCACTGAGCGCAGATCAGCGTTGCTCCGATCGAGCGCCTGGGCCTGCTCGACCAGATCATGCGCCATCGCCGAGCGTTGCTGGGCATGGTCGATCACCAGGCTCATCAACGCCGCAATTGCTTTGATCAGCTCAACATCGTAATCGATGAACGGCGCCTGTCGATACCGGTTGACAAACTCAAGACAGGCGCGCGCGCCGGCTGGAGTGGTAAAAGGCACACTGACCAGGTTATAGCATTGCACATTGATCACTGTATCAATCACATGGCTTCGGCGCGGATCATTAGCGGCATCGTTGACGATAATCGGCTTATCAGCCCGAAATGACTGACCGATAATGCCGCGCGACAATGGCAGGCGGAAACCAACCAGTTTTTCTGCATGCCGACCGGTGGCGCAGCGAAAGACCAATTCGTTGCTTTGCTCATCGAAGAAAAAGAGCCCGCCACCGTAAACTTCGAGCAGCCGCGCGCTGGCATCGAGCATCGCCTGCAACGCGCGATCCGGATCGATCAGATGCGCGCTGGCCTGCGCCAGTTCCATCCAGGCTGCGCGCTGATTGCGCAATCGTTCGATTTCGCGTTGCAGGATGACCGGACGCAGTAACTGACCGGCATAGTAGAGCGCTTCACCGGCGCATTGCTGCTGCTCTTCATTCACGCTGCCCGTCGTCGGCGCGCATACATAGACAACGCCAAGCGTCTCGCCGCCAAAGCGAATAGGAGCGCCGAGCCAGTAGGCTGGCGCAGTCTCGCGAGTGGAATGATCAGGATGGGGACGCACATCGTACCGCGCGCAGTCTTCGAGATAACTGATCGATTGGATAGGCACGCCCAGTCGCAACACAGCGCTGCTCAGATCAACGTTGGCAGGCCAGTACTGATGAGCAGCGCCTTCTGTATCCGGCGATGACCGGTAACGCGCGATCAGCGCCACCCATGAACTGCGCTCGATTGGGGCGACAATGCCAATACTGACCGGTGTCGCCAATGTGTCAGCAATCAGCATTCCCAACTGGCGACAGATGACGTCGGGATCAGCGCAATCACGCAGAGCGGCAACTTCAGCGCGGAGACGCTGACGCCAATCCGGCTGCGCGCGCTGCAAGCGAACGCGCTCATAACCGATGACAATCAATTGTTCGATTGCAGACAGCGTCGCGCGCTCTTCGGCGCTGAATGAGGCAGGCCATACCGTCAGCCAGCCAATGGTATCGTCACTGCGCAATGTTCGCTGCTCGGCATTGGCCGGCGCCGGCGCCGGCTGCCCGCGCTGACGCCACACCAGATTGAACTGCTGACGCGGAAAGACGATTGCAAAGATTTCGGCAGTCGCTGCTTCCAGCTCAGCCAGATGGCGCGCGCCCGTGATCTTTGCGGCAAGCGTGAGCCACTCAGCCAGACCGGTTGGCAACGTATCGTCCATGAAAATCCTCACGCCTTGGTGATGGCACTTAAGCCATTATACCGCGATCCCGCGTTTTAATGCAGACAATCCTGTCAACAGCACCTTACAGCAATGGTACGGATGACACCAGAACGGCGCGCCAGGTCGTCCTCCTTGCGTCCCGCGCTGCGGCAGAGAAGCGCCTGCCAGGCGCGTCACAATGCGATCAGGCAAGCGCTTCCCGCCCTTGCGTGTCCAGATGAGGAGATGACGAGGAGATGACAGCGCCGCTGACGACTCGCGAGCGCGGAACGTCGCCCAATCACAAGGCGGCGGCAGCGCTCAACCGCATAGACTCAGCGGACACCAAACGGTTCAACCCCTGCCAGCCGTGGCTGCTGCACTCCGGCAGCTCACACCTGCGGTATCGGCAAACCCTCCATCGCTGCGTATTCGCGAATGATAGCCGCCACATGCTCAAGGTCTTCCAGAATAAAGTAGGTGTCGTGCATCGAGTAAGCAGCGCCGGGCGTGTTGGCAACGCGCCGAATGTCGAACGGCACACGCGGCGTATCAAGCGCAAACGCATGATCAAGCTCACCGCTTGAGGAGAGCAGGCCGGCGCCAAATGCGCGCAGCTCACCATCTTCACGGATCAAACCAAACTCGATGCTGTACCACCAGAGGCGGGCAATTTCCAGACGCTGGCGTTCATCAGCGGCGAAATAGAGCGGACCGAAAGCGTGGGCAATGTCGGCAAAGCGCTGATCGGTAAAGAAGGCGAGATGACCGATGTACTCGTGGAACAGATCGGGCAGCGGCGTGAAATCGAGTTCATCCATCCGCCGAATGTAATTCGTCACCGGAAAGCGTCGTTCGGCAATGTGCGCAAACCACTCAGTCGGATTGAGATACTCGTTCTGCGCGTCGCACAATGTCCAGCCGGTCAGACGATACAGGCGCGCGCTGACCAGCGCCGGATCGGGCAAGCGGCACAAATCGAGCTGTAGGCGCGCAAATCCTTCCTGAAAGAGGCGACAGGCGTACCGTTTGAGACGTGGCATCTGGCGGGCGCATAATGTTGCCCAGACTGCGTGGTCTTCTTCGGTGTAAGCGGGCATTGTGGGCGGAGCAATGGTAGACATGCAGATACCTCCTTGTATTGCATGGTGTGCGTAAACCGAAACGGGCGACGAGCCTGCCCATTGCTCGCCGCCCGTCTGCGCCTAGAAGAAACCTAACTCTTCCCGCGCCTCTTCCGACATCATCGAGGGATTCCAGAAGGGCGTCCAGACCAGATTGATCTTGACATTTTCAAGTGTCTTGTATACTTCGCTCAAGGCCAGCACCTCCCGGCGGGCCTGCTCAAGGATTTGCGGGCCGGCTGGACACGCCGGAGTGGTGAGCGTCATATCGATATCGACCGTTTTCCCCTCGTCGAGGATGTCGATACGATAGACCAGACCGAGATTGATAATATCGAGACCGATCTCCGGATCAACCACATTCTTCAGCGCTGCGCGCACCATATCTTCGGTAATCATACCATCCCTCTTTCTTAACTGTGCGTTGATGATTGCATGATACCATACACGACGGCTTGTGAGATACCAGCGCTGGCGGGCTTTACCATCACCCGCCGCTTTTATGCGAGAATACCTATGCTCGACATCCTTGCCAATAACCCCCTCTTACTCCTGTTCGTCGTGTCTGCCATCGGTTACCTGATCGGGCGCATCCGGATCGGCGGAGTCAGCCTGGGCGTGGCAGCCGTGCTCTTCGTTGGCCTGGCATTCGGCGCGCTCGACCAGCGCCTTCGCCTGCCTGACATCGTCTATCTGCTCGGGCTGGTGATCTTTGTCTACACTATTGGTCTCAGCAGCGGGCCGGGCTTTGTCAACTCACTGCGCCGTCGCGGGTTGCGCAACAATCTGTTCATCGGCGGCGTGATTGCGCTGGCAGCAATCATCACTATCGCGTTGCGCTACCTGTTCAATATCAATGCAGCGCAAACGGCGGGCCTGTTTGCCGGCAGTTTGACCAACACTCCAGCGCTGGCCGCCGTCATCGAACAACTTACCCAAAGCGGGGCCGATGAAGCGCAGCTCGCCGATCCGGTTGTCGGCTACTCTGTAGCATATCCGGTTGGCGTGCTAGGCATGATCCTCGCCATCTACCTGACTCGCCGACTGTGGCAGATCGATCTGGCGCGCGAAGCCCAACAACTGCGTGAACTGGGCACTACTGCCGGCGAACATTTGATAAATCGCACCATCCGGGTTACTAATCCCGCCGTGTACGGTCATAGTATCGCCGAATTGGTGAAGAGCCACGGCTGGGATGTCGTGATCAGTCGGCGTCAGCACGATGGCCGCATGGAGATAGCGACAGGCGCAGTGCGGCTTGCGCATGGCGACCTGATCAACATTGTTGGCCCTCCTGAAGAAGTCGATCGAGTGACAGCAGCGCTCGGCGAAGCCGCCTCTGATTCGATCACGCTGGATCGCCATACGCTCGACTTCCGCCGCATCTTCGTCTCTAACCCGGCAGTAGTGGGGATACCGCTGCGCAAACTCAATCTACCCGTGACGATGGGCGCTGTGATTACGCGAATCCGCCGCGGTGACGCTGAGGTGCTGCCCCACGGCGATACCCGGCTCGAATTGGGTGATCGGGTGCGCATCGTCACTCAGCGCGAAAATATGGATCGGGTCAGCAGTTTCTTCGGTGACTCGTACCGCTCGCTGGCTGAAGTTGACGTGGTGTCACTTGGCCTGGGGATGGCGTTAGGGATGCTGCTCGGCCTCATCCCCTTTCCCTTGCCAGGGGGCGGCACATTCTCGCTCGGCCTGGCCGGAGGGCCGCTCATCGTTGCCCTGATCCTCGGCTGGCGCGGACGCACCGGCCCGATTGTCTGGAGCCTGCCGTACAGTGCCAATCTCACGCTGCGGCAGGTTGGCATGACCCTGTTTCTCGCCGGCGTCGGCACACGCGCCGGGTATAGCTTCGTCACGACCCTGACCCAAGGCGACGGCCTGATCCTCTTCATCAGCGGCGCGTTGATCACTCTGTCTGCCGCGCTGCTCACCCTCGCCATCGGCTATAAGCTGCTGAAGATACCGTTCAGCCTGTTGACCGGCATGCTGGCCGGGTTGCAAACCCAACCGGCAGTGCTGGCCTTTGCGAACGAGCAGACCGGCAACGAAGCGCCGAATGTAGGCTACGCGATGGTCTACCCAACCGCAACCATCGTCAAGATTATTGTGGCCCAGATTCTGGTTGGATTGTAACGTTGCGCAGACGTCTGATACCAACTTTAGGTGTCCAATCATCTTTAGATCAGCGCGCGGCGCTTCCCGCGCGCCCGTGCCATCCTTCGGTCTGGTCAGGAGCGTGTGGCGCCGTCCCGATCCATGTCATTGCGAGGGCGCG
>FWWM01004912.1_pt1 | contig 30299 bp, 20 predicted proteins | sample 2228351 | NCBI WGS metagenome assembly FWWM01 (sample SAMEA103939774, study PRJEB20133) | metagenome | reverse complement strand
CTTCCTTTTCGGCGGCCCATTCGACGATGAAGCTCGTTCCGGTTCCGCGCCGGTCTTGCTCTTGGAGGACGAAATCGGTGCTGGCTAGCGGTGGCAGGCCCATGGGTAGGTCGAGATAGTCGCGGATGAGCCGGCCATCGGCGCCGTGGTAGAGCACGTGCAAGATCCGAATCGGGGTCTCCCGATCGGTGTTGCGAATGCTGAGTGTCACCACCAACCGGAACGGCCGGCGCCGCAAATTCTGGTAAACGTGAGTGTAGATGGGAACGTAGACGGTTCCCCCGGCCACCAGACCGGCTTCCTCGAGAGCGACGGGAGGGGAGACGGAAGCGGGCGAGAGGTCGGGGCGGCTGGAGTCCCGGGGGCTTGGAGAACAGCCGGCCGCGAGCAGAAGGATCGCCGTCCATGAGTGGCTGCGGCGCATGGCCCACCCCGCTACGACCTTATCACAACCCTCGCACCCCGCTTCGCCCGCCGCTATTCCGCGATCACGCGATGAATGCGGCCGGTCACCACCAGCAGCATGAACAGCGACAGCAGCGGCAGGATGCCAACGAGCACGAACACGGGAGTGAAGGACTGCTGGTCGGCCAGCCACCCGACGACGAAAGTGAACAGGATGCTGCCGATGCCGGCGCCGGTCCCGGAGAGTCCGGATACGGAAGCCACCAAGCGCGAGGGGACGAGATCGGCGGGCAGCGTCAGGGTGTTGACCGAATAGGCATAGAAGGCCAGAAGCGCCGTGCTGGCGAGCAGCAGGGCGACGACATCGGAATCGGCGAAGCCCACGCCGAGGCTCGAGGTCATCATCAGGCCGGTCACAATCATGACGGTTTTACGGGCCCAGTTGATGCTCCAGCCCCGCTTGATCAGCCAGCTCGAGGCGGCGCCGCCGGCCATGACGGCGAAGATGGTCGGCAAGAAGACGATCCACAGGCGGTTGCGGATGTCCTCCATGCTGTAGCCGCGCTCATCGGCGAAGTATTTGGGGAGCCACTGAATGTAGAACCACAGGATCGCATCGGAGAAGAAGCGGACGAAGAAGATTCCCCAGATCTGCCGGTAGCGAAGCAACCCGGCCCACTCGCGCAGCATTCGGCCGAACGCCAGGGGCGCTTTGGGCCCCGCCGGGCCGGCTTCGGCTTCGAGTTCAGCCAGCTCCTCCGGAGTGATCAAGTGGTGCTCGGCAGGCCGGCGATAAAACCATAGCCAGATTTGCAGCCAAAGGAAGCCGGTCAGGCCGATGACGATGAACGATGCCCGCCAGCCGGCCCAGATAATGATCTGAGCAATCAGGATGGGGGCGAGCATGGCGCCGACTCCCGAGCCGCTGGAGAAATAGGCCACACCGATGCTGCGCAATCGGGCGGGAAACCATTCGGACACCGCTTTCACCGAGACGGGCCAGTTGCCGGCTTCGCCTAAACCGAGGATGAACCGGAAGACACTCAGGCTGACGACGCCGCGCGCAGTGGAGCAGAGTATGCCGGCCGCCGACCAGACGATCATGATCAGCGCAAAGCCGGCGCGCGTTCCGGTCAGATCCACCAGCCGTCCCATCAGCAGTTGGCCGATGGTGTAGGCCGCCGTGAAGGCGTTGTTGATCAAGGCGATGTCCTGGTTGGAGAGGTCGAACTCCTCGGCGATGGGCGGTGTGGCCACGGCCAGCGTCTGGCGGTCCAGATAGTTGATAAGGGTGGCCAGGAACAGCAGCGTGCAGATCCACCATTTGAGGTTTGGGAGCTTGCGACGGGAGGGCGCAGATGCCGGCATGGTGTTCAGGCATTGTATCACCGGCTTGGTGCAGGGTAGGGGCGACGATGTCCGATCAAAGGATTGGCAGAGCGGTTGTGGCGCGGGAAATCTCGCTGGAGATCAGCGGCGTCGGTTGGGGGGGGCGGGGAGGTAGGAGGGGCCCAAATGTTTAGAATAGTCCTACAGACCACGTTAAATGATCCTTGACCGGTCTATTTTTTTCCGAATAGGATTGAACTAGGTTAACTAGGAAGGAGAGTTCACATGAGGATATCTCCGAGCAAGGCCATAGGGATTGTTTCGTTGGCCGCGTTGGTGGCCGGAGCGCTCGTGGCGCAGGATCCGCGCGGCGCCATCACGGGCACGGTGGTGGATGAGACTCAGGCTGTGATCCCTGGGGTGACCGTGCGGGTTACCAATGTGGAAACCGGAGTTGCGGCTTCGGCGGTGAGCAATGAGGCGGGCGCCTACCATATTCCATTTCTGCCGCCCGGCATGTACCGCGTGACGGCGGAGCTCACAGGCTTCAAACGGTTCGTGCGGGACAACGTGGAAGTCCGCGTCGGTGAGACTGTGGGCCTGACGATTCCGATGGAGGTAGGCGCGGTCACGGAAAGCGTGGAAGTGACGGCGACGACGCCGCTATTGGACACCACCAGCTCCTCGCTCGGCCAGGTCATTGACCAGCGGCGCATTCTGGAGCTGCCGCAACGCGGCGCCAACCCGATGGAGCTGACCATGCTGACGCCGGGCGTGGTCAATGCGACGAACCTACGCCTGCGCAAGGCGATGGCGCCGGAGGCGACCTCTCAGTGGGCGGCGGACGGCGCCGGCACCTATAACAACGAATTCCAGATTGACGGCATCACGAACATGTCCGCCGACCGGGGCCGCGGCTACGGGCGGATTGCCTTCAGCCCGCCGGCCGCGGCGGTGCGCGAATTCAAGATGCAGACGACGGCGTTCGACGCCAGCATCGGCCGCAGCATGGGCGCGGTGGTGAACGTGAGCACGGCCAGCGGCACCAACGACCTGCACGGGGAGCTGCATTACGTGCTCCGCCACAGTGCGCTGGACGCGCCGAACTTCTTCAACAACAAGGCGGGGACGAAGCAAAGCGTGTACCAGGACCACCGGTACGGCTTTTCGGTGGGCGGGCCGGTGCTGCTGCCGAAGCTTTACAACGGCAAGAACCGGACGTTCTGGTACTACGTCTTTGATGACAACAAGTTCGGGGTGCCGCGGCAGTGGACCCGTACGGTGCCGACGGCGGCGCAGCGCGAGGGAGACTTCTCGGCGCTGCTCAACATCCCGAAAGGCAGCAACTATCAGATCTACGATCCGTTCACGACGGCGCCGGCTCCTGGCGGCCGTTTTCGCCGTCAGCCGTTTGCCAACAACGTGATTCCGAGGAGCCTGCTCGATCCGGTGGGGCTGAATCTGGTGGCTCTATATCCGCTGCCGAACCAGCCGGGCACCGTGGACGGCCGCAACAACTTCTATTTGGCCAACAAGGCGATCCAGAAGATCTATCAGCATCTGCTGCGGCTGGACCACGCCTTCAGCGAGAACCATCGGATGTTCCTGCGCTTGCACTACGACTTCTGGAAGGAAGACAAGAACGACGATTTCGGCACGAACATCAACGGGATCTTTCAGAACCGGCCGAACCGGGGCGTGGCGCTGGATGACGTCATCGTGCTGAATCCCACGCTGGTGTTGAACCTGCGCTACGGGCTGACGAGCACGAAGTGGTGGCAGTTCCGCCGGACGCGCGGCTACGACTTAGCCCGTCTGGGTTTCTCGCCGAACTTGCTGAAGCTGGTCGATCCGAAGAATGCCCCGATCCCTCGGATCCGTCCCGGCGCTTATACACCGATTTCGAATTGGGAGAACCCGGGAGACGGTGTGAACTCGAGCCTCACCCATAGTTTCGCGGGCCACTTCACCAAGCTTCAGGGCAAGCACGCCATGAAATTCGGCGCCGACTTCCGCGTCGAGCGGAGCTTCAACGACCGCCGGCCGACGGGGGTCGCCCCGGACTTCTCCTTCACCACCACCTATACGCGCGGGCCGCTGGACAACTCGCCGGCGGCGTCAATCGGCCAGGACCTGGCATCGATGTTGCTGGGGATCCCCAGCGGCACGATGGAGGTTTCGGCCAGCTCGGCTTTGCAGGACCGGTTCCTGGGGCTTTACTGGCACGACGACATCAAGGTCACGCCGAAGCTGACCCTCAACATCGGGTTGCGGTACGAGTATGAGAGCCCGCTGACGGAGCGGTATGACCGGCTGGTGGCGGGTTTTGACTTCGCATCCCCCAACCCGATCGAGGCCCAGGCGCGCGCCAACTACGCCGCAAAGCCGATTCCCGAGCTTTCACCGGAGAACTTCCGGGTGCTGGGCGGGCTGACGTGGGTGACGCAGAGCGACCGGAGCCCGTTTGCCGGCGAGAAGAACAATCTCATGCCGCGTTTCGGCTTCGCCTACCAGCTCACCCCGAAAACCGTGCTGCGGGGTGGCTACGGGCTGTTTTACGACACCATCGGGATCCTCAAGACGGTGGCGATCCAGACCGGCTTCTCGCAGGGGACTCCCATCCAGGCGTCACTGGACAACGGGCTCACGTATGTGGCGACGACGGCTAACCCGTTCCCGAACGGGCTGCTTCCGCCCCGGGGCCCGGCGGGCGGGTTGACCACGAATCTCGGCCAGGGGATCGACTTCCACAATCCCGGCCGTAAGCACGCTTACGCCCAGCGGTGGTCGTTCGGCGTTCAGCGGCTGCTGCCGGAGCAATTCCTGGTTGAAGCGTCTTATGTCGGCAATCGCGGGACGCGGCTGGGAGTGGACCGCGAGTTCAACGCGATTCCGGCCCAGTACCTCAGCCGGAGCCCGGTGCGCGACCAGCCGACGATCGACTTTCTGAGCCAGACATTCCCCAGCCCCTTCTTCGGCATCGATCCGATCTACGGTAAGAACATCTCGCGGGCCAACCTACTGCGGCCGTACCCGCACTTTGGGGCGATTGGAACGGAGGACCCGGCCGGCTACTCCTGGTACCACTCGATGCAGGTGAGGGCGGAGAAGCGTTTCTCGCACGGCTACACGCTGCAAGTCAGCTACACGTTTTCGAAGTTGATGGAGGCCACGACGTTTCTAAATGACAGCGATGCGATGCCGTACGAGTCCATTGGGAGCCTGGACCGCCCGCACCGGCTGACCGCGAGCGGGATCTGGGAGATTCCCGTGGGCAAAGGGCGGCGCTTCGGAGGCTCGTGGCCGGCGGCGGTCAACTTCATCCTCGGCGGCTGGCAGCTCGGCGGCATTGTGACCCGGCAGAGTGGCGCGCCGCTCGGGTTCGGCAACGCGATCTTCCTCGGTGACATCAAGGACATCCCGCTGCCCAAGAGCGAACGGGACGTGGACCGGTGGTTCAACACCGAAGCGGGTTTCAATCGCAACTCGAAGGAGCAGCTCTCGTACAACCTGCGTGCATTCCCACTGCGGTTCAGCGGAATCCGCGGAGATGACCAGCGGAGCTGGGATTTCTCGATTGTGAAGGATTTCCCGCTGGGCCGGGAGCGCGTCAAGATGCGGTTCCGTGCCGACGTTTACAACGCCTGGAACCAGACCAACTTCAACGACCCGAATACGAGCCCGACCAACTCGGCGTTCGGCCGGATCACCGGCACCGCGGGCGACGCCCGGAACTGGCAACTCTCGCTCCGGCTGCTGTTTTGATCAAGGCGCCGGGGAGCCGGTGGGAGACGGGTTTCTATTCCCCGCCGGGGTCCCAGGGAAAGGCCAGCTTAGGCGGGTGCACGTAGCGCGTCATCCGGACGGTCAGCCGGTCGCCGGCGCCGGCCCGGAGGCGCACGAGAAACGAGCGGGCATCGACTTTCAGTGTGCGTCCTCCGACGGTTAGGGAGTCGCAGTGGTGCTCGCCGTAGGCGCCCATCTGGACGATGACTGTCCGCGCATGGACCTGGTTCGTGTTGACGAGCGTCAGCACGATGTGGTCAGGGGCGATCGTCTCGACCAGCGCGGCCACGTCGTCGGGCAAGCCGGCGCGCCGTTTGTCGGGGTCGAAGTAGCGGACGCGGCTGTGGAGGATGTTGCCGGCGCTGCCGGGGTCGTTGGCTCCGAGGGTGAGATTGACGAGCGCGGTCGTAGCCACGGGGTTGAAGCGCTGGGGGTGGTCGGAGCCGCGGGTGTCCGGGGTGCTTGGGTCCGTGCGCAATCCCTCGACGCGCCGCCGGACACGTTCGAGCTCGTCGTGGAGAGCGCGAACGGGGTAGTCCGGGTTGTTGCCTGCGAGAAAGGCTAGCCAGGGATCGGTGGCGATGCGTTCGCGGTCGGCGGGCTGCATCGACCAGAGATAGATGTCGCGCTGCACGTCGAAGTGCTGATTCGGGGTGTAGCCGTACCAGCCGTTGTCACCATGCTTGTTGGGAAGCAGGATGCGCCCGTTGTCGAGTTTTTTGGCGGCGTAGAGGTTGTCGATCTGCGTGCGCAGCGGCTCGACAAAGGCCTGGTCGCCGGTCAGCATCAGCGCCGCTCCGAAGGCGATTCTGGGCCCGCGGATGTAGTAGTTGCGTCCGCTGTCCTGAGGCCAGAAATTCCAGCCGAACACGCCGCCATACCACTTACCGTCCCACTCGCCGCCGATGCGGCCGTCGAGGCCGATGTTGGTGGGGATGTTGCCGCCGTTGGAGATGACGCGATCGCGCCAGGCGGAGGTGTATTCGAGCAGCCAGTCGCGGTATTTCGTTTCGCGCGTGAGCATGAAAGCGTTCATTGCCAGGGTGGTGGCGCAGAGGTTCAGCGGATGGTCGCCGCGAAGATTGCCGGCCGTCGAGTAGCGGGTCAGCCTCTCCGGTGCGCCCGGCACCGGCTCGCCGCCCCAGTCACGCTCGGTGGCGGGCGTCAGCTTCGGGCCGCGGCTTCCGTTGTGGAGGCTGCGAATGATCTTGTGCTTCGGGTCGTAGTTCGGGGCCAGAGGGTCCTCACCCGTGTAGAAGCCTGCGTAGCGGCGGACGCGCTGGATGTAGCGCCGGTCATTGGGCCTCGCGAGGCCGTAGAAATGGAAGGCGGCCAGCCCCTCGCCGGTGTGCTCCCAGTCGAAGGCGGTGACGAATTCGCGCCAGTACATCCCGCCTTTGGCCATCTCAACGCTGGGCGCCTTCGCCTGCGTGTACTGGATCAAGTGCCCTTCCCAGGCTTTCTCGACCAGACGGAGAATGACCTCGGGGGCCCCGAGAGCGTAGGCGAGCGTCCAGTTATGAAAGTTTTCCATTGCGTCGTCGGGACCGTCGTTGCCTCCCCAGCGCTCGACACACTTGAGGAAGCCCCGGTCGTCAAGGTATTGGCGGGCGAACTCGCGGGCCGCCTCGGCGTTGGCGTTGAGCAGGGCCCGTTCGAGAAGCGCCCAGGCGGGCGGCGGCATCGGATTGTCGATGACAATGGCAGGCTCGGCGGCGGCTGCCGCAAAAGCCAGTATTAGCGCGAGTGCGAAACGCATAGGACCTCCCAGCGACTTATACACTTGAAGAATGCGTATGGCAACTGTGATCGGAAGCGGTTTCTGCCTGCTGAGTTGCGCTGCGGCCGCCGGCCAAGTCAGCCCCGACCCTGGGCTGCGGCTGAGCCGCGGTACGTACCACCCTGTGGTCACGACGTTGACGTCCACTCGCGGGGAAGTCAGCGACGCGGAATTAGAACAGCTCCGGAAGCTGCCGCTGGAGGCGATCTGGTCGGGCATGCGGAACGCCGGCTACGGCGATAACTACTGTAGCGGTCTTCACACCACGCGCCCCGGCGAGCGGCTCGTTGGGAGAGCTTTGACCATAAGGTATTTGCCGCGGCGGCCCGACATGGTGAAGGCCTTGGAGAGGCTGGCGAAGGAGGGCGACTGGTCGCCCCGCTTCAACGTGCGGGCGGTTGAGGAGGCCAAGCCGGGCGATGTCGTCGTCGTGGATCTGGGAGGACGCTTCAGCGACGGAGTCTTCTTCGGCGACATCACGGCGCTGGGGCTGAAAACGGCCGGGGCGACGGGCGCTGTGCTGTGGGGCGCGACGCGCGATCTGATGGAACTTCGCCGGCTCGAAGGCTTCCCTGTGCTGGCGCGGCACTTCGACCCTCGCAGTTCCACCCAGATCGGAGTGGACTGGAATGTGCCGATTCGAGTCGATGGGGCCACCGTGCTTCCGGGCGACGTCGTAGTGGCCGACGATGAGGCGGTCCTGTTTTTCCCGCCGTCGGTCGCCACCGCTGTCATCCGTCATGCCACTGATTTGGCGGACCGGGAGGAGTACGAGCGCAAGCTGGTGCTGGAAAAGAAGCACCGGTTTCGCGACGTCTATCCGATGAACGAAGAGCTGCGGAGGAAATACGAGGCCGAACGAAAGAAGCGGTGACCCGATGGCGGGCGCGGTAGCATACTGAATGCAGTGGTGACGGACCGGCCCCCGCGCGACACGGCGCTATTGGCTGAATTCCTGCGCAGCGATCGGGCCACCACGCTCGACGTGCCGCGCGACGATCGGTTCTTTTTGGCGGGGAAGTTGATCGAGACCGCCATGCAGTCCGGACGGACGAGCGGCGTCAAGGCGGCTTGCGAGGAGTTCCTGGCGCTGGCGGCGGCCTTTTACTCGGTCCCGCGTCCCGCGCTTCGGGTTCTGGCGGCGCGCCCGTTGCGGGTGCGGGAGGGCGGCTGGGCGACGGAACTGTTCGGCGACTATAATCCGGCGACCTCGCTGATGCGGGTGTGGCTGCGCACAGCCGTGCGCAAACAGGTCACGTCGTTCGGCACGTTTTTGAGCACCGTTTGCCACGAATTCTGCCACCACCTCGATTTGACCCATTTCGGTCTGAAGACGTCTCCCCACACGCGGGGTTTCTACCAGCGCACTGCCGCTCTCTACCATAACGCGCGCGGGACGCCTCTGAAGCGGTTGTACTGGGCACCAATGCCGGGGGAGAGGTGGAGGATTGACTGGCCGCGGACCAACCGGGGTTTTTGAGCCTGGGACGTGAGGGAATCATTGAGCTGCGGAAGGATCGGGTAAGCTGGGCTGTATGCGACTGGGAGGCTTTGTGTGGGCTGCGTCCGTGTCAGTGATGGTTTCCGGCCTTGCCGGTGAGTGGCCGCAATGGCGAGGACCTCATGCGAACGGGCTGACGGAAGAAGTCAACCTTCCGGACGAGTGGGGGCGGGGCAAGAACATCCGGTGGACGGCGGCGTTGCCTGGGGTTGGGACGTCGACGCCGGTGGTGTGGGGCGGCCAGGTGATTGTCACCATGCAGGTCGGCAAGAACCGCCTGGCCAACCCCGGACGGAGCGAGGGGCCGGCTGCCCGGGAGGCGCCGGATTGGGGGGGCGGCGTGCATTTTCTCATCCGGTCGCACAGCCTGGACGACGGACGCCTGCTGTGGGAGTACCGCCTGGACGCGGAAGGGCCGCTGCCGGAAACCCACGACAAACATAATCTGGCCAGCCCGAGTTGCGTCACCGACGGGAGGATGGTGTATGCGTGGATGGGAACGGGCCAGCTTGTGGCTTTGACGATGGATGGCAAGCTGCGCTGGAACCGGCACATCGCCAGGGAATACGCTCCGTTTGACATTCGGTGGGGGCATGGGAGTTCTCCGGCGCTTCACAAGGATTTGCTGTTCCTGCTCTGCGATCACCAGGACACAGCCTATCTGCTGGCGCTGGACAAAGCCACGGGCAAACAGCGGTGGAAGGTGAACCGGCCGGCTGGCAGCCGTTCCTATGCCACACCCGTGGTGGTGAGCACGGGACGCGGGGATGAGCTGATCATCAATTCCAGCCGGCGCATCGACGCTTACGATCCCGCTACCGGGGAGCTGCTGTGGCATGCGGGCGGGCCGGTGCGGGTGCCGGTTCCATCGCCCGTGTTTCACAACGGAGTGGTCTATGCCTCGCGGGGGTACCGGAGCGGCCCTTACATGGCGATCCGCGCGGGGGGGCGCGGCGATGTGAATGAGACGCACGTGCAGTGGCGCGTGCCCACCGGGGCCCCCTATGTCTCGTCGCTGCTGTACTACGACGGGCTGCTGTATATGGCCACGGAAACCGGCGTGGCCAGTTGCGTCGACGCCGCTACCGGTACGACTTTGTGGAAGCAGCGGTTGGGCGGCTATTTTTCGGCCTCGCCGGTGGCGGGTGATGGGAAGGTCTACCTTGTCAATGAGGAAGGAGAAACCTTCGTGTTGAAGGCGGGGCGGACTTTCCGGTTGCTGCACAAGAACGAGATCGGCGAGCGCACCTTGGCGTCTCCGGCGATTGCGGGCGGCGGGCGGATCCTACTGCGCACGGACGAGCGCCTAATCTGCGTCGGCAGATAAATGGACCGGCACTGGTTCAGGAAGCATCTGCTGCCGGGCTTCGTCTTTCAGTCGATCGTCATCGGCGGGGGCTACGGGACGGGGCGCGAGCTGGTGGAGTTCTTTCTCACGCAGGGGCCGGCCGGCGGCTACCTGGGGATGCTGCTGGCGACCCTGATCTGGGGGGTTATCCTGGCGCTGGGCTTCGAGCTGGCGCGGCTCGGGCGCCACTACGATTACCGTTCATTCCTCAAGGGGTTGTTGGGCCGGGGATGGATGGCCTTCGAAGTTCTCTATCTGCTCCAGGTGATCTTGACGGTCGCGGTGGTGGGGTCCGCGTCCGGGGAGCTGGCACACCAGGTTTTCTCGTGGCCGCGGCTGGCCGGGATCTTGGTGATGGTGGCGGTGGTCGGCGTGCTGACCTTCTGGGGCAGCGGCCTGATCGAGCGCGTCTTTTCGGTTTGGTCGTTCGCGCTGTATGGGGTCTACACTCTGCTGATCCTGTTTGTGTTGAGAGCTTCCGGGGAAGTGATCCTGGCCAATGCGGCCCTGTGGGAAAAGGATTCGGCGTGGCTGCTGGGCGGGGTCAGATACGCCGCTTACAACCTGGCGGTGCTGCCGGCGATGCTGTTCGCGGTGCGGCACATTGAAACGCGCCGCGAGGCATTCTCGGCTGGTTTTTTGGCGGGCTTGATCGCGATGTTTCCGGGAGCACTGATCTACACCGCGTTCCTCAGCTACTATCCGGCCATTGTCGAGGAGGCGATCCCTGCGAATTACCTGCTCGGCAAGCTGGGCCGGCCGGTTTTTCAGGTGTTGTTCCAGCTCATTCTTTTCGGGACCTTTATCGAGACGGGGACGGGGATGATCCACGGCTACAACGAGCGCATTGCCGGGGTACTGAGAGAACGGGGCCGCGCGATGTCGCACTGGCTGCGTCTGGTGGTGGCGCTGGCGGTTTCGGGAGCGGCGATCTGGCTCGCCAACCGTTTCGGGCTGATTGCGCTGATCAGCCGCGGCTATGGGCTCATCACGTGGGGCTTCTGGGTTCTGTTTCTGTTGCCGGTGCTGGGAGCGGGGTGCTGGAAGGTGCTGCCGACTTTAGGCAGGCGGGCTGGGTAAGCGGGAGCCGGGCGGCGTGGGGTGTGGCCACGGATTCTAAGGTTGTGGGACTACGTGACGGGGTCCGGTGACGCACCCGGCCCGTGGTTGATTTTGTCAACGCGGCCAGCGCCGACCGAGTCGTGTATTTGATTTTTGACCGGCTTAATCTGCAAGGGCGGCCCCGAACCCTCCAGGTCCTCACACAAGCTGCTTGACATCACCGGCGCTTTCGGGTTTAAGTTTGGCTGGAGAGAACCAAGATGAACCGCACGTGGACCCGTCGAGAGTTCATATCCGTCGCCGCCGGCGTGTCAGGCGCTCCCTGTCTGGCCCAGAGGCGAACGCCAAATATCGTGTTTATCGCTGCCGACGATCTCGGCTACGCGGACCTGGGCGTTCAGGGCTGTTCCGACATTCCAACGCCCTTCATCGACTCCATTGCCCGTAACGGCATCCGGTTCACAGATGCCTATGTTTCCTGCCCGGTCTGTAGCCCGACCCGAGCGGGTTGGATCACGGGGCGCTACCAGCAGCGGTTCGGGCACGAGTTCAACACCGGCCCGGAGCAAGAAGCCGGACCTGAGGTCGGTCTGCCGCTGGACCAGATCACGCTTGCCGACCGGCTCAAGAAGCTGGGTTATGTGACGGGTGTCATCGGCAAATGGCATCTAGGCTTCGCCCCAAAGTTTCATCCGCTGAAAAGGGGGTTCGATGAGTTCTTTGGATTCCTTGCCGGTGCGCACCCGTACTTGCCGGACGGCGGGCGGCCCAGCCGGATCATGCGGGGCACGCAACGCGTCGAAGAGAGCGAGTACCTCACGGATGCGTTCGGCCGGGAAGCAACTGCCTTCATTGACCGCCATCGCCATTCCCCGTTCTTCCTGTACCTGCCATTCAACGCCGTGCACAACCCGCTTCAGGCGACGGAGAAGTATCTGGCCCGGTTTGGTTCCCTGGGTGACGCCAAGCGGCGCACTTACGCGGCGATGCTCTCAGCGATGGACGATGCGGTCGGCCGAGTGTTGGCGAAGCTCCGGGAGCACAAGTTGGAAGAGAACACGCTTGTGTTTTTCATCAGCGACAACGGTGGGCCCACCCTGGCGACGACGTCCCGGAACAGTCCGCTCCGGGGCTACAAGGGGCAGGTACTCGAAGGCGGAATCCGGGTGCCGTTCCTGATGCAGTGGAAAGGCCGCTTGCCTGCCGGCAAGGTCTATCGTGAGCCGGTGATGGCGCTCGACATTTTGCCCACGGCAGTCGCCGCCGGGGGCGGAGGTCTCTCAACCGGAGAGGTAGACGGAGTGGACCTGATCCCGTTCCTGGCCGAGGCCAGGAGCGGATCGCCCCACGAGAGCTTGTATTGGCGCTTCGGCCCCCAGACGGCCATTCGCCAGGGCGAATGGAAGGCAGTACGCCTGCGTGATGGAGACTGGGAGCTGTACAATCTGGCCGAAGACGCCGGCGAAGCGCGCGATCTAGCGTCAGCCAACCCAGACCGGCTGAAGCGACTGCGGGAAGAGTGGGAGCAGTGGAACCGGCAACTGATGCCGCCCCGGTGGATCAGGAGGTCACGCCAGGCCGGCAGACCACGGCGCCAGCGTCTCCGGGCCGAGGGCCAACGCCGCCGTTAGAGAAATTCTCAACGGAACGCGTTTTTGTTGAGCTCCAGCGACGCCCCCGACCTATTGTTTACTTCGTCAGCGTGGTGGGCTTCGACCGGATCATCTACGTGATCTTTCACCGGCTTAATTTGCAACGGGCGTCCTCCAGGTTGTTACATAAGCTGGCTGACGTCACCAGCATGGAGGCCACTCGGGGGGGGCAGCGAGCTGATATGTCTCCAGCTAGAAGATGGCGCTGCTGACGGGAGAGCTGGCGACCGCCCTGCCGCCGTAATTGATGAACGTGTTCCAGGCCAAGTGATGTGCCACGCGTGGACCGGCGTGCTCGCACAGGTGCGTGTCGTGGGAAGAGCTCGCAATCGGGGCCGCAGTTTCGGGTTACTATGGGCGGGCCATGTGGGCCAGGTGCAGAATGCCGAGCAACGGAATGCGGACCCAGTCGGGGCGATTATTCATTTCGTAGGCCAGCTCGTACAGAGCTTTCTCCAAAGCGAAGCACTCCAGCAGGAGCTCGCAGTCACCCGCCGAGGGGGGCAGGAACGGCGCGTTTGCGGCCGCGGCGAGGTATTCCCGCAAGAATGACGCCGAAGTCCAGGTCTCCCAGAAGCGGGCCCACGGCTCGAGCGAGCCGAATGCGGCGCCGTGGCGCTCGCAAAAACGCAGCAGCCCGGCGTAGGCGGCGTACCCGAAGGATCGCATCATCCCTGCCAGGTCTTTGAATGGCGATTGCTTCGCCCGTCTTTCAGCCAGCGGGCGGGCAGGCTCGCCCTCAAAGTCGAGGATATAGAAATCATTTTCGACGCTGAGTACCTGGCCGAGGTGGTAATCGCCATGGACGCGAATCTTGAGCGGGTGGGAGGAAAGTCCCGGCAGCGCGGCCAGCCAGCCCGTTAAAGTGTCCCGCTGGGTGAGGATTTTCTCCGCCAAGTCCCGCGCCGTTTCGTCCAGCGAGGTTTGGGCCTCCGACAGGAGGTCAAACGAGCGCTTGGCCAGTTCGGTCATGGAAGCGGCGAGCGCTGTGAGGTCTTCGCTGGTGAGGGGCTCCGGGCGGAAGGCGGGGTCATCGGTTTCGCGGGCCAGCGACCGGTGCAGCTCCGCAGTGCGCCTGCCCAGGACCGAGGCCCACTCCAGGCCCAGACCCACGACATCAACCACGCCATCCGGCACTTCGGTCTCGGCCGTTGCCAGCAGTGTGCGGGCGGTATTTGCCAGCTCGGGCGGCGGGCTCCGGTGGCCGCTCCATCGCTCGTAATAGCGTCCCAATTCGTCGAGGGCGTTTTGCCAGCCATCGCCTTGGTTATGGACCAGTTCCTGCATCATCGCGAGCGTGGTCATGCCGCCGTCGCGGGGGTGGTATTCGATCGCCCCTGCCAGCTTTGGAACACGGGGAAAGCCGGCTTGTTCGACCAAATAGCGGTTCATCTCATAGTCGAGGTTCGGCCCGTGCTCGAGGCGGCGGAAGAGCTTCAGGATGAACCTGTCTCCAAAGCGGATCGAGGTGTTGCTCTGCTCGGCGGAACCGAGTTGAGGCGTCAGGGGCTCCTCAGCCGCAGCGCGGATGGCGGCGAGATCGGCCAGGGGGAAGGCGCGGATTTCGCCGCCCTGCGCCGGGATCGTCCGGCCGTGCTCGATCAGGCCCAGCAGCGCCTGGCAGGCCGCCTCGTCGGCCAGGGCGTCGTGGAGAACGCCTGGTCCGCGCGGCGTCGTCAGGCGGCTGACGATCAACTCCGGCCGGCTCTCGATCAGCAGATTGGCGCCGCGTCCCTGGGCGACGCCGACGGGCAGCGAATACGTCTCGATCTGTCCGTCCGCATAGGCGATGTCCACGAGACAGAAGAAGGCCGGCGGTCCGGGGGACGGGATGCGCGCCCATTCGCGGACGGCTGCCTGCTCGATGCGGCGCGTCTTGGCCCCGAACCACCGTTGCCGGGGGAGATAGTCGGGCACAATGCGGGTCTGGAAGGTCTCGAGCGGGGTCCCGGCAAACAGCGACGGCCCCTCGTCACGCAGAGCGAGCAGGACCAGTTCCGGCAGTTCGACCTTCGGTTCGGCGGCTTGCCGGACGCGGTAGGCGAGCGTCGGCCGGCGCTCGGCCTGCAACTCGAACCAGAAGAAACCATAGGGCGCCAGCGTCAGGAAGTAGGGCAGCTCGCCGAGGGGCGGGAAAGGGGTGTCGCCCAACATCTCGGCCGGCGTCAGCCCCTGGAACTCGGACAGATCCAGTTCGCACGGCTGGGCAAAGCGGGACAGGTTGGCGACACACAGCACGACCGTCCCCTCGTAGCGCCGGATGTAGGCCAGGACCTTGCGGTTACGGGGATGGAGAAACTCGATCGAGCCGCGTCCGAACACCTGGTAGGCTTTCCGTACGGCGATCAGGCTCTTCATCCAGTTCAGCAGCGAGGACGGGTCTTCCAACTGGGCCTCGACGTTCACGGCCTGATAGCCGTAGACCGAATCCATGATCACGGGGCTGTAGAGCTGGGCCGGGTTGGCCCGGGAGAAGCCGGCGTTGCGATCGGCACTCCATTGCATCGGCGTGCGAACGCCGTTGCGGTCCGGCAAGTAAATGTTGTCGCCCATGCCGATCTCGTCGCCGTAATAGATTACGGGTGTGCCCTTGAGCGAGAACAAGAGGCTATTGAGCAGTTCGATGCGGCGACGGTTGTTCTGCATTAGGGGAGCAAGGCGGCGCCGGATGCCGATGTTGCAGCGCATGCGCGGGTCGGCGCTGTAGGCGCGGTACATGTAGTCGCGCTCGACGTCAGTCACCATCTCCAGGGTGAGTTCGTCATGGTTGCGGAGGAACAGGGCCCACTGGCAAACTTCGGGGATCTCGGGAGTCTGCGCCATGATCTCCACCACCGGGTGCCGGTCTTCCATTTGGAGGGCCATGAAGATGCGGGGCATCAGCGGGAAGTGGAAGGCCATGTGGCACTGGTCGCCGTCGCCGAAATAGGGCCGGACATCGGCGGGCCACTGATTGGCCTCGGCGAGAAGAACGCGGTTGGTGTAACGTTCATCGAGCCGGCGCCGGATCTCTTTAATGACGGCGTGGGTCTCCGGCAGGTTCTCGCAATTGGTGCCTTGGCGCTCCACCAAGTAGGGCACGGCGTCCAGGCGGAGGGCATCGACGCCCAAGTCCAGCCAGAACTGCATTATCTTGATGACTTCTTTGAGCACCTCGGGACTGTCGTAGTTCAGGTCCGGCTGGTGGGAGAAGAAGCGGTGCCAGTAGTATGCCCGCGCTTCCGGATCCCAGGTCCAGTTCGATGTTTCCGTATCGACAAAAATAATCCGAGCATCGGCGTACTTTTGATCAGTGTCGCTACAGACGTAGAAGTCGCGCTCGGGTGACCCGGGGGGTGATCTGCGGGCTCGCTGGAACCACGGATGCTGATCGGAGGTATGGTTGATGACCAGCTCGATCAGAACCTGAATGTTCCGCTGGTGAGCGGCGTCGACAAACGCCTTGAAGTCTTCTAAGGTCCCATAAGCCGGGTGGACCGCGTTGTAATAAGCGATGTCATAGCCGTCGTCGCGCAGCGGGGAGGGATAGAAGGGCAGGAGCCAGAGACAGGTCACCCCGAGATCTGCGAGGTAGTCGAGCTTCTGCATGAGTCCCCGGAAGTCTCCGATGCCGTCATTGGTGCTGTCAAAAAAGGCCTTGACGTGAGTCTCATAAATGATGGCGTCCTTGTACCACAGTGGATCTTTGGCGCTGCCCTCCAGTTTCATAGTTGGTGCTCTATCCTCCCTTTCGCGGCGAAGGACGGCCCGATTCCTCTCGTGCCGCCGGGTCACATGTAATAGTCGAAGTCGCGTTCCGTACGCAGCTTGCGTCTCAGCCGAAAGATGTGCGCCGGAACAATAGTCGGGTTGAGCTCCACATAGTTTCGCGGCCCGTTCCAAAGGTACCGGGCGCCGGCCAGCAGATCGTGGACCTGATAGGGCTGGTGCGGCTCGAGGCCGAACTCGTCGAGCGGCAGCTCGACCCAGCCGGAATGGGTGTGGTGGGGATCGAGGTTCACCACCACCAGAATGATGTTGTCAAGCGCGCGGGTCCGCTTGCTGTAGCAAATGAGCTGATCGTTGTCCACGGGATGGAAGCGGAGGTTCCAGTCCTCGTGGAGCGCCGGATTCTCCCTGCGGATCGCATTGACCCGCGCGATGAGGTCCTTGAGGCTGTCGGGCCGGTCCAGAACCCAGTAGCGGACCTCGTACTTTTCCGAATTGAGGTACTCTTCGCTGCCCGGCTCGCGCGGCTGGTTCTCGCAGAGCTCGAAAGCGGGGCCGTAGATGCCGTAACTGGCGCCGAGGGTGGCCGCCAGGATGAGGCGGGCCATGAAGGCCGGCCGTCCGCCGTGCTGCAAGTACTCGGTCAGAATATCCGGTGTATTCGGCCAGAGGTTCGGCCTGAAGTATTCGCGCACTTCGGTTTGCGTCAACTCGGTCAGATATTCAGTCAGTTCGTACTTGGTGTTGCGCCAGGCAAAGTAGGTGTAGGATTGGGAGAAGCCGAGCTTGGCGAGCCGGTAGCGGACTTTAGGGCGTGTAAAGGCCTCGGATAGGAAGATCAGGTCGGGATAGTCGCGCTTCAGCTCCCCGATGAGCTCCTCCCAGAACAGGAAGGCCTTGGTGTGGGGATTGTCCACGCGGAAGATGCGGATGCCCTGGTCGATCCAGAAACGGACGACGGTTTTGAGCTCGTCCCACAGCTCGCGCCAGCGCTCGGTTTCAAAGTCGAGCGGATAGATGTCTTGATATTTCTTCGGCGGATTCTCGGCATATTGGATGGCGCCGTCCGGCCGGCGGCGAAACCATTCCGGGTGTTCCTTGACGTACGGATGATCGGGCGTGCACTGGAAGGCGAGGTCGAGGGCGATCTCCAGGCCGTACTCCTGAGCCTGGGCGACAAGCCGGCGAAAGTCTTCGAGGGTGCCGAGTTGGGGGTGGATGCTCTTGTGTCCGCCCTCCTCGGCCCCGATGGCCCAGGGGCTGCCGGGGTCGTCCGGTCCGGCCGCGAGCGCGTTGTTCTTGCCTTTGCGGTAAGAGCGGCCGATGGGATGGATTGGCGGCAGGTACAGGATGTCGAAGCCCATTGAGGCGACATACGGCAGGCGCGCTTCCACATCGCGAAAGGTGCCGTGCCGGCCGGGTTCGGTGGCGCAGGAGCGGGGAAAGAGTTCGTACCAACTGCCGAACCGGGCCCGTTTGCGGTCGACAACGATCTCCAGGATGCGGTCATAGCGCGTGGCCAGACGCCGGTCGGGATAGCATTCGACAAGCTGGGCCAGTTCCTCGGACAGCGGCGCGCCTGCGGGACGTTCAACACTGCCATCGGCCATGGATCGCAAACGTGCCGCGGCGGAGTCGAGAATGGCCTTGTCGGAGGGCGGCTGAGCCCGCTGCGCGGCAGCGGCGACGATCTGGGCGCCGATCAGCAGCTCCACCCGGACATCTTGGCCGGCGTCGATCTTCTTGCCGAGGTCCCGCCGCCAGGATTGAAACTGGTCGACCCAGCCCTCGACGGTGAATTCATAGCGGCCCATCTCGTCTACCGGAAACTCGCCCTGCCAGCGGTCGTTCGGCAGTGGGCGCATCGGGGCTTCCATCCACTCGTCGGCGCCGGCCTTGCGGTATAGGATGAGGGCACGCACAAGATCGTGCCCGTCGGCGAAGACGTCCGCTTCGACATTCACCCGGTCGCCGGCGATTCGTTTGGCGGGAAATCGTCCGGCATCGACCTGCGGGGTTACCTTCTCGATGATGACACGGCGGCGTCCGTCGCTTTGCATCCAATGTTCCCCTTTATTGTTTGGTTTATCGCCCTGGCGGGGAGGGGCTTCGCTATCTATCTTCTTATGTTAGCGACAATCGAAGCACGGCCGCAGCGGCGGGGTCATTGCGGCTGCGGGATCGGCTAATCTGAAGGACGGTGGCGGAGATCAAGGCGGTAATGTTCGACTTGGGCGGGGTGATCGTGCCGCTCGACTTTGCGCGCGCCTACGCCCGCATGGGATCGCGGTGCCATCTCCCGCCGGGGGAGATTCGGCGGCGGATCAGCTCGACGGGCGCGGTCGAGCTGTTCGAGACGGGGCGCATTGCAGCGGAGTCCTTCATCCAAGAGATCTGCGCGGCGCTGAATCTCAGGCTGTCGCACGAGGAGTTCAGCGAATTATGGGGGAGCATCTTCCCTCCGCGGACGCTGATCCCGGAGCGGCTGTTGGAGTCCCTGCGGCGCCGGTACCGGCTGCTGCTGCTATCGAACACCAACGTCCTGCACTTTTCCTATATCCGGCGCAACTATCCGCTGATGAAGCATTTCGACGACTTCGTGCTGTCGTATGAGGTCGGTGTTTTGAAACCGGAGCCGGGGATTTATCAGGCGGCGGTGGCGCGGGCGGGCTGCCGTCCGCAGGAGTGTTTTTTTACGGACGACGTGCGGGAGAACGTGGACGGGGCGCGCCGACAAGGGATGCAGGCGACGCAGTTCTTTTCTCTGGAAAGCCTGCAACAGGACCTGCGCGACCACGCCATCGAGTTTTGCTCCGAATGAGACCGCGGCGCCGGATCAGAGGAGTTCCGTTTCGATGGGTTCGGTTGGAACCGGTTCGGCCGCCGCCGTTTGGCCGCCAGGCGGGGGTGTGGCGCCAAGGAACGCCAGCAACTCCTCGGTCGAACCGTCGAAGAACTGGTCGACCAGTTCCTGCACAGCCATCCGCCGCAGCTCCTCCCGGCCGACCAGAGGCGAGTAGACGAAGGACCGCCCCACTTTACGGCGCTCAACGCTGCCGCGCTTGGCAAGCCGGTCCAGCACTGTCATGACGGTAGTGTAGGCGAGGTCGCGGCTCTTCGTGAGCACCGCGCGGACATCCCTGACGGTCCCGTCGCCCACCCGCCACAACGCCTTCAGGCACTCCAGCGCGAGCGGGGGCGGGATATCGCGCGCGGCGCCGCTCTTGCGCATTTATTCTTCCCGGCCCAGGGCCTCCTGGAGCTTTTCTGCGAAGAGCGACTGTTGGGTCTTGCGGCCGCCCTCTTCGGCGGGCGCCGGCGGCGAGGCCACGGCGGGTTCTCCCTCGCCGGCGAGATACTTCTCTTTCTTGAGCACAAAGCGCTCCAGGGCATAGCTGAAAGAGGTCCAGGCGCCCTCGATTTGAGAATCCTTGGTGATGAGCGACCGCATGTTCTCCATCTTCGAATCCAGATTGTCGAGGTAGTGCAGCAGCAGCGCCTCCGGGAAGACCGGAACCTTGGGCGAGCCGAACTCCAACTCGCCGTGATGGCTCAGCACCATGTGATCCAGCAGCGCTCGGAGCCGGGGAGGGAAGTCCGGAATCCGGCGCACCTTCTCGTCGATCAGGCGGAGGCCGATGATGATGTGGCCGAGCAGTTGGCCGTCGTCGGTGTAGCCGAAACTGCGGCGATAGGACAGCTCGTAGATTTTGCCGATGTCATGGAGAATCGCGCCGGCCAGCAGCAAGTCGAGATCGATGTAAGGATAATGCCCGGCGGCAAAGCGGCACAGGCCGCACAAGGACAGCACGTGCTCGATCAAGCCTCCCAGATAGGCGTGGTGGACCGACTTGGCGGCGGGCGCCTGGCGGTAGCGCGCGGCGATCTCTTCATCGGCGAACATCGTCTGGAGCAGGGCCTTCAAGTGCGGGTTGGCAATCCCCTCGATGATACCCTGCAACTCTCGGAACATCTCCTCGGGATCCCGGCTGGAAGCGGGAAAAAAGTCGGAGAATTCGATCTCTGCCTCGTCGGCCCGCTTCAGCTTGTGGATCGTGAACTGCGGTTTGTTTTGATAGACCTGGATCCGTCCCTTGGCGACAATGAAGTCGTCGCGGTCGAATGTCTCCATCACCTCGGCGACGTTGTCCCACATCTTGGCGTCAATTTCGCCGGTGCAGTCCACTAGGGAGAGCGAGAGGTAGGGCTCGCCGGATTTTTTTTGCCGGATGTCCTTGGATTGGACCAGGAAGGTTGAGGTGACATCCTGGCTTGGGCGCAGGTCGCGAACGTAGATGGATTTCATTCGGGTAGTGTCATCTAGAGCTGCTCTTAGGGCTGGCCTTGGTGCCGGGGATCGGGATCACCCATAACAGCTTCTTGCGGCCCCGCTTGGCAATGACTTCTTCCTTTGTCACGGTTTCGGGCGTCAGCTTGGCCGGATCGGTCCAGCTTGTATCTTTCCCAGGGGCCGCCGCCGTGTCCACGTAACCATCCTTGATTTCCAGGTACGCCTGGTGGCGAAGCTGGGTCAGGTACTCCCGCACCTTCGGCTCGAAGCGCGGGCCGTAGAGCTTGCCCATAATCTCGTTCTCGACCTCCTCCAGATGCGCCAAGCCGGCCTGGTGATGGGCCGTCACCTTGAGGATCAGGAAGCCGTTGTCAGTCTTGATCGGGTCGGTCACGTAGCCTTTTTCTTTGTCCCAGATCAGCGCCTCAATGTCCTTCCTGAGGTCGCCTTTCTTCCACCCGCCCAGGTCGCCGCCGTTTTCGGCGGTCACGGCGTCGGAGTGCTCTTTCGCCAACTCGTCGAACTTCTCGCCGCGGCGCGCCCGCTCGACGAGGTCTTTGGCTTTTTTCTCGGCCTCGGCCAAGGCGTCGCCCTTCTTGCCCTCAGTCGAGATGAGGATTTCCTGCAGGAAGACCCGCTCCTCGCGGACGAATTCGTCCTTGTGCTCCTCGTAATACTTGACAACTTCCTCGCGCGGGATTGCGATCTTGCTGCCTACTTCTTGGCCCAGCACGCGCTGGGAGAGGAAACCGTTCTTTACTTCCTCCTTGAAATCCTCGAACCGCATGCCGGTCTGCTCGCGGACCAACTGAGCGAATTTGTCCTGATCGGCGATCTTGTACTGTAACATCAAGTCGGCCATGTACTTGCTGACTTCCTGGTCGACCTTGAGGCCCAGTTGATCGCCGCGCTGGATCAGAAGCAGATGATCAATTCGGTCGCGCAGCCAGTGCGGTTCGCGCTTTTGCAGCAGCTCTTGGATCTGCGACTCGGGCACGTTGCGGCGCTTGAGATCTTCCAGCGCCGCCTGGCGCGCTTGCTCGAGGTCCCGCTTGGTGATGATCGCGCCGTTGACCTTGGCGATAATCTCCTCGATGACCTCGACTTCCTGGTCGGTCTTGGTGTCGCCGGCAGCCCATATCGCCGGGCACATCGCCAACAGAATGACCGGAAGGGCAACCCAGGGTTTCATACACTCTATTATCCGATATGTGCGTCGGACTTTCAGCGCGCCAGCCCGCCCCATTGCGCCGGGCCTGGGGTGTCCGGAGACGGTCCGCCCTGTGGTCATGCTAATTGGCGCATGTGGCGTTCGAGCGCCTCGAGTACTCTTGAGGGGTCCGGCGAGCCGTTCAGCGGCAGCCGCAGGACACCGGAAGGAGTAAATTGCGCCCCTTGTTCGGTCTGGACGAGCTGCATCAGGCGGTGTGGATCCAGCTTCGATTCGGGGTGGAATTTGATGTGGATCATCCCCTCCCGCCGCTCGATCAGCTCGATGCCGGAGCGCTCAGCCAGCGCCTTTAGCACTGAGAAGCGCACCAGGTTGTGCACGGGTTCAGGAGGCGATCCATAGCGGTCTTCGAACTCCTCGAGCACCTGCCGCGCCTGGTCGGGGTCTCTGGCCTCGGCAATTCGCTTGTAGGCCCGCAGCCGCTGCTGCTCGTCCGTGATGTAGTCCGGCGGGATCCGGATATCCAGGCCAAGGTTCAATGTGGAATGGATCTCGGGCGCCACTTCCTCGCCCTTCAGCTCCTGCACGGTCTGCTCGAGCAGGCGCAGATAGGTGTCAAAGCCCACCAGATTAATGTGGCCATGCTGCTCGCCGCCGAGCAAGTTGCCGGCTCCGCGCAATTCCAGGTCCAAGGCGGCGATTTTGAAGCCCGAGCCTAGCTCACTGAATTCTTTCAGCGCCGCCAGCCGCTTGCGGGCGACGTCGCTGAGCTGGGCCTCGGGCGAGACCAGCAGGTAGGCGTACGCGCGCCGGTTCGACCGGCCGACACGGCCGCGGAGCTGATAGAGTTCCGCCAGCCCGTAGCGGTCGGCGTTCTCGATGATCATCGTGTTGGCCAAGGGAATGTCGAGGCCGTTTTCGACGATGGTGGTGCTGACGAAGACGTCGAATTCGTGCCGCATGAAGCCGAGCAGGACCTTTTCCAGCGCCGCCTCCTTCATCTGCCCGTGGGCCACCGCGATGCGCGCCTGAGGCACTAATTCTTGTATCGCCGCCGCCCGCTCCCAGATGGTTTCGATCCGGTTGTGGATGTAGTAGACCTGTCCGCCACGGGCCAATTCCTGCTCGATCGCTGTTTTGACCAGTTCCGACTGGTAGTGGGCGACCGTGGTCTGGATGGCCAAGCGGTCCTTTGGCGGCGTCTCGATCACGGAAAGGTCGCGCAAGCCGACGAGCGACATGTGCAGCGTCCGCGGAATTGGCGTCGCGCTCATCGTGAGAACGTCGACGTTCTTTTTGATCTGCTTTATCTTCTCCTTGTGCCGGACGCCGAAGCGCTGTTCCTCGTCGATGATGAGCAGCCCGAGGTCGCGGAACTGAACGTCTTTGGACAACAGCCGGTGGGTGCCGATCAAGATGTCGACCTTGCCGTCGGCGGTGTCCGCCAGGACCGCCTTCAATTCTTTGCGCGAGCGGAAACGGCTCACCATCTCCACCCGCGCGGGAAAAGGTGCAAAGCGGCTGCGGAAGGTTTCGTAGTGCTGGAAGCACAGCACGGTGGTCGGGGCGAGGACGGCGACCTGTTTGCCGTCGCCCAGCGCTTTGAAGGCGGCCCGCATGGCGACCTCGGTCTTGCCGTAGCCGACGTCCCCGCACAGCAGGCGGTCCATGGGCTGGGTGCGCTCCATGTCCCGTTTGATCTCGCGCGCGGCGGTGAGCTGGTCCTCAGTCTCGACGAATTCGAAGGCGTCCTCAAACTCGCGCTGCCAGTTGCTGTCAGCGGAGAAGGCGTAGCCTTCGGCCAACTGGCGTTCGGCATAGAGCCTGAGGAGCTCGTCGGCCATGTCGCGCATTTTCGCCTTGACACGGTTCTTCGTGCGGTTCCAGGTGATGCCGCCCAGCCGGTCCAGTGTCGGTGCAAGGCCTCCGGTCCCGCGGAACTTCTGGATGAGGTCGAGGCGGTTCAGGGGGAGGTACAGCTTGGCCTCTCCGGCGTACTCGATCAGCATGAAGTCGCCGGTCTGCCCGCCATGAGAAATTTCCCGGATCCCCAGATACCGGCCGATGCCGTGGGTGGCGTGGACGACGTAGTCGCCCGGCTTCAGGTCCGCGATGTCGGCGGCAAAGACCCCCGCATGCCGCCTCCGTGACGGTGGCCGCGCCACCAGTTCGGAAGTGTCAAACAGGTCCTCCCAGCCGATGACTGCCAATCGGCTCTCCGGCAGCACGACACCGCGGCGGACGGCGCCCTTGACCAGGAAGATGTTTGAGACGGATCCGGCCAGCCACGCCCGCTCCGCCAGGTATGGAGGAGTTCCGCCCGAGATCTCCAGACCAAGCTGGAAGGGCAGAGAATACTCGTGGAAGATGTCGGCCAGCCGCTCGACTTCGCCCGTCGAGGGGGCGAAGAAAACCACCCGGTGTCCCTGCTGTATCAGGTTCCGGGCTTCGGAAACGGCGATCGGAATGTTGCCGTGGAACACCATCGAGGGCCGCGAGGGGATGTGGAACGACGCCGCGCCGGATGAGCCGGGGTCGGCCTCGAGTTCGAGTTCGCGCAGCAGCAGCCGGTCCGCTTTTGCGGTCTCCTGCTCGAATTCCTCCCAATGCCAGTAGTTGGATTCTGGTGGGCAGGCGGGCACCCGCGGAGAGCTCTCCAAGCGGGCCCACAGTCGGGCGGCCGCGGACCGGACCTGCTCCGGCTCGTCGATGACGACCGTGGCGTTCGCCGCCAGGTCCAGCAGCGAAGAGCTGCGAGGGCGTGCCAGCGGCACCAGGAACTCCCAGCCCGGGAAGATCTCGCCCGGCGGGGGCGGATGCTCAAGGCTCACTTTCTCTGCCAGCTCCGCCAGCAGCCGCCGGTCGCGCGGCCACTCCGACAGCGGCAGGATCGTGCACTGGGGGGTCTTTTCGACGGACCTTTGCGTGGTGACGTCGAACCGGCGAATCGACTCGATCGTGTCGGCAAAGAATTCGATCCGGTAGGGCCGGGTCGCCTCGACCGGAAAGACGTCCAGAATGCCGCCGCGGACCGAGTACTCGCCTTCCATCTCGACGGGCTCGCGGCGTTGGTAGCCTGCGCTTTGCAGGTGTTCGGTGATGAGTTCCATCGGCCAGTCCTCGCCCACTTGGAGCGTGAGGGCGAGTTGCCGGTAAAAGTCGGCGCTGGCGGTCTTCAGCAACGCCGCGCCGACCGGCGCGACACTGATCTGGGCTTTCCCTTCAGCCAACCGCCACAATCCAACCGCACGCTGCTCACAGACCTCCGGGTGCGGGGACAGTCCCTGGGACGCCAGCACATCCGGGGCGGGGATCAGTTGCGGGCGGGGAACGGCCGGATCGCTCACCAGCAGGTTGAAGAAGGTGTCCAGAAGCTCGCTTAGCGTCTCAGCTTGCTTGCTACCCTCGGCGACGACCAGCAGCGGCCGGCCCGTGGCCTGCCAGAGCAAAACCAAGCAGGCGGCCTTGGCGGTGCTAGTCAGCCCGGTAAGACAATACGTCCGCGGCTCGGGTTGGGCTCCGCGGCTCAGCCAACGGCGGAGCAGCCGCTGGTACTCGGGATGCCGGCCGAGCTGCTGAAACAGGTCACGGATCCCTGGATGAATCACGGCTGGCGCTGGAGAATCTCCTCGACGATCGCGGTTGTCGAGTAACCCGGCTCGAGGGGGAGTGCGAAGACTTTGCCGCCGGCGGCCTCCACTTCCTCCCGCCCGGCAATGTAGTGCGCCCAGTCGGCCCCTTTTACCAGGACGTCCGGGAGCACGGCGGCGATCAGTTCCGTTGGGGTGTCCTCATCGAAGAACGTCACCACATCCACCGCCTGGAGGCCGGCGGCCAGCTCGGCGCGGTCCTGCTCGGGGATGAGCGGCCGGGTGGGTCCCTTCAGCCGGCGGACGCTGGCGTCCGTGTTGAGGGCCAGAATCAGCACATCACCGAGCGACCGTGCCCGCTCCAGGAGGCGGATGTGGCCGGGATGCAGCAGGTCGTAGCAGCCGTTGGTGAACACCACCGCCTTCCCCTCGTTCCGCCACTGCGCCCGGAGCTCGAGCAAGTCGGCCCTGGGCACAATCTTCCCCATGACTGCATTGTACGGCAGCCGTTGTCGCCGGGACCGTGAAGCCAGGAGACTCACCGGGGAAGAACGACTGGCGCACCGTTGTCCGTCTGCACGTCGCGGACGCCGCCAAAGCCGGCGGGGATCTCAGTGACAAACACGAGGAACTCCGTTTTCAGACGCTGCCGCCCGCCGATCCAGCGGTATGCCGGGACACCGAACAGCGACCCGCGTTCCACGCTCTTTCGCAACCCTTCGGCGAACGGGGAACTGCCGAACTCGATTCCCCGCGCCACAACCTGGCCGTTCCAGGGACGCGTTTGGTTGCTCCGGTTCTCTTGCCAATCCGCCAGCCAAGGATTGCCGCCGGCAGGAAAGACATATCCGATCAGAATGCGGAAGTCGCTGTGGTAGAGGGTGAAAAACTGGAGCGAGCGAGACGGGTCCAGAAGCAGGGCGTAGTACGTCCCCGCGTGCGGCTTGGCCTGAAAGGCCCGGAGATCGAGACGGTTGCCGTCAGCCGAAGTGCCCTCGGGCCACTTCACCTCGGATCCCGGCATCAGCGACGTGGTAACGGGCCGGCCTGCGCCGACCAGGCCACGGGTTGCCGAGACGTCAAGAAAGGTCTTGCCCGGCTCGACAAACGGAGGCCCGAAAGTGGCGTGCTGCATCCAGTTGATCGGGCGGTCATAGGGCGTCAGGTTTTCCACCCATTCCTCGACCCGCGCCCAGCGGGCACCCCGCTTGAGCGTGATGGCGCGCTCCACCCGGAACTGCGTTTTCGGCAGGTGCGCGCCGTAGCGCAGCGTAATCTCATCGTCGCGCTCTTCAACCGCAATTTTCGGCCATTCCACGACCGGCGCCTCGCCGTGATTGCCGAGCCCGGCCCGCGCCTCGTCCGGGGAAGGCGGACCGTAGAAGGGAAAGCAAAGCAGGTGGCCCATATATCCGCTCGATAGCCAGCGGTGGCTCGAATCCCCGTAAAGGGCGTCGTGGCGGGCCGGATCGTAGGTGTGAGGATCGATGGTGGGGTAGTGAGGCACCCGCATCGGATTGACGTTCAGCTTTGGGTCGTCTGAAATCAACCGGATCTCAGCCAGGTGCCCGCCGCCTGGGAGCGCGCTGAGGCGCATGTAGCCGTTGTCCAAGACAAACGCATCGCGCCCGTGGAGCTTCTCCTGCCGGAACGCAGGCTTCGCCAGCGCTCGTCCACTTTCGGCATCTACCTGGAGTCGCAGCGGTTGGCCCGTGGCGGCTGCGGCGGCAAGTATGGTTAAGAGCACCGGACGGGAGATCATAATGCTCCGTTATAGCAGCAACGGCCTGGATGGGGAGTGAAAGAATCGCGCGGTCGTTGCGCAAAAGCCGCATTTCCGATATGGTTTATATAGTTCGGTCTTCCGCCGAACTCAGAGGAGGCAAAAAATGGGGGATTATGCACACCCGGAAGTCTTGGTTTCAACGGATTGGGTCGCTCAGCATGCTGGCGACCCCAAGGTAAGGATCGTGGAAGTGGATGTGGACACGGCCGCCTACGACGAAGGGCATGTTCCCGGGGCGATTGCCTGGGCCTGGAACAGCCAGCTTTGCGACACCGTTCGCCGTGACATCCTGTCCAAGGAGCAGTTCGAGGAGCTAATGGCGAGCTCCGGCGTCTCCAATGACACGACCGTGGTGATCTACGGGGACAGCAACAACTGGTTCGCGGCGTGGGCGCTCTGGCAAGCGAAGATTTACGGCCACCACGATGTCCGGCTGATGAATGGGGGCCGTAAGAAGTGGGTGGCCGAAGGCCGGGAGCTCACCAAGGAGGTTCCCACGGTGAGCCGGGCGAGCTATCGGGCCTCGGAGCCGGACCTGTCCCTGCGGGCGTTGCTGGCGGAAGTTCAGGAGGCCAGCCGGAATCGCTCGGCAGGTTTGGTGGACGTGCGCAGTCCGCAGGAATTCACCGGCGAGATTCTGGCCCCGCCGGGGCTGCCGGAGACGTGCCAGCGGGGAGGCCACATCCCGGGAGCGCGGAACATTCCGTGGGGAAAGGCCTGCAACGAGGACGGAACCTTCAAATCCTACGATGAGCTGAAGCAGCTTTATGGCGCCGAGGGCATTGACGGCTCGAAACCCGTGATCGCTTACTGCCGGATCGGGGAACGCTCGAGCCACACGTGGTTCGTGCTGAAGTACCTGTTGGGAATGCCGAACGTCAAGAACTACGACGGGTCCTGGACGGAGTGGGGCAATTTGGTGGGTGCCCCGGTTGAGAGGGGGGCCGCCAAGGCGGCCGCGTGAGGAGTGAGGTCATGAAAGCGGAAGACTATTCTGTGCGGACGCTGGAGGTGGAGGGTTGGCCGGTTCGCCTGACGAGTTACAAGCTGGGCGATTTCTACCACACCCAGGCCGACAACGTATCTCCGGGCGCCTCGCTGGCGCGGACGACGGGAGCGACGAAAGAGGACGCCGAGCGCAAGGCCATCGAGCAAGCACGCGCGGCGCTGCTCAAGACTCGGCGGCTAAAGGTCTGAGGTGTCGCGGACGGCGGCCGGGTCAGGGGCCGTGGTTTTCGGCGGCGAACTGCACGGTCAAGCCGTCGGGATCCGGGAAATACACGCGGCTTGCTTCGCGGCGCGGGTTGAGCCCGTGGCGCTGGAGCTTTGCCACCACTGCCGCCACCTCGTACTCCTCGATCGACAGGCAGTAGTGGTCCATCGCGCCAGGTCCGCGCCCCTGGAACAACGCCAGGAAATTCCGGCCGACGCTTAGAAAACAGGAGTTGCCCGATTGCCTCGCCACCGGCAGGCCGAAGACCGCCTGGTAAAAATCGCGGGAACGGCCCACGTCCCGGACGCGCAAGGCCACGTGATTGACGTCGGCGGCGTGAAACAACGCCTCGGGTTTAGGATCCGCTTCGTAGGCGGCGGTGACCTGCTGCCGGCGGTGATCCCGGGCGCAGGGGTGAACTTCGAGGCCGTCGGGGTCGCGGATGGCCCAGACGCCCGCCGCCCGCTGGTACGGCCGGTAGCCCCCGTCCTTCAGCTTCCGGGCGGCCTCGGCGGCATCGAAGTCTTCGACCGCGATCGCGAAGTGGTTCATTCCAGCCGGCTCACCCCGGAACAGCGCGACATAGTTGCGCCGCAGGCCGAGAAAGCAGGAGGTCTCGGTTTCTTCGATGACCCGGGCGGCCACGACGCGACGATAGAATTCTCGAGAACGCGTCAGGTCGGGCACATTCAGCGCGATGTGCTGGATTTCAGCCGCGCGAAACAGGGCGGCGGCCGGCCGGGCGGTTAACCCGCAGGCGGTCAGCCCGAGCGACGAGCGGAGCCAGGCTCGTCGTGTCGATTTCTCGAAAATCCTCGACCGAAGGACGCGAGTGGGGCCGAGCTCGTCCGAAGAAAAGTTAGCCGCGGATGGACCCTGATCAACAGGGATTATCGGTGGTGGATTCGAGGGTTCTGCGGCCTCTCTGGAGCGAATTGCTTCCGCCGGCGGCCTCATCCCCTTGCCCTCCTTCTGAGCCTCTCGGTGTAACAGGTGCTGAACCCATTATGCCGCAAGCTGAAGCCCGCGCCACTCGGGCAGTGAACCTGTAGTGGGCAGAGGCGGGGCAGGCACAAGTCAGCAGGGCGTGTTTTGGGGGTGCGGTAGCGCGGGAGGGCGGGCCTTGTGCCATAATCATGGTCGCCGCACTAGCTCACGCCATGCGCACTATTGTCCAGATCTCTCTCGACCTCACGAGCATTGAGGAGGCCGTGCGCACGGCCGAAATGGCACTGCGGGCCGGCGTGGACTGGCTGGAAGCCGGCACGCCGCTGATACTGGCTGAAGGCCTGAACAGCGTAAGAACCCTGCGGCGTCACTTCCCGGAGACGCCGATTGTGGCCGATCTGAAGACCATGGACGGCGGTTATCTTGAAGCCGAGATGATGGCCCGCGCGGGCGCCACCCACGTCGTGGTGATGGCGCGCGCGCACGAGGAAACGCTGCGCGAGGTGGTCCGCGCCGGCCGCGATTACGGCGTCAAGGTTATGGGGGACAACTTGGCTTGCGACGACATGGCCGGCGCCGCGAGGTGGCTGGAAGAGATGGGCTGCGATTACATCGTCCACCACATCGGCTATGACCAGCGGCGCGGCATCGCGGCCCGCGGCCTCCGCATGCCCAGTCCGCTGGACCAGTTGCGCGAAGTGGTCGCCGCTGTTGGCATTCCCGTCCAAG
>FWWM01004911.1_pt1 | contig 30302 bp, 27 predicted proteins | sample 2228351 | NCBI WGS metagenome assembly FWWM01 (sample SAMEA103939774, study PRJEB20133) | metagenome | reverse complement strand
CCAATCCGCGCATCTTCCGCCTGCCGCCGTTCAAAGAGATGGGCGAACTGAGCGGCGTGATGGCTCGCTTTGGCAGCGCGGACGCCCTGCGGCAGACGCTGGCGGAGGTGCAAACGCGGTTGTATGGGTGAAAACACGGTTAGGCAAAACGCAGAACTATTGGACTATGCCCGCCAGCAATTGTGGTTGAAAAGGTGCTGTATTAGGAGTCTATGGATGAAATACGCCAGTGCATCTAAAAAATATGGAGAAGGCCTATGCACCGTGGCATGACCGGACGTTATGAAATTGCCCAAATTGGCGGCGAAAGGATTCAGGCTTTTGTCCCCCATCCGCTGCCGCCGCAACCGCCTCTGGACCTGAACCCGCCCAGGCAACAGTTGCTGGAACGCGCTACGCTCGCTCTAGGCAGGCTAGACAGCATCACCTTGCTTCTCCCTGACCCTGACCTTTTCCTTTATGCTTACGTGCGCCGTGAAGCCGTCTTGTCTTCACAAATCGAAGGCACGCAATCCACGCTGCAACAGTTGTTGCTTTTCGAACTCGAGCAATCGCCTGGTGCGCCGCTGGACGAGGTGGTGGAAGTCTCGAATTATGTAGCTGCGCTCAATCATGGGTTGCAACGCCTGAAGGATGGTTTCCCACTTTCCAATCGCTTGTTGCGCGAAATGCACGGCATCCTGCTCTCTCGCGGACGCGGCAGCGAGAAGTCTCCAGGCGAGTTCCGCCGAACCCAAAACTGGATTGGCGGCACCCGCCCAGGCAATGCGCATTTCGTTCCTCCGCCGCCGAACGAGGTAGAACCTTGTATGGCAGACCTGGAACGCTTTCTCCACGGAGAAGGCAATCCCTACCCTGCCCTTATCAAAGCCGCTCTGGCTCATGTGCAATTCGAGACCATCCATCCCTTTCTCGATGGCAACGGTCGCATTGGACGTTTGCTCATTGCCTTTCTTTTGCACCATGATAGGCTTCTCTCTCAGCCGTTGTTGTATCTCAGCCTTTACTTCAAACAGCATCGCGCTGAATACTATCGCTTACTCGACCAGGTGCGTTTCGAGGGGGATTGGGAAGCCTGGTTGGATTTCTTTCTGGAGGGCGTAGAACAAACCGCGATGAACGCTGTCGGGACGACCAAACGCTTGCTGAGCCTGTTCCAGCAGGACGAACAAAAAATCCATGGTTCGCAGCGCACCGCATCTACCACCCTGCAGGTATTTCGGGCGATGTGCGAGCGTCCCCTGATGAACTTGAATCAGGTATGCGCGCGTACCGGCCTTTCCTTCCCTTCCGCGGCGCGCGCCATGGAAACGCTGATGAATCTTGGCATCGTGCGCGAAGTGACCGGTCAACGCCGCAACCGCGTGTTCGCTTATCAGTCTTATCTCGATATTTTGATAGAAGGCACAGAAGCCATTTGATTGATAATATCGGCGCAGAGATGCCATAAAAGCAGGTCTTATTAACGAATTTGGCAGTTTCGTTTAATAACGGATGGCGTTATTTAACGAAGTGATAATAAGGAGCTGAGGAGATATGAATAAGAAGGAGTTGGGGGATGGAGGGTGAGTGGATAAGAAGACCTTTTGAACATATCGCATGTCTAGTGAGAGACTCTATTCAGCCGTCGAGGATACCTGGCCTTCCCTACATCGGGCTTGAGCACATAGGCGAAGGTTCACTATCCCTTGTAGGAATTGGTATCGCTGAAGACGCAACAAGTTTGAAGAATCGCTTTATGCGGGGTGATATTTTGTTTGGAAAATTGCGACCATACTTTCGCAAGGTGATTCGCGCTCCATTTGATGGGATATGTTCCACCGACATATGGGTGGTTCGCCCTCAATCAGGAATAGATGCAGGCTTCTTGTTTTATCTTATGGCTTCAGAGTTGTTCATTCAGCCGATTGTGCGTGCCTCTGAAGGTACAAAGATGCCACGGGCACAATGGGAATATGCAGGCTCGCTTGAATTCTCTATTCCTCCCCTTCCCGAGCAGCGCGCCATCGCCCACATTCTCGGCACGCTGGATGACAAAATCGAAACCAACCGCAAGATGAGCCGCGTGCTGGAGGAGATGGCGCGGGCGCTGTTCAAAGCCTGGTTCGTGGATTTCGAGCCGGTGCGCGCCAAGATGGAGGGGCGCTGGAAGAAGGGCCAATCCCTGCCCGGCCTGCCCTCGCATCTTTACGACCTCTTCCCCGACCGGCTGGTGGACTCGGAATTGGGGGAGATTCCGGAGGGGTGGGAGGTGGGAACACTGGGAGAATTGTGCTACAAGCCCGAATATGGTTTTACTGCTTCCGCAAAGGATAAGCCAGTTGGCCCGAAATTTTTACGTATCACTGATATAAACAAATTGCCTTGGATTGAATGGGCATCTGTACCATACTGTGAAATATCACAAGCAGAGCGGGAACGGTATAAATTGCATTACGGGGATATACTGATTGCAAGAATGGCTGATCCTGGTCACGGCGTAATGGTGGAGGATGAAATAGATGCCGTTTTTGCCTCCTATCTCATTCGCTTTAGGCCTCGAAAATCTTATTGCTCTCGCTATATTCAATATTGGTTACGATCGGAATTATATTGGGAAATGGTGACAGCTAGACAAGCAGGGACGACAAGAGCAAGCCTCAACGCTCAAGAAATGAGCCGCTTTCCCATTGTTTTACCTTCGGCACATGTACTTGAGATGTTTGATCGTTATATTGCAGGATTCCGTAGCAAGGTAATTGCTAATGTCAGGGATGCAAGCGCCCTTGCTGCCCTGCGTGATGCGATACTGCCCAAACTCATCCGCGGCGAGATACGGGTAAGGGATGCGGAGAAGTTCATCGGGAGGGTTATGTGATGCACATTACTCGCATATCATATCTACGGGACTGCGGGATCTTCCGTGATTTCGAATGGCCGAAAGAATTACCGGAGTTCGGACGGTATAATATTATATACGGCTGGAACGGAACCGGCAAAACGACGCTAAGCCGGATACTGCGCTGCCTAGAGAAGCGGACGGTGCCAACAAGCAAGGTCACGATTGCTCTCGACGGGCGCAATGTTCCGGGGAACGACTTTCCGAACACGGCGGTGGCGGTGCGGGTGTTCAACCGGGATTTCATCGCGGAGAATGTATTTCCCGTGGGCGGTGGAGACCTGCCGCCGATATACGTGTTGGGAGCGGAAAGCGTGGAGAAGCAAAAGGTCCTTGAACGCCTGAAGGACGAGCGTGCTAAGGCGCAATCGAATCTGAAGGCCGCGCGCCTTACGAAGCAGGAAACCGAGAAGGACTTCGACCAGTTCTGTGTCTACCGCGCCAAGGTCATCAAAGACACGCTTCGGTCCAGCGGCCAGAACCCATACAACAACTACGACAAGTCCGATTTTAAGCGCGACGCAGAGAAGATGGCCGCGGCCGGCGACGGCGCTTCCCATCGCCTCAGTGACGCAGAACGCAAGAAGCTGCGTACACAACTTGGGACAACTCCGAAGGACAAGATGAGTGAGGTAATGTACACACTGCCGGACTTCGAAGGAATCATCACCAAGGTGTCTCAACTCCTCAAGACCACTGTCGTTTCTGCGACGCTTGAAGCCTTAAAGAGTGATTCCACGCTCGCCGAATGGACGCGGCAAGGTCTTAAGTTACACCGCGACAGAAAGGCCGAACGATGCCTGTTCTGTGAACAGCAGTTACCGGCGAATCGCCTGGCTACTCTCGAGGCTCATTTCAGCGCTCAGTATGAGCAGTTCATGCAACGCTTGGACCAGTCGATTGGAAAGCTTCAGGCAATGATAAGGGCAGCGGCCGAACTCCGACTGCCGAACAAGGCGGAGCTTTACGACGACCTCGCACCGGAGTTTCAGACTGCGGAGATCGGGCTAAGGGAAGCCCTAGACGCGGCTCAGCGCTTTCTTGATGCCGCAGCGAAAGCGTTGACGGACAAGAAGCGTCGAGCTTTTGAGCCTGTCAAGTTAGAGCTTGAGGCACCGCTAGTGGAAGCCGATGCGGTCGAGAAGTTAAACGCAGTTATCCGCAAGCATAACCATGCGTGCGACGATTTCGAGACCCGAGTTAAATCGGCTCGCAAACGGCTCGCCCTCGATATGATCGCTGAGGATCTTGGCAACTTCGTGCGCCTCAGGGACGCCGAACAGCAAGCTGGGAACGATGTGAGATCAGCCGAGCGTGAGGTTCAGCACCTGGATGATGAAATCACCCGGTTGGAACGGGAGATCGTCGAGCATCGCCAGCCTGCCGATGAGCTGAACGAGGACCTCCGTAAATACCTCGGACATGACGAGCTGCGCCTGGACATTAAGGAGACAGGCTACACGATTACGCGCGGCTGTGAGCCAGCATTTGCCCTGAGTGAAGGCGAAATGACGGCGATCGCGCTCTTGTACTTCCTGAAATCCCTCAAGGATAGACGCTTCGACCTCGCAAATGGTATCGTTGTGCTCGACGATCCGGTGTCGAGTCTCGATTCAAACGCGTTGTACCTGGCATTCGGCTTCATACGTGAGCGCACGAAGGATGCGGGTCAATTATTCATCCTGACACACAACTTCTCCCTATTCCGACAAGTTCGAAACTGGTTTCACCATTTGAAGGGGCAGAGGAAAAAGGAGATAAACAAGCGCCCCGCTCGGTTTTTTATGCTCGAGTGTATGCCTCAGGAAACCGGACGATCGGCCGCCCTCCGAGTGCTAGATCCGCTGCTTGAACGGTACGAATCCGAGTATCAGTATCTTTTTTCGCGCATCTACCAGGCTGCAAATGCAACGGGACGGATTTGCTTAGAAGAAAGCTACAGCCTACCCAACATGGCTCGGCGCATGCTTGAGACTTTTCTTGCCTTCCGCCAGCCCGGGCTATCGGGCGAGCTATGGCAGAAGGTGCAAGAGCTTCACTTTGATGAGGCGAAGAAGACGCGAATTCTACGGTTTTTGAACACATACTCTCACAGTGCTGACCTTCAAGAACCAGAACATGACCCATCAGTATTAGCTGAAGCCGGCCCCGTACTGAGCGACCTCTTGGAATTGATGAAATCCGAGGATCCCAAGCATTACGAAGAAATGGTCAGACTCGTCACGGGGGAGTTGGCAGGAGAGCAAGAGTATGAAGATTGATACTCAGGATACGCTATATATAACCGAGTTCACAATCAAACTCGCCGCCCTACGCGATGCGCTACTGCCCAAACTCATCCGCGGCGAGATACGGATAAGGGAAGCGGAGCGGTTTTTGAAGGAGCGCGGCCTATGATCTGCGAACCCGAACATAATCAGCAGCGATCGATCTGGCTCGAAAAATACCATCAGGCGCAGCCCGGCGCGTGTTCGTCAACATCATTACGCACACATAAAGAATCCATCAGCGGCCCGGCAATCAATACATTGTGAACACCCCGCTGCGCTGCGAGCTGGATCGGGAAAACCGAGAAAGGATATATCGAGAATCGGGGTATGTATGGGTTATATGACAGAATCTGAAATCGAACGCGCTTGCCTGGCCTGGCTGGAAGCTGTCGGCTGGCCGGTGGCGTACGGCCCGGACATCGCGCCGGACATGCTGATGGCAGAAAGGCGCGATTATAGCGAGGTTATCCTGGCGCAACGCCTGCGCGATGCGCTGGCTCGGCTCAATCCAGACCTGCCTCCCGAGGCGCTGGAAGATGCCTTCCGCAAGATCACGCGTCCCGACCTGCCTGCTGCGCCTGCGGCGGCGGCGCAGGCAGGAGGCCCGGACCTGCTCCAGCGCAACCGCGCCCTGCATCGGCTGCTGGTGAACGGTGTGACCGTCGAGTACCGCACGCCCGAGGGTGAAATCCGCGGCGCACAAGCCCGGGTGATTGATTACGATGACCCGATGAATGACGACTGGCTCGCGGTCAACCAATTTGCAGTCGTCGAGAACAAGCACAGCCGTCGGCCAGACGTGGTGCTGTTCGTGAACGGCCTGCCGCTGGCAGTGATGGAGCTGAAGAACGCGGCCGACGAGAACGCCACGATCTGGAGCGCGTTCCAGCAATTGCACACCTATCAGGCCGAGATTCCCTCGCTGTTCGCCACGAACGAGGTTCTGGTCATCTCCGATGGCATCGAGGCGCGCCTCGGCGCGCTCGGCGCCGGGAGGGAGTGGTTTAAACCCTGGCGGACAATTGGGGGAAAAGCGGTGGAGGATCTCGGTGTGGCCCAGCTTGAAGTGCTCATCAAAGGGGTTTTCGCAAAAAAGCACTTTCTGGAGCTCATCCGCGATTTCATCGTGTTCGAGGATGACGGCAGCGGCCGGCTGGTCAAAAAGATGGCGGGTTATCATCAGTTCCATGGCGTGCGGGTGGCCGTAGAGGAGACGCTACGAGCCGCCAGGCTTGCGCGAGCCGATCGGGTGGCAGATGAGATCGGGCGATTCGAGGCGGGCCGCAAACCCGGGGGCGAACCAGGGGACCGGCGCATCGGCGTGGTGTGGCACACGCAGGGTTCGGGCAAGAGTCTGACCATGGCTTTTTATGCTGGCCGCATCATCCGCGAGCCGGCGATGGAAAACCCGACCATCGTGGTGCTCACCGATCGCAATGACCTTGACGATCAGCTTTTCGGCACCTTCTCGCGCTGCCAGGATTTACTGCGGCAGCCTCCAGTGCAGGCTGAATCCCGCGCGCACCTGCGGCAGCTTCTCTCCGTGCAGGCTGGCGGTGTGGTCTTCACCACCATTCAAAAGTTCTTCCCCGATGAGAAGGGCGCCCTGCCTGCGCCGGGGCTTCGGCAGGCAGGCCGGCATCCGACCCTTTCGGACCGGCGCAATATTGTCGTGATCGCGGACGAGGCGCACCGAAGTCAATACGACTTTATCGATGGATTTGCCCGACACATGCGCGATGCCTTGCCGCACGCCTCGTTCATCGGCTTTACCGGAACGCCCATAGAGAAAACCGACGCCAACACCCGCGCCGTCTTCGGCGACTATATCAGCATCTACGACATCCAGCGGGCGGTGCAGGACGGCGCTACGGTGCCTATCTATTACGAGAGCCGGCTCGCCAGGCTGGCGCTCGACGAGGCCGAACGGCCCAAGATCGACCCGGAGTTCGAAGAAGTCACAGAAGGCGAGGAGGTCGAACGCAAGGAGAAGCTCAAAACCAAATGGGCGCAGCTCGAGGCCATCGTTGGAGCTGAAAAGCGTTTGCGGCTCATTGCGCAAGACATTGTGGATCATTTTGAGAAGCGGCTGGAGGTGATGGATGGCAAGGCGATGATCGTCTGCATGAGCCGGCGCATCTGCATCGACCTTTATCGTGAATTGGTGAAGCTCCGACCCTCGTGGCACGACGAGGACGATAGCGCCGGCGTGATCAAAGTGGTGATGACTGGATCTGCCTCAGATCCTTTGGACTGGCAGGAGCATATCAGGAACAAACCGCGGCGCGAGGCGCTGGCCAATCGCTTCCGCGATCCGAACGATCCTTTTCGGATTGTGATTGTGCGCGACATGTGGCTCACCGGCTTTGATTGCCCCAGCCTGCACACGATGTACATCGACAAGCCCATGCGCGGCCACGGCCTCATGCAGGCGATCGCGCGCGTCAATCGGGTGTTCCGCGACAAGCCTGGCGGGCTGGTCGTGGATTATCTGGGGCTCGCACAGGAGCTGAGAGATGCCCTCGCTACCTACACCGAAAGCGGGGGTACCGGCCGCACGGCGATCGATCAAGAAGAGGCGGTGGCGCTGATGCTCGAGAAGTACGAGGTCTGCTGTGGGCTTTTCCACCTGCCTGCGCCGCCGCCCAGCCCGTTCTATGTGTATGCCATTCAGTGTGAAGATGGTAGCCTCTATATTGGGCACACGGGAAACCTCTTGCAGAGATGGGTTGAACATAAGGCGGGCACGGCCTCCGAATGGACGAAACGCCATCGTCCGCTTCGTATCGCACATTACGAGCTTGCCGAGACCCATGAGCAGGCCTTGCGGATGGAGTCTGAATGGAAAACTGGTTTTGGACGGCAGCGTCTAAAGCATCTCATTGAAAAGGGCGGGGCGCGGCAGGCAGGTGGCTTCGACTGCTCCCTTTGGAAGAGCGGTACGCCGGCCGATCGCGTGGCGCTGCTGCCCGCGGCACAGGAACATATCCTGGCGCAGGAAAACGGCAAGGAGCGCTTCATCCGCGCGGTGCGCGAGCTGTCGCAGGCGTTCGCCCTGGCGGTTCCGCACGAAGAGGCCATGCGCATCCGCGACGACGTGGCATTTTTTCAGGCGGTGCAATCTGTGCTCTCGAAGCGTGCACCCAGCGAGGCGCGTCCAGAGGAGGAACTCGATCATGCGATTCGTCAGATCATCTCCCGCGCGGTCGCTTCAGAAGGCGTCATTGACATCTTTGCGGCAGCCGGGCTGAAAAAACCCGATATTTCCATCCTCTCCGATGAGTTTTTGGCCGAGGTGCGGGGCATGCCCCAGAAAAACCTGGCCGTCGAGTTGCTGCAGAAGCTCCTCAAGGGGGAGATCGCGACGCGTCGACGCAAGAACGTGGTGCAGGCCCGCTCCTTCGCCGAGATGCTGGAGCAGACCATCCGCCGCTACCAGAACCGCGCGATCGAGGCGGCCCAGGTGATCGAGGAGTTGATTGCCCTGGCAAAGGAGATGAGAGAAGCGAACGAGCGCGGCGAAAAGCTCGGCCTTTCCGAGGAGGAGCTGGCCTTTTACGACGCGTTGGAGACGAACGACAGCGCGGTAAAGATTTTGGGCGACGAGACGCTGCGGGCGATTGCGCGCGAGCTGGTCAGAACGGTGCGCAGCAACGTAACGGTGGATTGGACGCTGCGTGAGAGCGTTCGCGCGCAACTGCGCGTGCTGGTTAAGCGTGTTCTGCGCAAATACGGATATCCGCCTGACAAGCAGGAAAAGGCGACGCAGACCGTTCTGGAGCAGGCCGAGGCGTTCTCGGCAGAATGGGCAACCGCATGAAAATGGCCTTTTTGATGAGTTTGTGACAGCGCTGAGAAAGTGCCTAAAATTGTCCATCCAACATATTTCCAAGGCAAGCATCGGCCCAACGCCGTTTCGCTCGCTTTGCGACCTGGATGAAGGAAGTCATACCGCTTGACAGAAAGACGAAAACCATGAATATCCCCATCGATTGGTTGCTCGAGGGCGAACCCTGGATCGAGTATCGGACAAGGCGGGATTTGCTGGAGCAATTGGACCCTGATCCGCGAGTCAGATCTGCCCGGAAATTAATGCTCGCAACTCCCAAACTTCGAAACCTGATGACCGAGCTATCTCAATGGCCAGGGACGGTCATATCGAGCCACAAGAGCGCTGGTCAACCGTTTCATAAGCTCACTTTTGTGGCGGATCTCGGAGTTGCTGCGGATGATCCTGGCGTCGAGGTGATTGTTGCTCGGATCCTGGAACATCAATCCAGCGAAGGACCTTTTCAGCTCCCAATGAATATCCCGGCGCATTATGGGGGGACTGGTCATGACCAATGGGCATGGGCTTTATGCGACGCTCCGCTCATCGTCTATGCCCTGGTTAAGTTTGGCCTGGGGAGCGAGCCGGCGGTGCAGAAGGCCATCGAGTATTTGGTTGGACTGGTGCGCGATAACGGCTGGCCCTGCGCTGTCTCAAAGGAGTTGGGCAAATTTCGGGGGCCAGGCCGCAAAGATGATCCCTGCCCGTTTGCGAATCTGGCCATGCTCAAAATGCTGTCCCTGATAGAAGGCCCTCAAGATAGCCCCGCCTGTCACATCGGGGCAGAGACCCTGCTCGCACTATGGGCCGAAAGCGCCCAACGGCACCCATACATGTTCTTTATGGGCACCGATTTCCGCAAGCTCAAAGTGCCTTTCATCTGGTACGACCTCATGCACGTGCTCGATGTCCTCTCCCGCTTCCCATGGCTCAGAACAGACGATCGTCTGTTGGACATGCTTCGCATACTGAAAGACAAATCCGACCCGCATGGCCGTTTTACGCTGGAATCAACCTGGACTGCGTGGAAAGATTGGGAGTTTGGGCAGAAGAAAGAGCCATCTCGGTGGCTGACATTGATGGCGTGGAGGATCATGAAAAGGGTGCTTCAAAATACAAAGTAGCGCCATTTCGAGCAAAGCGAGAAATCTGATTGGCCAATTCTATCCATGGGCTACATAGATTCCTCACTCAGCTTCGCTTCATCCAGCACGATTGAAATTTTGCTATTTTGCCGAAGTCTAATTCATGTTATTGGAGGAAGGTCTTGCCCCTCACAGGCCGATCTCCAGTATCATTCATGAAAATTTGCCAGGATAAAATGGATCGCTGGCGAAGCGGCCTCCAGGAATGGGATCACCTTCTTCGCTTGATCATAGTTTTTTTTGCGCCTGAATTTCAAAGATGATCCGTGTCGATCGACAACGAAAATTCTTTGTCCAGTAAAGACACAAAATGGCACGAAATTCACCGCACAAAAAGCACGGGTGAAATATTTTCGTGCCATTCATGGGGCAATTGAATCAATTTCGAATTTCCGATTGCATTTCAGCCTGCTGGTGGCCTTCAAATATTTCAGGCTGACTGCTTAGAGATAATCACATTCAAAGCAATGGTGAGCAATTTGGCATCTGCTGAATCGGAGCGCGAGGGGATCAATACTGGCGCTCTGGCGCCCATGGTCGCATGAGCGAGCCGCAATTTGGCGAAGTAGGTGGTGCCTTTGGCCGTGAGATTAGCAGATTCGATATTTGGAAATAGCAGAATATCAGCTTTGCCAGCCACTGGAGAATGAATCCCCTTTTGCTGAGCTGCCTCAGGGGAGATGGCATTGTCCAGAGCCAGCGGGCCATCAACGATACAGCCCTTAATCTGTCCTCGCTCGTTCATTTTGGCCAGAATTGCGGCGTCAACCGTGGATTGCAGCGAGGGGTTCACCGTCTCCACTGCGGAAACCACAGCCACGCGCGGGTTCTGATGGCCGAGGGCGTGCATCACCTGCACGGCGTTCTCCAGAATCTGGATCTTCTGGTTTAGATCTGGACATAAATTGAAACCGCCATCGGTGATGATCATCAATTTGTTTGGATCTGGGCGATCGGGCCATTCGAACACAAATGCATCGCTGATCAGGCGCCCGGTACGCAGGCCATGCTCAGCGTCCATCACCGCTTTCAGCAGCGTGGCGGTCTTCACCTTGCCCTTCAAAATGATCTCGGCTTCGCCATTGTGAATAGCCTGCACCGTGCGGCGACAGATGTCAGTTTCCTCATTTGCCTCGACAATTTCAAACTCATCATGCCTGATGTTTAGTTCATCCAGCGTCTTCAGAATAGAGTTCCGATCGCCAATCAGCAGCCCGTCCGCGAGTTTTAATTGCTTCGCATCCTGTATCGCCTCCAATGCTGCGCGATCATTGGCAGCCGCGATCGCCACCCGCACCGGACGCTTCGCCCGCTCGCTGATTCGCTTTGCTTCTTGCAACAGTTGATCGAAATTTTGAATCATGTCGTCGTTTCCTTCTTGATAATCGTTTTTTATGTCAAGCTTTCGATATAATAAATTGAATGCTGTCACCGTGAAATTATGCATTGCTGGAGTCGTGGAGTACTGAATTAACTATTAAGTTGAATGAGCCGTTGAAAATGCATATTATGAAATCACCGCTTCACAGGAGTGATTCGCGGCTATGTCAACCTTTGAAAGCCGGTGCCCCATAAAGTTGGGATTCATGGGGCATTGCGGGCATTCAAAAGCTTTGATGATATTCGTCACACCAAGCACTATCCAACACCCAATTGCCCAATTACCCAATTACCCAATTACCTAATTGCCCAATTACTCAGTTGCCCAATCACCCAATCACCAATCTTCCAGCTTCGAACGCCTTCCGATTCAACTCCAAGGTCTTTGGGGGAACGCGATTCTCGATCGCTTTTATCCAATGCGATTCATCGAATTCCAGAAAATTAGATAGCGCTCCCAGCATGATCGAATTGATGGTTCGGGGGTTGCCGACTTGTTCCGCGAGCTGAACTCCATCGATTATCAGGATATTTTCGGTTTTTCTTTTGCAGATCGCAACGACATCTTCGGGGTAAGGGGTATTGCTAAAGAACACCGACAGGGGGGTGATCTTTTGATCGTTCACAATGACCACGCCCCCGGGCTTCAAATAATCCAGATAACGAACCGCTTCTAATTTTTCAAATGCCAGAATTACATCCGCTTCTCCAGGAGAGATCAGCGGCGAATAGATCTTATGACCATACCGAACCTGACTCACGACGCTACCACCGCGCTGCGCCATGCCATGGATCTCACTTTTCTTGGCATCCAATCCCGCTTCCATGGCGACCATCAACAGGATGTCGCTGGCAACCAATACGCCCTGGCCGCCAACGCCACTCATCAAAACATTGATGACAGGCTGCTTTTCCGCAATTCCATATTTGATTTTTTGCATGAATTTTCCCTCTTCGTTCTTCTACCAAATCTTCCAATCGACCATCAATCAAATGATAACGTTGCACCATATCACAGATAATTCATGAATCATCTACCCCAATCGCTCAATCGCCCAATCATCCAATCATCCAACTGGTTTCTGAATGGCCTGCGGCTTACAGACCTGACGGCAAATATCGCAGCCGATGCACAACAGGTCATTGATTTTGGTCTTGCCGTTCGCATCTTTTTCGATCGCAGGACAACCAACTTTATGGCACATTCCGCACATAATGCACGTCTCTGCATCGACAAAATAGGGCTTATTGAAGATTTTTCGCGCGCGAATCACGCAAGGCGCATCAGCGATGATGACCGAAGGCTCATCCGCTGCCAGTTCCTGTTTCAGAACCGCCACGGTCTCATCGATCCTATACGGATCGACTCGAACCACGCGGCGGATGCCAACAGCGCGGCAGATCGATTCGATATCAACCTTATGGGTGGGTTGGCCTTTCAGCGTCAGACCCGACCCGGGATGCTCCTGGTGCCCGGTCATCGCGGTAATATGATTATCCAGAATGCAGATCTTTGTGCGACCCTGATTGTAAACGATGTCCAACAGCCCGGTGATACCAGAATGGAAAAAAGTCGAATCGCCGATGACGCCGATCAATTTTCCTTTAAGCTTCTCGGCCGCCGCTTTTTCCATGCCTTCGGCATAACCAATGCTCGCGCCCATGCATAGGCACGTGTCCATGATCTCTAACGGCGGAATGGCAGCGAGCGTGTAGCACCCGATATCCCCAGTGACGGTGAGGCGAAGCTTCTTCATCGCATAAAAAATACCGCGGTGCGAACAACCAGGACAAAGCACTGGGGGTCTGGCCGGGATTGGCACATCTTTTAATATCGTTTCGCTCGAAAGAGGCTTCAGGCCAAAGGCCGCGGCAATGATCTCCGGGCTTAGTTCGCCGATGATTGGCAGGCGATTTTTGCCTTCGACCCGGATTCCCATGGCCGCAATTTGTTCTTCCAGAAATGGATCAAGCTCTTCGATGACGTATATTTTTTCGACCTGTGCAGCAAATTCCTGGATCAACTTTTTGGGCAAGGGATGGGTCAATCCCAATTTCAAGAACGAGGCATTGGGGAAGACCTCTTTGGCATGTTGATAGGAGATCCCACTGGTGATGATTCCCAACGCTCGATCGCCCCATTCAATGCGATCGCAGGGGCAGCGATTCCCATATTCTTCCAAAGATGCGGTTCGTTCCTCTACCAGAAAATGTTTCTTCCGAGCGTTGGATGGAAGGAGAACGTTCTTTGAAAAATTTTTCTGATAAGCCTTTTGAGGAGCGACGATACGTTCGCCCAGCTCAACAATGCTTTTGGAGTGATTCACTCTGGTGGTGGTGCGGAGCAGAACCGGTGTATCGTAGCGCTCGCTCAATTCCAATGCCAGAACGGTGAAATCCTTGGCCTCCTGGCTGTCTGATGGCTCGAGCATGGGAATTTTGGCAGCCCGAGCGTACCAGCGATTATCCTGCTCGTTCTGTGATGAATGCATGGATGGATCATCGGCGGATACGATGACGATGCCCGCATTCGTTCCTTGATAAGAAAGAGAGAAAAGCGGATCCGCCGCCACGTTCAGTCCCACATGTTTCATGGCTGCCAGCGAGCGCGCTCCGGCCAATGCGGCACCAGCCGCGACTTCCAGGGCCACTTTTTCATTGGGAGCCCACTGCGCCTGAATTTCTTCATATTGTCCAATATTCTCCAATATCTCGGTGCTCGGCGTCCCAGGATAAGCCGATGCAAATCGGCCACCCGCTTCATAAAAACCTCGAGCAATGGCTTCGTTGCCAGATAATAAGACTCTTGTCATAAGCACCCTTCACTATTTTTTCAATGTTCTTCTTCTAAAAAGCACATCCGTAGAATTTGTGACCGTATTTCTTCGAGTAACTATCTTTTTCAAGTCGCCCACAGCACACACGAAAATAGACTGAATGCATCTTTTGTTTTTGTTCCTTCGTGTCATTCCGTGTGTTTCGTGGGCATGGAATCTTTATCATCCTCTGTTGTGGTTCATTTGAGAAATTTCGATATTGCTCTTAGAAACGAAAGCCCTCAGAATTGCTGGACACGGAAAAAGAACTCACACGAAAATAAACTTGAGAACTTCATTTCCGTGTCAATTCCAATTCTGTGACCTTAAAAATTTTTATCCCTTGAAATTCTGGAAAGAAAATATATTTTTGAAAACCGCCCATAGCACACACGAAAATAGACTGAATGCATTTTTTGTTTTTGTTCCTTCGCGCCATTCCGTGTGTTTCGTGGGCACAGAATCTTTATCTTCCTCTGTTGTGGTTCATTTGAGAAATTTCGATATTGCTCTCAGAAATGCTGGACACGGAAACAGAACTCACACCGAAAAAAAACTTGAGAACTTCATTTCCGTGTCAGTTCCAATTCTGTGTCCTTAAAAATTTTTATCCCTTGAAATTCTGAAATGAAAATTTATTTTTGAAAATCGCCCATAGCACACACGAAAATAGACTGAATGCATCTTTTGTTTTTGTTCCTTCGCGCCATTCCGTGTGTTTCGTGGGCAAAGGATCTTTTTATCCCTCTGCCGTGATTCATTTCAGAATTTTGGGTATTATAGAAAATGATCACCCGCCGTGTCTAAGATTTCGCATCAATAGATTTTCGGTTGTTCTTCGCCTCGTAATACTCTAAGCGCGCCCTTGGCCAGCGCCTCCATTTCAAATTCGCCAGGCATCAAGAGCACTTCCGCGATAAATTCAACCCGTTCCTTTATCCATCCAGTAAGCATCTGTGACTTTGCCAGCCCGCCAGATAGGACGATTGCACGAACAGCTCCGTTTAGTACAGTCGCCATTGCTCCGATCTCTTTCGCAATTTGATAGGCCATCGCTTCATAGATCTCTCTGGCTCTGGCATCGCCCTGATGGATTCGTTTTTCCACCTCTTCAGCGCTATTAGTGCCCAGATAGGCGACCAATCCACCCTGGCCCATGACCATTTTTCGCATCTGCTCCTTGGTATATTTTCCAGAGAAGCAGAGGTCGATAAACGGTTGCAATGGCAAATCGCCAGTTCTTTCTGGAGAAAATGGCCCTGAACTTGAGGCATCGTTCACGTCGATGATGCGGCCAGCCTTCAGCGGGCAGATGGAAATGCCGCCCCCAAGATGCGCGATGATGAAATTGGTCTGAAGATAGTCCTCTCCCAGTCGTTCCGCCGCCATTCGGCCCACAGCATGAATATTCAGCGTGTGCGCCAATGCCCGGCGTTGAATGAGGGGGTGACCGGAATACCGGGCCAGCGGTTCGAATTCATCAACGGCAACCGGATCGACCGTGTAAGCCGGGATGCCAGCTTCCTGAGCAATCGACCAGGCCAGCGCGCAGCCCAGGTTGGAAGCGTGCTCACCCTGGATTCCCTGCCGGGCATCTTCGATCATTTGCTCATTGACCAGATAGGTGCCGCCTGGAATCGGTCGGATGAGGCCGCCCCGACCGACGACCGCAGCCAGTTGATCGGTTTGGATCTTATGTTTCTCGAGAAAAGAGATAATTGAGCGCTTGCGAAGCTCAAACTGATCCCAAATTCGTGGGATTTGCTTTAGTAATTCAGTGGGATGAGCGATGTTTTCTTCAAACAGGGGAGATTCATTTTCAAAAAGGGCAACTTTAGTTGAAGTAGAACCAGGATTAATAACGAGAATTTTAAGCGACATAAAAATCGATTCTCTTGCAGTGATTTACTCGTTTTGGCTATCGGGCAAATTTGTTTATTGTCAATTATTGGTATTGAGTTTTCCGTACGTCATTAATTCACCCGCGTGCTAAAGTAGCAAAATATAGGATGAAAATCAACTAAAAAATTCTGCAGGGGAAAATAACAATCAAAAATAATACTGTTGAGAGAGATCACGATCTTTCACATCAATTGCTCGATTTTGCTTTAAGCAACGTCCCCCTTGGTCGCCGGTCCTGTCTGACACGTCATAAGCTCATTTCAAAAAGGGGAATTTCAGAATATTTTGGCCGATTGGCTGGGGATTTCAATCCAGCGAAGCAAAATAAAACAGGCCAGTCAATTCAAAAGAATCGCTGGCCTTTTTGAATGAATTCAGAGCAAAACTTTCAGCCCTAACAAATTCACCATTACCAATTACTCCGTTACCCGATTATAGACCCGTCCATACGCCCAATCACCCAATTACCCAATCGCCCAATTCCCCAATTACCCAATCGCCTATTTCACTGGATAAGCTGGCCGTTCAGGAAACAGGAACGGCTGTTCTTTAATCTTCTTCATTAAAACCTCAATGGCCGTCTCCAACTGCTTATCATGTCCCGCCATCACCGAGGCTGGATCGTTTTCTACCCAAATATCGGGATCAGCGCCATGGTTCTCCACCAGCCACTTGCCCTCTTTTCCATAAAACGCATTGTTCGACTGATGGACGGTCCCATTATCGATGGTGGCTTGGCCATTGACAATGCCGACCAGTCCACCCCAGGACGGCACGCCGATCACGGTTCCCAGCTTGCGGGCTTTGAAATGTTCGACAAATGCCTCGCCGTCGGAGCCGTTGTATTCATTGGTGACCACGGCTAAATGGGCATTGGACACACTGCCAGGATAGCGGAACGGCTCCATGTTCTTCAGCACATTATATGCCACCATCTTCCGCTCCAGCTTGTCGATGATGAAATATTCGGTCCAGCCGCCGCCATTGCCTCGGACATCAATGATCAAGCCCTTTTTATAGCGGAACGCCCGCCAAAATTTATCGAACTGCGCCACATTGCCAGCGCCCATCGCCGTGATGTGCATGTAACCGATGTCGCCGTTGCTCGCCTTCAGCACTTTCTGGATATTATCCGCCAGCCAGCGATTGTAGCGCAGATTATATTCATTGCTGATCGGCTCGATTTGATAGGTTTTGGCACCAGTGGCTGTCGGTTTATTATTGACTGTGATCGACACCTTTTCGCCTCGGACGATCTGCAAATGCTTGAATGGATTTTCGGGCGACCTGATCTCTTTGCCATTGATGGCGATCAGATAATCGCCCTCTTTCAGATCGATATCGGGACGAACCAGAGGCGCCTTCAGATCCCGATCATATTCGGTTGGCCCATAAATTGTCTCAAACTGATAATAGCCGCTCGACGAAGACTTCAAATCGGCACCCAATAAACCTGTGAAAGCTGGATTATCAGGCATCTTTTTCGGTCCATTATCGCCGCCGCCGATGTAGGTATGCGACACGCATAATTCGCCCACCATCTGCGACAACAGCCAGTTCAAATCCTGGCGTGAAGTGAGCTGCGGCAGATACGTGCGATAGGTCTCGCCCATCTTCTGCCAATCCCTTCCGTGCATGTTGGGAGCGTAAAAGAAGTCCCGATACCAACGCCAGGTGTCGTTGAAAATCTGCGCCCATTCCTCCCTGGGCTGAACCTGGTAGCTCATCTTGCTCAGATTGAGCTTGTCTCCCAGCGATTTGGATGAATAGACCTTTTCGACCTTGCTGACGAAATAGTCAGATTCCTTTTTGGCGATCATCTGCTCCCGATTGGCCGAGAGCTTCCAATCCGTGATCTTGCCTTCGAGCTTGACCTCTTTTTCATCCTCCATGTTGAAGAGATGCAACGTCCACTTGTTGCGTCCGCCTGGCTTAAAAATCTCCTCATACTCATCATCGCCAAAATCATCCACTGAAGCCCAGGTGACCAGGCCTTTACCAGCTTTCAGGAAGAAATAATTTCCCGCATCGACGGGCAAAGAAAAGATGCGGTTCTGAATTCCATCCAGATCGATGCGGAACGGCTGATCCGTTGTTTTTTTCTCCGCTTTGAACGCCTTATCGAACAGCGGCTTCTGTCCCGCTTTGAGCTGCACTACCATCACCTTCACGGGATTGGGAATGATGTGATTATCTTCGAACACATCCATCTGCACATCATAGTTACGGTAGGACAGGAAATAGAGATATTCGCCATTGGCGTCGAAGCTGGGATTCAGGTTGTCATAAAAATCATCGGTGAGCGGATAGATTTTATTTTGCTCCAGGCTGTACAGAAAAATTTTGCTGTTGCGATTGAACTGCACGAACGAATAGACGACCCACTTGCTATCGGGCGACCAACTGTAATCGCTGATCTCCCAATAAAACTCATCGTTCTTCAACTGATTCGACGAGTCGATCTTGATCAATTTCTTGGTGTCAATGTCCACATAAAAAATCGAAAAATCCTTGTTGCCGAACAAAATCTTCTTGCTATCGGGCGACCATTCCAGATGATAGACCGTATTTTTGTTGCCTTTGGTCAGTTGAATCCAGTCGCCTTCGATCTCCAGGCTTTTCAGGTACAGCTCATACTCACCGCTCTTATCCGAGAAGAATGCCACCCATTTGCCATCGGGCGAGATCTGCGGATACCGCTCCCGACTGCCCGAGCTGCGGGTGAGATTTTTGGTGTCCTTATTCTCATCCTTCGGCACCAAAAACACATCGCCCCGTGCCTCGAAAACAGCGGTCTCGCCGTCGTTGGAAACCGACATCGAATGAATGTAGTCTTTGGGATTGATCGTCCGATCGGCCAATTGCCAGTTGTCCGTCGGGATCTGCACTGTGATCTTCTCTGGCTTGCCAACCGCTGGATCCAGCACATACAGATAGCCCGAATGCAAATAGATGATCTTCTTCCCATCGGTCGAGGGCATCTGCACATCAAAGTCATCGTACTGGGTCACCTGCTCGATCTTTTTCGTGGCGAAATCATAGCGATAAATATTGGCGATGCCGTTCTCACCCTGATCCGAGACGTAGTACATCTTGTCGCCGATCCACATCGGGTAGCTGTTCTTGCCCACGTAATCGGTCAGCTTCTGGAAATCCTTCTTATCGAAATCGTACAGCCAGATGTCCTGGAACTGCCCGCCCTTGTAGCGCTTCCAGTAATATTCCTCTCGACCACGGGTGTTGTAAACCATCTTTTTCCCATCGGGAGAAAAGGTGCACAACACGCCACGAGGCACAGGCAGCTTCTCTGGCATCGTTTCCTCTGGCGTGACGGCAAACAGCTTTACAATGGGCCGAAACGTATTTTCAAATCCCGACCGAAAGATGATCTTTTTGCCATCAGGCGTCCAGGCCACCACCTGCCCGCCAATATGATAGGTCAATCGTTGCGGCTCCCCGCCATCGATGGGCATCAAATAAACATTCTCGCCGCTGTGATAATTTCCCGAGAAAGCGATCCACTTGCCATCAGGCGAAATTTTGGCGGCGTATTCATTGCCAGGATGCGTGGTCAGCCGCATCGCCAGCCCGCAGTTCTGCCCGATCGTCCACAGATCGCCCTCGTACGTGAACACAATCTTCTCGCCCCGAATGTCGGGGAACTGCATGAATCGGCCTTCTATGGCGGAGATCAGGCAATTGGGGAATAGGGTAATCAGGAAAATGGATAATAGAATGAACAGGTAAATGGGTAATTGGTTGATTGGGAAAAATGGGTTGGATTTCCTCATCGTTCACATCTCCTGGTTGATGATTCGGGTTTGGAGTTGATTAGTTGAGTGAATTATTGTAATCAATTTTGGGGAGAAAGGCAAGGGATTTTTTTGGGGAGATTCTTAGAGGTTTCAATTTTTTCATCATCAATTTCTTGCTTGACTTTCTCTCTCACTTTTTATATATTGCTGATAGAATTATGGTGCGTGATTAGAGTTCACTAACGTGAAAAAATTTTTTGCGCCCAAATACGATGCTTAAATGTAAGGCAGATATCTAATTCATGCTTTAACAGGGAGAACAGTATTCCAACATTAACGCCAGAAATGATATCTAAATCACGAGTGATTGCCAGAGGTAGAAGAATTCGTGATTTGAAACGTTTGCTTGATACTTATGGAGGCGTCGCTTCACAATGGTTTAAAAAAAGCAGTCCGCCTGTTGAGATAGAGGGAGAGTTTTACGAATATCATTGGTATGAACATCATGGAATTGGTCGTTTTGAACTAAAACTAAAGAAGGTAAGCGATATATGACAGTGAAATTGAAACAACGAAATATTGATTATCCCGATTTGACTCCAGGGCAATCTTATGTTGTCATTGGAATTGAAGCCGATGATTATCGCATTTTGAACGATTATGGCCGTCCCTACCTTTACCCTAAGGATCTATTTGAAGTCGAAGTTCCTTACGAGCCAGGTGATTGGGTGACTGAGATCGGTGAAGAAGGTGAGCGCTATTCCTATCCTCCCGCTTTGAATGCCCCAGGTTTTTTTGAAGACTTTTTCGATGGGAAAAGAGAGGCGATTGCTATGTTCTGGCGAGTTATCAATCAGCGGCTGGCGTTGGCAAGTTGAGCTTTTGTATTATATGTGTGTGTCGGGGGGTGATAGTGGTTCTTTTTTAGCATGAAGCTCGGCATTGGCGTGCATTTCCTCTATTGACGTCGTTTCATTTTCGATGATGCTTCCCGTATCCGCATCAATAATAACTTCACCAATTTTTCCGACATGACCATTCTCAGGGTTCGTAAGTATAGCAGGGACCCGCCAGCGTGCGCCGCCTTCTTGAAATTCTAAATTCGGATCGGCGGCCATAACCAGATTGCCCACATGCATAACCAGATAATAATTTGCCTTCTGTTTTGCCACATAAGGTGAAATGTTCAATTCACCTTCGAAACTAAATTTGTATCTCAATTTGGGCTGGATGGGCAATTTCATGGTAACAGTTTGGCCGTTCAGTTGAGCCATAGTTGCCACTCCATTATGTTTGCTTTATGCTGTCTCCTCAAAAGCTCGAGATCTATTGTCAAAGCTCGTGTCTTTTGTGAAATGCATCAATTTTATATGCTATTAAGGTAAAGGATTCTTTTAGATGTCAAGGCATATTTTATGGTTCAAGTCTCCTGGTTTACGATTAGGGTTCTGGATTGATTTATTGAGTGAGATAGTGTAAAGAATATTTGGGAAAAAGGCAAGGGAAATTTTTTGGGGGGAGAGATTGTAGAACTGGATTTGGTAAAAGAAAATTATTTGAATTTCTGTGCTTCTTTATATTCTATTACTCATTTGTTTAATGCTGGTTTCAAAATGATTTTGTATTTGTCTATTCCAGCAGGCAATATAATGGCGTATTTTGAGTGATAAAAATCCGATCCTTCAATGATAATATAACCCTCAATTGAATAGCGTGGAGGTATCGTATTCTTTCTTAAAAGGACGTTTTCATAATAATACTGGGTTTCAAAATTGTGCTTTGTTCTTAACTCTGCTAGATCTCTTTTGGTTCGCTCTTGCGCTTCAAAGCTCTTGCTATAATCATAGGTTGTCGCAGTGTAATTAAAGTTACCACTTAAACTAGAATAGCCATCTGCATACGTAGTTGATTTAGCCGCATTCATAGAATTCAATGCACCACTAAGAGCCACAAAAAATTCTGTCCATTTTTGCTTATTTCGTTTTTTATTAATATACTCTTGGGCTGAGTAGACATGAAGCTCTTTGTGTTTACCAGATTTGTCCACTCCAAATGCTTTGATTTTTTCGGGAATAATGTCTACATATTGATCGTTGGATTTATTAATTATGCAAGGATATATGAGAATTTCTGATTTATCTCGGAACCCGAACAGCAATAAATTTGTGGCACGCCCTTCACAAAAAAGAATTTCTCTATCATTTGAAAAATAGCTTCTGCTAATTTGTTTATATGCAATTGGTTTGAGATTATATTGAGTCGGTGCACAAGCAAGAAGGGAAAGAATAATGACTAAAAGTATTTTTCTCATAAGATAGATCCTCCTTATCTTCAATTATGAGTGCAATTCTTTTTTACGCTCTGCTCAAAATTGAGGGTTTTTATTAATAATTTCCTTATTGGGTTATACTGGTAATTTTGTTATTTTGCAGATTTTTTGCAGAAATAAGAATTCCAATTTATTTCAGAAAAGGTGAATTGAAATGAAACGCTATTGCTGAGATTTTAAGACATAAATCTTCGAAATAAAATTTAGTAGATGAAGTTGATTTTTGGGGTAAGCATTCTGGCATCACCATCATCCCTCTATCTATCGCCATCAAATTATCTCGCAAGGACATTCGATAATCGCTAAGCCAATCCTTGCTGAAAATGATGTGATCCAAAATTCCATGATTTCTGCAATTGGAACAGCTTAAAATTAAACCAACCGAAAAAAATTTCTGCTTGACTTAAAGATAGGATTTTTATATATTGCTAAGCCGACAGGATTAGTGGTATAATATTTCACGAATAAAAACTAACGGCAAAAGGATTATGTCATGAATGAGCTAATTTTTGAAGTGACTCAAGAAGCGGACGGTGGCTTTGTCGCCGAATGTTTGACTGAAGGGATATTTACCCAGGCTGATAGTTGGGATGAGTTGCGGCGAAATGTGAAGGAAGCGGTGAAGGCTTATTATTTTGATCGGCAGGTTCCCGCTGCAATTCGTTTGCATCTGATTAGAGATGAAATGTTGGCGGTTGCATGAAAATACCCAGAGATATTAGTGGACGGCAACTCATCAAAGTCCTCTGCCGAGAATTTGGTTACTATCAAGTTCATCAAGAAGGGAGCCACATCGTTTTAGAAACCGAAGATCCATTCCATCAGCGATTGGCAATTCCAGATCATGATTCGTTGAGAGTGGGTACGCTACACAATATTGTTCGTGCAGTAGCCAACCATAAGAACATTTCTCGAGATGAGATATTGCGTCGATTATAAAACTGCACAACACTCATATACCTTTAACGAAGTAGTAACACATGATTGGTCGGCTTTATGAGGACAACAAAGGATAAACACACTATGTATGACACAACGCTATCTGCTCATTTTGATGGTAAACAAATCATTTTAGACCAGCCTTATGAGCTTGAACCTGAAACCAGGCTCATCGTCACAGTTTTGTCTGAAAATAGAATAAGAGATGAACGAGAAGCGCGGCTGCATTTTTCTCGACAATGCCTGGAAAATGCTTATAGCGAAGATGAGCCAGAATATACATTGGACATGATCAGGAGGCCGAATCCCGATTATGAAAGAAGGTGGTAATTCTAACACCGATCCCACAAGCAGATGGAAGAACAAAGCATCGCCCTGTCATTATCCTGCGTGAATTGCCCAAGTATAATGATTTTCTTGTGTGTGGAGTAAGCTCCAGGCTGAGTCAATACGTCAATGATTTTGACGAAATAATTTCTCCTGCTGATCCCGACTTCGTGTCAAACGGTTTGATAACTGAATCCGTTATAACGCTCGGCTTTCTGGAGGTGTTGCCACACAAAAGTATCGCAGGTGCCAATGGAGAAATTTCTGTTGAACGCCATCAACGCTTATTAAAAGCATTGAGTGATTATCTCGTGGCGAAATAATATAGAAAATGAATAAAGGAATAAAACTCATGTCCCAGGTAGAATTCGAAAAAATAAAAATTCCCAGAAGCAAAAATGTTCAATTCAAATTTGAGCTGAAGGGGGAATTCAACATCACCTCTTTTGTAGCACGACAAAAAGTGAATCGATATCTATTGATGAATACGGGGAACTTGATTCATTCCATGGAACCTGATTTAGTTATTGGCGACCGTATGTATTGGAGGGTGCCTATCGGATACTCATTACCAGACCAGGGATTATTAGGCGAAGTGGGACACATATTTGTTGAGGCCATTAGTGGGAATCTATTATTAGAAAGTTCAACCCCAATTCAAGAGATCGAAGCGAATGCCGAAGGTCTATATCAAAAAGCCGCATTATAAACAAGAAAAAGACTTTAGCTGTATTCCTGCCTGCCTCAAGATGGTTTTGGAGTTTTTCGATAATACTGTTGCAAAAGCCGAATTGAGAGCCAAGCTAAAAACTAAGTCTTTTGTAACTCACGTCATCAATATCCTATCAATAAATCAGATTTATGGAATTCAAGCCAAAATTGAGTTTTGGTCACTCGAAGAATTGAAAGCGCATCTGGCGAATTTTAAAACTCCTGTAGTCGCCCTTGTCTGGACTGAATATTTAGCTCATTGGAAGCATAGGTGTCTTCACTCAGTAGTCGTTGTTGGATTTGATAATGAGTATATGATTATCAATGATCCAAATTTCGATGAGAAAGAGTTCTATATTCCTTTTGAAGATTTTGTCAATGCCTGGCAGGCGAATGATGGATTGGCTGTGATTTTTGAAAAATAAGTTGTGCATTTCATCTGTTCCAATTTAGGCCCGAGCTAATGAAATATAAAGGCTATTTAGCCCATGTTAAGTTTGATGACGAAGCCAATATTTTTCATGGTGAAGTCATTAATACTCGTGATGTCATCACCTTTCAAGGGCAAACTGTAGCAGAATTGAAAAAAGCATTTGAAGATTCGGTGGAAGATTACCTTGCTTTTTGCTCGGAGCGAGGCGAAGAACCTGACCGACCGCTTTGAAATAGCTATGACAGTAAAACTGAAACAACGAAATAGTGAATTTCCCCATTTGACTCCAGGGCAATCGCATGTTGTCATCGGCATATCATTAAAATTCATGCGATACAGTGAGAAAGAAATATAGTGGAATTGAATCATAAAAAATCATTTCGCCATTTATAACAAGATAAAAGTTTCCTGATTATGAATGAGCATCAATCTCACCTTTTCATCTTTATCCCCCCTTAAACAATTTGGTTTGAATCTGTTTTTCTGAGTCGCGGCACAAATCCATTAGAATTGATCAACCAAGCCCATAATGACATCCTGAATGTTCATCTGAAGATCTGGGATATTATTCATGCAACCGAAATTCTAAAATGGGGAAGCCTTGCTTGCTCTTTTTTCAATGAATCATCCTCTGATATTCTGAGCTCTATTGGTATCTTTTCTATCCAGCAAGGCTTTAAAGTTCATTCCGTGACTTCACCAAATCCTGTATGTTTGAGGACGAGCGGATAGCGGGTGATAACATTTGGCTCTTTCTTGGCAGGCTTTTGAATCTCAACGCGGCTGCAGCGGATCAAGATCAAGCCGAAAATCAGCAGCAATGTGGCCATCATGTGAGAAATGCTTTTCATTGGAGACTCCTTTTAATTTTAAGTACAAACAGGTTGGGATTTAATATGTTCAGTCCGCTCATTATTTCGTTTGGGCAAAGGCTGTTTCGAAGCTACAAAGGTGAACTCAGTGTGTATCAATTTCGCAGAGCCAGAAGTGCCATCACATGCGAACAAATAGTCAAGCTGAGCTGACACAATGATCATATAAAAATATCGTGTTTGCCGAGCTCTATTTATTAACTGAAAAATGCCTGCAGGTTTGGACGCTATTTCCGAAGAAATAGAACAAAATTAGATCAGGTCGGTTTAATGATTGTAATCCAGGTAGCAATCAAATTTGTGGTTAGTGCGCACTGCTTTTTAGCTGACTGCATCCATCAATTGATGGATGTAATTAGCCTGTCGTGAAAAATGACCAAATCACGAATTGATTCATGGATCAAAAAAGAAGACAACAAACTTCTTTGCTCAAATACAGTCTTCGCACCCGATTGATTCTGCTGTTCATCATTTCAATTCTGCTCATTTTTTTTATCGCTGGTTATTATCTCCTCTGGGAAATTCGTGCATCGTTGGACGAGGCGCTGGGGAAAAACCTCGAGGCCATGGCAAAAGTGATTGCCCTGGAGGTTGATCCCAATTTTCTCGCCTATCTTCAGCCTGGGGATGAAGCATCTCGAACCTACCAAAATATATTAGAAAATTTTCGTCGCTTTCAAAACGCTTCCGATGTGAGTCGAATCTATCTCTTTGGGAAGGACCTGCGTGCGATTGTTGATTCCGATACGCTGGTTTTGATTGGGCAGGAATTGATACCGCTCAAATTCAATCAAACCGAAGTGGCTGCCGTTTTCAATGGGCGCACGGCCAGCTCGATTTTGTTTGAGGGAAGGGATGGAAAATTGTATAAAACTGGCTTTGCCCCCATCAAAGCGAATGGGGAGATTGTGGCGGGCATTGCGGTGGAGGGCAGCGCCGAGATGCTGAATGTGGTGCGGTCGATCCAGCAAAATTTAATGTGGCTGGGGCTGGTGATTGTGCTGGGAGGAATCATTATCGGTAGCATTTTTGCCAATCGCATCACCAACCCGATCAAACGATTGGAGTCGGCGGCAGCAGCCATCAGTGGCGGGAATTTGAATCACCCGATTCCTGAATTTGGCAGGGATGAGGTCGGCTTTTTGGCTCGCACCATGGAGGAGATGCGGCAAAATATTCTGGAGCGGGATAAGCAGCAGCAAGCGATGCTGGCAGGCGTGGCGCATGAGATTCGGAATCCGTTGGGCGGAATCGAATTGTTTGCTGGGCTGCTAGCCAATGAAATTCAACATCCTGATCTGAAAAATTACGCTCGAAAGATCTTGAAAGAGGTGAAGAATCTCAAGACAATTATTCAGAATTTTCTGGATTATGCTCGACCGCTGCCTGCCCATCGAATCCAATGCGATGTTCGTTCGGTGTGGAATGAAGCGATTGGTTTACTGGCAGGCGAATTGAATTCCATCGAATTAAAATTTCAACAGGAATCCGATGGAATTTTGGCCCTGGTCGATCCCCAGCATCTGAAACAGGTTTTCATCAATCTCATTAAGAATTCCAGCGACGCCATGCCAGGCGGTGGAACGATTTTTGTTAATTTAACTTCACAGCAAGATCGGGTCAAAATTTTATATGGGGACACGGGACCAGGAATTCCCGATGATTTGCGGGATAAAATCTTTCAACCATTTTTTACAACCCGAGAAAAAGGCACGGGACTGGGGCTGGCGATTATCAAAAATTTGATAGCGGAAAATGGGGGGAGTATTCGATATGTGCCGTCGGAGGAGGCGGGGGCGAGGTTTGAGATTGTGCTCCCAGGGCTGGATGCTTGATAATTGACACTGGATACTGGATATTGGGTATTGGATTATGGATATTGGATGCTTGAGAAGGTGATATCGAGTATCCAGAATCGAATATCTAATATCCGATAGCCAATATCCAATATCCAATATCCAATATCCAGTCTCATTGCTCGACATCCGACAATTTTAACCGAACAGAAAGGAACATCTGCTTGTCTAAAATTTTAATCATCGAAGACAACGACACCATGCGGGAAGGGATGGCAGCGATCATCGGGAAGATGGGGCATGAGTGTGATGCCGTCAGTAACGGTCAGGCAGGGCTGGCGCTGGTGGAGAAAAAAGCGTTCGATCTGATCGTGACTGATTATCGCATGGAGGGGATGGATGGTCTGCAGGTGTTGCAGCAGAGCAAAACTAAAGCGCCAGGCACCGAGGTGTTGATCATTACGGCCTATGGGACGATCGAACTGGCGGTGGAGGCGATGAAGCTCGGCGCCGTGGATTTCATCACCAAGCCGTTTTCGCATGATGAGTTCAAATTGAAAATCGAGCGGATTCTGGAGCGGATTCAGGAGCGGAAGGAACTGGCTCGCATCTCGGAAGAAAATATTTACCTGCGGGATGAACTGGAGGAGCAGTTCAATTATGGCGAGATCATCGGCAAGTCACGAGCCATGCAGGAAGTTTTTCGAACGATTGAGAAGGTGGCGGCCACAGATTCTTCGGTGCTGATCTACGGCGAAAGCGGGACGGGCAAAGAGCTGGTCGCTCGTGCCATCCATAAATTGAGTCCTCGAAAGGATAAACCGTTCATCCGAGTGAATTGCGGCGCTCTGGTGGAAAATTTGCTGGAATCCGAATTATTCGGTCATGAGAAAGGGGCGTTTACGGGCGCCATGAAGCGCAAGAAAGGTCGCTTCGAGCTGGCGCATCAGGGCAGCATTTTTCTGGACGAGATCGGCGATATTTCGCCCAATATGCAATTGAAGCTGCTGCGGGTGTTGCAGGAAAAGGAGTTCGAGCGGGTCGGCAGCGAGGAGACGATTCAGGTGGATGTCAGAATTCTGGCGGCCACGAATAAGAATCTATCCGAGTTGGTTCAGCAGGGAAAATTTCGGGAAGACCTGTTTTATCGGCTGCATATCATCCCCATTTATCTGCCGCCGCTGCGGGAGCGGAAGGAGGATATTCCGTTGCTGGCGCAGCATTTCATCAAGCAGTTGGCCGAGGAGTTAAAGAAGCCTGCCAGACAGCTTAGCGATGCGGCGATGGAGAAATTGCTCGATTATCCCTGGCCTGGCAATATCCGAGAACTGGAAAATGTGATCGAGCGAGCCATGGTGCTGAGCGACAAGGCGGTGATCGATGCAGCCGATCTGCCCATTTTGCCAGCGACAGGCGCTGAACGATTGCCAAATGATCTGCTGGATCGGTATGGCTATAAACTGAACGAGACGCTGGCGGCGGTGGAAAAGCAGCTCATTGAAAAGGCGCTGAATGAAACGCAGGGGAATAAAAATCAGGCGGCGAAGTTGTTGGGGATTGGGACGAGTTTGTTGTACTATAAATTGGAGAAATATAAGATGTAGGACAAGATGGGACAAGATGGCATCTTGTCCCTGTAAAACAAGATTCCATCTTGTTCTACAATAAGATAAAAAATACCCTTGACAATCTTTAAAAATTATTGTAGATTATGTCAAACAAAACGATGATGTCAATAGGAAGTCCTGATGACGACCATTCACGATAGCGGGTATAAGAAGCTATTCTCCAATAAAGTCATCTTTCGGCAATTGATCGAGACCTTTGTTAAGGAGGACTGGGTCAAGGAGCTTGATTTCGACACCTGCGAGACCGTGGATAAGACATTTATTTCTTATCATTATGTTGAAACTGAAAGCGACATCATTTATAAGATCAAATGGCGGGGTAAAGAGGCTTATATCATCGTTCTGATCGAGTTTCAGTCTCGAGTGGAACGGTTCATGGTGCTTCGGATACTTTATTATCTGATCAGTTTTTACATGGATTATTTGGCGTCCAACCGTGGCGTCAAAATGCTGCCTGCCATTTTTCCGATAGTTTTATATAATGGCGAAGGTAAATGGACAGCACCAGTGCGGTTGGCTGATCTAATTGAGGATCATCAACTATTAGGTAGATTTGCTATTGATTTTGAGTACTTCAAGATTGCTGAAAATGAGTTTAGCAAAGATCAGCTTTTGGAAATACGGAATATTGTGTCCACATTATTTTTGGCTGAATCTTATTATGATATTGACTTGCTGAAAGAGGAATTCATCAATCTTTTTGAGGAGCAATCAGATAAGCAAGCGGTGTCGCTATTTTTGAATTGGATCATGCAATTGTCCGAGCATGGTAGGATCGACAAAGTTGATTCCCAGGCATTAGAAAGAATTTATAAAGATAAAGAAGAGGTGAAAGAGATGTTGATCACTGCAATCAAACGGCAAAAAAAGGAATATTTTAAAAAGGGCAGCCAACGAGAAAAGTTAAAGATTGCCAGGAAGATGCTCTTTGAAGGGCTGGAGATTCCATTTATCGCTCAGGTGACAGGGCTTTCAGAACAAACTGTTTCAAAGCTAAAGGCGAATCTTTATGAGAAACATTAAAAATCATCTTCTTAAACTTTATTTCCCAGTGCAGTCAAACCGCAACCTGTATGTTATGGAATAGTATCTTGGGATAACCAAATTCTTCCATAAAAGGGCAAAAAGCGCTGGGCAATAGCATAAGCTGCTTCTTGGATGGTGAAGGCAAATGGACAGCACCAGTGCGGTTGGCTGATCTAATCGAGGATCATCAACTATTAGGTAGATTTGCTATTGATTTTGAGTACTTCAAGATTGCTGAAAATGAGTTTAGAAAAGATCAGATTTTG
>FWWM01004907.1_pt1 | contig 30310 bp, 27 predicted proteins | sample 2228351 | NCBI WGS metagenome assembly FWWM01 (sample SAMEA103939774, study PRJEB20133) | metagenome | reverse complement strand
GTTAGCGTATCATTCTTTCTGTAATTTCTAACCGCCCCAAAAGCGGTAGGTCTGGTGTATCCTTCAAGTTATCACACAAGAAAGGAGCACACCATGACCTACCAAGGCGATTTTACCTTACCACCCGAGCTGCTGGAGCGATTTTCCAGTGAAGGCTTCGACATCCTGCCGGAGCTGCTCCAGATCGTGATCAACGTCGCCATGCAGGCGGAGCGCCAGCAGCATCTCGGGGCTGCACCTTACCAACATTCTCCTGACCGAAAGGGTCATGCCAACGGCTTCAAGCCGAAGACGGTCAAGACCCGACTGGGGGAGCTCACCTTCGACATTCCCCAAGTCCGGGAAGGCGGCTTCTACCCACAAGCGCTGGAGAAGGGGCTGCGTAGCGAGCGGGCCTTGACCCTGACGCTGGCGGAGATGTACGTGCAAGGCGTTTCCACTCGCAAAGTGGCGGCCATCACCGAGCAGCTGTGCGGCACGGCCATCTCGTCTTCCCAGGTCAGCCGGGCCACCGCCTTGTTGGATGAAACCCTGGAAGCCTGGCGCAACCGGCCGCTGGGCGAGATCGTCTACCTGCTCCTGGATGCCCGTTACGAAAAAGTGCGCCTGGACGGCCAAATTCGCGATGTGGCCGTGCTGATCGCCAGCGGCATCGATCCGACCGGTCGGCGGCAGATCCTGGGCGTCTCGGTGTCGATCAGCGAGCAGGAAGTCCACTGGCGCACGTTCCTGCAAAGCCTGGTCGCCCGTGGCCTGCGCGGCGTCCAACTGATCCCCAGTGACGATCACGCCGGCTTACGAGCGGCTCGACGAGCGGTTTTCGGCGCCATCCCCTGGCAGCGCTGCCAATTCCACCTGCAGCTGAATGCCAGCGCTTACGTGCCGCCTCGAGGGATGCTCAAGGAAGTGGCCGCCGATATTCGCACCATCTTCAATGCCCCCGATCGGCCCACAGCCGAAGCGTACCTGGCCCGGATGGTCCAGAAGTATGTGAAGAGCGCCTCCAAACTGGCCGCCTGGATGGAGACGAACATCCCGGAAGGGCTGACCGTGTTTGACTTCCCCGCCGAGCATCGCCGCCGGATCCACACCACCAACGGCCTGGAACGAGTGAACCGGGAGATCGCTCGCCGGACGAAGGTGGTGGGCATCTTCCCGAACGAAGCGGCTTGCCTGCGCCTCGTTAGTGCCATTGTGATGGAGATCGATGAAGACTGGCAGACCGGTCGGGTGTACCTGGCAATGGAGAAGGAGGGTCCGTCGCAGTCGTCGTGGCTGTGGGAAAGTGGGCAAGAACGAAGTGGCGTCCACTTTTCCACAGCCCAGAAAGTAAATTCTTAAGGTGCCGAACAGCTTCTGAAGGATGCCAGACAGAAATTACAGAAAAAAACTTGCACTATCAGTGATCTCTTGAATTTGATAATTGTTTGTTAGACTATATGACATATGTCGTGATTTAAGCCGGGCTACTGCTGAGTATAGATGTAACGATGCTCGCTGCCAGCAATCAAAGGCAGATAACAGCTCATAGGTCTGCGTCTAATCAAATCAAATGGAAGAATTTGCCCCAATAAGGATCGAAATCACCACCTCAAATATCGAGTAAGTTACGTAACGCAGTCAAAGCCCGATGTTGAAGTATCCGCACTGCTCCAGGTGTACGCCCCATCACCTGACCAGTTTCCTCAGGCGATAATCCACTCAGGAACCGCAATACCAAAACAGTTCTGTAGTCCTCCCTTAATCTGTTTAAGGTCTTTCGTAGATCCTGATGCTCCAGTTGCGTGGTAACTTGCTCATCTGGTCCGGAATTTTGATCTGGAATTGATTTGTCCTCTATCGACATATGCCCCCCGGTTCGACTTGACCGGCGATAAAAATCTACCAGCACACTGCGGGCGATTTTAAATAAATAAGCTACGAATGGGGCTCCTTGGTCACGATAATTTACTATTGTTCGCCAGGCACGATAGAACACCTCAGATGTAAGATCTTCTGCATCTAATTCTTCGTTTACATGTGCGTAAATAAATCTAAAAACTGTTTTCGAATGTCGAAAGTATAATTCTCCAAAGGCATCAGCTTCACCCGCCTGAGCAAGGTCAACCAGCTCCAAATCGGTCATATCCTGCCACAACCGACTTACATCGGGTGTAGTTTCTCCCTGCAGGCGAGATCTGCTTTCTAAAGAAAAAAACGAAGACTCCACAGATTTGTTACATCTCAATCGATATTCACAGCAATTTCTGATAACTCTCTGCTGAAACACTCAACTGGATCCCTGCCATGTTAAGGTTTCGACATAATTGCATCATAATCTTCTATAAGTAATTCAATACCTACAAATCTGTTAGAATAATCATTCGTTATGAAAAGAATTATTCTTGTTTTTATTGGGATTGGCATCGCGCTTGCAGGGCTAATATTGCTTTTCCAGATTGCCCGAAAGCCTGTTTCGATTTTTATCGAAGGCGAGCCCCCAATAGAAAAAACAATCATCGCCATAACCATTGGTCAAGCCCTTACAGAACTGGATATTCCACTGTATGCAGGTGATGAAGTATACCCACCACATAACCATTGGCTACTTCCTGGGGAGTCTATTCAGATTCGACGTGCCGCGTGGATTATTGCCGTATATGGGGAAAGTGAGGTAGTATTTCGCAGCACTGAGCGCCTGCCTGCCAACCTGCTCGCCCAAGCAGGCATTAAACTCTTCCCCGGAGATCAGCTCTTCATAGATGGTGAACTTGCTCTACCTGACAGGATGCTCCCATGGCGCAGTACCTATAGCCTGCAAGTCATCCGGGCAGAGTCATTCACAATCGAGATTGATGGTAAACGGCAAACTTTCTATACCCCCGAGCAGACCGTAGGAAAAGCCCTTGAACGAGCAGGCTTTGAAGTCAAGGTGAGTGACAGGATATCATTACCCTTGGATGCACCAACCGAGCGGGGGACAACAGTCGTCATCGAGCATGCTCGTCCGATCGCGATCACCAATATGGGAAAGACCATTCGAACGCTCAGCTCAGCTGAGACTGTTGGAGAAGCCCTGACGGACGCCGGCGTTGCACTGCAAGGGCTGGACTACAGCCATCCGACGCCTGATACCCCTCTGGCTAAGCTTTCCTCCCGAAGCGATCGTGAGATCAAAGTCGAAGTCTTTCGCGTCCAGGAGTACCAGGTGTTGGAAAAAGAGTTCATCCCGTTCGAAACAGAAACCCAACTCGTCGATGATCTCGAGATAGATAAAACGAAAATTATCCAGCCTGGTGGCTTCGGGATGAAGGTCCGTCGGATCCGTGTACGTTCGATAGATGGGCAAGAGATATCCAGGGAGGTAGAAGATGAATACACTGCAATCGAACCACGAAATGAGATCAAGGGTTATGGTAAAAAACTAATACCGCACACTCTGGAAACCCCCGATGGCACAATCACATACTGGCGGGCGCTGAACATGTATGCAGTCTCTTATAAACCTTCCAGTAGCGGTAATTTCACTTCGATCGGACTGCCACTGAGAAAGGGTATTGTGGCTGTTGACACCGACTACATCGCTTATGGTACGCGCATGTACATACCCGGATATGGTTTCGCTATCGCCGGGGACACCGGCGGAGGCGTGGTTGGTCGGCTGATCGACCTGGGTTACAGCGATGAAGATTATGTCTCCTGGCATCAATGGGTAACGGTATATTTCTTATGGCCACCTCCGGAGGTGATCGCCTGGATTTACCCATAAATTCAACAAATATCCCCTCACTCCTTCGTCACCATGCTATCAAGCTGGCTAAGGGTTTAGGACAGAATTTCCTTATCGACCAATCTGCACTTGAACGCATCGTGGCTGCTGCTGATGTCACCTTTAGTGACATTGTCCTAGAGGTAGGTGCTGGTCTGGGTAATCTAACGGTTTTGCTGGCGAAACACGCCCATAAGGTGATCGCAGTCGAGCTGGACCGCAGGTTCATACCGATCCTGCAAACCGCACTTGCTGGTTATGAGAATGTACAGATCATCCAGGGGGACATCCTGGAGCTGGACATCCTTTCTCTTCTCTCTGGAGTACACACTCCCCGTGAGCCTGAAAGAGGGCGTCGCTCTGAGCCCCTGGAGCGGGGTGGACCTGCCGAAGGAGATACCGGCTTGATAATCAGATCGCCAGACTCAGCCCGCTGGTCCATCGAACCGCGTTATCTGATTGTTGCCAACATCCCCTACTACATCACCTCAGCACTGATCCGTCACCTGCTCGAAGCCTTGGTCCGGCCAAAACATATGGTGATCACCGTCCAGCGCGAGGTCGCTGAACGAATTTGTGCCTCACCAGGGCAACCCCGGCAAAAGAGCACAATAGGAGAGATGAGTCTGCTGGCTTTGAGTGTACAGGTCTTTGGCAGACCAGAGATCGCTTTCACGATACCCTCCGGCGCTTTCTATCCCCGACCGAAAGTCGATTCAGCTGTTGTCCGGATCGATGTTTTCCAACAACCAGCCATTCCTGCAGAATTGCTGGATGTCTTTTTCAAACTGGCAAAGGCAGGGTTTGGGCAGAAGCGTAAGATGTTACGTAACGCCCTCTCCCACGGACTGGGTCTGGACTCGCAGCGGGTCATGGAAATCCTGATCAAGGCAGGCATCGATCCCAAACGGCGGGCAGAGACGCTCAGCCTGACAGAATGGAAGGAACTGACGATGGTTTTTTCGAACTATGAGTGGATCGCGCCTGGGCAGGAGTGATGCACCCGCTCCAAATCTCGATACTCGATGAGCATTTGCCAGACACGCTTTGCTGCCTCGATCTGTATGGATAGTGACATCTTGGATATTCCCCACTTGCGATCGGCAAAATAGAACGGAATCTCAAGGAACGAGAACCCCAAGCGATAAGCGACATAAGCCATCTCAATTTGAAAGGCATAACCATTCGATCTGATCCGTTCCAACGGCATTCCAACCAGGGTCTCCCTTCTCCAAGCACGGAATCCACCCGTCGCGTCCTTCACTGGTAAACGTAAGATGGTCCGGGCATACAGATTCCCGAAGGTAGACAAACCCTTGCGCCAGGCTGGCCAGCGTGCATCCAGGCTTCCACCTTCGACATAACGAGAGCCCATGGCAATATCGAAGCGTTCGAGAGCATCCAGCATTTGCGGTAATATTTCCGGTGGATGAGAGAAGTCTGCATCCATCTGTACGATCGCGTCAGCACCAGTTCGCACAGCCTCCTTAAAACCGGTCACGTAGGCCGATCCAAGACCGAGCTTCCCTGGTCGGTGGATCACTGCAATCTGTCCCGGATAATCCTTTGCCAGACTCTCAGCCAGCTGACCGGTGCCATCAGGACTGGCATCATCGACGACGAGCACTCTCAAACCAGGAAGAGATAACGAGAGAAGTTTTGCGAACAAACCCGGCAGGTTCACATACTCATTGAAGGTTGGGATCACAACAGTTGGTTTGGCGAATTGACCTGTCGGCATCGGTTTAACCCAACTCATCCAGAGGCTTTTTATAAATCACAAATTCACACACTTCCTCTCCCATGGCGACGCACCGCGATTCGTTTACACGAAACTCGTGCCCACCTGAGACCCATTTTAACCCCTCTTGCAATAAACCTACAGCTATAAAACAAACCGGCTTGTCTAATCCTCTCCGTCCCCAACACACCGGACAGCGATGGATCGTATAGACGAATTCATTCTCGTGTTCTTTGACAGTGGTATGCTGGTCACTCACTTGGGAAAAGATGCGCGCCATGGCAGGCAAACCGATCCGCATCTTGGTATGTAACGGGAGGATTCGGAAAGCCAGATCTCCGGCTCCTGCCAGAGCACCGAAATTCTTCAGCGCATCTGCAAACGTCGCTCGTCCGGCACGCAGTGCCAGTCCGCGTCCCCCTCTTGGTCCGTACATTTCTTCGAGTGCCTGGTTGATTGCGGAAACATCAGCGAAATCGAATTCCTTCGCCAGGTTGCCAGGAGGATAGTTGTCGATCAGCTCCGGGAGATGAGCCATTCGCAGAATGGCATTGAGACCATTCTTGCCCATCACATCTTCTAGCGCGCCGAGCATGATCAGGGCGAACTTGTTGGCATAATAAAATCCGCTCTTTGCGACTGCGTCCATAACGTCCCTAATTCAGATCAATTTTTCAAGCGCTTCCGTCGCCCGGCGCATATCCAGGAAAATCAGCCCCAGCTTCGCCTGATCACGCGCCAGTGCTGTAAGGACCGCTTCTTCCCCAACCGACATCAAGATGACGTACCCTTTCTCACCCTTAATATACACCTGTTCCAGTGAGCCACGGCCCAGTTCGCTGGCGATGCGTTCACCCAACGAAAGCATCGCGGCTGACATAGCTGAGACACGATCCTCTTCCACTCCCTGAGGTAACGCTGAAGCGATACTCAGTCCATCTACACTGACTACTGCTGAAGCCTCGATATCCGGCGAGGAAGCCTGCAGATCCCGCAGGCGGTCGACCATCAATTGAGAACGTGACTTCGTCTCCATAGCGCTCCTGTCATATGCACTGAATTTTTCTAAATAATCGTTGACTACCACTGTTCCATGGCATCGATTACCTTCCCACCATGTCGCACCTGACCTTCCACGCGGCAACTTTAGCATACCCAAAATAGAGTGTCAAGAACGGGAGTTGATAAAAATGAAAGCCTTAACGATCTTAAAGGCAATATAAACTTCCATGCTATAATCTCCCCGCAGTTTCGGGAGAAGTATATGAAATTTAAAGACCTGAGCCAGTTCATCGCGCTGCTCGAAAGTCGTCAGTTGCTCAAGCGGATTCAGACACCTGTCTCACCTGTCCTCGAGATCACCGAGATCACCGATCGCGTTTGCAAATCCAGCCAGGATAAGAACAAAGCACTTTTGTTCGAAAATGTCATTGGATACGAGATCCCGGTGCTTATAAATGCATTCGGCAGCGAGGAACGCATGGCGCTCGCCTTGGGAGTGGATCATCTGGACCAGCTTAATGAGCGTCTTGCCAGAGTGATCGATCCCCGTCTACCGCAAGGTCTGGGCGATGCGATCGCCCGCGGACAGGAGTTGCTCAACGTGCTTCGATCGATCGGCCTTGGACCCAAAAAAGTCCGTCAGGCGCCGGTTCAGGCACATATTAACCAGACGGATCCATCACTGGAATCCCTCCCTATCCTTAAATGCTGGCCAAAGGATGGTGGACGTTTCATCACCCTGCCACAGGTGATTACCCGCGATCCCGAAACGGGTGCCCGAAATGTCGGCATGTATCGTCTGCAAGTCATCGATGAAACCACCCTCCTGGTCCACTGGCAGCGCCACAAAGGAGGTGCCGAGCATGAACGCATCGCCAAAGAGACTCGCAAAGAACACATCCCTTGCGCCATTGTACTCGGCGGCGACCCTGCCAGTATCTGGTGCGCTTCTGCCCCACTGCCTCCTAACATCGACGAATACCTGCTGGCAGGCTACCTGCGCGGAGCGCCTGTCGAGTTCGTCGACTGTGTCTCCCAGCCACTCGAAGTGCCAGCCCACGCCGAGATCGTTATTGAAGGTTATGTCGATCCAAATGAACATCGTCTGGAGGGTCCTTTTGGAGACCACACCGGCTACTATACCCCTGTTGAACTCTTCCCGGTTTTTCATGTAACTGCTATTACTCATCGCGACCATCCTGTTTATCCGACCACCATCGTTGGCATACCCCCTATGGAGGATGTCTACATGGGGAAGGCGACCGAGCGCCTCTTCTTACCCCTTATCCGTTTGTTCCTGCCAGAGGTGCAGGATATTTGCATGCCGGCGGAAGGCATCTTCCATAATTTGGTTCTGGTTTCGATCAGAAAGCGCTACCCCGGGCAAGCCCGTAAAGTGATCGCCGGGTTGTGGGGTATCGGGCTAATGTCGCTCGCCAAGACCATCGTTGTCTTTGATGAATGGGTTGATGTGCAAAATCTCTCTCAAGCAGCCTGGCAGGCGCTTGGAAACGTCGATTGGTCACGGGATGTGATTCATGTCGATGGTCCGGTCGATCATCTGGACCACGCCTCCTACCATCACTCCTTCGGCGGTAAAATTGGGATCGACGCTACAGCCAAACTCCCTGAAGAAGGTTACCAGCGAAACTGGCCCGAGGTGATAAAGATGGATCCGACGGTTAAAGCGCGCATCGATGAAATCTGGGATGAGCTTGGTTTATGAACCGCGATTTTAATTATTACTTATCAATGGGAGATCGAGAGATCATGAGGTATCACAGAAAAGTCAATTTATTCCTGACAGGCATATTGTTCGTTGTTCTATTTTTGAGCAGCTGCGCACCACAAACTTCTCCAGCGCAGCCCGTCACGATAAAGATCGCCGTCCTTCCGATTCTGGACGCCCTGCCGATGTTCGTTGCCCAGCAGCAGGGTTACTTCGACGAGGAGAATCTCAAAGTCGAATTCATCCCGGTTACATCGGCAGCTGAACGCGATCAGCTTATCGCCGCTGGTCAGGCAGACGGCATGATCAACGACCTGGTTTCGACTTTGCTCTATAATCAGGATCAGATCCAGATTCAGATAGTCTCCTTCGCTCGTGTGGCGACACCCGAGTTCCCTCAATATCGCATCTTGGCTGCCGGTAACAGTGACATCAACAGCGTTGCTGATCTAAAAGGGGTCGAGATCGGGATTTCAGAAGGATCTGTGATCGAGTATACAACCTATCGTCTGCTCGAGGCGGAGGGTTTTCGCCCAGAAGACATCAAGACCATCCCTGTCCCGCGTATCGATCTGCGCATGTCCCTCCTGCAATCTGGCGAGCTCAAAGCCGCCAATCTTCCCGATCCGCTGGCTTCGCTTGCCATCCAGGGTGGTGCTCGTTTGATCCTGGATGACACCCGCCACCCGGAATTCGGAAATAGCGTGATCTCCTTCAGGAAGTCTGTGATCGATGCACATCCCCAAGCGATCCGTGGTTTCCTGGTCGCTCTCGAAAAAGCTGTCAGAGAGGTCAATGCGGACGCTAAAAAGTGGGAAAATTTATTGTCTGAGCAGAAACTCGTCCCCCAACCCCTCATTGGCAGCTACCAGATCCCTAGCTTTCCAACAGGAAGCCTGCCTACTGAAGCCCAGTGGGTCGATGTCCAGGCATGGGCGCTGGAGAAAGGTCTGATCAGCTCAGAAGTATCCTATAAGGACTCGGTTACGGACGATTATCTGCCATAAGTAAACGTCAGATTGGCGGTTTCGGCGCCATGATCCAGGTTAACAATTTAACTTTCGCCTATCCTAACGGGTTGACTGTTTTTCAAGATTTCTCCTGGCAGGTTGGTAGAGGCGAATCCTGGGCAGTATTAGGACCATCAGGCTGCGGAAAAACCACATTGCTCTATCTGATCGCTGGGCTACTTTTCCCAGATGCTGGCGAGATACGTATCGATGGTCAGCGCGTAGAACGCCCCAGACCGCAGTCCGGCCTGATCTTGCAGGATTATGGCTTACTCCCCTGGGCGACGGTGGCGGAGAACGCCCGGCTTGGCTTGCGCATCCGTGCATTCTACGGACCTGATGGCACACATGCACCACGCGAACAGGCTTTCGATCTGGATATCTCATATTGGTTGGAACGATTAGGCCTCTCCGAACACGCCGAGAAATTTCCCGCGCAGATCTCCGGTGGTCAGCGCCAGCGTACTGCGATCGCCCGCACCCTGGCTCTCCATCCTGATCTCTTGCTGATGGATGAACCATTTTCCTCTCTGGACGCCCCTACACGTGAAGGACTCCAGCAGCTGACCCTGGAACTGCGGGAAGAACAGGGGCTCACGCTGGTGATTGTGACCCATGCCATCGAGGAGGCAGCTTTTATGGGCGAAAAGATCCTCCTGCTCGGTGATCCCCCAAACCATTCAGCGAATATCCTGGACAACCCCCTATCCGGAACACCGGGATTCCGCGAATCGAAGGCGTATCATAACCTGTGCAGAGAACTCCGCTCCCGAATGGGCTGAGATGACCGTTCAGAGGCACCATCTGCTTTTCACGGTGATCGCCCTGTTACTTATCTGGCAACTGGGCGCCATTTTAGTAAACCGCCCTATCCTACCTTCGCCGATCACAGTAGGAACAGTCTTCGTTGCAGAGCTACGTGCGGGTCTTCTTGAACATTTCGCCGTCAGCCTGTGGCGGGTGCTGGCCAGCACAGCTCTGGCGATCCTCCTTGCTGCCCCCTTAGGATTGATCCTGGGCGGTTCAGCCCGACTCAACCGTCTGTTTTCGCCTGTAATATATCTGCTCTATCCTATTCCAAAAGTGGTGTTATTGCCAGTAATCCTGCTTTTCCTGGGTATCGGTGATCTCCCCAAGATCGCCATCATCTTTTTGATCCTTTTCTTCCAGGTACTGGTGCTGGTGCGCGATCAGGCAGCTGCCTTACGCCCGGAATTGATCCAAAGTGTCCGTAGTCTGGGCGCCGGCAGGCGCGCCCTCTTTCGTTTTGTGTACCTGCCTGCCAGCCTGCCTGCCATTCTCACTGCTGTCCGCCAGTCAGTCGGCACCGCTGTGGCGGTGCTTTATGTGGCTGAACTATTCGCCACACAGCGGGGATTGGGCTATTACATTTATCTCAATGGCAGCACCCTGTTCAACTACCCGGCTATGTATGCCGGAGTTGTGGCGATGAGCCTGCTCGGATTAGGTCTCTACTTTGGGGTGGATTGGCTCGAGCGGTGGCTCTGCGCCTGGCAGCGCCCTTCCGGATAGAATCTCGAGGTACAAGGGAGAAAGAAATCTAAATCTCTGATCTCGGCCACCCATGAAAAGCTTTCGCGACTTCCTTGAGTTAATCAAATTCGAGCACACGGTCTTTGCCCTGCCATTTGCTTACCTGGGAATGCTACTGGCTGCCGGGGGCTGGCCATCCTGGAGAACATTTTTCTGGATAACGGTCGCTATGGCGGCTGCACGCACTCTTGCAATGGGCACAAACCGTCTTGCCGACCTTTGGCTGGATGCGCTCAACCCACGCACGGCGAATCGCCCCCTGGTCACTGGTCGGATCTCGATCACCACAGCCTGGATTGGGACCGGTATCGCTGGCGGGGTTTTTATCCTGGCCGCCTGGGCCCTTGGTCCACTGACACTCATACTACTTCCCGGGGCGCTCATCTTTTTAATCGGCTACTCTTTCACCAAGCGCTTCACATGGATGACGCATTTCATCCTGGGTTTCACCGATGGTCTTGCACCAGTCGGAGCCTGGGTGGGAGTACGCCAATCCCTGTTTTCTCAATCAGACATCCCCGCCTGGATCCTCCTGGGAGTGGTCACGTTCTGGATCGGAGGTTTTGACCTGATATATGCCTGTCAGGATATCGAATTCGATCGAAAGTATGACATTAAAGCCATCCCGGCACAGTTCGGGGTTGGCTTCGCTCTCTTGCTTTCGGCGGTTTGCCATATCATCACAATCGGGTTGTTGATCTGGTTGGGGTTTGCCACCTCGCTTGCCTGGCCATATTGGATCGGTCTGGCCATTGTGGCAGCACTGCTCGTTTGGGAACACAGGTTAGTCAGTCCAGATGATCTCTCTCACCTCGATTTGGCTTTTTTCAATATCAACGGGTATATCAGCATCACCCTCTTTCTGGCAATCCTGATCGCTCTTTACACCTCATAAGAAAAGCCTTAGAATAACTCTGGAGCTTATGAGGTCTCTCCATGGAGCAGCCACCATGCAACACCATTATCCCCTATTACTGGTAATTCTCCTGATGATGCCTTTTGGAACTATAGCTGCAGCTGACAGTTTTGAGAGACAACGAGCAGATACCTGGCAGGCGTTATGCCTGCCAGATGACGGCTTTATACTCGAGGCAGGTTGTGCGCCATATGGTCCAGCGGCATATCTGAAGCGCCAGGCGCAGCAGGGCATCACCTTTCCCCTCCAACCCATCCCCGGTGTCGTGCCTGACCCATCCCTCACCTATGTAAACATCCGCTATGGACAGGTTGTGCGCCAGAACGCGCCGGTTTATGCTTCCCTCGAGGATGCCATCCGCCATGGGGAGATCGTTCGACGGATTGATTCCCCTTATAGCTTTATCTCTTATACAGACGAGGCGGTCGTGGATGGGAAGCGTTATTATATGGTGGAATACGGCGGTTGGATGACTGCCAACGATATCTCTCGAATCGGCACACCTTCTCTATTTCAAGGCTTGACCTTTAAACGCACACCAAAGCGCCCCTTCGGGTGGATTTTATATCCGGTCGAGACAAAACGCACCCCCGGGTATACTCAAAACGATTACACCGGGAGAGAGCTCTTCCGCTATCAGGTAGTCCAGATCTATTCCACGCAAAAGATCGACGGAGTCAACTGGTATCTAATCCGCCCTGACGAGTGGATCCCGGAGAGCAAAGACTGGCAGCGTTACATCGGACGGGTCATTCCCAACCCGACACCACCGGACGGGGTGACTAATGGACGTTGGATTGAGGTTAACTTATATGAACAAACTGTCTCTGTTTACGATAATTCCAGTCTGGTTTTTGCCACGCTGATCGCCAGCGGGATCGAGCCATTCTGGACCCAGCCAGGATTGTTCCAGATTTACCAGAAATATGAGGTTACCCCAATGCGCGGCTCATTCGAAGCGGACCACTCTGACGCATACTATCTGGAGGATGTCCCCTGGACGATGTATTACGACAAAGCGCGTGCGCTGCATGGCGCTTACTGGCATAACGCCTTTGGTGCCCCGCGCTCGCATGGCTGCGTAAACATGTCTGTCGGCGATGCTCGCTGGTTATTCAACTGGGCTCAAGTTGGAGATTGGGTCTATGTTTGGGATCCCTCAGGACGGACACCAACCGATCCGGCTGTCTACGGAGAGGGAGGCGCATAAAGCCTTCTAAAGAAGGCCATCAATCCCCACCAATTTGCATCCCCTCTCCGACCTGTGGTAAACTTGCCCGCATGCCCATGAGATAATTCAAAAGGAATTCATCATAAGAGGACATCGTGCTGACATCGCTTGAGAAGATCGCCTTCACGCTAGCAGTCCTGCTTTCCCTGATAGCGGTATCGCAAGTTGCAAATCGAATCATCCGCACCATCAGGCGCGGCCAGGGGGAGATCGATTTAAGGGTCCTCCCCCACCGGCTTCCGGCAGTGGTTCTCAAAACACTCACTTTCCAGCCAGTTTTTCGATTGCGGTTCATACCCAGCCTGTTCCACGCTTTTATTGGCTGGGCTTTTATTTTCTACCTCCTGGTCAACATTGGAGATGTGCTAGAAGGTTTCATCCCTGGATTCGAGTTTCTTGGGAACGGATTCTTCGCTCATCTTTATCGTTTCTTGGCTGATTTGCTCAGCGTTGCTGCGCTGATCGGCATGTCAGCGCTTGCTATCCGGCGTTATATCCTCCGTCCGATCAACCTCACTGCCCGGGAGGACGTCCTATTATCACCCAAAGCCAGAGCAGGGATCCACCGCGATTCCGCCATTGTTGCCAGCTTTATCATGATCCATGTTGGCTCGCGTTTCCTAGGGCAATCGTTCGAGATCGCTACACATGGCGCCGATCCCTGGCAACCCTTTGCCAATCTCGTCGCCACTCTTTGGATGGGCGCCACATCTGCAGGGTTGAACCTCGCCATACACTCTGCCTTCTGGCTGGCGCTGGGATCAATCCTGCTGTTCTTCCCTTATTTTCTTTATTCAAAACATCTGCACCTCTTCTTCGCCCCCCTCAATTTCCTGCTCAAGCCTGAACGGCGTTCCATGGGAGAGCTCGACCGATTGGACTTCGAGGATGAGAGCATCGAGCAGTTTGGTGCCACACGCCTTGAAGACCTGGAATGGAAACTCATCATGGACGCTTACGCCTGCATTATGTGTTACCGCTGCCAGGAAGTCTGCCCGGCTTACAACACCGGTAAGGTGCTCTCGCCAGCAGCCATGGAGATCAACAAGCGGTATTATTTGAACGAGGAAGGCGCCCGACTTGCAAAGGGAGAGCCCAGCCAGAAGACCCTGACAGAATTCGCTATCCCTGTCGAGGCAGTCTGGGCGTGCACTGCCTGCGGCGCCTGCGTGGATATCTGTCCGGTCGGCAACGAACCCATGCGGGATATCCTGGAGATCCGTCGCGCATTGGTTCTGATGGAGAACGACTTCCCCGAGCAGCTGCAGACTGCTTTTCGCGGCATGGAGCGATCTTCGAATCCCTGGGGTATCCCACAGGCAGAACGCATGAAATGGGCCGATAACCTGCCAGTGCCAACCATCAACCAGAATCCGCATCCAGACATCCTCTGGTGGGTTGGATGTGCCCCCTGCACAGATGCTCGCGCTCAAAAAACCGCCCGCGCCTTTGCCCAGATCCTGAACGCAGCCGGCGTGAATTACGCTGTATTGGGATCTCAGGAAGGATGCACCGGTGATTCCGCCCGGCGCGCTGGCAATGAGTTCCTTTTTAATGAGATGGCGATAACTAATGTGGAGCTGCTCAACGAAGTCGCTCCAAAACGCATCGTCACCACCTGCCCTCACTGCCTGCACACTCTTCGCAATGAATACCCCGCCTTCGGCGGTCATTATCAAGTGATCCATCATTCCCAGCTCATAAATGAACTTATCCTGAGCGGGAAATTAAGATTGAAACCCTCATATTCGTCAAAACTGACATTTCACGATCCCTGTTACCTTGGTCGCCAGAACGACATCCTCATCGATCCGCGCCAGGTACTGCAGAACGCCGCCAGCGGATACATAGAACTCCCCCGCCATGGAAAAAAATCGTTTTGCTGTGGCGCTGGCGGCGCGCAAATGTGGAAAGAGGAAGCCGAAGGTAATCAGCGAGTCAATGCCAACCGTTTTCAGGAAGTACTCTCCAGTGGGGCAGACACGCTGGCAGTTGCCTGCCCTTTCTGCATGATAATGCTCAATGACGCCCGCAAGGACGCTGCTTCAGAAATTGAAGTCCTTGACATCGCAGAGATCGTACTGAGTTCGCTAGATAATTTGTAATAATCTTCAGGAACTCTGCTTTCTCATTGGCGCTGGATCTTCTCCTGATGATCCCTGAAAATCGCCGGAAAAAATCTCCCAGCCACCTCCAAACAACCCCAATTCGGGTAAAATTACCATAATTCTCCTGTACCGTTTACTTATTCTTTCAAGGAGTGGTAAAGGTGGAGGTACAGTTAAAGCTTGTTGACCAGCTTCTCGATCGAGAAGATGTCCTCGCAGACTACCGCCTGGTTTACCGCAGCCGCCAGGCAAGCCTGATCGGGCACCGGGAAGTGATGAGTGGAAAAGCCAAGTTCGGCATCTTTGGGGATGGAAAAGAGCTGGCGCAGGTCGCCCTGGCAAAAGTCTTCCAGCCTGGTGATTTTCGTTCCGGGTATTACCGCGATCAGACGCTTATGTTCGCTCTTGGCGTTACCACTGTCCAGGAATTCTTCGCCCAATTATATGCTCACGCAGACTTAGAGGCTGACCCAGCAACCGGTGGCAGAGCGATGAATGCCCATTTTGCTACTCGCAGCCTTAACCAAGATGGTTCCTGGAAAAACCTGACCCAGTCATTCAATTCTTCTGCGGATATCTCCCCTACAGGCTCGCAGATGCCGCGCCTGGTTGGCCTGGCTTATGCTTCACGCCTTTATCGCGAGATCGAAGCTCTGCACGATCTAAGGCAGTTCTCGAATGAGGGTTCCGAGATCGCGTTTGGGACGATAGGCAACGCCACAACCGCGGAAGGCATGTTCTGGGAATCTCTAAACGCCATTGGTGTCCTTCAAGCTCCTGTTCTACTCTCGATTTGGGATGATGAGTACGGCATTTCCGTTCCCAATAAATATCAGGTGACCAAAGGTAATATCAGGGAGCTGCTGGAAGGTTTCCGCCGTCAGCCTGGGACGAATCAAGGATTTGAAATCTACACCGTGCGCGGTTGGGATTACCCGGCTTTGATCGAGACTTATCGAATCGCCTCTCAGTTAGTACGGGAGGAGCACATCCCGGCAATTGTCCATGTCGTAGAGCTTACGCAACCACAAGGACATTCCACCTCTGGTTCCCACACCCGTTACAAGAGCAAAGAGCGCCTCGAGTGGGAAAGTAAATATGACTGTCTGGTGAAGTTCCGCGAGTGGATCCTGGAACAAAACCTCGCAACGCCTCATGAGCTCGATGCCATCGAAGTTGAAGAACGCCGTGCCGTGGAGAAGATCAGAAAACAAGCCTGGGATGCATTCCAAGCACCGGTCTTGAAAGAGAGAGAGGAAGCTGCTAATTTGATCGGAGAACTGGCACAGGCTTCTCAGCGCAGAGGTGAGATCCTGGCAGTGCGGGAGAAACTTCTCACGATGCAGAACCCACTTCGCAGGGACATCATGGCAGCGTCTCTGGAGGCATTAACCCTGGCACGCCACGAGCCTTCTCATGCCAGAACCCGCCTGGCAGGGTGGCGTAGAGAACAATGGGAACGCAATCTCACTAGGTATGGCTCGCACCTGTATAGCCAATCGGAGGAGTCTGCTTTGAAGGTGCCGGTCATTCCAGCCCGCTATTCCGAGAGCTCACCCCTGGTGTATGGCTTTGAAGTGATCAATGCCTGTTTCGAGGCGGCGCTGAAACGCGACCCGCGTGTGATCGCCTTTGGCGAAGATGTCGGTCGTTTGGGGGACGTCAATCAAGGTTTTCGCGGTTTGCAGGAGAAGTTTGGGGAATTGCGTGTCACCGATACCGGCATCCGTGAGTTAACCATCATCGGGCAAGCGATCGGTATGGCGATGCGTGGGTTGAGGCCGATTGCTGAGATTCAGTACCTCGACTACCTTCTCTATGCCTTGCAGATTATGTCGGATGACCTGGCGACTCTTCATTGGCGCACTGTCGGCGGGCAGAAAGCTCCCGTCATCGTCCGCACTCGCGGACACCGCCTGGAAGGCATCTGGCATTCAGGTTCCCTCATGGCAGGCATAATCCACCTGGTCCGCGGAATGCACGTCCTGGTACCAAGGAATATGACCCAGGCAGCCGGTTTTTACAACACTCTCCTGCGATCGGATGAGCCTGCCCTCGTCGTCGAAGTCCTTAATGGTTACCGTCTCAAAGAGCGTCTGCCGGAAAACATCGGTGAATTCACAGTCCCCCTTGGTGTCCCAGAAGTTTTGCGCACCGGCAATGACCTGACACTCGTAACCTATGGTGCCTGCTGCCATATCGTCCTCGAAGCTGCGCGGAAACTCGCAGAGGTAGGTATCGAGGCGGAAGTCATCGATGTTCAGACCCTTCTGCCTTTCGATTTACAAGGTGTGATTCTCGAATCTCTGAAGAAGACCAACCATATCCTTTTCATAGACGAAGATGTCCCTGGCGGCACGACGGCTTACATGCTCCAGGAAGTGATCGAGAGGCATGGCGGTTACTACTGGCTGGATTCACCACCACGTACCTTACCAGGGAAAGCCCACCGACCGGCGTACGGTTCCGATGGAGATTACTGGTCAAAACCCAGCGTGGAAGAGATATTCATTGCCTCATATGAGATAATGAACGAAACCGACCCAACAGCCTATCCGATGTACTTCTAGTAGACTCGGTTGATAGTTCAGGTTCCCATGCCTTTGCGTTCTCTAAACAAGCGACCAGTCAACAGATAAGGAAAGTGTCCGCTATGTCCCCTCTCTTGTACCTAAGCAGAGATCTTCATGCCGGTCCGGGCTTTTGGAGGTAAGATCCTGCATGAATAACCGAATTAACTCGGAGGCGATATGTCGATCAAAGTAATCATGCCCTCGTTAGGGGAATCAGTTGTCGAAGGCACAATCAGTAAATGGTTGAAAAAAGTGGGGGAGCCGATCGAGGAATTCGAACCTCTCCTGGAAGTCAATACCGATAAAGTCGATTCAGAGATCCCCAGCCCTGGCTCAGGCGTGCTTTTAGAGATCCTTGTTCCCGAAGGTGAGACGGTTACCGCTGGCACCGTGCTGGCCATGATCGGCGAACCTGAAGAGCAGGCTCTTGTTACCGGGACGGGTGGTTCGGATGTTATAAAAACTGTGGCAAGGGGTGTCCAACCTTCGCTAACTACTTCTACAGCGGTTGTGTCCACGGAAACCATAAAATCGGATTCCCGGAGAGATAACAGCCTGGGATTCATCTCTCCTGTTGTAGCACGCATCGCCTCCGAACACGGGGTTGACCTCGCGCAGGTGCCCGGTACCGGGCTGGGCGGAAGGATCACGAAGAAAGATGTCCTGGCTTATCTCGAACGCCAGGGTGCCGATAGAGACCAGACGAGATCAGCAATTCAGACTCCAGTACCCGCCTCAACCGATGTCAAAGCAACTGAGATTGCTGAAACAATTAAACCAGAGGTATTACCTTCGCCAAAAGAAGCGCTGCCTGGAGATCTCCTGCCGTTGACGAATGTCCGGCGCGCCATCGCCGAGCATATGGTGACCAGCAAACGCATCTCACCCCATGTGACCACTGTCATGGAGGCGGATCTCAGCAAGGTGATTTCTCATCGTCAGTCAAATAAAGAATCTTTTCAGCGAGATGGCGTAAACCTCACCTACACACCATACTTCATCTCCGCTGCCGTTACCGCCCTAAAGGCATTCCCTATCGTTAATTCTTCCTGGAGCGAAGCCGGGATCATCATTCATCGTTCCATCAACATCGGCATGGCTACATCCCTCGGAGAAGGCGGTCTTATCGTACCGGTGATCAAAAACGCTGACAGCCTGTCCCTCCTCGGTCTTGCCAGAATGGTGAACGACCTGGCAAATCGTGCCCGGAATCGTCAGTTAAAACCCGATGAAGTTCGGGAAGGAACTTTCACGATCACCAATCACGGGATCAGCGGATCACTCTTTGCCACACCGATCATCAACCAGCCGCAATGCGCCATTTTGGGGGTGGGCGCGATCCAGAAACGTGTGGTTGTGATCGATGACGCCATCGCTATCCGTCCCCTGGTCTATCTCTCGCTGACTTTCGACCATCGCATACTCGATGGCGCTGTGGCGGATCACTTCCTGGCGAAGGTGGTAGAATCATTGCAGAATTGGCCAGGAGAATAATCATCATCTAATTTTACGAATCGATGTGCCGTTATAAGCCCTCGAGAGGCATGAGATTTCTTCGAAGTATTCGATCCTGGTTACAAGATTAGCCGTGGATTTTCATAAAACTCAACAGGCAAGATTAAATGCGCCATCTTTCAGCCATATGAATTATTGGTTGAAATGATTCAGTCAATATAATTAATCGCCAATAACTCGCGTCCATTCGCGGATAACATCCGGATCAAACTTCAAGGAGCTATCATCATGAATAACTATGATGTCGTTGTTATCGGAGCAGGACCGGCGGGGTATGTATCTGCTATTCGCGCCGCACAATTGGGTCAAAAGACTGCTATCGTGGATAAACAATTCCTTGGCGGCGTTTGCCTGAACGTGGGTTGCATCCCATCCAAGGCACTGCTCAAAAATGCCGAAGTTGCACACATACTACGCGAACGTGGTAAAGAGTTCGGCTTCTCCTTTGATAACCTGCATTTGGATTACAGCGTAGCAGTAAAACGTAGCCGCCAGGTCTCTGAACGATTAACCAAAGGCGTCGGTTATCTCATGAAGAAGAACAATATCGATGTCATGATGGGCAACGCGGTGATCCCTTCCGTTGGTACCGTCGAGATCACTGATGCAGATGGAAAAACCAGCGGCTTGAAGGCAAAGAACATCGTGGTTGCAACAGGCGCAAGCGCCATTGTTCCACCCGGCTGGTCGGTGGACGGTGAGAAAGTTCTTACATATTGGGAAGCTATCTTGCAAGAGAAGCTTCCTCGATCGGTGATCATCATTGGCTCTGGAGCGATCGGTGTGGAGTTCGCCACAATCTGGAACAGTTATGGCGCCGAGGTGACCATCGTCGAAATGCTCCCTAATCTGGTGCCTCTGGAAGAACCGGAGATCGGGCAGGAACTGGAAAAAGCCTTCAAGAGACGCGGGATAAAAATCTATACCAACCACAAGGTAGAAAAGGTGAACCAAAAAACAAATGGGGTGGAAGTGATCCTCTCCGGCAAAGACGGTGAGAAATCGCTGACAGCAGAGCAGGCGCTTGTGGCGATTGGGGTTAAACCGAATAGTAAAGGTATCGGCCTGGAAGAGCTGGGTGTAGAGATGGATGAACGCGGTATGATCGTCATCGACGAGCGCATGGCAACCAATGTGCCCGGGATTTGGGCTATCGGCGACGTGACCGGGAAGCTGATGCTGGCGCATGTTGGCTCCGCGATGGGCATTGTGTGTGCCGAACAAATCGCCGGGGTTGAATCTTATAAATTGGACTACGAAATGCTGCCCAGGGTCACTTTCTGTCAACCGCAAGTCGCCTCGTTTGGATTGACAGAGAGCGCGGCTAAGGAGAGAGGGTATGATGTCAAAGTAAGCCGATTCAATTTTCAGGCGAACGGAAAAGCTCTCGGTCTTGGAGAGGCTGTTGGCTGGGTAAAGATTATCACCGATAATAAATATGGCGAGATCCTGGGCACCCATATGATCGGTCCCGAGGTGACCGAACTGCTTCCCGAGCTCACCCTGGCGCAGATGATGGAGATTACCACTGCCGAGATCGCCCGCAATGTGCACGCGCATCCCACACTTAGCGAAGTGCTTATGGAGGCAGCACACATCGCTGAAGGACATCCGATAAACATCTAGAACTCATTCTAAACATGGCAGGATGGGGTGTTTTGAGACGGCTGCACCGCCACTAACCGCCCCATCATTTTCTGGCTCGCTTCAAGTTTATTTACTACCTGCGAGCGTTTGTCTGTTTTGGGATCGATTCTTCCTCTCGACATATGGCGGTCTTCATGGCCCGCCCATCGCCTATGCATGATTGAATTCAAATGAATAATCTCATCAGTTTCGAGGATCATTTGTAAATCCGGAAAAATCACAAAAAGCCCTGATAAAACTCGACAACTCTCTTCATCACCCATTGATAATCTGCACGCTCTTGAATCAATCGCCGATTGAACTCTGCTGCTTCCCTGCGTAACTCGTCATTGAGAAGGGCATTGACAATTCCGGCTGCCAAATCTTGAGGATCATTCGGATCGATGAGTAAACCATTAACTCCGGGTGTGATCCACTCGCGGATCGATTCCAGGTCTCCAGCTACAGGGAAACATCCGCAAGCCATCGCCTCCAACAAGGTGTTGGGCGTACCATCATGCGTCGAAGGGGATACGGAAACGGCTGTTTGGCGGAATGCCTCCGCAATTTCCTCCTGTTTCAGCTTTGGCAGCAATTTGACCGACCCTTCGAGAGAAAGCTTCGCAATCCAACGTAAAGCTTCCGGATGACCTTTCATATCAGGGCAGATAAATTCCGTTTCCGCCAGGTCTGCAAGAACCCAAGGTATAGAACGGAAAAAGACATCGTTTCGAACATATGCTCTGAAACCGCGTGGGTTGATGACTCGCTGTTCTCGCCCGGGCAAGCTTCCATCTGGGATGTGAAATATCTCGAGCTTTATCCCGCCATTACCAGGAACAACCAGAAAAGGACCTCTTTCAGGGTACCCCCATTTTAGTGCCAGGTGCAGATCTCTCTTGCAGTCGGTGTGTAATCCGTTCGCTCTCGCGAGAACCCTGTATGTATAAGTTCTTAACAAGGGCGTGGCTTTGGCATGCAAAGTGAAATCGTTTCCCCAGACAGAAACTAAGAACGGCATGTCCGGGTTATTTTGCAATGAGTTGGCTGCCAACATACCTTCGAAGGGGATGCGCATGGCATGAACCAGGTCAGGTTGGACATGATCGATCAGCGCTTGCATCTGCTGAGTTGCTCTCGCAAGGGTCAACGGCGCAAACCACTGGCGTAGCACAGTCTTCAAGCGTACGCTTGCACCCCTCTTTAACCACCCCCCCTCAGGGGATGAATTGGATCGCGTCTGGCTGAAACCAACTGGGATAAAGTTCAATGAAGCCAGATTGAGCGCAGGCTCGCAAGGAAATGTCGACGCCAGGTGGACTTCATCACCTCGCTTCACAAAATACTCGATCCAGTTGATGGCAATCGGTGAATGCCCATCGGCAACAAAGAGGATTCTCACCCGCTCCCTCCAGAAACATCAGGAAAAACTGTTTCGATCGCCTTCAAAAAAACCTGCGCCATGACTTCGATGTTGGCAACTTGAAGCACAACCTTGAATGCTTCCTCTCCCATTTTCCTCAACCGCGCGGGATCGGAAAGGGCCTCACTCATCACGAGAGTAAGCGCATCCAGATCGCCGGCAGGCACCTGCCAGCCGGTATCCGGTCTGATCAGATCATCCTGAGTGCCATCCCCCTCTGCCACGATAACCGGCAAACCATGTGCCATCGCCTGCTGCACAGCCAGACCACCCGTTCCAGGAAGCACGAACAGGTCTGCCTGGTTGAAACATCGCGCCAGGTCATCACCATACATCGCACCAAGAAACCTGGTTTTTGGGTAGACCCGGCTTGCAAGTGTTTCATACTCCCGCTTCGCCGGTCCGTCACCCACAATCCATAACTCCGGTTGGATAGGTTCCTGAAGCCTGGCGCAGGCATGCAGGAGAAGGTCCAGGCGTTTACGAGTTTGAAGCCTCCCGACGAACAAGATGATCGGCCTCCCTTGAAACGTGGGTTCGCGTTTAGGAGGAGGTGAAACCGGTCGTGGTGTCACAGCGTTAACTGCGACGAAGATGCGTTCGGATGGGATGCCCAGGCGCTGATATTCTTGTGCGCCTCGCTGGCTATATGCGATCAAGGCATCCAATTGATGGAGAAATCGGCTTCGCCAGCCCGCATATCCGGCTGTGATCATCTGCTGAAGCCTGGAATTTCCACTCCGAAACGGTGGTGCACCCAAACCCCATCCGATCACTGGGCGACCGCGCCGATGCATCCAGTGGATCGCTTTGATCGAGCTCAGATAGCGCGGATTCGCTTCGATGATTAAAATCTGGGGATCCCACTCTTTCAGCCAGCGCATCAGGTTGATCTGCCAGAGGATGTAAAAAGGTGAGCTGGCATCGAAAAAATGCAGGTTATTAGCCAGGGCAAAACGGGCGTGCACGAGGTGTTCCACGGCTGGTATCTCTTCCGAGGAAGGCACCCTTCCGGCGAAGACGCACAAATCCCCTGGCAGCGTGTGCGCCAAGCGATCGAAAAAATCTGCCCGATAAACGGGCACGACGCGTTGAATCAGCCCAATCCGCCTATTTGAATTAATGTCTTTTGCCTTGCTTTGCTCACTGCTTGCTGACATCTATATCATGCCCCCACAAATGCAGCCAGGTACGCCTTCTGCCCCAGCTCTTCCACCCGTCTAACGCGAGGGTATCCTTTCTTGAGAAAGCGAAGGCTGTATCCTGCATTGGTTAAAATCTCCCAGGTGAACATTGCAGCTTCCTCTCCGTGCAGCTCGAGCAACAGGACAGGCTTCGTTTCTTGCAGCGTGCGTTTCATCCCGGGCAGCGCCAGTATTTCTCCACCTTCGATATCCATCTTAATGGTCTGTGGCGCAGGATATCCCTGGCGAAAAACAAAATCATCGATCGAAATCCCCTCAACAAGCATTTCATTCTGGGGCCGATATATTTTTCGTCCCGCCGACCCTTCTACTTTCCCGGTCGCGGTGGAAGGCCCGCTGAGAAAGCGAATCGTTCGACTCTCCTGAACTACTGCTGCAGGAATGACGGTAACTTTCGCTCTAAGGTCATTCATTTCGATATTTCTCTTTAGGCGGGCGACGTTCAAGGGATGCGCCTCGAAGGCAAATACCTGCCCTCCGTCTCCTACCATTCTTGCCAAAAGCAGCGATATATAACCGATGTTCGCGCCGATATCATATACGATCATCCCTGGTTTCACGAGATCCAGACAGGCACGTATCAGCTCAGGTTCATAAGTGCCCAGCCAGTAATCCTTCTCCTCCCGCAAATCCAATTGCATGCGTGTACCACACAATTCCCCTCCGGCAACAAACACGTCCTGAAGACCTGGTTTTACAGCTCGGTTCAGTCCGCTTCTGATCAGTTTCGCCAGCAAGGGAAAATCGTAAACATGGCGTGAAAGACCGACCGGCAGATAACGGGCTGCCAGACTGGCGGAAGAGAGCAACCAACGGCCAAACAAGTCTTTCATCTCTGGAAAGCACGCATCATACCAAGCCCAGCACTTCTATATACCGATCGACCATGGTCTCGACATCGAACAATCTCTCTGCCCTGTCCCGCGCTGCCCGTTGATAGTCAGCCAGGCTATCGATCACTTCCCAAGCTGCCGAGGCGAGGCTTTCTTCATTTGGTATCTCCAGCTTCCAAGGGTCACCGCCATAAGGGACGATCCGTCCAGCATCTCTGCCGACCAGCTCACTGAGGGCACCTGAATCAAAGGCGACCACCGGTGTCCCGCAAGCCATGGCTTCGATGACCGAATTGGGACAGGCAGCGTTTACATCTGCCGAGAAGAAAAGGTGTGCTGAACGATCGACTTCTGGAATATTCTTATGAGGGATGATACCCAGCCATTTGATAGAGGTCTTTACAAAGGATGGACGTGAACTCAACCTGGATTCGATTCGATGACGGGAATCCGCTGAAACCTTACCAACAATAGTGAGCTCGATCTCCTGAACGGGAATATGGCTATGCGCAGCCAGCATTGCCATTTCCTTTATCAACCGGCCGGCAACATCCAATCCAAACTCATATCCCCCTAACAGGCTCCCCTCCACCAAAAGCACCTTTACTTTATCCCTTACTTCCGGTACGTGTTCACCGGGAGAAAAGACCCGCAAATCGACACCGTTATGGATGATTACGGATGGTTTCTCCAGTAGCCCACTTTTATTTTCCCACCAATCATGGGCAAAAGAACTTTGATAGACCAGCCGATCTGCCACTCTAGACCGGATTAAAGCGAGCAGAAGGTTGCCATATTCCGAGCGCAAATAATGACGCACTCCTGTCCCACCCAGCCTGTGGATCCAATTCATTCCATCCAACCGTTGCACGATCAAAGCGCCTCGCCGGCGAGCACGCACCAACTCCGGGATCTGCCGTGTTCCACCTATCACCAGAACTGCGCTGACACCAGAGTCTCCTGGAGAATCGGTCAGGGTGAACCCTCTGTCTTTCAATCCTTTCTCCAGATTTTGTCGAAAGGAGACCATTCCCCCCACTCCGGTAAGGTGCGGTACCAGGCAAACCACTTTCTTATTAACCGTGTGCATACATCTCGTCAAGCCTGTTGTTTACTTCTGTTGTGATCCTTCGTCTGTTGGCGTAGCCCTATCCGCCGCGCTGGCACGCCAGCCCATATCTCATATTCACCAGTGGATTCCAACAAGACAGCATTGGCGCCGATCACCGTCCCCTTTCCCACTCGGAGGATGCCATGCTTGCACAGGATTTTCGCACCAGGGGCAAGTATAACTTCATCATCAATGATGATCCCTTCGAACTCCGATTCGTCCGCTGGGATATAGATATCCGCCCGACCAAGCGTGACACCCGGATACACTTTCACCCGATCTCCAATGCTGGTCTTGGGATGGATAACCACCCCAAAACCACCATGAGCCAGCTCGAAATCACGCCCGATCCGGACGGTTAGTGGGATTTCCGCACCTAACGCCTTCAATGCCAGATACGCCAGCCTGCCCAACATCGGGACATTCCTGGCATAGACCAACCATGTGAAGATGTCACCTCTTCGGGGCATAAGCGAGCCTATTATCCCACAAATTCATGAATGGAGGCGTGCCACTCCTGGGGCAAGGAAAGCAGGCAAACATCAACTTCCATGCCGGTCATCACGCAATTTAATTTGCAGTTAATTCTTAATCATGATAAACTTTTCCTCAAGGAATCGTGCTTTCTAGACTTATGTCCCTGAACGACGAGATGGCAGCCTCCAGGGTCACCACTCAGGAGATCCCCATGACATACGAAGATCGGATCCGCCGGGAAAGACACAACATGTCCAAGAGCTTTGCCAAACTGGCGGATTTTCTCGTCGATTCGTATATTCAATCAGCCTTCATGACCGCCAGTGAGCTGGCTCATGAATTGGACCTGGATGCTGCGACTGTGGTGCGCTTCGCACAGACCCTAGGCTATGTCGGGTTTCCAGACCTCCAGCGGGAGATCCGCCAGCGGGTACTTGCCGATCTACTGGTTCGACCCGAGCAGGCCAGGGTAGAAGAATCTGTCCCTGGGGTAGTGACACGTGCCATGCGCAATCTCGTCGAGGCGATCGAGCAGACTCGCCTAACCCTGGACACAGACCAGGTTGCCCAACTTGTTGAAATGATCGGCGCAGCCCGGCGCATTGTCCTTCTGGCTGAAAACCCGGCTCAGGCAGCAGCCTACAATCTGGTTCACTTTTTAGAGCAAGGAGGCTTTCCGATTTATATCGCCCGTCCTGGTGTGGCAGATTTAGCCCGCACCGTCCACACTGCCACACCTCAGGATTTGCTCATCGCCCTGGAAATCACCGGACAGGCTCCTTACATCTCCCGCACCTTGCGTGCTGCTCGAAACAAAGGTTTGCCAACCGCAGCCATCCTGGGCTCTGCTTCCCTTGCCTCCGGTCGTGCCGCAAAGGTTGTCCTGGCTGCTCGCGCCAATCCCTCTCTAGGGATAGGGATCATATCGGTCGAAGCGATAATCTACGCGCTCTGTCAGGCGCTTCGCTGGCGATTCGCGGAACGGTTTGCCGGTGCCGAGCAGGCTATTGCCGCCCTTTCCGACCAGATTCAGCATAACAACGCCTGACCAATTCCTCAATAAATTATGGAGAATCAATGCGTATCGTCCGTTTCCTTTATGCCACTGGCGAACAGGAGGCACTACCAACCCCAACATACGGCTGGCTTACTGATGATAAAGTCGGCATCCTTGAGGGATCTCCCTTCGGCGAGTATTTCCGGCATGATGCCACTTTGATTTTGGAGGAGTTGAAACTCTTACCACCTGTCTTACCTACGAAGATCATTTGCGTTGGGCGAAATTACGTCGCCCATGCTAAAGAACATGACGCCGAGGTCCCTGAAGTCCCTCTTCTGTTCCTGAAACCACCCTCCTCTGTCATTGGTCATGGTGATACGATCCTGCTGCCTCCTCAATCACGTAAGGTGGAACATGAAGCCGAGTTGGCGGTGGTCATCGGCCGACGCGGACGCTGGATCGCGCCAGATGAGGCTTTTTCATATGTTTTGGGATATACCGCGGCAAACGATGTCACCGCACGCGATCTGCAATTCCGTGATGGGCAATGGTCGCGCGCCAAGGGTTTTGACACTTTCTGTCCCATCGGCCCCTGGATCGAAACCGACTTCGATCCCGCTGATGCATTGATCTCCTGCCATGTCAATGGTGAGCTGCGCCAGATGGCGTCCACTCACGACATGGTCTTCGGGGTCCGACAGCTCGTCGCGTATGCTTCCACAGTGATGACCCTCGAACCCGGAGATCTGATCCTGACCGGTACCCCCGCAGGTGTTGGACCACTCACTGATGGTGACATTGTCGAGGTGACGATCGAGGGCATAGGGACTTTACAAAACCGTGTCCTCGCCGAGTCGCCGGCGAGAGAAGATCTGGCTCAATAAAGTGGACCTTCCCTTCCAGCTCGAGAATATCTCGCTCGATATACATTCTGCTGTCCAGGCCGCTCTGATCCTATCGATTATCGGGTTGATCTTAAGCCTGTGGATCGGCATCCGCATGATTCGATCTGCGCGAAAATTACGGTTCTTCCGTTTGCGTCGCGATCGAGTTGTCCGTGGCTGGAGGTTGATTTTATTCTCTATCTTGTTGGGATTTCTGGCATATTTCTTCAACACATTCGCAGAACCCATCGCTTACAGCTTCTTTCCCCCAACGCCTACGGCCACTTACACCCCGACGATCACCCTCACGCCGACCATCACCCTGACACCGACCATTACCCTAACTCCTACTATTACGTTGACACCTTCCGTAACAGACACTCCGACAACGACTCCCACGCCACACGTCCCGCTCGCCATCGAGCAGGAATTCCAGAGCACAACCACACCGAATCCAGAAGCAATTTTCAGCGACCTGATCTTCACCCAGGGGATCGATCCGGACACGTATCAACCCCTAAATCCTGGAACCGTGTTCCAAAACCCGGTTGGGCATATCTACGCCCTCTTTTCATACGATGGAATGGTGCCCGGTTCACAGTGGACCGCCATCTGGTATCGAGGGATAGAGGTGGTCCATTACGAAACCAAACCCTGGGACGGTGGCACTGGTGGATTTGGTTATACAGACTGGCAGCCGGAACCCTGGGAATGGTTACCAGGGGAATATGAAGTTCAGATCTTCGTCGGGCATCTGTGGAAGACCTCCGGTCGTTTTACTGTGGAAGGGGAAGCGCCCACCCCGCCGCCCAGCCCCACATCGACGCGCACACCTTCCCCGACTCCAACGACGACCCGAACACCAACCCCTTCGCCCACCCGCACACCGACCCCTACACGCACTCCATCGCCAACACCCGGACCCTCTCCAACTCTATTGCCGCCCACGCCCACCCGCACACCACCTCCTGTGCCAACGCCCTCACCTACGAAGACACGCTGGCCAACCGCTACGCCGGTCACCCCTACACCCACTAAGACACGCTGGCCAACGGCTTTACCAACCACCCCGACACCAACTATTACCCGTCACCCCAGCCCGACACCAACGTTAAGCACCCTCTTCTTTCTCTCTGCTTCATGGTGGTGATGAGTTCACATTTGGGGATTCTCACGATCTAAAGTCATGCATTGCCATATAACCACCTCGACTTCTCAATCCTGGTGGTTTGCATATTTGCTGGTATGGGGAGTGAGGATTCGCTCAGAATGCCTGTATTAAACGCCCATCGCGAGTATTACGAACGCTCAAATGTGCACCACCTGCTCGCTAAGATCCCTCTGATCGGAACTAATCCACCCTGGTAACAAAGGGTTTGCCATCTTTTCGGCAGATCATCTTGATCACATTGCGCGCGGAGAGGGCTGCCAGCGAAAGTGTTCCGCCAGGTTCGACCCAATGACCGCACATGTAGAAATTCTCCAGACCCGGAACGGTTTTACGCACACCGGTGATGTTCATCGCCATGGTCTGTTTCGTCAGAAGCCAGCCGCAGGTAGAGCCCAGCCAGTTCCCTGTGTATCGCTCGTAGCTCAGCGGCGTGGCCACATCCACAACTTCGATATCTTCTCTGATACCAGGATACCAGCGCTCGAGAAGGTCAATCACGATTTCCGCCACCTGATTTTGTTCTGTGTCGTACAGCTTTCTACCGTAGATGTGCTGCCAGTATCCATAATTAGATTCCAGCATGATAACGACTGAAGATTTACCCGCTGGTGCCAGAACAGGATCGAAACAGTAATGCTTAACCCCCAGATAGTTTCTATCCAACCCTGCGATCAAAACTGGTTCATCCAACAAATAGGTTACCCAATGTGGCTCTTGAGACAGGTCTCTATTCACACCCAAGGAGACCTGCACCTGGGAATGGATTGGGAGATGCCCATCATAGAGACGACGAATTTTTCCATCGACAAATTCTTCTCCGAGCAGATCGAAAAAGGTCATCCGTCCATCGGCTGCAGAAACGACGATGTCTGCCCTATGGATCTCATCATTATATAGTCGCAGACCAACCACGCGCTGACCTTCTATCAGGATTTTCTCGACTTGCGCCTTGTAGGAGACTTCGCCCCCCAATTCGAGATAGCGTCTTTCCACCCTTCTGGCAAATTCAAGCGAGCCTCCCGAGGGAAAACCTGCATTACCGATTTGCATGTAAGCCAGCTGCATCAATCCCGCCATCATAGGGATACTCTCCCAGGCGAAGATCAATTTGAACGCTTCTCGCAGCAAGGGATCCTCGAAACGGGCGCCAAATTCAGCAGCCGATACTGGTCCCCACCTGAGCAGGGCGCCGAAGTAAGGCATCATCCTGACACCCATATGCAGAAAAGATAACGGGTCCATAACCCCCTGAGGAGTCTCGCGGAGTAGCGACATATCGAATTTCATAAACTTGCGGATTCCGCTGGCAAGCGCTTTGCCAAGTCTGGCATCAGCGGAGGAGAGATCGGCGATATGTCTTTCCAGGCGATCCGGATCGCAATACACCACGAATGTCCTGCCGTCTGTACCTCGCACGCGCATAAATTCATCATGGTCGATCACCAGTACGTTA
>FWWM01004903.1_pt1 | contig 30332 bp, 29 predicted proteins | sample 2228351 | NCBI WGS metagenome assembly FWWM01 (sample SAMEA103939774, study PRJEB20133) | metagenome | reverse complement strand
TCTTCCCGTTCACAGGGCTGAGGGGGTTCGTCACGTCAATAGATCCCACGTGCCGTGAGAAACTATATACGTGCTCAAAACTTTGCGTATTCATCCCAATAGTGGCGTCCGTCTTTATCAGCCGGTTGAAGCCATCGTAAGTATGTTCCGCGCTAAACCCCGCGCCACCAATGGTGAACTCCGTCAAACGATTCTCGTTATCATAGGTGAAAGTTGACGTCACGTTCAGCCCGCCGGGAATTACCTCCCGCACCTGAGTTATATTCCCATTCCAGTCGCTCGTCACCGTGGCGGTGTATCCACGTCCCGTATCCTGTATTTGCGTCAACCTGCCCATTTCATCATAGCTCCAACTATTATAGTTGAAAGCGGGTCCATACTGCTGCATTCCCGCGCCGTTCTGATGCTGGTAGCCGGTGCGGTTGCCCGCCTTATCATACTCGTAATCCTTCTGATAGTGAAGCGTCGGCGGAAGCGTCTGCGCCTCTTTCTTCTCCTGCGTCAATCTCCGGAGCTTGTCGTAGGTGTAACTCCACTTCATATTCGTGGAGGACTCGGTTCTCGTGTAGGCGGAAGCCCAGCCAGTGTATGTGAAGTCATACCGCTCCAAGAGCACGGGATTGTTGGGATTAGTTACATCCTCGTACTTCATCTGACTTACCCGGGACGCGCTGTCGTAGGTGTATGAAGCCTTGACGTTGTTCGCATAGGTTCTCGTGGCGACCCGCCCAGCGGAATCGTAGGTATATGTCGTGTTCCCGGAAGGGGTGGAAACCTGCGTAACCTTCCCACCCACGTTGTAGGTGTAATTCGTCTGACTGGACGTATGGTCGGTGATGCGCGTAACTCTACTCATACTATCGTAGAGGTATTGTACCTGATTCCCCTGGGTGTCCGTGAAACTCGTGAGCCGAGCAAGTTGGTCGTAGCTCAAAGAGGCGTTGCCCGTGGCATCCGAAAAGGCCGTAACTCTACAACAATTCCAAGTATATTGAACATCCGTGGAACTGGCGCCCCAGCCCATAGACGATCTCTGGTTTCTGGGGTTATATACATAGTTGGTCGTAATTCCTTTGAAATCCACGACCTTGACTACGTTTCCATTTCCATCAAATGCCCGGGTGGTCTCCTTTCGGTTCTGCTGTCCCGTCACAAGCGGAGCCTTTATCTTAGTATTCCTGAGCATCGCATCATACTCTCTATCCCAGGTATTCGCCAGCGGGTCCTTCTCGCTCGTTCTGGAACCGTTATTGTCGTAGGTATACTCTACCACGATGTCGTTCGCGGACTGGGCATCCACCTTATTCGTGGACTTGGTGAGCCATCCATTCTTGTTGAAAGTGAATACCGTAATCAGGTTATCCGGATTGGTGATTTGGGTTACCCTGCTCTCCTTATCGTACTGATAGCTCGTAGTGAAGCTTCCCGGGTCCGTGCGTTGAGTAAGTCTTCCTAGGTCATCATAGGTGAACGTGCTGGTCTGACCGGTGGGATAGGTAATTGTGGTAACCAGATGAATCTTGTTATATACGTAAGTCGTCTGCATGCTGGAGGCTCCGTCTATCTTCACCGTATCCCCAACCATTCTGTTTATCTCATCATAGGTGAAGGTGATCTGTCCGCCGTCGGGGTAGTCTATCTGGGTGACGTTGCCGCCCGCATCGTAGGTGTAATCGGTATCGTCCGTGGTGGAATCGTGCTCAACGGAGATGCGGGTGCGCCTACCTGCGGCATCGTAGGTATACCAAGTGGTGGCGTTGGTGGTAGCGGTGATATGGTCAACGAACCCGCGCTTGTTGTAATACGTGTAGGTGCTGTAGGTGGGGGAGCCGGGCAAGTCCACGCGGATGACCCGCCCAAGCTCATCGTAGGCGTAAGTCGTCGTGTTCCCGTTCCTATCCTGGACGCCGGTGCGGTTCCCGAGAAGGTCGTAGGTATACTCCTCGTCGTAAATTACGTTGTTTCCGTCCTTGTCCTTCACCTGCGGGAATTCAACCTTGATAAGCCTGTCCCAGTAGTCGTAGAAGTACTTCGTGAAGTAGGTGCCATAAGCGTTCACCTTGTCGTAGGCTTTGAAGACGTTGCCGTTAGCGTCAAATTCCGTATCCGCCACGTTCCAGTTGCCGAGGTTGTCCTTGACGTCCACGCGGCGGTTCAGCTTGTCGTAGGCGTATTCGGTGTAGTATTGGGGATTAGCGGCGTAGCCTTCAAAGTCGTAGTACTTGAGAACGTTCCCGTTCTTATCATAGTCGGTCTGGTCGCGGTCGCCAGTGGTGCGGTTCAGGCGGATGGTGTGAATCAGCCGAGAATCGTCGTCGTAGTCAAAGTATGTCTTCTTTGCTTCGCCGTTCTCCGTGTTGTAGACGAGACCGGCGGAATCGTAAACTGTCTTCGTGGTGATGGTCTGCGAAGAACCCGAAACCGTCACGTCGTTCGCGACCTCCGTGACGCGGGAGAGTTTGTCGTAAGTATAGTCGGTATCGTTTGTCCGCATATCGGTCAGGGTCTTCGTGTTGCCGAGCTTATCCAGCGTGTATTGGACATAGGGCGTTCCCTGCGGGACGGAATAGGTTGGCGGAGTGCCGGACGGGTCGCCCGCGTTCTGGAACGGCTCGTAAACCTTGACGAGGCGATTAGCGTTATCATAGAAATAGACTGTAACGTAATCGTCGGGGTCCTTCACCCAGAGCTGGTTGTTCACGCGGTCATACCCGTACTTCGTCGTCAGCCACTGGCGACCGGAAACGTCCTGCAGGTCAACCCGCACCTTAGACTCGGTGACGCGGTTCAAGCGGTCGTAGGTGAACTGGCGAGAGGCGAAAAGACCGGACGCCCAGACGTCGGGAATGTCTATCTAGGTGACGTTGCCGTTCTTGTCGTAAGCGTAATCGGTGAGGGTGTTGCTGCCCGTTCCGTCAGAGGGATTCGGGCGCTTCACGAGGTCCAGGAAGAAGGTATCGGTGTAGGTGTATTCGGTGTAGTATGAGGAACCCTTCGGGAGAGTGACCTTCGTGACCCGCGTGCGGGTGGCGTTGTAAGTGTAACTGGTCGCCTCGGAGAGGGCGTTCGTGACCGATGAAACGACGCCGTAGGTAGCATCGTAGGCGTAATCCGTTCTGCCGAGGTTCGAGTCGTCCGTCTGCCGCGGGTCCTTGACCCAGGTCATATCCCCGGTGTTGGAATCATAGTTGTAGGTGGTGGTGTTGCCGAGCGGAGTGGCAACCGTAGCGAGGTCGTCGTTGCCGGTGTAGGTCATCGTCGTCTTGACGAGGCGAATCTTCTGAGGAGTCGGCGTCGTCCCGTCGTTGTAGTAGTAGCCGTCAGCATCAATGAGAACATCCCCAATATCGGGAGAGGATGGCGCGACCGTCGTCACGTTCTGATTAGGCTCCTGCGTGTAGGTTTCAATAAGGTTGTCGGGCTTGCTTCCCGCAGTATCGTACTTATAGAAAGTGAGGAAACCGAGCGCGTCCTGAACCACTTCAAGATTCTTGTCGGAGTTGTAGAAGTATTTCGTGGAGATTTGATTCGTGCCAGCGTTTGGCTCCCAAGTCTTTATCTCCACCAGGTTGTGGTCGTCATTCCAAGTGTAGCGCACGTCGTTCTTGTTGTTGCTGTCGTCGTAAAGCGGGTCGGCAGTGCGGACAAGCCTGCCGTTCTTCTACGTATCGGTCGTGTCGTACTGATGCTCGTACCACCAGTTGCGGCTCTCGCCGTCCACTATCTTCGTTACCTGATTGTTGGAATCTAGCTTCGTGAAAGGAAGACCGGAGGTAACGTTGTAGGTGTAAGTGGTCGTGGCGGTGTAGTTCCCGCCCGTTCCCCCGTCCGCGTTCCGATACCTGACCTCGGAAACCTTTCCGGAGGAATATGAAATCTTCCAGCTGTCGTTGGTATCAGCGGTGGGCGTGCCCACGCAGGCGATGGAGTCGTAGACGTATTGCAGAAGCGCCGAGCCGTCATAGCCATACTTGACCGTCATTTCCAGATTCGTCCCGTTTCCCGGATTGCTGGAAATCGTGCTGTCGGTCCCTTTGCGCCAGTAGGCGAATTCCAAGTAGTCCTTGTTGCTGATAGTCGTGTAGGTGTAGTGGAGGTAGATGTAATTGTTTGAATCCAGCGTGTCGTCCAGGCGAATTGTTTCAATCAAGTTTGTCCCCGACTTGTATCTGAAGAGCATCAACTGCTTATCTAGCCACTGAGAACGTCCCGCGTCATACCAGCGAGCGTCCACGTGGTCTATCTTGTCAGTAGGCTTGTTGTTGGATTGGATGCGAATTATCTTGAGAGCGTTGGTGTATCTGTCCTCTATTCTTGTCAGAAGAGCCTTCGTGGAACCGTCGTTCAGCTCAAAGGTGAACGTGAGCTTGCCGGAGGTAAGCGTGAAGACGCCAGTAGAGGTGTTCCGCTTGAGGACAGTTTTCAAGCCCCGAGGAGACGTGTAATTATCGTAGCCCCCGCTAGTAGAGGAGTAGGTGTAGTCCCACTCGTTGCCACTGCCATCCTTGTGCGTGACCGTCCCACTCCCTCCACCCAGAGTTCCCGTTAGGCATTCGTCAAGGTTATGCGAATAGCCCTCTCCAAAAGGTCGCACGAATCCAGAGGACGTGTCCATATGGTTGTAAGCTCGAGTGACCACTGGCGTGATGCGCGCCTGCAAGACGACATCCGTCGCAATCAGCGTCAGGTTCCCCTCAAACGTGTTGACGAAAAGGTTGTGCGGTCTGTCCGCTCGTTGGGAAGAAGATGAAAATAGCGAGAACGATGAATAGTTCTGCCACCCTTTTATTCCGATACTGCTGTTCGTCATTGTGGATTTCCTCCAACAATATCTGAAATCGCCCCGTAGGGCTTTATTTCCTATTCAGGTCCTGTGCTATGACGTATTGACGCCCTTAGCATAATATTATAACCGAAACTCACCTGTTAGGGCGAAGTAGTAAGAGAAAATCTTATCCCCAAGTTATCAACAATGTCAAGAACTGGGTTATGACTAAATGGTAAATGGTAGAGGACACGCGAAAGAGACTTCCAAAAACGAGCCGAGCGAGTTGGTCGTGACTAACTCTTTCTAATCTTCAATGATCTCTCCAGTTTCCCTTTCCGCCCACTCGGTATCCGCATCTCTCAGCAATTCCTCGTACCTTAATTTCTCGTCTCGTTTTCTGAACTCGCAGATGCCTTCGCGTATAACCCACTCGTTTAGGAGCAGGCGACCGCCCGCGCCATCCTCCGTCCATACCCAAGCCAGCAATCTCCCGTATCTGTCAATCGGCGATTGTCGGGTTTCAAACTCAAGAAAGATTCTCCTTCCAGCAAGGAAGTTCTCAAGCTTCTCTTTGGCATTTCTCGCCTCTTGGTCTCCACTCTCCACCCATATTTCTTCCATCTTGCCATCAACCATCCTTTCCTGCTTCGTCCAAATCTCAGGACCGTCCACGCCGAGCATCTGCACTCGGTAGTTCTCCCCGCCCGTGAACGTAACTTCCAGGGTATCAGCGTCCACGAGCCTTATCAACTTCGCCTCAACAGCTTCACCCCGGCGGGTGGACCGCAACTCGGGCGGAAGCTGACTCATCGGGGTAGACACTTTAACCTGCCTTGCCTGCATCCCAAGCCGGTAAATCAAGAACGGGCTGGTCAGCGCAAGGACAAGAACAACGAGCAAGATGATATGCCAAAGACGTCTGTGACGACTACCAGTGCGAGGTGCAGAATCCTTGTTCACTTTATCCCTCCTCTTTTGTCAAGAACAATGGCGATAGCAGGAGTCTTGCGGGGGCGCCCGCTAATCCTGCAAGGTTTCATCGGTTTCTTCCAGCCCTTCGCACTCAGTAGGCTCGGAGAGGCTGGACGGTTCCTTGACAGCCTTCTCTTCAGGCTGGATTTCCGCGGATTCTCCCTCAGCGGGAACTGATTCCTTCCCTTCATCCATGCTCACCGCCTCCATTGGCGGGGCGGTTCTCCTCGCGGTAATCAGCGTTTGACCCAGCTTCACTTCGCTTCCGTCCGTTAGGTCTACCCATTCTCCAGCCTCAATTCTTTCACCGTTAACGAATGTGCCATTCGTGGAGTTTAAGTCCTTGACTTTCAAGTACTCCAAATCAACGTCCAGGAGAAGGTGTTCACCGCTCACGTATCTGTCATCGGGGAAAGAGACATCGTTCCTGTCAGTTTTTCTGCCTACCCTAATCTGCCCGAATGGAAGAGGCTTTGTTTCTCCACCGATAACCAGCTCCCAAGGACTCAGAACCTCCACAAGGTCCACTTCCCGACTGGCGCTCGTTTCCATTGGCTCCGGAGAAGGCTCGGGAACCGCTTCCTCGGGTGATGGCTTCTCAGTCGCGGGTTCAGGGACAGGTTTCGTTTCCCCAGCAGGCTCCGATTCGAAAGCATCCACAAGCCACTTTAGCGATGCGGTTAGTTCCGCAAATTTGAGAACCGAGGTCTCCGTAATCTGACGTTCGTCGCCAGTGGCAAGGCGAACGCCGTCCAGGAATGTCCCATTTGTTGAGCCAATGTCCTGGGCGTAAACTCTCCCCCCCGCTACGCGAAGCTTCGCGTGTTTCCTGGAGAGGTAAGGGTTAGGGATAACAAGGTCGCCCTCGCTTCTGCCAATTACGTACTCACCCTCAGTAAGTTCAAATACGCAATCGCCGACTGTCAGCTTTAGAACTGGTTTGCTCTTGCGCTGTTGCCCTTTTACAACACCGGAACCCCTCTCATACCCGCAAACCGCGCAGAACTTATCTCCCTCAATGAGATCCGCACCGCAGTAAGGACAGATGGTTTCCGCGGAGACCGCATCCGCGTTCATCCCCCGCGGTTGGTTTTCCCCGCTTTCAGGGCTTATAAGCGTTTTTCCCGATTCTTCTCCTTCCAATTTCCTCTCCCTTTATAAAGTTGCCTTATTTATTGTAGCAGGAATTCTTCAAGCATCCTCATTCGCCCTTTGCGTCCTTCTCCTAAACAGGAAGAACGCGATTAGGATTAGAATTACCGCGAGGACGATGACGTCCAAAACCTTCGTGTATTTCTCAATCTGCTTCCAGTTCTCGCCGAGGATGAAGCCGACGTAAGTTAGGAGGTAGGACCAGGGGATTGAACCTAAGAAGGTTAGGACGCAAAAGACCGTGAAGTTCATCCTGGAAATCCCAGCTGGAAGCGAGATATAAGTCCTGACGATGGGCATCATCCTTGTAAAGAAAACGGTTGCCCATCCCCACCTTTCAAAGAATCTGTCCGCGATCTTAAGCTCGTGTTCGCGAATAAGAATATACTTCCCGTAACGGACAATTAATGGTCTTCCGCCGTAAAAGCCCAGGGCGTAGGCGGCTATGCTTCCCAGAAGGTTTCCAATCGCGCCGGCTAAGGCGACCGCGTGCAGGTTGAGCTTGCCCGTCGCGACGAGAAAGCCAGAAAAGGGCATTATGATTTCGCTGGGAAGCGGAATGCAGGCGCTTTCAATCGCCATAAGGACGACAATACCGGGATAACCGATCGCGCCAATAGTTCCCGAAACAAAGTTAACGAGGACGTTGATGACGCTTGCTAGCATTTGGCGCAAGGATTGTAGCAGACGAGCTAAGGCGTGCAACCACGAGCGACAGGATAGGCTTTATCGGACGCCGGTCATCTCCCTTGATCTCCGCTTATCAAATGGCAATAGGGATAGTAAAGGGGGAACGACTCGCGCAGTAGGCCTTTTGGAGAAGAAAAACCCTAACCACCTCTCCCGCTGTGGCTAGCTTGATTGTTAATGCGGTACGTCTTATCCACCAGGCTCACCTCCGCGCCGAGCGCCCGAAGCTTTTCCACAAAATGATGGTAACCCCTTTCCAGGTGATCGTAACCGCGAATTAGAGACTTTCCCCTCCCCGATAGAGAAGCGATAGCGAGAGCCGCACATCCCCTAATGTCGTAGCCTTCTACGGGAGCCCCGGTTAGCGGAGAGTCCTGCCCGTGGATAATCGCGGAACTCTCCCGCAGGTCAATCCTCGCGCCCATTCTTATCAGTTCTGGGACGTAGGAGAAACGCTGGGGGAAAATCTCGTCTGTGACAATTGATGTGCCCTCCGCCCTTGTTAGCAGTGAAACCATTTGTGGCTGAAGGTCGGTGGGAAATCCGGGGTAAGGCTGTGTCCTTATATCCATAGGCGCGATGCGAGATGCATCCAAGACCTTAATCGCATCCTCCCTGATTTCAAGCCTGACACCACTATCCATAAGCTTGTCAAGGAACGACACAAGATGATTCGGTTGGCAACCGAGAATCTCTCCCGTTCCGCCGGTTGAAATAATGCAAACCAAGTAAGTCCCCGCCTCAACCCTGTCAGGAATTACCGTGTAGGGCTCCCGTTGACGTAGCTCCTTAACACCACTGACCCGGAGGCGTCTTCCTCCAATGTTCTTGATGTCCGCGCCCATTGCCACAAGGAAGTTAACGAGGTCCTCAACCTCGGGCTCCTCAGCACAATTCTCAAGAAGCGTCACGCCCTCAGCGAAAACCGCGGCGCTAAGGGCGTTTTCAGTGGCGCCAACGGATGAAATGTTGAAGGTTATGTTTGCGCCAACGAGCTTCTCTGCGGTCGCCTCAACGATGCCCTTAACCAGCTCCACCCGCGTCCCAAGCTCCTTCAGAGCCATAAGATGCTCATTGACGGGTCGCGGACCGATGTTACAGCCGCCGGGGAGTGGAACCCTTGCCTTTTTGAATCGCGCCACGAGCGGACCTAGAACCAAGAAGCTAGCCCTCATCTTGCTCACAAACTCATAGGACGCAGTCTGTTTGTCAACGGTCGTAGGGTCAATGTGAAGGGTTCCATCAACAAATTCGCACTTCGCTCCGAGGCTCGTCAGAACTTCCAAGATGCAGAAAACATCGTTCAGCAAGGGAACGTTCTTGATAACTACCTTGTTGGATGAAAGCAGGCTCGCGCAAATGATCGGCAGGGACGCGTTCTTTGAGCCGGAAACTCTTACCTTACCGCAAAGCCTGTTACCACCAGTTATTAATAACGCCTTCTCTTTATGTTCAACGTAAACCAAATTTCCATCCAGTTTTAAAGGGGAAACCCTAGCCTTTGACAACGAGTGAGCAGGAATGCAGGCTAGAGAAACCTCTTTTCATTCAATAATCCTTGAGCGTTCCTTCTTTTCCGCAACCTTCAATCGGTTAAGCGCCTTTCTCAAGGCGACCTGGGCACGTTCATCCTCCACTTGAGAGAACTTCTTTGAAAGCCTCTGCCTGGCTTCATCCAAGTCTTTAGTTGCCCGAGCAACGTCAATGGCTTCGCGGAACTCCGCGGTATCGCAGAGAATCACGACCTCCTTCCTCGTCACTTCCATAAATCCACCCCCGACTGCGAGAGAGATAATATGTTCATCCGGTGTTCTCAGGAGTAGTTCTCCGATGTCAAGGGCGGCTACCATTGGCGCGTGATTCTTCAGAACGCCCAGATACCCGTCAATCGCTGGTGCGACGAGGGAAGTGGCGCATTCCCTGAATAACTCCCCGTCGGGCGAGACGATTCGTACTAGGAAGCTGTTGTCACTCGCGCCATTTCTTAAACCGGTCCTCTTCTCCATTTCAGATTACCCCTGTGCCTTAATCCGTTTGGCTTTTTCAACAGCCTCGTCGATTGTGCCAACCATATAGAAAGCTTGCTCAGGCAGGTCATCATGTTTGCCTTCAATTACTTCGCTGAATCCGCGAATGGTCTCCTCCAGTGGAACGTAAGTTCCAGGAACGCCGGTAAATTGCTCCGCCACGTGGAAAGGCTGGGAAAGGAACCGCTGGAGCCTCCTCGCGCGGTGCACAACTAGTTTGTCATCATCGGACAATTCCTCCATCCCGAGAATAGCGATAATGTCCTGCAAGTCCTTGTAACGCTGAAGTATCTTCTGAACCGTTCGGGCAACGTAGTAATGCTCTTCTCCCACGACTTGAGGGTCAAGGATTCGTGACGTGGAGTCAAGCGGGTCAACCGCGGGGTAGATACCAAGCTCCGCCAGCTGACGTGACAAGTTCGTAGTCGCATCTAGGTGAGCGAAGGTGGTTGCGGGTGCGGGGTCGGTGTAATCGTCCGCGGGAACGAATATCGCCTGAATTGAGGTAACGGAACCGCGTTTAGTGGAGGTGATTCTTTCCTGAAGCCTGCCCATTTCCGTTCCGAGGGTGGGCTGGTATCCGACCGCGGATGGGAGTCTCCCGAGAAGCGCGGAGACTTCGCTTCCTGCCTGAGTGAACCTAAAAATGTTGTCAATAAAGAGTAGCACGTCCAGTCCAAGCTCGTCGCGGAAGTACTCCGCCATCGTCAAGGCGGTTAAACCGACTCGAAGACGCGCCCCGGGCGGTTCGTTCATCTGCCCAAAAACCATCACGGTGTTCTTAATGACCCCGCTTTGCGTCATTTCCAGATAAAGGTCGTTCCCCTCGCGTGTCCTCTCACCTACTCCGCCAAACACTGAGTAACCGTGATGATGGGTGGCAATGTTATGAATCAACTCCTGAACGATAACGGTTTTGCCGACTCCCGCTCCACCGAACAAGCCGACCTTTCCGCCCTTCATATAAGGCTCAAGCAGGTCAACAACCTTAAGCCCAGTCTCTAACTGTTCAACCTTCACTGATTGTTCCTCCAGGGGAGGCGGTGGACGGTGGATAGGATAGTAAGAATCGGTTTCCACTGGTCCCATCTCGTCAATAGGTTCTCCCCACACGTTCAAGAGCCTGCCAAGGGTTGGCTTACCAACGGGAACGACTATCGGCTTTCCGGTATCGTAAGCGGGAAGACCGCGAAGTAGCCCATCCGTTGAATCCATGCAGATACACTTGACCGTGTTGTTTCCAAGGTGCTGGGCAACCTCGCTAACGATTACCCTTCCCGTTTCAGGATGTTTAACCTCAACCGCGTTGTAAATGGCGGGGAGTTCACCGCCGTCAAAACGGATGGAAAGGGTGGGCCCTATAATCTCCACGATTTGACCCGTTCTCTTTTTACGCTCTAGTTCCTCTTCCGTCTTTTTCGTTTCAAAAGTCGTTTCAGCCATAGTGGAATCTCCTTACTCTACGACTCGTGTGAGAATCCGTTACCCCTTCAAAGCCTCCGCTCCGCCCACGATATCCAGTAGCTCCAACGTAATGGACTGCTGGCGAAGTTTATTCCTCGTGAGGGTGAGGGTTTTGATAAGTTCTCCAGCGTTCTTGGTGGCGTTGTCCATAGCCACCATACGCGCGGCGTTTTCGCTCGTGAAGTTCTCCCGCATCGCCTGGAAGAGCGAATAGCGAACGAAGCGTGGGAGCAAGATGTGCAGGACTCCCCCAGGGGATGGTTCAAAGATTAAATCCTCCTCCGGCGCGCCGGTCTCTTCATATTCGTGAGCCTCGGTGCCTCCATCCTCAATAACACCACGCTCCACCGGAAGGAGCTTTAGGATAGTCGGCACCTGCCTCATGGCATGGACGAAATGCGAGTAAAGAACAAAGACGTCCGCAAACTCCCCGCTTAGGAACGCATTCTCCACCTTCTCAAACAGCGGATAAAGGTCAATGAAGCGCGCGGAAAAATCGTAGGAAGCCTGTGAATGATATATCCTCCAGCCTCGGCGGGTGAAGTAGCGCGTGGCGTACCTTCCAATTGTCAGAAGAGATATTTCCAGTTCGCGATGATTTCTAGCAAATATCTCCGCGTTTCTAACGATGTTAGCATTAAATGCCCCGCATAATCCCTTATCGGAGGTGAATACGATGAGGAGGATTCTGCTAAAATCGGGTGGAGTGTGCCTCTCCAGGAATGGATGAACCGTCCAGGGCAGGGTCCTTGAGAGGTGCTCCGTGATGCGAATGAGGGTTTCCGCGTAGGGTTGAGCGGAACGCGTTTTGTTCTGGCTTCTCTGCAGTTTGGCGCTTGCCACCATTTTCATTGCGCGCGTGATCTGCTGAGTGCTTTCAACGCTCCTGATTTTTCTCCGAATTTCTCGTATTCCCTTTGGCATAACTTTCCGCCTGGAAAAACCTACTTCTTCCTCGCTCGCTCCTTCTCTTTAGCCTTAAGTTCGCTCAACTCCTTTTCCCGTTCTCTAACCGCGGAAAAGCCGATAACCGCCTCCGGCTCTTCCGGCATAAACTCCTCAACGTCCGGAAAGGCAACGATGGAGCTAACGTAAGCCCAAAGAATCAAAACCGCAGCCCTATGACATTCCTCCTTACGGTTCTCCGGTGGGATGTAGTTACCCTCCGCGTCGTAGGCGGGAATGACGCAAAAGCTCGGATTCTCAATCCAAAGACCGATACTATCGTAGCCGAGTATCCTCGCGTAAAACTTGGGCGACGTGATACCCTGAATATTCAGCTGGGAATAGGCTTGGCTATTCAGGATTATCTGTACCCTGACGCCGATGAAACTATCAATGTTGATGTTTTGCTCAGGCATATCCTTATCCTTTTGACGCTACTTTCATCGGTCAGGCGGAACGCATAGCAACCTCCTCCTTCTCCACCTTGACAACGCGGACCCTCCTCTCCTCCTCGGGAAGGCTAACAAAGTACTCTTTGAATTCTGCGACCGCCTTCTCAAGGTTCTTCTCAACCTCCTCGGATAGCGCTCCAGTCTTCCTAATCTCCGGAAGGATACCCGGATACTTTTCCTTTAAGAAATTGATAAGCTTCCTCTCAAACATCTGCACCTCTTCCACCGGTAAGCTATCAAGGTAACCGCGGGTTCCCGCGAATATTCCCGCAACTTGTTCCTCCACGGGAACTGGCGTGTACTGCCCTTGCTTTAGAAGCTCAACCATTCTCTCTCCGCGAGTAAGAAGCGCCTGCGTTGCCTTGTCAAGCTCGCTTCCGAATTGGGTAAACGCTGCGAGCTCGCGGTACTGTGCCAAGTCCAGCCTTAGCATTCCCGCAACTTTTTTCATCGCTTTTGTCTGAGCGTTACCACCAACGCGGGATACGGAAAGCCCGACGTTGATAGCTGGACGGATGCCCTGGTAAAAGAGGTCGGGTTCCATATAGATCTGCCCGTCGGTTATTGAGATAACGTTCGTGGGAATGTATGCGGAAATGTCCCCCGCCTGGGTCTCGATCACCGGCAGTGCTGTTATTGAGCCTCCACCCTTTTCATCGTGAAGTTTAATTGCCCTTTCAAGAAGGCGGGAATGCAGGTAAAATACGTCGCCGGGGAATGCCTCGCGCCCCGGGGGTCGTCTCAAAAGTAGCGAAAGCGTCCTATAAGCTTGAGCGTGTTTGGTCAAATCATCGTAGCAGACGAGGGTGTGCTTGCCTTGATATAGAAAGTACTCCGCCATCGCGCATCCCGCGTAAGGAGCAATGTAAAGGTACGGAGCAGGATCCGACGCACAGGCAACAACCAATGTCGTGTAATCCATCGCCCCGTGCTTTTGGAGAGTATCGTAGATTCTCGCGACGGTTGATTCCTTCTGCCCGATCGCTACGTATATGCACCATACCGGTTTATCCGTGGCTTGGGTTTCCTTTTGGTTTATTATCGTGTCAATGAGAATTGCGGTCTTACCGGTTGAGCGATCACCAATGATTAGCTCCCGCTGACCCCTACCAATTGGGATCATCGAATCAACCGCCTTTATTCCCGTTTGGAGAGGTTCCTTCACCGGCTGGCGGAACACAACGCCGTCCGCCTTTTTCTCAAGAGGACGCGTCTCCTTCGTTACGATTGGACCCTTGCCATCAAGGGGCCTTCCCAGGGGATCGACCACTCTACCCACGAGGGCTTCCCCGACAGGAACCTGAAGAACCTTGCCCGTTCTCTTAACGTAATCTCCCTCCTTTACCAGACTATCATCGCCGAGAAGCACGACTCCTACGCTTTCCTCCTCCAGGTTAAGCGCCATTCCCATAACTCCGCCTGGAAACTCCAGCATTTCGTTGTAAACGCAGTTCTCAAGACCAAACACGCGAGCAATACCATCACCAACCTGAAGGACGATTCCCCTGTCCTCAAGCTTTAATTCCGTCTCATAGGCTTCAATCTCGGACCGTATAACGTCAGTTACTTCCTCTGGACGTAGTTGCTCCATAGAACACTCCTTAACGCCTTGTAAATCCTTTGATAATCACAGTTCAGAGAATCTGATGAGCCTTTTCTTCAAGGAGTCCAATGCGCTCTTCAGGGACATATCCATAACTCTCTCCCTGCCGAGCTCAATAATTATCCCGCCAAGTATTTCGGGCTTGACCTTTTTCACGAGCCGAAGGTTCTTAAACTCGGAGTACTTCTTGAGTTTCTCAGTTATCTCTTGATAGTCCTCCTCCTCAAGGGGAAGGGCGGTTACTAAGCCGACTTCCTCAATACCCCGCATCTCGTCAGTTAGGTAGTCAAAGTAACTTGCGACCGCGGGGAAGTGTCGGATCCTCCCCTTTCTCAGCAGAACCTTCAGGGTGCTGATCACCAGCGGAGAAACTTTGTCCGAAAATACCCTTTCAAGGAACTTGAACTTCTCCAAGAGTGGGATCTGGGGTTGCTCAAGAAAAGTCAAGAATTTGGGCTGTGAAAACGCGTGAAGAACGCCCTCAAGCTGAGAGTCAACTTCCTCCACGATGCCCTTTGCACGGGCAGATTCAAACAGGGCGACCGCGTACCGCTTTGCCACTTTGGTTTCGTGAACCGCCATTTCCTATAAATCCTTGGTTAGAACCTTTACGAGCTTTCTATGCTCCTCCCTATCAAGCTTTTCCCTGAGAAGTTTCTCCGCAATGTCTATGGAAAGGTCCGCGACATAGTTGTTCAGCTGAGCCATCAGCTTCTCCCGTTCCCGTTCAATCTCCGCCTGAGCGCGGGCAAGGATTCTGTCCCTTTCCGCCTCCGCCTGAGCGCGAATCTCCTCCGCAAGTTTCCTGGCTTCCCTAGCCGCTTCCTCCATCTTCTTCCGCCCTTCCTCGGAGATCTTCGCGAGCCTTTCCTCAAGTTCTGCCCTTGACAACATAGCGCGCCTTTTCTCCTCTTCCACCTCCTGATAGGCGTATTCAATGGACTTCTGCCTATCATCAATCGTTCCAAGTATCGTTCCCCAAAGAAACTTCTTCAGAACGAAAAAGAGGATAAGGAACGCGATGATATGCCCGAAAAGGTCAGGCAGTTTGAGAATTGTGAAAATAGCTTCCACCAGTGCTTATCCTTGCGAGTAACGCCAAAGACTACCCGATACGTCCCATTAGGAGAAAAACGGTTACGAGGGCGTAAATCGTCAGAGCCTCAATAAACGCCACGCCGATAATCATCCCAACCTGTATCCTTCCGGATGCCTCAGGTTGGCGTGCCATCGCGTTCATTGCGCCCTCAACAGCGCGTCCAATGCCGAGCCCGCATCCGAGGGCAGCTATGCCAACTCCTAAAGGCAGTGCAAAACCTAACGCCACCGATGGTTCCATAAAATTTACCTCCAAAAAGATGTTTGTGATTGAAAAACACTAATGATGCGCCTCCTCGTGGGGAAGCATCAACAGAATATAAACCGCAGTAAGGGTTGAGAAAATAAGCGCCTGTATAGTTGAAAATATGAGCGCTAGAAACATAAAGGGAAGCTGAAGGGGTAGTTTCACGAACCCTGGAATGAGAAAAACGAGCCCCGCAAACACCGCGAGGAGGGTATCCTCGCCAAGAATGTTCCCAAAAAGTCGCAGTGAAAGGGACAACGGCTTTATAAGCTCCTCAAGAATGTGCAGGGGCAGATTAATAGGGAACAACCACCAAGGCTCGCCCACCAAGTGCTTAAAGTAACCAAAAATTCCGTTTCTCACCATCCCAACCCACTGCACGTAAAAGAAAACCATAATAGCCATTGCCAGGTTTATTCCCCAGACGCTGGTCGGGCTCTTCATCAGCGGAACTAACCCGAATAAATTAAGGCTAAGGATGTAAATGAATAGCGTCCCAACCAGCGGAATGTACTTCCTAGTATCGCGCCCTAGAACCTGAGAGAAGAATTGGGACGCGGAATCAACCGCCCATTCAAGAAACAAGTAAAGCTTACTCTTTGGCTTAAGCGCCCTGCGCCTCGTCCCGACTACCGCCAAAGTGCTCAGAATTATCACCATCAGAAAAGCAAACGTAAGATTTTCAATGTTCACCCATTCAATCTTCAGATGCTCAGGAAGGTTCTCGTTTATCCCGTCAAGCCAAGCATCAATCTTCTCTCCATAAACCGCGTGGATCATTGACATAAGGTTTGGCAGTTCCCTATGCGCTTCCTCCTGCGCCTCAGAATGTCCCGCCTCACCTGCGAGAATCGGGGAGCTCCGAGATATGAGAGCAAGCCCAATAGCGCAAGCCAAGAATAAACCTTTGATAGTCCCTCTAAGCACCTTCTTAAGCCTTTTCCTTGGTAAAGGTGAAAAGCCCAATAGCCTTAAATAAAATTACCATCCAGAGGGTGGAGAGCCCTACCACCAGCCCCAGATGGTCAAGCCAGCGGGCATAGAACATATAAACAAGGGCGAAATACAGAATAAACATTTTAGCAAAGACTAGAAGAATCACAAGCCATTTTCTTCTGACTTTTCGTCTAAAGAGAAACCCTATCAGCAACGCCAGCGCGAGAAAGTTCAGGCTCATCCATAAACTTCCAATAGTATAGGAAAGGGCGAATCGCCCTCCCAGAATCGCCCACAAGCCGAACCCCAGCGCCAGAGTGAACCACCCAGTGGCTGTAAGTATCCTCTTGGGGCTTAGCCCCCCGTAGAGGTGCATTTTCCAACCATTTCCGTTCCCGTCCATCCGCAAGGTTACGCTAATACCCTCCCACTTATTCCACCAATTGAATTACCCTTAACCTCCCAAGTCCGTCCCCAAATCTAAACTCCGCGTCACTCAATCAGCCTCAACCCCCGCTGAGTTTCTTTACTAGGTCAAACGTCATTTTGAATGACGCGAGCATTCCCAGCACGAGAAAAACTATATAAAGGAAAGAGGTGCGGAAGAGCGAATCAAGCAAATAACCGATCCCGTATCCAACGAACGGTCCCGCCAGGAACGCAAAAGGAATCGTCGTAGCGAGGGCGAAGTTCCTGATACCTCTATCATCCCCGCCCGCGCTTCCAGCGCCTTCATCGTCGCCTTTATCCTTCCCCTTCGTCCCTGCGCTCTTTCCCAATCTTTTGCGGGTCTCAAAAATGTCCTCCTTGTTAACGCTTCTCTTCACAAAGTTATTCTATCCTAACCGAAGTTTTGTAGAATAACCCTTAGGGAATTTCAAAATGGAACCCTTGAACATTCTTTCAATTTCCCTCGGCAGCAGCAAGCGTGATAAGGAGGCAAAGACGGAACTTCTAGGCGTGCCCATCAACATCAGGCGCGTAGGAACCGACGGCAAATTCTACCGCGCTATTGAGTTGATTGAGTTAATGGCTAAAGAGGTGGACGCTATAGGGCTTGGCGGAATAGACCTTTACCTCTACGCGGGGAAGCGCAGATATGCGATTAGAGACGCCCTTAAACTCAAAAACGCCGCAGGAAAAACCATAGTCGCGGATGGAAGCGCCCTCAAAAACACCCTTGAGAAAGAACAAATTGAGTACCTCGCCCAGAACCATCCGGAGATCCCAATTAAGGACACCAAAGTCCTAATGGTTAGCGCGGTGGACAGGATGGGTATGAGCCTAGCCCTCTCAAGGATCGCAGGCGAGATCGTCTTCGGGGACTTGATGTTTGCGGTCGGCATCCCGATCCCTATCAGAAGCTACCCCGGGATCATTAGGCTTGCAACCGTCCTCCTACCGATAATGACGAAGCTACCCTTCCAGCTTCTCTATCCAACGGGTGAGAAGCAGGAACTGGTTAAGCCAAAACACTCAAAATGGCTCAATTGGGCCCAGGTGATCGCGGGAGACTTCCATTTTATCCGACGTAACCTTCCCTCCGACCTTTCCGGAAAGGTCATCATCACCAACACCACGACGGAAGAGGACAGGCAGGCGCTAGTTGACAGATCACTCAAATGGCTTATCACGACTACGCCGGTAATTGATGGACGGAGTTTCGGTACGAACGTCCTGGAAGCGTCCATTTGGGCACTGATGAAGCGCTTTGGAGACGAACTCACCGACCAGAACTTTCGCGTCTACCTAAACAAACTTGACATTAAGCCCACCATCTTTGCCCTTACCCCCGACGGTTGATTCCCCGCGCCTGTTCAGGTATGATGCGGACCCGAACTTCAATAACCGCAAGGTCATTCGGGATACAGGTCGCTCCACTGCGAGCTTCGCAGGGGTGAGAAATGACTCGCGCACATTCTGTGACATAGAATGGACTGCGGGAGGGTTTACCTCTCCTCTGCCTTGTGCTCCGCCACTAGAAACGGGTTTCCGATCTGCCAATCCCGCTACCACCACGCTGTAGAGATACACTTCCCCATCCCCGACGCAGGCTACTTACCAATCGCCTACCCTCCTCACCTTCATTTCAAAGGCGATTGTGTCCGCCCTCTTGGACTCATTCAAATAACGTTCAACCTTCGCCTCCATTTGCGCAAAATCGTCTGCGTTCACATTCAGTGACATAACCTTCTCAAACCCCAGGAAAATCAAATGAGGCTTGATGACAATCCCCGGCAACAGCTTAGACACCATATACGCGTAGATCAAAAGTTGAGGACGATAGGCATCAACAAGAGCCTCTAGAGGAATTCCCCCAATATCGTCGGTCTTGAATTCAACGAGGTGCGCGACCCCGTCGGTGAGAAACAGGAGGTCAACCTTGCCCTGAACTAAACAACCACCAACGAAAGTTACAAGCCCGTGCTCGACCTTGCGCCACTCAGCCAGTCTCATTAACTCAAACACCTCCGTGCCTGCAAACGCGCTTACAAGCTTGCGTGCCTTCCTGATAACTTCCCTATCGTCCACCGCAAGCCCGCACCCTGCTAAGGTCTCCCTGGAAAATAAAGACGCCAGGAACCCTTCAGCCCCCGCATCTCCCCATTCCCTGCATCCTTTCGCCAATAGCTTGTGAACCAAGGCGCCGATCTGCCTTCCCTCCCAACCCCTCTCCCCCGCCAAGTACTCGTCCTCCTGCCATTCACCAACCAAGTCTTCTCGTTTATCCGCCTCCAACCTGAAAGAACCACCAAGCCCCTCCTTTGCCCAATCCCGGACAATCTCCGTGACAGAGTAGATGTATCTCCCGTAATTGCTAAGGTCCGGAGCCTGTGACACAACATCCAACAGCAGCCGCGCCTGACCCCTATCCTCCTCCGCCACTTCCCTCTCCAGGATGCTAGCCAGCTCCAGAATATCCGGCACCGCGCCCACGTCCGAATGCTGGCGCAGATGTTCCTCGTCAATCATCCTCAGCTCCACAAGGTCCTCAAACCATGGACACACCCGCAGTTCCCTGCTATCTTCAGCCAGAACCCGTGCCAGGGGGACGCCCCAGATCAGCGCATCCGTCACATTTTCCCGCGGGCTCACTCCCACGATTGCCAGGTGTTCAACCGCCCGCGTTAGAGCGACGTAGAGCAACCGCAATTCCTCCTCCTCTCCTTTCCTCTTGTACTCATCCCTGATCTCTTCCCATGACACGTCTGACACCTTTACGCCTCCCCCTAGAAGGTTCCTCGCGATGCTCGTTAGCCGATGTTTGATGCCCAATCTAAAGACCCCTTCCCCCTCCTTTGCCAAAACAAAGGGAGAATCCTCCCCTTCAGCCTTAAAGTTTACATCCGCAACAACTACCGCTCCGAAGGTTAGGCCCTTGGCTCCGTGAACCGTCAGCACCCTCACAAAGTCACCCTCCGCCATCCACATCTGGGACACCCGGGAGCGCTGATACCTCCGCTCGTAGATATGGGTAAGAAGGTTACCAATCGCTTCGTATCCGTATCCGGGCGTTGACAAAGCCAGGTTCATAAGCTTTTCCAAATTAAACACGGGAGATATGGAGGCACCGTAGCCAGCCCATTTCTCCCTCAGGCGTCCACGAGTCACAACGCTCTCCAGGATCTCGCAGGCCCGCATATCCCCAATATTCCCTCGTAGGTCGTTGTACCACTGAACGAACTCCCCTAGAACCAGCGCGTCCGCCCCTGACGAAACTTCAGCAAAGTGACGTTTAACCACCTCCAATAGCGACAGGCTGGAACGCTCATCACAAGCTCCCAACTCACCGTCATCACCCCCATGATGATCACCTTCCTCAAGTTGACGCGCCACCAGCTGAAACAGCGTCTCCGTAGACACACCCAACAAGTCACCACGTAATACCCGTGCGCAAAGTTCATCAACGTCCTCCGTCATTAACAGCTGTAGTAGGTCTGTCACCGTCCTCGTCTCAACCGTTTCAAAGAAACCTCTTCCGCTTTCGCTAACGAAAGGCACCCCCAGCTCCGAAAGCGCCTTTTCAAATATCGGTAGGTGCGTAGTCCTCCGGCATAGAAGGGCGAAATCTCCATAGCCAAGTGTGCCGGTAGCGTCGCCCCTGCTAACGGGTATGGCTCCCCTCTCAACCGCTTCCCTGATGTGCACCGCCACCTGCCGAGCCTCAAGATCAAGCCTATCCGCTGGTTTTTTGCGACTTACCGCAGGCGAATGGCAATAGAGCACGACACTCTTGTCACGCTTAGCGCTGAAGCTCATTCCGCTTTCCATCGCCTCGAAACGAAATCCAAGCCCTCGCCCCAGATCACCCTCCACCACTCTCCCAAAGAGGGTGTTGACAAACCTTAAGATCTCGGGCCTTGACCTGTAGTTCCTGCGTAATGACACAAAAGAACCATATCCCTTCTCGCACTCCTCGACCTTGGCGGTTATCCCCGACGGTTCCGCATAACGAAAGCGGTAGATTGATTGCCTTGGGTCGCCCACCAGGTAAGTTGCCCCCTCCCCAGCTATCCCGTCCACAATCCGCATCTGAAGCGGGTTCAAGTCCTGATACTCATCCACAAACACTTTTACCAGCCTCTCCCTGTACTTATCTTTCACGTCTGGGTGTTCCTCAAGAAGACGCAAAAAGTAAATCCCCATGTCCGCGAAATCCAAAGCCTTTGCCCTACGCTTGTCCGCCTGGTATTCCGCGTCAAATCTACTGAGCAATGTCACTATCCCATCCCTAAGCTCCCTGTCTCTGCGTGACACAATCCAATCAAGAACCTCCACAGCCGAGGACCGCACTTCGCGAAGCACTTCCTTAACTTCCGCTGACACGTTCAAATGAAATGAGTTGCAAAGATCCACCAGCTCAAAGAACAATTTCTCGTCATCGTCAGGAGCTCTTTCAATAGAGCATCTCCCGATGGCGGATTGAACCCTCCGCAGAACCTCCGCAGACTTTGCCGACCCGATGGAGGAAGGTTCCAGCGCTAGAGCCCTCTGGCAAGCCGCCGTAAGCCGACGAATCGCTCCTTCACCGTCAAACTTCCGCACCTTCAAACACAACCCCTCAAAGGGAAATACCTCATATGCCCGCAGGCGCGCGTACAACTCAAGTATTGAGCTTTCCAACGTCTGACCGTGCTCGTGTCTTTGAAAGTATGAGCTGAAATTCACGTTCCTGACTATCGCTTTCAAGTGAGGCGAATCCTCTTCCTCCATAGCCTTAATGACCCTCATTAAAACCGCACGTTGAAGCCTTCTAGCCTCGCTTTCCTCCAACACTGTGAACTCTGGAGTCAAGCCCAAAAGGAAAGCGTGCCGGCTTATCTCTCTCCTGCAGAATGCGTCAACGGTGGAAACACGTATGCCATATGACACCCTAACACCGTCCAAACCAAGCCTTGACACTACCCGCTCCGTGATTCTTTCCTTCATCTCTACCGCAGCGTTTTCAGTGAAGGTTATGGCTAGCACGCGCTCACCGTCAAAATCGCACGCCGCCAGCGCCCTGTCAAAATCGTCAGTGAGCCGAGTCGTCTTCCCCGTTCCCGCGCTAGCAACCACCACCACAAGCCTCCCCAGCTGTTCATCCTTCTCAAACATCATCTGTTCCATCCCCCCCCGTCTTCAGCCTCACCCTTAGCCCTTCCACATCCCCTTCCACCACGCTCTCAAGCACTTCCCGGTATGAGTCCCGCCTGCAAATGGCGTAGTACCTGCAATCATCGCAAGCCTGACACGGGTGCGGAGCGCGGTGAAACCTGCCACTAACCATTCCATCAAGGGTGCTGGCAAGAACCTGCTCAACACCAGCCCACGGGTCTCCGCCACTCGCTTCAAGGGCCACCCTACACATCTCACCACCCGACCCCAGGAGAATATAGTAAAACCTAGGCTTCACGTCGAGCCCTTTAACTTCACTCGGCTCCCCAGTTTCCTGCTCAACAAACCGCTTCAGCAAGTAGAGGTAAACGAGGGGAGCCACTTCAACCAGCGCCCTGAGCTCAACGCCTTCCCTGCGCCCAAAGGCGTCAGAGCTAGAGCTTTTATAGTCGTAAACAACAGCGCATCCTGACCCTGTCACGTCAACTCTGTCCAGCTTCCCCTTTAGTGCAACACCTGTGACTCCAGTAAGCTCAAATGGCATTTTAATCTTCCACTCGCACTTCCAGGGCTTGTAACCGCCCTCCATCAATCTAGGAATTTCCCTCTTGTAGAAGCGAAGCAACAATTCTGACCACTCCCGCTTAACTCTATTCAGCTCAACGTCAAATAATCCAGCCAACTTCTTCTTACGCACGAGGCAGGTGAGCTCCTCCGTAAACTTACCCGCCACGTCTACTGGATCTGGATACTTCTGAATAGCCTCCTTCAACGCCTCGTGCGCAGCGACCCCAATATCAAGCTCCGTTACCGCATCCTCCAGGGATTCCAAATCCCGAGAATCTCTCACAAGCCTCCTTGCCAGGAATAGGTAGGGGCACTTCCGATAGTCGCTTAGCTCCGTGGCGCTAAAGGACATCGCGAACTTGCAGAAATCCGGTATCGTCACACATAAGTGTTCCAACATTCCATCCCCTACCCTGAAAATCCGCGCAAGCTCCTCCTTCTCCGCCACAATAATCCCACGAGAAACCCGCTCCGACAAGCCTGGCCCACCAACCCGCAAGGCGCCCACGCTTCTCCTCAGCACCCTTCGCCTTGTGCCCATCCCTTTCTCGGCGTCAGGTACACTTCCCTCATCCCTAGCCAAGAATAACGGATAAAGGAACGGTGACACCAGCCTGCCCCTTCCCTCAAAATCCCTCAGCGCGTAGGTCACCATCGTGGCTTGCCTGCTCCTGCAAAGGGCGGACAGAAACAGGGAATACTCAAAGTCATAAATATCAGACGGGGAATTGACCTGCACAATGTCACCAATGTCATATGCCCCTATCTCACCGAGAGCATCGCCAGAACGCGCCGGAAAGTGTTCCCCGTTCACCTGCGCCACAAACACGTATTGCTTCTGCCATTGCCGAGCAGTGATCGCGTCCACCAAGTAAACGCCTCCTACCTCTCTATCCCCAGGCATTTTTGCCAACTCTTCAAACGCGCGACAGTAGTAATCCAATAACACACGACTGCCACCGGCTGAAAGATGTTTAAAGCCATCACCTCGGAGGATGAGGGATGGCAACAATCCCTTAATACGCTCAACTTCCTGTCCAATGGTTTCGCGCCCCCAAACTTTCTTCCCCGCTGAAAACACTCGCCCCCTTTCCCATTCAACTAGATCTTCAAGGCAACTCCGAATCCCGCGAAGGATGACAGTCTGGCTTTCATTGCCCACCTCCTTTGAAAGGCCCAGCACACGATTGACAAAAGTTAATGCTCTATCCTCGCCTAGTTCCGACAGCGCCCGAAGACAGATTTCAGGATTCAGAAACGCCCCGTATCGGTAAATCTCTCGGAAGAAGGAGGTGGGACGTTTGACCAGCCATTGCCCTAGTTGTGTCATGAATTTCCGACTGCTCTCCCCAGACTGCTCCCACGCGAATTCCAAGGCGGAAGCCACGAGCCTTCCAATAGGGGACAACTCGTTACCGGCAACTGGAACGATTAGCGGAATGCCAAGACGATAAAACTCCAGTCTAAACGCCCGAACAAGTTTATCCTCAAGGTTCCGCACTACCACCATAAACTCTTCCAGGGGAACCTTCTCCCGACGGTGAATATCAAGTATCTTTTCAGCAATGAACTGCGCTTCCGCCACGTAGGTTCTCAAAGCCTTTACGGTTACCCGTCCTGCGGTGAATTCCTCTAACAGCCTTACGCCAGTTGTAGTGCCGTTCTTGAGCGTTACCCTTGCCATACGTGTCAGTAGATCACGATGGATGAATTGTGAGTCACTATGCGACACCAATTCACCGCCAAGGGTGGATAAAGCCCATTGACAGAACCTACGCACAACAGCGTCACCTGGCACAGAGGGTAAAGACATTAGAAAGCTCTCACTGGATCCGCTTAGCCCCCTCAACGCTTGCCGGTAAAGGTAAAAGGCGTCGTAAAACCCGTCAACCGCTACGAATGATGCCAGATATCCCTCCGCGCCCTTTCCCCGTCCCGCTTTCTCCAGCAACCATAGAACCGCCCGTTCCTGCGCGTGCAAGCCATCGTAGCAGACCCCCCTGCTAATGTATTCAAAGTAGCGCCCAGCGATGTCCAGTAGCAAGGCAACAATGGGGGACACGTTTGATTTGGGGTGCGCTACACCACCGTTCATCAGCCAGTTTAGGTAAAGCCCGCCGTGACGAAGTGTTGTCAACAAATTTCTGAAGACCCTGGAATTGTCAAGAGTCGGCTCCACCATAAGCCCTTTGGGGTTGGCAGTATCCCTAATAATGGCGTAAATGAGTGCCAGCTCCTCCGAAGAGGAAAGGCAAAGACCCCGCACCAATCCCTTTCTCTCCGCGATGCCGTGGAGAAACTCTGGCAGGGTTGTCACTTCCGCTGCGGGAATGGTCCACCTGGGCTCCTCTCTGGCAAGCAGGGCGCGGATGTATTCCCGCTGGCTAACTTCCGGAACAAGGAACGCCCTCTCCGCCAGCGGATGCTCCTTAAGGTGGTCCAGGTAGGCACCAATTAGCGCTCTAGTCCTTCCGCTCTGGGGTGGTCCCATCAATAATGATCTTCTACCCATTGAAAACTCAGTTGCTATAATAACAGCTTGCTCAAGGTTTCGTGCGGAAATGAAGATGGCGGACTACGACTTCAAAGGAATTGAGACGAAGTGGCAGGAGAGGTGGGCGCGGGCGCGTGCATTTCGCGCGAAGGATTTTGACCCAGATAAACCCAAGGCCTACATCCTCGTGATGTTCCCCTATCCGAGCGGTGACCTGCATATGGGTCATCTTAGGAACTACACCATCGGCGACGTGGTTGCTCGCTACTACCGAATGCGCGGGTTCAACGTTCTTAACCCGATGGGGTTTGACGCCTTTGGGCTTCCCGCGGAACAGGCGGCGATTAAAAGGGGCGTCCATCCAAGAAGCTGGACCAACGAAGCGGTGGAAACCTATAAGAGCCAGTTAATGCGCGCGGGCTTCTCTTACGACTGGGAAAGGCTTGTGAACACAAGCGCTCCGGACTACTACAAATTCACCCAGTGGATTTTCCTGAAGCTACACGAGATGGGGCTAGTTTACAGAAAAGAGGCGCCGGTGAACTACTGCGAGGAGCACGGCGTGCTCGCGGACGAAGAGTCTGCAAATGGTTTCTGCTGGCAGTGCGGTGGAGAAGTTCAACGGAAGATGCTTTCTCAATGGTTCATCAAGACTACGGAATTCGCGGATGAACTTCTGCATCAAATCAACGAGCTTGAAGGATGGCCCGAGCGCGTCCGCGTTATGCAAAGAAACTGGATCGGGAGAAGCGTTGGGACAAGAGTCGCATTTGAGATTCCCTCTATTCGCAGAAGTGTAGAGGTATTCACGACGCGGGCGGACACCATCTTCGGGGTAACGTTTCTGGCGATTTCGCCGGAACACGAACTTGCGGAGGAAATTGCTCGGGCATCCGGTAAGCTCTCTCTGCTTCACAAATTTAGGGAACGGATCTCGAAGTTTTCCGCCATTGAGCGCTCCGCCGAGGAAAGGGAAAAGGAAGGCATTTACACTGGCGCGACAGCTGTTCATCCACTCACTGGAAAGGAAATCCCGATCTGGGTTGCGGATTACGTCCTTTTGGAGTATGGAACGGGCGTCGTAATGGGCGTCCCCGGGCACGATAGGAGAGACTTCCTTTTTGCCGAGAAATACCGCATTCCCATCCTTAAGGTTATCGAATCTACCGATGGAGAGCGGACTAAGCTCCCGTACACCGGATACGGAATTATGGTCAACTCGGAAGAATTTAGCGGAATGGAATGTGGTGACGGCATTAGACTGCTCAATGAGCTCCTTGAGGAACGAGGAATTGGTGGGTCGGCGATCCAGTACCGTATGAGGGACTGGCTAGTCTCGCGCCAGAGGTACTGGGGCGTCCCCATTCCCATGGTATGGTGCGATCTTTGCGGTCCAGTTCCCGAGAAGTATGAGAATCTCCCGGTTCTTCTTCCCGAGACAGTGGAGTTCACGTCAGCCCTTGGGGGTAGGCTCGCAAGCAATCCCGAATTTGTGAATACGACCTGCCCGGTTTGCGGTAAACCCGCCAAGCGCGAAACTGATACTATGAGCACCTTCGTGGATAGCGCGTGGTACTTCCTGCGCTTCTGCGATCCCCACTGGGATTCCGCGCCCTTCAGGGAAGAGCACGCCAACTACTGGATGCCGGTGGACGAGTACATAGGAGGAATTGAACACGCGGTTGGGCATCTGCTTTACTCCCGCTTCATCTGTCACGCCCTCAACCGTGCGGGAGTAATCTCGTTCCGGGAGCCGTTCAAGAAATTGTTCACGCAGGGAATGCTCTACAAGGATGGTGCCAAGATGAGCAAGAGCAAGGGCAACGTAGTCAGCGTGGACGTTTTTCTTGACAACTACGGAGCGGACACCGCAAGGATGATTAGCCTCTTCTGGGGTCCCCCGGAACGAGATGTGGAATGGCAGGAAGGAGGCGTTGAAGGCTGTTTCAGGTTTCTGAAACGGCTTTTCAGCTTTGTTCATTCGGTTTATCCAGGCGTTGCGGATTCTGCCCCATATGACGTGGAACCCCGGGATGACGTGGAGAGAGAGTTTCTGCACATCATACACACGGGCATCCACGACGTCACAGACAGTATGGACGGATGGCACTTCAATACCACAGTAAGCTCCCTGATGGTTCTGTTCAACGGACTCTCGGACAGGTGGGATAGCCTTCAAGACAAGCAGAGGCAAAACCCGAGGTACAAGTCCCTCTTGAAGGAAGGATTGCTCACGCTCCTAAAGCTTCTGAGCCCAATTAGTCCCCACATCGCCGAGGAACTCTGGGAATTCGCGGGACAGGAAGGCTTCATTATGCACGCGCCTTTCCCCGCTTGCGATGAAAGATTTCTCTTAAGAGCGGAGGTTGAATACGGAATAAGCATCAACGGCAGGCCAAGAGACACAATGCTTGTCAAAGTTGACGCAAGCGACGATGAAGTCCGTAGGCTTGCCCTCGAACAGGATAGAATCAGGACACTCCTCAAAGACAAGCACGTAATTAAAGTCATTGTCGTTCCTAATAGGCTTGTCAACATCGTTGCGGAGTGAAGGCACCTATGGAAAGGCTTGACAAGGACGTTGAAAGAGGGCACGATAATGTCGTTTCGCTGGGGGAATGGGGCTTGCCCGCAGTAGGCGGGTTTACCCGCAGTCGGCGGGCTTGCCCGCAGTAGGTGGGTTTTCCGGCGGGGATTTGAGTAACGGAGGTTATGTTTATGAAGGGCAGGAGTATTCTTCGGGGGATTTTAGTTCCCATAGCCTTCTGCGGGTTTACGCTCCTTATGTCCACCTGCGGAGGGGGAAGGCAACCTACTTTCCAATCTGGAGCCCATGACGTCCTCATCTGGGGTAAGGACACGCCCGAGACGGACCTGATCCAGCAAAGGTTTCAGAGAACCTGAGCAGGGTTGGCGGAGGCGGGTTGCGGAATCCTTGGCGTTGGGGTAGAATACTGATTGGGGAAAGCCCAGACAGTGGACGGTTTGGCGCGGTCGCGCTCAGCTGTGACAAAAGTTAATAAGGAGTAAGATATGAAGCACTTGAGAAAACTTCACGGTTTATTCTACACTGTCATCATTCTATTATTCGTCTTTGCGTCCTGCGGGCAAAGGAGCATTATTCAACATCATCCAGGAAGAGAGGGAAGTCTTAGTTCTGAGAAAGGGAACATTGAGGAGAATCTCCATGATGAGTTTGCGCGCGTCCTTGAGGAGAACTTCGGAGTTAGCACCCGCGAACTTGAGGCTCTGCAGATAAGCGGGAAGGCGGTTTCCCGTCCGCCGACAGGCGCGAGAAACGCGGTTGACGACCTGACAATCACTGACAACGGGGATGGAACGTTCACGCTCACCTGGACATACAAAAACATTGGGGACTATAATCAGGACGGAAGTGTCAACGTTTCTGACATTACACCCCTCGCGGAACATTTCCAGGAGACTGCTGAGAGTGAGGGGGATAGCTGGAGGGGTTGGATTGACGGAAACGGGGGCTGTGTGATGAACATCCAGGACATCAGCCCCCTCCCGGAGCACTTCTTGCATAGGGAAGCTTGAACCTGGCATACCATGGACGAGGTGATTAACGGTAACGAAGATGATAGGATCTGGGCGGACGACCAGTGGTAGGGTGAAGGTCCTCAAAACGACTCAAGCTAAGTGGGATAATATACTTGGCAAGATGAAGGCGCTCGTTATCGGCTGTGGGATGATAGGCGGGAAGATTAGCCGGGATATGGCGCGGGATGGTGATTTTGGAGTTACCCATGCCCATTACCCGCGTCTGGAATTTGAAGTGCGCGGAACTTTGTCCGCACCGGCGGAGAGGACGCTATGAGTTTTAGGCTAAGAGTCGTTGCCTTTGCGGGAATTCTGGTCGCCATCCTTAGCGTCTCGTCGCTATTGTTCACGCTTGTGAACAAGCCAAAGCTTAGCGCACCAGCCGGCGAGATAAACGCGGGAAGCCTCTTCCTGAAGGATGAAGCACTCACCGCGACCCCGGATAGGGTCCTCAATCTACTCCCGCCCGAAGAAACTCCCAGTGACCAGGCGGGTAACCCCATTCTAGAAAACGCTACGGACGCGGAAGAGGAAGCTGACCGCGAAGCGACGGATGAAACGAATGCCGATTCAGGCGCGCGCAAGGAGAACCGATCATCATCAAGTTCTCTAATCAACTTGAACAGCGCTACGATGAAGGAACTTATGAAACTCCCGGGAATAGGCGAGGTGCTTGCGGAGAGGATAATCGCCAAGAGGAAGGAGTTGGGCGGGTTCAAGAGCGTTGAGGACCTTCTTGAGGTTAAAGGAATAGGCGAGAAGAAACTCGCGAAAATTAAGCCTTTGGTTGTTGTCAAATGAGCGAACCCGTAAAGGAAACCGCTTTAGGCGTGGAGATTCTAGTTAAGGTCACCGCAGGCTCAAGAAAGGAAGGATTCGTTCGTCTCGGCGGGCAATTGAAGGCGTACGTTCACGCCCCGAGGGAAAGGGGCAAGGCAAACGACGCACTCGTTCAATTGTTATCACGCGGTCTTTCGGTGCCCCTTGGCGACATTAACTTCCTCAGCGGGCAAACGTCGCAATTGAAGAGGATCCTAATAAAGGGAGTAACTAAAAGGGAAGTTGAACGCCTATTTGAAGGTTAACGGGGCGGGGGAACCGTCATCTGACGGTGTATTCCGCAATCTTCCCTCCGCCCAAACCCTAATTATTAGGCTTCTTGAGCTTTGGCGTCTTGCTCAGGGTTTTTAGGGCTTTGGCGCTCAGTTTCACTTTCCTCTTCCCACCGTCCTCATCAATAATCACCGCGGTGCGCAAGTTTGGATACCACCTGCGCTTAGTGTGCCTCTGTGAGTGCGAGACTCGGTGCCCGCTCATTGGCTTCTTACCGGTTATTTCGCATTTCTTCGCCATCGCAAGGATTCCTAATACCCGAAACCGAGGCGCTTCCTTTTAGCATAAAAATCGGGGTTCGTCAATACGGAGGCGAACGGGCTATCGCACTATCCTCCGAAACACCGCTCAAGACGGACGACGGAAACGAGGGACCCGTTGAGAAACCCCTGTTGCGTATTTGCGAAGGCTCCGATTGAGGATGTCCCGGTTGCGCGGTATTCGGGTCTGTGGAGGAGGACTGCTTGGGGGAACCTTCCGCGTTTAGGGTTTCCAGTTGCGTGGCATTCCGGTGGACGGATGGTGAGGGGTTGCGTGGGTCACTAGTTTGCGGTTGTGCAGGTGCCGATGGTGGGTCAGGGGAATTAAGTACCCACCTTTGGGTTTCGGGTGTGCAGTGGGCCGATGAACCAAGATCCCCCACAC
>FWWM01004900.1_pt1 | contig 30362 bp, 24 predicted proteins | sample 2228351 | NCBI WGS metagenome assembly FWWM01 (sample SAMEA103939774, study PRJEB20133) | metagenome | reverse complement strand
ACTGCCCGATCTGCGGGCACCGCGGCCGGGCCGACCACCTCGGCCAGCCGGCCGGCCACCAGACCGCGCTGGAACTCCAGCTCGAAGCCATGGACGGCGGTGTCCCCGGCAATGTGGCGATCCGCCGTCTCCGGGACATGGGGGAGGGAGTTCGCCGGGCGCTCACGCGGTACGGCGATGACGCCGCGCAGATCGCGGCGCTCAAAACAGGGGATGGCGACCTGGGGACCTTTATCGCCTGGTCCGATATGCCGGGCTTGAAGGAGGCCGGTGTCACGATCATCCCCGCCTTCTCCGGCTACAACGAGGGCATCTACTTCTATCTGGGCGAAAAGGGGCATCCGGCCCTCAAGGATGTTAGGGTGCGCAAGGCCATCGCTCTGGCCACCGATCGCTTCTCGCTGTGCAAGGACCTGCTATTGGGGCAGACAGTGCCGGCGGCCACCGACTGGGATAATACACCCTACAACGATCCCAGCATCCAGCCCTGGCCGTTCGACCCTGAGCAGGCCAAAGCGTTGCTCGATGAAGCCGGGTGGAAGGACACCAACGGCGACGGCGTCCGCGACAAGGATGGCGTCGAGTTGGTGCTCAAGTATGGCACCACCACCCGCGAGATCCGCAAAGATACCCAGGCGGTGCTCCAGCAGCAGTTGGCTGCGGTGGGCATTAAGGTGGAGCTGTTGAACTACGAGGCAGACCTGTTCTTTAGCGGCTATAGCGAGGGTGGGCCGTGCGCCAAGGGCGAGCTCGACATGTTTGAATACTCGACCGTGTTCAACTTCCCCGACCCTGATGTTGCCGACTGGTTGTGCGACAATATTCCCAGCGATGAGAACCCGGAGGGGAGCAACTGGCAGGCGGTGTGTGATGAGAAGCTGGACAGCCTGTTCCAGAAGCAGCGAACCCAGGTGGACCCGGCCGAGCGTGAGAAAACGTTCAACGAGATCACCAAGCATATCTTTGAGAACGTCTATTGGCTGGGCCTGTGGCAAGACCCCGACACCTGGGCCGTGGGCAAGCGGCTGAAGAACGTCAGGATCTCGGGAGCTACGCCGTTGTACAACGTTATGGAATGGGATCTGGTGCCATAACACATGGCGGGAAGAGAGAAGGGATAAGGGAGGTTGATTCCCTTATCCCTTTTTCCTTATCCTCAGCCTTTTCAAGGAGGTGATCATGGGCCGATACGTAGCTCGGCGCCTGCTACAGGCGATCCCGCTGCTGTTGATCATTAGCGTGGGGCTGTTTGTCCTGATGCAGAACCTAGGTGACCCCCTGGCCACGTTAGGGGGGCGCCGGCCAACGCGGGCCGAGGACAAGGCGCGCTTGCGGCGGCAGCTTGGCCTGGACAAGCCGGTGTTGGTCCAGTATCTCTACTGGCTGATCGGCAACGACTGGACCAAGGTGGACCTGGATGGCGACGGTGTGGCCGAGACGCGGGGCACGCGTCGGGGGGTCTTGCGCGGCGATTTCGGCACATCGTTGATAGACCGCCGGCCGGTGCTCAAGCTGATTGGAGAACGGCTACCCAACACCCTGCTGCTGATGGGCGCCTACGAGCTTGTGGTCATTGTGGGCGCTCTGGCGATCGGCATCTATTCGGCAGTGCGCCAATACTCCCTCTTTGATCACATCGTGACCGGGGTGTCGTTCATTCTCTATTCCATGCCGATCTTTTTTATCGGTCTGCTCAGTGTCTACATCTTTGCTGTGGACTTTAAGCGGTGGGGGTTGCCCTACCTGCCTCCCAACGGCATGTTCAATCCAGAATATGGCAAAACCCCTGCTCAAGTGGCCCTGCACATGGTATTGCCGGTGCTCAGCCTGGCCCTCATCAGCCTGGCGGGTTACAGCCGCTACATGCGCAGCTCGATGCTAGAGGTGCTCCATCAGGATTACATCCGCACCGCCAAGTCCAAGGGGATGGAACGGCGCTACATCCTGTTCGTCCACGCCTTAAAGAATGCAGCATTGCCGATCGTCACCATTGTCGGCCTCGACCTGCCCACCTTGCTGGGGGGCGCGATTGTCACCGAACGGATCTTTGCCTGGCCGGGTATGGGCCGCCTGTTCCTAGACCACGTGTCGCGGGTGGATACGCCAGTGGTGATGGCTATCCTGATGTTGGTCTCGGTAGCCGTCATTGTCTTTCAAATCCTGACCGACATCACCTACGCCTGGCTTGACCCGCGCATCCGGTACGATTGACAAGAGTTCATCATGGATAATAGAAAATTAGGAGAAAGTTGCTGATGAGCGATGCAATCGAAGCAAGGATAACGATTCCCCAGTTTGCGGTGGATGAGCTCGAAGCGCCCCCTCTCAGCCTGCGCAAGCTCACCTGGCTGCGCTTCCGGCGCCACCGGATGGCAATTTTTGGCAGCGTAATGCTGATCCTGTTGTTCGTCTATGCTTTTGGCGGGGCGCTTTTTTACAGCGAAAAATATGCCAATTTTACCGACACCGCCGCGCGTTTGCAGCCACCATCGGCCCGGCATCCTTTTGGCACCGACACCGTTGGGCGTGATGTCCTGGCCCGTACCATCTATGGCGGTCAGATTTCGCTGATCATCGGCCTGACGGCCATGATGGTCGAACTGGTGGTAGGGGTGCTCATCGGCGCTCTGTCGGGTTATTATGGCGGCAAGCTGGATGCACTGCTGATGCGCTTCACCGAAGCGGTCTTTGTCATTCCCCAGATTTTCTTGCTGATTGTGATGGCCAAGTTCTTTGGCGGCAAGCTGCCCAACATCACCCTCTTGGGCCGCACCTTTAGCGGCAGTGTCATCGTCGTCATCCTAATCATCGGCTTGACCAGTTGGATGTACCTGGCCCGCATCGTCCGCGCCGAGTTCATCTCGCTCAAGGAGCGGGAATTTATTCTGGCCGCGCGGGCTACCGGCACGCCGGCTTGGGAGATCATCTTTAAGCACATCCTGCCCAATTGTGTGGCTCCGATCATCGTCTCGGCCACCCTGAGTGTGGCCGCAGCTATCCTGTCCGAATCGTACATCAGTTTCCTGGGGATGGGGGTTCAGGCGCCTACGGCCACGTGGGGCAACATGCTGAGCGGGGCAGAGGGGTATATTGATAAAGGGGTGCCCTGGCTCTGGTTTTTTCCGGGCCTGTTTATCGTCCTGACTGTCCTGAGCATCAATTTTGTGGGCGATGGCTTGCGCGATGCCCTCGACCCGCGCAGCCGAGCGGTGTGAACGGCAGGGGGAATAGATCATGGATAGACCGCTGTTGCTCCAAGTAGATAACCTCAAGACGCGATTTCACACGCCGGAGGGCGTTGTCTATGCCGTCAATGGCATCTCTTACGACCTGCACGAAGGGGAGACCTTGGCCGTGGTGGGGGAAAGCGGCTGCGGCAAATCGGTCAGCATGATGTCAATTTTGGGGTTAATTCCCGTCCCTCCTGGTGAGATTGCCGCTGGAAGTGCCATCTATCGGGGCCAGGACCTGCTCAAGATGAGCGAGTCGGAGCTGGAACGGATACGGGGCAAAGAGATCGCTATGGTCTTTCAGGACCCGATGACTTCCTTGAATCCGGTGCTGACCATTGGTAAACAGATCACCGAATCGCTGCGCAAGCATCTGGGCATGAACCTGGAACAGGCTAAAGATCGGGCTATCGAGCTTCTGGAGTGGGTTGGCATCCCGGATGCGCGCCGGCGATTGGGAGATTATCCCCACCAGTTCTCAGGCGGTATGCGCCAGCGGGTGATGATCGCCATGCAGTTGGCCTGCACGCCCACAGTCCTGATTGCCGATGAGCCAACCACTGCTCTGGATGTGACGATCCAGGCGCAGATTGTTGAGCTGGTCATCCGCCTGCGAGAGCAATTGAGCATGGCCATGATCTGGATTACCCACAACCTGGGGGTGGTGGCCGGCCTGGCCGAACGGGTGATGGTGATGTATGCCGGCTTTGTTGTCGAGGAATCGCCGGTGGACCTTTTGTTTGAAGACCCCCGCCATCCCTATACGGTGGCTTTGCTGGCAGCCCTGCCGCGTGTGGACCGGCGGCGCGACCGGCGCTTGAAATCGATCCCTGGCGCACCGCCCAACCTGCTGGTCGAACCGCATGGCTGTCCCTTTGTGCCACGCTGCGAATATGCCATAGAACGCTGTCGGCAGGAAATCCCGCCCCTGGAGCCGGTGGCTCTCCGCCACAAGGTTGCATGCTGGGTAGACATCCAGACAGGAGGAGTCCGATGAGCCAGGCCGAACCTCTGGTTGTTGTGGATAACCTCACCAAACATTTTCCCATCAATCGTGGCATCCTGATCCGCCGCCAGGTGGGGGCGGTGCAGGCGGTGGACAAGGTCTCTTTCACCGTTGATCGCGGCGAGACTTTGGGGCTGGTCGGCGAAAGCGGCTGCGGCAAGACCACCGTCGGGCGGACCGCCCTGGCCTTGTATCCGGTTACCAGCGGCCGGGTGCTGATTGACGGCCAGGATGTCCATGCCGCCCGTGGCCGCGACCTGCTTGCCATCCGGCGCAAGGCGCAGATGATCTTTCAGGACCCCTATGCCTCGCTGAATCCGCGCTGGACCGTCAATGCCATTGTGGGTGAACCGCTGCGGGTGCACAAGCTGTATCACAGCGAAAAGGAGCGGACAGAGCGGGTCAAGGAGCTGATGCAACTGGTGGGCCTGAGCCCACGGCTGATCAACCGTTTCCCCCACGAATTCTCCGGGGGACAGCGGCAACGGATCGGCATTGCCCGGGCGCTGGCCTCGGAACCGTCGTTCATCGTTTGCGACGAGCCGATCTCCGCCTTGGACGTGTCAATCCAGGCCCAGGTGGTCAACCTGCTGGAAGACTTGCAGGATCGTTTGGGCCTGACCTATCTCTTTATCGCCCACGACCTGAGCATGGTCCGGCACATCTGTACGCGCGTGGCGGTGATGTACCTGGGGGTGATCGTCGAGTTGGCCGAGCGCGATGAGTTATACGAGAATCCGTTGCACCCGTACACCCAATCGCTGCTGTCGGCCGTGCCGGTGCCCGATCCCAAGGTGGCCCGCAAGCGCCAGCGCATTATTTTGGAAGGCGATGTGCCCAGCCCCATTAATCCACCCGGTGGTTGCCGCTTCCATACCCGCTGCCCGATGGTCATTGAAGTCTGTTCTCAGGAACGGCCCGAGTGGCGGGATGTGGGTGGGGGGCATTGGGTGGCCTGCCATCGGGTCTGAGAGCCGGATTGTTTTACAACATCCCCTCGACGTTCCAGGGGCAGAATTCGGCCTCGCCCACGCCCTGGGCTTCGCTTTTAGAAGGCTGCCCCGAGGCCACGGCGACGACCAGCTCCAGCAGCTCTGCCGCCACCTGGTGCATTTCCACCCCTGCCAGGACCTGACCGGCGTCCAGGTCCAGGTCGTCGGCCATGCGTTGGTAAAGGGCCGGATGGCTGCTAATCTTGATGCAAGGAGCCGGCTTGAAGCCCAGCACGGACCCCCGCCCGGTGGTGAACAACACCAGGTTGCAGCCACTTGCCACCTGCCCGGTTACCGAGACCGGGTCATAGCCGGGCGAGTTCATGAACACAAAGCCGCGGGTGGCCACCGGCTCGGCATAATCGTAGACGGCGGTCAGGGGCGTGCTCCCGGCCTTGGCTACTGCGCCCAGCGATTTTTCATAGATGGTCGTCAGGCCGCCAGCTTCATTGCCCACGCTGCGGTTGTCATCCACCGAGATGCCCATCCGTTGGGCGTACTCCCGCCACCAGCGCACCAGGTCCAGCAACTTTTGGCCGACCTCGGGGCTGGCGGCCCGCCGGGTGAGCAGGTGTTCGGCCCCATCAATCTCTGGCGTCTCGGCCAGGACAACGGTGCCTCCCTGCCGCACTATCTCATCGGCTACCAGCCCGACGACCGGGTTGGCCGTCACCCCCGACCAGGCGTCGCTGCCGCCGCACTGCAGGGCCAGTGTTAGTTCCGACAGCGGCTGTGATGTGCGCCTGGCGGTGTTGACCATCGGCAGCAGCTCCTCGACGGCTGCGATGCCGGCCTGTACCGTCCTGCGGATGCCGCCTAGCTCCTGGATGACCAGCCCCGGTCCGGTCAGGCCAAACCGGTCCATCAGCGCCGCTACCTGGTTGGTCTCGCAACCTAGCCCGACGAGCAGGTAGCCGCCGACGTTGGGATGGCGGGCCATGCCGGCCAATGTCCGTTGGAGCAGCGGGTATTGGATGGGACAGCCCAGGCAGTGGGTCAGGGCAATCACCCCATCCACGTGGGGAAAGGCCGCCAGCCGCTCCGCCGTAAAGTGGTGGGCGATCTCGCCCGCAACGTGCGCCGAGCAGTTGACGGTCGAGATCACGGCGATATAGTTGCGCGTCCCCACCCGGCCATCGGCCCGCTTGTAGCCCAGAAAGGTGCGGCGTTGGGCCTCTGGCACATAGTCCACCGGCTGCACGTCGGCACCAAAAGCCGGGTCACGGTCAATCTCCTGGAAGCCAACGTTGTGCGTGTGGACCTGATCGCCGGGTTGGATCGGCCGGCTGGCCAGGCCGATGATCTGTCCATAGCGGCGCACCGGCTCGCCGGGGGCGATGGGCCGCAGGGCTACCTTGTGGCCGGTGGGGATCGGTCCGGGCACCACCACCTCGTAAGTCCCCGTCGCTTCTTCCACGGTCAGCACAATGTCCACCAGGTCTGTCCGGGCGATGGCCACGTTATCCTGGGGATGAAGGCGCACGGCCACTTCCCGCAGCGGCACTCTACCCGCACGAGGTTGTCCGGTTACGGATTGGGCTTTTGTGCTCATGGCGAAACCTTTGGCTCACCACAGTTTACCATGCCCTTTCGGGCACCATAAAGCATGAATCAGATTGCCGGCTGTGTCATTGCCAGGTCGGCGTAGGCGGTGATCCCTTTGGCGCGCAGATGGAGGAAAAAAGTGCGCGGGTCTAGGCAGGCTTCTGGCGCATAGACCCCGCCCTGCTGGGTCCGCAGCTCCCCGCGGGCGAGCATCAGCGTGCCGATGGACAGCGACAGCCCGGTGGCTTCTCGCATCTGGCCGACGCCGCAGATCAAGGAATGCACCTCCTGGCCGGCCTTCTCGCCCCACACATCCAGGCGTACAGCCCCCTCCTCCGGCTCTTCCGCAGCCGACATCCGCTCCAAAAGGCTAACGGCGCGGGCGACGGCGGTCCGCACAACCCGGCTGCTGAGCAAGCCCCACCGCGCCGGGCGGATGAACAGGCCAGAACCGCGCCCGAAGCCCATAAAAAAGTTCACCTCTTCGATGCCGGGGATAAAGCGGGGGACGGTTTCTGGCTCGCTGTGGCCCATGTTCCAGGCTTTGATCGCACCAAAGCGGGGGAACTCTATCATCCGTTCCTCGCTGCAGGCCGGCAGCATCACCCGTTTTCCACCGCGCCAGGCTACCACCTGCCCGGTGATGATGTGCAGCATGTGCCGTACCACTGCCTCGCCGCCGCCAGCCTTCAACGGCTGAAAGACCGATATGTCCGCCCGCCGCACCCGGTCCATCTGGTCGGCGAGGTAGCGGATGCCAAGGTTGGACAGGCCGGGGCTGGTGCCCAACCCGGTGATGACCGTCACGCCTGCGTTGCGGGCCGGTTCGTCAAAGTGGTCAATGGCCACACCGGCTGCCTCCCACTCGTCGCAAATGCTGGCGTAAGGCACACCGGCCTCGATGGCCGCCCGTACCAGCTTGGCCTCGAACAGATGAAAGGGGCCCAGCGCCGAGGCGGCCACATCGTAGCCACGCATGGCCTCCACCAGTTCCTGATGGTTGTTGGCGTCTACCGGGCGGATGTCTACTTCTGCCCCCTGTCCGGTCAGCCTTTCGGCGATCTGGCGGGCGGCGGCTACGTTCCGGTCGGCAATGGTCACCCGGCGCACTCCCGCCGATAGGGCCAGGTCTTCTACGGCGCGGCTGCCCATGTCGCCGGCGCCACCCAAAACAATGATCTCCATAGTTTCCTCCTCCTTCTACGTAGCGCGGCTTTGCTAGCCGCGCCGGGGCCGGGTGGGTCGGGTAGCCAACCCGGCCCTACCTGTTGTGATGCCGCGCTTCGGCCTGGGCGACGATCTCTTTTAGCTGCGTTTCTACCTGTGGTGCGATGGGCAGCGGCTGATGATGCTCCAGAAGGTGCAGCACCCTGGCCCGTACCCGGTCGGCCATCGTCTGGCAGCCGCTCGCTTCCCAGGTGCGGCGCATTTGGCGGTCCATCAGCGTCGGCAGCCAGAACTCGGTGCGGAAGTGGCGGCGGGTGTGTTCCTGGGTCAGGTACTGGCCGCCGGGGCCGACCTGCTCGATCACCTCTGTTGCCAGTGTTTCAGGTGTGACGGTGATGCCGCTCAGAATGCGTTTGGCCATGCCGATCACCTCGTTCGACATGACCAGCATATCGAACGAACCCAGCAACCCCGATTCCAGGTAGCCGACGTCATGGATCAGGTTGGCACCCGATAGGGCGGCGATGATGATCGTCATTGTAGCCTCGATGGCCGCCTGTTGGTCGAGCGTTTTGGAATCGGAGCAGCCGGCGGTGGAGAACATGGGCAGACCCAGCCATTTGGTCACGTCGGTCATGGCCGCGCTGACCAGGGCCAGCTCAGGTGCGCCGTAGGATAGGATGGAGGTGGCCATGTCCATCAGCGAGTTCACCCCGCCGATGATCACCCCCGCCCCCCGCCGCTTGAGCTGGGCTAACACTACCCCAACCAGGCACTCGGCCAGGCCCTGAACCATCGCCCCGGCCAGGGTTGCCGGCCCGGTGGCACCGGCGATGATGCACGGCGTAAAGATAGCCGGGATGCCGTTTTCGGCGGCAAACAGCAGTTTTTCTGTGGCCTCCACCGAATTGGTCAGCGGGGAGCTGGGCTCGATGTAGACGATGAACAGGGGCAACCGGGCGAACTCTTCTGCTCCCCCTAACACCTCACAGGCCATGCGGTACTGGTCGGCCAGGCCCTCGCCATCCACGGCGGTGATAACCAGCGGCTTGGATGTGCCCTGAAGCATGGCCAGGAACTGGTGCCGGTCGTAGACCTGGGGCAGCACACCCGACGTCAGGCCTAGCGACATGTGAAAATCTATGTGGGGCAGGGCATCGCTGAGGCGGGCGGCGTTGTACACGTCGTCAAAGGTGTACTTGCGCACTTGGTCCGTGTGGGGGTCCACCAGCGATGGGCAATCGGAGCCGGTGCCAAAGTAGAACTTGTTCTTTTCGAGGTAGAGGCGTTTGCGGCGGTCGCGCCCGGCGACGACGATGCGGTGGGGGGTGGTGCTCAGCGCCTCCTTGACCAGCCAGGTAGGGATGCGGACCCGGTTATCGTCGCTGACCTGGCAGCCGGCCTGGCGCAGAAGCGCCAGCCCTTCCTGATGCAGCATCCGTGTGCCGGTCCGCTCCAACACATCCAGTGCTGCGTAATAGATCTCTTCAACCTGATCATCGGACAACACCCGGAACTGAGGGGTGGCGTTGACTTGATAGTTGGCTTTCATCCTATCCTCCGTCAAGCGTCAAGCGTCAAACGTCATGCGTCATACGTCAAACGTCATGCGTCAAGCGTCAAATGTCAAACGTCATGCGTCAAATGTCATGCGTCAAACGTCAAGCGTCAAACGTCAAACGTCATGCGTCAAACGTCATGCGTCATACGTCAAACGTCATGCGTCAAAGCGGCGGCAATGGCGGCAATGTGCTCCGGCGACGAGCCACAGCAGGCCCCGACGATGCGCGCTCCCAGTGCGACATAACGTTTGGCCAGATCGGCCATCTGTTGTGGTGAGGCATCGTAAACGGCCCGGCGTTGAACGAGACGGGGGATGCCGGCGTTGGGCTTGGCGATGAGGTAGAGGTCGGGGGCCGCTTCGTGCATCTGCGGCAAAAAGTCCAGCACCTCTTCGGGGGCGTGGCCGCAATTGGCGCCCACGGCTGCTGCGCCCAGGGCCGCCATCGCCTGGGCTGCCTGCGCCGGGCGGACGCCCATGCTGGTGCGGCCGTGGGTGTCAAAGCTAAAGGTGCAAAAGACCGGCAGGGCACACGCCTGTTGGGCCCCCTGCACGGCAGCCTGGGCTTCCTTCAGGTCGCTCATCGTCTCAATATAGATGCAGTCCACCCCGCCAGCGGCCAACGCCTCGGCCTGTTCGGCGAACATCTCGACTGCTGCATCGTAGCTCAGCTTGCCCAGGGGGGCCAGCATCTCGCCGGTGGGGCCGATGTCGCCGCCAACATAGCGGTCATCGCCTGCTGCCTGGCGGGCCAACTCGGCGGCGCGGCGGTTGATCTCGACCACCTGGGGGTCGAGCCCGGCCTTTTTCAGCCGTGCCCGCGTGCCGCCAAAGGTGGAGGTCAAGATAAGCTGGGAACCGGCTTCCAGGTAGGCACGGTGCAGTTTGACAATCTCTTCCGGGCGTTCCAGCACCCACGCTTCGCCAGGGGTGCCGGCGGGCAGTCCGGCCGCCTGGAGCATGGTGCCCGTTGCCCCGTCGGCGATCAGCACCTCGCCGGCAGCCAATCGTTCCAGGATCGGTCGTCGCATGATTCTCACTCCTTCAAACGTCAGGCGTCAAGCGTCAGGAGTCAAACGTCAGGTATCCAACGCTGTCAAGGTATTCTGACGTTTTACGTTTGACATTTGATGTTTCACGTTTCACGCCCCCACCATCTTTTTGACAACCCGGACCGCTTCTGTGGCATTTTCGGCATAACCGTCGGCGCCGATCTCCTGGGCCCATTCGGGGCTGGCCGGCACCCCGCCGACGATCACCTTCACCTGGTCGCGCAGGCCGGCTTCCTTGAGGGTGAGGATGACCGTTTCCTGGTTCAGGAGCGTCGTCGTCAGCAGCGCCGACAGGCCCACCACGTTGGCATTCATCTGGATCACCGCATCCACAAACTGCTGGGGTGACACGTCAACACCCAGGTCACGCACCTCAAAGCCGTTGGCTGCCAGCATGGTGGCCACCAAAGTCTTGCCGATCTCGTGGATGTCGCCCTGCACTGTGCCGATGACCACCTTGCCGAGCACTCGCCGCTCTTGCCTGCGCCTCAGCAGTTCCGGCTCCAGGGCGGCGATGGCCGCTTTCATTGCTTCGCCGCTCATCATCAGGTCGGGGATGAACAGCTCGCCCCGCGCAAAACCGTCGCCGACGACGTCCATGCCCGGCTTGAAGCCCTGCTCGATGGCTTCTAGCGGGTCAATGCCGGATCGCAGCGCCTCATCGGCCAGGCTGCGAGCCTTGTCGGGCAGGCCGTCTATGACCGCCTGGGCCATTGCTTCGAAAAGTCGTTCGTTTGGCATTGGGGTTCCTCCTGCGTTCTTTGCTGGTGTCTGCCCCATCTATACTGCAGGGGCGTGAGGACATTATACCCGGTTTTGGCCGATTGGCAAAGCGGATTGGCCGTCGGTTAGGACGTAGATCGTTTCTGCAATCGCTCAGACCGCCGAGGCCAGGGAGCAGGGGCCGACGGCGCATTTGCCGCATACATCGGCCAGGCCCAGGTCGGCGTAGCCGGCGGCCACAAGCAGCAGGTGTTGATAGCAACGTTGTTTGTCCAGCGACTCCTGGGGGTCGAGGGCACCGACAGGACAGCGCACTACACACTCCAGGCAACTGCCATCGTGGAAGTAGAGGCAGCGTTCCTTGGTCGCTGCCATGTAGGGGGGGAGCTCTGCGTCCAGGACCAGGCTGCCAAAGCGCCCGGCGCAGCCGGCGTCGGTGATGACCATCTGGTGCAGGCCAAAGCTGCCCAACCCGGCGATGACGGCGACGCTCTTGTGCGACCAGCGGCTGGCCAAAGTCACCGGGTCAAAGTTGTGGGTGGCCGGCTCGGCGGCGGCGCGGATGCCGAGCTTGCCCAGTAACTCGATGAGGTGGGCCGTGATGCGTCCGATCAGGGCATTGGTTTCGACATAAGCTTTTGCCCATTCGCGGGCGACCTGCTCTCTGTGTTGGAGATTGGCGGCGACGATCGAGGGGGCGAAGGGCAAAAAGAACGAGACCACCGTTCGCGCTCCAGGCAACAACTCTTGCGGCAGCAGATGCGCCGGCCCGGCAAGGCGGCGCAGTTCCAGGAAGCGTGGGTCGCCGGCGGCAGCAAAGCCGACCAGCGGCTCGCGGTAGCCGGTGGAGGTGTTGGCCCTGGCGACCAGGTGCTTGATTTCCTCGGTTAGGAACCTGTCGAGCCCAAGGAGGTTCATGGGTAAGCAGGCAGGCTGTTTATTCTTCTGCCGGAGGAGGCTCTTGGCCATCTGTTTCGGCGCTTTCGTCCGGGCTGCTTTTCTCCTCTTTTTCCCCCTTTGTCTCTTTTTCCTTCAAATTTTCGGCGATCTCTGCAAGGCGGGCCATTACCCGACCGTGGATTGAATCGGGGGGATAGGTGCCGTCTTTCTGCAGATCGCCGGCAGGCACATCGGTCAGGATTTCAATGCCCTCGTCAATGGTGTGCACCGGGTAGATGTGGAACTTGCCTTCGGCTACTGCCTGGCGCACGTCGGCGCGGAGCATCAGGTTGACGACATTCTGGGCCGGGATGATCACCCCCTGCTCGCCGGTTAGCCCTTTGCGCCGGCAGGTGTAGAAAAAGCCTTCGATCTTTTCGTTGACTCCGCCGATGGGCTGTACATTGCCCTGCTGGTCTACCGATCCGGTGACGGCGATACCTTGCTTTAGTGGTACCCCACTCAGGCTGCTGAGCAAGGCGTACAGCTCTGTCGAGCTGGCGCTATCGCCCTCCACCTCTTCATACAGTTGCTCGAACGAGATAGAAGCTGATAGGCTCAGCGGATTTTTGAGGGCGTACTTGCCGCCCAAATAGCCGTTCAGGGTCAGCACCCCTTTGTCGTAGATGCGGCCGCTCAGCTTGGCCTCGCGGTCCAGCGAGACAAGGCCTGCCCGGCCGGTGTAGGTTTGGACCGTGATCCGCCCCGGCTTGCCAAAGGTGTAATCGCCCAGGGAGATCACCGACAGGCCGTTCACCTGGCCTACGACCCGGCCTGTGACCTCCACGCGCAGGTTGCCTTCTTCGATCATCTCCTGGATTCGTTCCTCGACCCGGTTGGCGCGGTAGATCTTTTCGTCAATGGCCTTCTGCACGTCGGCGGCTGTGGTCTGTGCCCGGCCGGCGCGTTTGGCCCAAAAGCTGGCTTCGCGCACCACGTCGGCGATCTCACCAAAGCGTGTGGAGAGCTTTTTCTGGTGCTCGGCCAGGCGAGAGCCATACTCCACCACCCGCGCCACTGCCTCGCGGTCAAAGGGTAGCAATCCCTCCTGCTGGCATCGGGCGGCGATAAACTGGGCGTAACAGCGGCAGGTTTCTGGGGTGCGGGGAAAGTCGGCGCCAAAGTCGGCCTTGACCTTGAACAGCTTGCGAAAGTCCTCATCATACTCATACAGCAGGTAGTAGGTTAGCGGATCGCCGATGAGCAATACCTTCACATCCAACGGAATCGGCTCTGGTTCGAGCGTCACGGTGGAGATGAGCTGAAACTGGGCGCCCATCTCCTCGGTGCGGATGCAGCGGTTCTTGAGGGCCCGCTTGAGGGCATCCCAGGCCAGGGGATTGGCCAGCAGGTTGCGTATTTCGACCACCAGGTAGCCGCCGTTAGCCCGATGCAAGACACCGGGCTTGATCATGGTAAAGTCGGTAACCAGCGCCCCAAACTCGGCCTGGTGCTCGATGCGGCCGATCAGGTTGCTATAGGTGGGGTTGGGTTCGGTGATGACCGGTGCTCCCTGTTGTGCGCCGTTATCCACAATGACGTTGACGGTGTAGCGTTTCAGCAACGCTTCGCGCTGACCGGCCTGCATGGCTGCGGCCAACCCTTCGGCTGCCTCTTCCTCCTGGCTCTTGAAGCTCTCCACATTGTTTACGATGTCGGCCCGGACCTCATCCAAGTACTCTGGTATCTCTTCCAGGCTGCTGTACTTTTGTTTCAGCTCCTCGATCAGGTGGCCGACGGCAAAGTTGGCGATCTCGCGGTCGAAATCTTGCAGGCGACGCTTGGTGTTTTTCTCCAGGTCGCGGATGCGGCGCATGGCCTCCCCTATTTCCTCCTGAAGGAGCTGCTGGCGCTGTTCGATCTCTTGCTGTGTAGCCTGGTCGAGCTGCTGATAGGCCTCGGGGGTTAGCACCTGGCCGTTGAGCACTGGGGCAATACCCATACCCGCCGCCGTCTTGAGCAGGGTAAAACCACGTTCGCTGACCTTCTGATCCAGCCGCAGGAACTCTTCATTGCGCTGTTCCTGCATCTCGCGGAGAATCTTTTCTCGTTGTTTCTGGTAATCTTCGCTTTCAAAGGCACGGGGGATGTCGCGTTGCAGGTCGCCGACCAGATCTTGCATGTCGCGGCGGAATTGGACTGCTGTGCCAGGTGGCAGGGCGATGGCACGGGGCTGGTTGGGCTCCACAAAATTGTTGACATAAATCCAATCTTTGGGTACAGGCTGGTCGGCGGCGATGCGCTTCAGAAAGGTATGGATGGTGGTCGTCCGCCCGGTGCCGGTATAGCCCAGGGCATAGATGTTGAAGCCAAAGCTGGCGATGCCTACACCGAAATCAATGGCCTCCACGGCCCGATCCTGGCCGATGATCGTCACTTCGCCCGATAGGGTTTCGGTGGTCTCGAAATCAAAGCTGGAGGGATCGTAAGGGGCCCATAACTCGTCGGCGGTCAATTCTCTTGGTTTTTCGTTCATGTTGCTCAGTTGCCTCCGTGAGTGTTGAAGGAATTATAGTCCAAAACAAAGAATTTGGAAAATTGTGGGGGGACCGTTCACCTCAAGCTTGCCAGGGATCTGGTTCGACATCACCCGGCATGGCACTTGTCAATTTGCATGGGATGGGGTATAATGGCTTCTGTTCGACGGGGCGTAGCGCAGTTCGGTTCAGCGCGCACGGTTCGGGTCCGTGAGGTCGGAGGTTCAAATCCTCTCGCCCCGACTGCAGGCCAGACTCTAAGGGTCCACCAACCCTTAGAGTCTCTTTGTAGAAGAGCTGCGACGGGCGTGTGAGCAGTGGGTCGGCCGGCCTGAGGTCGTGTAGCTTTGCACAGTCCGGCGGGGTTGTTGTGGAGGGTAATGCCCATGCGTGTCAAGTTGGCCTATGGCCGGGCAGGGCTTGAAATCGAGTTGCCGGACAATGCGCCGGTCACCGTGATCGAGCCACAGTTTGTGCCCGGCCTTCCCGACGAGCGGGCCGCGATTATCACTGCTTTGCGGTCGCCTATCCGGTCGCTTCCTGTGCGGGAGCTGGTAAAGCCCGGCGACAGTGTGGCCATAGCCTTCAGCGATCTCACCCGCCCCATGCCCAACGATCGGGTCTTGCCTCCACTCCTTGAGGAACTGGCCCTGGCCGGCGTGCCCGATGATCAGGTTGTATTGATCAACGCCCTGGGCACCCACCGCCCCCAAACCGAGGCCGAGCTGCGGCGCATGTTGGGCGATGCTGTGGTGGAACGGTATTGCATCGTGCAACATGATGCCTGGGATGCTGAGAACCTGGCGGAAGTGACGCGCAACCGTGCCGGAAACCCGGTGCGTGTCAACCGCACCTACCTGGAGGCGACGGTCCGTATCCTGACCGGATTCATCGAACCCCACCTTTTTGCCGGCTTTAGCGGTGGTCCCAAAGCGGTGTTGCCCGGCCTGGCCGACATCGAGGCCATCCTCGACAACCATGGCCCACAGATGATCGCCGACCCGAACGCCACCTGGGCTGTTACGGAAGGCAACCCAGTGTGGGAAGAGATGCTGGCCGTCGCCCAGGCGACTAGGCCTGCCTTTTTGCTCAATGTTACCTTGAACAAGGATCGGCAGATCACCGGTGTGTTTGCCGGCGATCTGGTGGCGGCCCATCGCGCCGGTGTAGCCTTTGCCCGAAAGAGTGCCTTGCAGCCCGTGCCGGAGCTGTTTGACATTGTGATCACCTCCAACAGCGGCTACCCGTTGGACCTGAACCTGTACCAGGCGGTCAAGGGCATGTCGGCGGCGGTTCGCATTGTCAAGCCGGGAGGGGACCTCCTCATCGCTGCCGAGTGTTGGGATGGCATCCCCGACCACGGCGAGTACAAGCGCCTGTTGGCGGAAGCCAGTTCCCCCCACGACCTGCTGGAGCGGATTATGGCCCCCGGCTTTCGCTGCCACGACCAGTGGGAAGCACAGATCCAGGCACAGATTCAGCTCCACGCCCGCGTCCACGTCTATGCCGACGGATTGAGCGACGAGGAGCTGCGCCGGGCATTGGTCATCCCCTGCCGTTCGATAGAGGAGACGGTGGCGCGCATCCTCCGCCAGAAACCGAGGGCAACGGTAGCAGTGCTGCCCGATGGCCCGCAGACGGTGCCGTACCTGGGTGTTGAAGAGTAGATATTGGAGAGTGGATATTGGAGAGAGTATATCGGCCGGTGACGGCAGAGGTGGTGGCCGAACTGCGGGCCATTGTTGGAGAGCAGCACGTCATCTATGGCGATCTGGAGCGCCTGGCAAACTATGCCCACGACGAGGTGGCGGGCGCTGAGTATGCTCACCTGCCTGAGGCAGTGGTCAAGCCGGATGGAGCGGCAGAGATCGGCGCCATCTTGCGCCTGGCCAACCGGGAACGCATCCCGGTGACGCCACGCGGAGCCGGGTCGGGGTTGTCGTGTGGGGCGGTGCCGGTCTATGGTGGCATCCTGCTCTCGCTGGAGCGGATGAACCGCATCCTGGAGATTGATACGGCCAACATGACCGTCACTGTTGAGCCGGGGGTGATAACCAACGATATCAACGAGGCGGTCCGCGAGTACGGCTTGTTCTATGCCGGCTACCCGATGAGTCTGGAATCGTGCTTTATCGGCGGCAATGTGGCCGAAAACGCCGGTGGGGGCCGGGCCATCAAGTATGGCGTCACCGGGCGCTATGTGCTGGGGCTGGAAGTGGTCCTGCCCACAGGCGAGGTAATACAGCTGGGCGGCAAGCGGGTCAAAGATGTAACCGGCTATGACCTGCTGCACCTGCTGGTCGGCTCGGAGGGTACGTTAGGCATTTTCACCAAAATTACGTTGCGCTTATTGCCCCTGCCCGCCGCGCGGGCGGTGCTGCTGGTGCCCTTTGCCGATGTGCCGACTGCCATCGCTGCCGTGCCGCGAGTGATGACCGAGGGCCATCTGATCCCGGCCTCGGTCGAGTTTATGGACCGGCTCTCGGTGCAGGCGGCCTACCAGTTCTTGGGCGAGAGTCCGCCGCGCCCCGACATCGGCGCCATGCTGCTGCTGGAGGTGGATGGCTATGACCGGGAAGAGGTTGAGCGGGAACTGGAAACCGTCGCCGACCTGTGTATGGCCTCCGGCGCCCTGGACGTGTACGTCGGCAACACGCCCGATACCGAGCGGCGTATGTGGCGGCCCCGACAAAACCTGGCCGAGGCGTTCAAGGCCATCTGTCCGGTGCAAAGCCTGGAGGACATTGTCGTACCCCTGGCCTCCATCCCCGACCTGATGCCAGAGCTGGAGCGGCTTGCGCAAAAGTACGATGTGCTCATCCCCTGTTATGGCCATGCGGGCGATGGCAACCTGCACGCCACGCCGGTCAAGCGCCCAGAGATGCCGCTCTCGGAGTGGCAAGCCAGGCTGCCGCTCTTGTTGGAGGAGCTGTACTGCGCTGTTGCCCGCCTGGGGGGGACCATCAGCGGCGAACATGGCATCGGTTCCAAACGGGCGCACTATTTGCCGCTGGTCATGGACCCGGTGGTGATCGCCCTGCAACGGCGGATCAAGCAGGCATTTGACCCACTGAATATTCTGAATCCGGGCAAGATCTTGCCGGAGGGGGAAGGGGGGTGGTAAGGTATTAGATATTAGATATTGGATATTAATGTTTGTCTAGATTAGAAAGGAGCAGAAAAAATGGGTGCCAAAAAGATTTTGATGCTCGTTGGTGACTTTGTCGAGGATTACGAGGTAATGGTGCCTTTCCAGGCGCTGCTGATGGTTGGCCACCAGGTCCATGCCGTCTGTCCAGGCAAAAAGGCCGGGGAGAAGGTGCGGACGGCGGTCCACGATTTTGAGGGCGACCAGACCTACAGCGAAAAGCCGGGACACAACTTTACGCTGAACGCCACGTTTGACGATGTGAACGTCAAGGACTATGACGCGTTGGTCATCCCTGGCGGGCGAGCGCCGGAGTATATCCGCCTGAACGAGAAGGTGCTGGATATGGTGCGCTACTTTGCCGACAAGGACAAGCCGATTGCCGCCATTTGTCACGGGGCGCAGGTTCTGGCGGCCGCCGGTGTGCTCAAGGGCAAAGAGTGTTCGGCCTATCCCGCTGTTGGACCGGACGTGAACCGTGCCGGTGGCAAGTACGTGGACATCCCGGTGGACAAAGCCCATGTAGACGGCAAGCTGGTGACGGCACCGGCCTGGCCGGCCCACCCCGATTGGCTGGCCAAGTTTTTGAAGGTGTTGGGGACCAAGATCGAGCTATAGGTCCCACAAAACAAGCCCCCGCTCTCCAAAGGGCGGGGACTTTTTTTTTACAAGCCTAACCCGGACAGGCTGGAACCAACAGAAAGATCTTACAGGCTGCCAAGACACCAAGATCGCTTGCTTTGTGTCCTGGAGACAGGTTTAGACGATTTTCCCGTCGCGCACCACCAGCACCACATGGTCCATGGCCCCAATGTCGGCCAGCGGATCACCCTCTACGGCGATGATGTCGGCCAGCTTGCCCGGCGCCAGGCAGCCGATCTCCTCCCAACCCATTGCTTGCGCTGGCCAGAGCGTGGCCGCCTGCAGGGCTTGTAAGGGTGTACAACCATAGTCCACCAGCCAATGCAGCTCATCGGCCATCGCTGCAAAACGGACCCCACCCAGCCAGCTATCGGTGCCGGCGGCCAGCCGTAACCCCGCCCGGAGGGCGTACTCCATTGAAGCTCGTTTGCGCTCCAGGTACTCTGCTGTCTCGTCGTATTCGCGCTGCCAATGCTTCACATTTTGTGGTGCGTATTGCGTGTCGCGTGCGCCCTGCCCCTTGCCCGTTGCCTCTTGCAGCTTGTGGTGGCAGAAGCGGAAATATTCCTCGCCGATATTGAGCGTTGGCACCCAGGTGATCCCCTTTTCCACCGCTCGGTCGATCTCTTCAGGAGAGGGTGTGCCATGTTCAAAGGTGTCCACCCCGGCTTCGATGGCCATCTGCTGTGATGGTGGTTTGGAGGTATGGCAGGCCACCTTTTTGCCCAAGCGATGGGCTTCGTCCACGGCGGCAACCAGCTCCTCCTGGGTCAAGTCGGCGCCGTTGTTGGCGAGCTTGATAAAGTCGGCTCCGGCGCGGATCTCTTCCCGCACGGCGCGGCGGAAGCCGTATGGCCCATCGGCCTGGTTGGCCAGGCCCGGCAGGTAGTGGACGTGCCCGCCGCTGGGCACGATCAGCCGGCCGGCGATGTACAGCCGGGGGCCGGGCACCAGCCCTTTCTGCACGGCACGCCGAACATCGAACATGATGTCGTGGATCGAACCGGTGTCGCGGGCGGTCGTAACCCCGGCCTGGAGCGCCTGGCGCAGGTTGGCAGCGGCCAGCAGGGCGATCATTACCGGTGAATAGACCAACGCCCTTTCCGGTTCATAGGTATAGGCCGCCGAATCAGGTTCCTCCCAGAAATAGGTGGGGTGGACGTGCATGTCAATCAGACCTGGCAGCAGGCAAGCGTCGGGCAGGTCTATGGTGCGCGCCTCAGGGCAGGGTGGGGCATCGCCTGCCGTCCCGGCATAGACGATCTTGTCGTCGGCAATGGCTACCAGGCCAGGTGCAGATGGCGGCCCACCCAAGCCATCAATCAGCATCTTGCCTCGGATCAGCAAGTTCACATGCGGTTCAGGCATTTTCTGCTCCATGTGCGTCAAGCGTCAAGCGTCAAGCGTCAAGCGTCAAACGTCAAGCGTCAAGCGTCAAGCGTCAAGCGTCAAGCGTCAAACGTCAAGCGTCAAGCGTGAAATGTAACATTCAACACCGAATCTCGAATATCTGCTATCCAATGCTTTTGGCATTGGCGCTGCTTCTGTGGCCGGCCTATCCTGCCGTCGCCCAGGGGCCAACCCCTACGCCCGAACCGCCGATCTATGTTGTGCAACCGGGCGATACGCTTTACACCATCGCCCAACGCTTTGAGACGACGGTTGAGGTTATCGTTGCCGCCAACAACATTGCCGATCCGAGCCTGATCCGCGTTGGGCAGAAGCTGATCATCCCCACCAGCCGGCCAGAGCTGGTCCCTTCTCCGGAGCCGATGGCCGACAGCCGGGTACATCCGGTGCATCCCGGCGAGACGCTGCCTGCGCTGGCCTTTCGCTACGGCACCACAGTCTGGGCCCTGCGCCAGGTCAACCACCTCGACCGATTGGGGTTGCTGCTGCCGGGCCGGGAGCTGACCATCCCGCCACCCACGGTGCCGACCGTCGGTACCCCTGCCTTCCCTCAGATCGGCACCCAACCTGCGCCGGTGGTCCAGGGTCAGACCCTGCTTCTGACGGTGAGCGGGCGGGGCGACCTGGATCTGAACGGCTCTTTTCTGGGCCAGGACCTGCACTTTATAGGGAAGGCAGGGCAATACTGGGCGCTGGCGGGGGTGGATGCCCTGACGCCGCCGGGAGGCTATCCTCTGACCCTAACGGCCATCGAGGTCGACACCGGCGACCGGCTGGCCATACACGATCTTGTTACCGTAACGGTAGGCAGCTTTCCTGTCTACAACGTCGTTGTTCCACCCGACCGCCAGGGATTGCTGGACCCCAAGCTTTCTCAAGAGGAGCGGAAAAAGGTTAACGCCGTTTTTGCCGGCGTGAGCGCCGTCCGGCTGTGGCAGGGGACTTTTGGCTATCCCCTGGCCGGCGAGCTGCGCGTCACTGCTGCCTTTGGGCAACGGCGTTCCTATAACGGCGGGCCGGTGAGCAGCTATCATACCGGCATAGACTATGGGGCCGACGAGGGAATGCCGGTATCTGCACCGATGACCGCCACCGTAGCCCTGGCTGAACCGCTGCAGGTGCGGGGCAACGCTGTCATCTTGGACCACGGTCTGGGGGTGTTTACCGCCTTCTGGCACCTGTCCAAGATTGATGTGGCGGTCGGGCAGGTGGTTGGTAAGGGAGAGGTTGTCGGCCTGGTTGGCAACACGGGGCTTTCCACCGGGCCGCACCTGCATTGGGAGATGCGAGTGTGGGGGGTGCCGGTGGACCCATTGCAATGGACACAGCAGGTCTTCCCCTAGCGGGTGGCAGATGGCGGGTGGCGGGGGCGCTAGGGGCGATCCTGCTGCTGGCTTTTGGCCTGCGGCTCTATCGCCTGGGAGCCGAAAGCCTGTGGTATGACGAGACGGTCAGCGTTCACCTGGCGGGCAAGAGCCTGCCGGCGCTGATCGCCCATACCGCCGGCGACATCCATCCGCCCGGCTACTATCTGCTGCTCCACGCCTGGACCCGGCTGGCGGGCAGCAGCGAGTTTGCCGTGGCGTTCCCCTCCCTCTTCTTCGGGCTGCTCCTGGTGGCGCTGGCCCATCGCCTGACGGCGCGGACCTTGAGCCCGGCGGCGGCCCTGCCGGCTGCTTTCCTGGTAGCCGTCTCTCCTTACAACCTGTGGTACTCCCAGGAAGTGCGGATGTATACGCTCGGCGCGGCGCTGGGCATGGGCCTGCTGCTGGCCCTCGTCGCGCTGCTGGCTGCGCCGCCTGGAAAGCGTCCGGCCTGGTCGTGGCTGGCGGTGTATGCCCTGTGCGGGGCGCTGGGCCTGTGGACCCTGTACTATTTCGCCTTTTTGCTGCTGGCCGTCAATCTGCTGGTTGCTGGTTGGTGGCTGGTCGGTTGGCGGCAAGGGCGCGTAGGGTGGGCCTGGCTGGGGCGCTGGGGGCTGGCGCAAGTCGCCGTGCTGCTGCTCTACGCGCCGTGGTTGCCGGTGGCCTGGCGGCAGGCCACGTCGCCGCCGGTCCCCCCCTGGCGGGGTTTTACCCCCCTGGGCAGGCTGGTGGTGGAAGCCTGGTCGGCGCTGAGCCTGGGGCAGTCGGTGACGCCGGCCAAGGTGTGGCCGGCGCTGGTTCTGTTTACCGCCTTGTTCGTCGTGGGTTTGCTGGCCAGCCCCGATAGGTTTCGGCGGCCTGGCGGTTCTATGGCCTGGCTGCTGGCCGAATACCTGTTCCTGCCGGTGCTGCTCATCTACCTGGCCTCGTTCGTGACACCGTTGTATCACGTCCGGTATGTCTTTACCTACTCGACTCCATTTTATGCATTCATTGGCGCCGGTGTGATATGGCTTGGCAGGCGCTGGCGACCGGCGTTGTGGTTGAGCCTGGCCGCGATCGTGGCTTGTTCCGGCGTTTCGATTTACAAGTACCACACCGATCCCCACTATGCCGCCGATGACCACCGGGCAGCAGTTCGCTTTCTGGCCGGGCATTGGCGGCCCGGCGATGCCGTGCTGGTCAACGCCGGGTATGCCTACACCGCGCTGCTGACCTACTGGGATGGCGACCCCATCGCCTGGCGAGGACGGCTGATCAACTATAGCGGCCAGGTGCCCGATGGCGGGCCGGTGGTGGCCCAAACCGGCACGGTGGACGGCGACCTGTCGCTGGGCTGGGGGGACCCTGCGTCCGATTTCTACGCCATGAGCCGCGCCGAAGCAGCGGCAGCCCTGGATCGCCTGTTCGCCAACTCGCACCGGGTGTGGGTATACCGCATCTATGACACGGTGACCGACCCCGACGGCTTTATCCGCGATTGGCTGGACCGGCATGGCACGAAATTCGAGGAGCAGGTCTTTACCGGCGAGAGCCAGCTCCGGGTGCAGGGTTTTCTCACCGGGCGCGACCCATTGGCCACAGCCGGGCCCTCTCGTCAGGCGACCCTGGCTGACGGTTCGCTCGAGCTAGTGGCATGTCCTCTACGTTCCGCCACGGTGCCGGTCGGGGGGGAGGTGGACCTGGCGCCGGTGTGGCGGGTGGCTTTGCCGCTGCGGGATGACGCCATCCTGTTTGCCGGCCTGTTTGACGAGGGGGGGCAGCGTTGGGCTCAGACCGACGAGCGGCCTCTGGGCTCCCTCTATCCGGCTGCGACCTGGCCGGTGGGGAGCGTGGTGCGCACGCCGTTGCGCCTGGCCGTGTTATCCGGCACACCCCCTGGTCGCTATCGGCTGGAGGTGGGCTGGTATCATTTTGTGGATGGGCAACCGCTTTGGCTGCCGTGGGCCGGAGGTGACGATCGGGTGGTTCTCGGCGAGGTAGAGGTCGTCGCCCCGGTGGATTGGCGGTCGTTGCCGCTGCCCGATGTGACCTATCCCGCCAGAGTGGCGCTGGGCAGCGTGCAGTTTCTGGGGTTCAACGCCTCTTCCCTGACGGCCAGGGCAGGGGAAGGGTTGTGCCTGGACCTTTTCTGGCAGGCGTTGCAGGATAGCCCAGAGCAGGGGGCTGCCGTGCTCCGGCTATCTGACGATGCCGGCCATGTGCTGGCCGAGGCCTCCTCTGCGCCGGTGGAGGGGCGCGCTCCCTTTCCCAGGCTCAGCAAGGGGCAGGTGGTCCGCGACCCACGGTGTTTCACCCTGCCGGCCGATCTGGCACCGGGCGTCTACTCCCTGTCTTTAGGCCGGCGGCAGCCCGATGGCCCCTGGCTGGCGGTCCGCCGCGGAGCCCTGCATCTGGGTGAGGTCTATCCATTGGCGACGGTCCACGTGCAAAAGGAAGACGCCGGGCGGTAGAAGCGCATCGAGGTTTGACCACGAGGAACAAGCGATGTATAATCGAGGGGAAATGGATTTTCTTGCCGATCAAACACCGGTGCCGGCCTTGGAGGTCCGCATTGAGGGCGTGGGGGTGAACCCCTTGGACAGGCGGCGTGTGGATGTGGCCGTAGACCTGACGCCCTGCTTGCAGCCGGTGAACATCGAGCTGGTCATCGTTGGGCCGGACGACGAAGAGCTGTGCAGCGCCCTCGTTGTTCACAATCGAGAGTGGATGCTGGACAAGGTCCTGCACCTGCGGCAGGATGCCAGGCCGGGGGAGCACACCCTGCACATTGGTGTGTTTTTCGGCGAGCAACTGGTCGCTCGGGCGGCAAAGGCCTTTTGTTTTCCGCCGGTAGAGCCTGCATAGCGGGTATGGAAGGCGATTTGAATGAGGGAATGGATTCACTGGCCGCCAAGTTGGGCCACGTTGTTGCTGTTGCCGGCATTGTTCGTCGGTTTTACAGTGCACGAGCTGGCTCACGCGCTGGTCGCCTACCTGTTGGGCGATACCAGCCAGGTAGAGCGCAAACGACTGAGCTTCAACCCCCTACGTCATGTCTCATGGCTGGGGATGGTCGTTTTTTTGCTGTTCGGTATCGGTTGGGCCAGGCCGGTGTGGGTGGATTATCAACGCTTCCGGCTCAAGAACCGGGCATGGGGCATGTTCCTGGTGTCTATCTCTGGGGCGGCAGCCAACCTGTTGACCTCCCTGGCGGCGATGATCGGCATGATAAGCATGGTCCTGGTCGTGTCGTTGGTCGGCGGGGCCCGGTTCGACACGATCCTAAATTTCTTGCTGGTCTCGCAACCCAAGCCGGACCTGCAGGGAGTGGTGGTAGCCCTGACCCACTATATGGTGACGGTTAACCTGCTCCTGGCCCTGTTCAACCTGTTGCCCCTGCCGCCGCTCGATGGGTTCCAGGCGATGATGAGCTTGTTCAACCTGTTGGCCGGTGCTCTGCGGGGCAGGCGGCAAGAGGAGATGGCACGGCCACCGGCCTCTGCCGGCGACGAGGCGGCAGCGCCGGCTCTCAACCCGGCCCAAATCCACTTTACCATTGCCCTGGAATACCACAAGCAGGGCCAACTGGATGAAGCGATTGCCCGCTATCGGCAGGCGGTGGCCAATGACGATCGGTTTGCCCTGGCATACTACAATTTGGGATTGGCCTATTGGGCCAAGGGCCGGCTGCCCCTGGCCGTCAGTTCGTTCAAGGTGGCGGCCCAGATGGCCGAAGACCCGGCGTTGCGCAACCAGGCCGGGTTGCGGTTGCAGGAGCTGGCTGTGGCGGAGCAGCAACCGGCAGCCGGATTGGAGGCGTTGCCTCTGCCACTCGAATTGGGAGAGACGCCAGAACCGGCTGGCGGTGGCGCGCCGCCGCTCGATCCCCAGGCGGAGCGGCGGCTGTGGGTGAGGCTGGGGGTGGGCGCGGTCTGCTTTTTCCTGCTGGCTGCTGCGGCCTGGGTGTTCGTCACCGTGGCTACCCTGGTGTCGGTGGGGTAAGTGCATAGGGTGGCGCCAAAGTTGACGGTGCGCCTGAAGTCGAGTATAATTCATAATGACAATGCGGGGTGGAGCAGAGGCAGCTCGTTGGGCTCATAACCCAAAGGTCAGAGGTTCGAATCCTCTCCCCGCTACCTGTATGGGCGAGGTAGCTCAATGGCAGAGCAGGGGACTCATAAGCCCTTGGTTGTGAGTTCAAATCTCACCCTCGCCACTAGTTTACGGCAGAAGCTATAAATAAAGAACAGGCCTCGATAGAAACCGGGGCCTGTTTTGCATATAGAGCTGGATCAAGTTTGTTGCACTGATACGAGACCGATGCACTGGTTGCCTCGCAGATTTTTGACATATCAAGTGGAATGTAGTACCATAGAGCCACGGCGCTTAGGGTGGTGAATGGAGGCATTGGGATGACCGGGTTGGAAGCGTTGCAATCGGTTCAATATGTGACCGTGCAGGACAAGCGGCTGGCTGTCATTGACCTGGACGAATGGGAGGCCATGCTTGAGTGGCTGGAGACTTTGGAGGATGTGGAGGTGGCCAGACAGGCCTGTGAGCAACTGAAAGCCGTCGCTGGCGATCGCGATCAGGCCGGTTGGCTGAGGTGGGATAAGGTCAAAGAAGACCTCTCATGAGCCGCTACACAGTCTATGTGACGCCCCAAGCCTGGAGGGAAATCAAAGGTCTGCCAGGCAATGTGCGCCAAAGGGTAAAACGAGCTGTGGACGCTCTTGCCGCCGACCCGCGACCGGTTCAAAGCAAGAGGCTTGATTTTCCTGACCTTGGGCCTGAGCTATACCGTCTACGGCTGGATAGATGGCGTATCGTCTACATGATCTCGGAGCAGGAATGTGCAGTGGATGTGTTGGCTGTGCGCAAGCGCCCACCCTATGATTATGGCGACTTGGGGAACTTGATTGCCGAGGTTGGGTAGATCCGGCCCAACCCCGCGCCCTCTATGAGCTTCGGGCTTCCCGTGTGACCGGGCCTGAGCATGGAAAACGAAAAGGGCTTATGGACCTGTGGATTCGTAAACCTTGGTTGTGAGTTCAAATCTCACCCTCGCCACCAGAAGCAGAAATAAGCCCTTTGCTTATGGCAAGGGGCCTTTGTTTTTCAAAAAAGCAACAGCAGTGGTTTGAGAAGGAAGACCTGATGCCCCCTTTGGTATGGGGTGCCCTTGCCTGGGCAGCCGGTTTGGTTGTAGCTCATCACTGGCTGGTGCCCTTTGGGGTCAGGCCAGCATCGTTGGCCTTGCTCTGTCTTATCCCCCTGGCGGCCATTTTCTTGTGGCGCAGGGATCGGTCGGTGCGCTTGAGTGGCTTCTGCGCCCTGGCCCTGCTGCTGGCAGCCCTTCGCTATCAGGCCGCCCTTCCCAACCTGGACGACCCCCATGTTGTGGCCCATTATAATGATACAGGGTGGGTGACGCTGGAAGGGGTTGTAAAGGGCTATCCCGATGTGCGCGACACCTGGACCAACCTGAAACTGCACGCCGAGCGGGTCGAGGTCGGCGGGCAGGAGATCGTGGTCCACGGCATGGTGCTGGTGCGCGCTCCCCGTTTTCCAGAATTTCATTATGGGGACCGGCTGCGGGTATCGGGGCTGTTGAAAACACCCCCCGAATTCCAGGGGTTTTCTTACCGCGATTACCTGGAGCGGAAGGGGATCTATTCCCTGATTGACCGGCCTCAGATCGAACATCTGGCTTCTGGCCAGGGCAGCCCTTTCTGGACGGCGATCTTGGCTGTGAAGGACCGGGGCCGCGAGGTCATTGCCCGGCTGATACCCGAGCCCCAGGCCTCGCTGCTGCAAGGTATCCTGCTGGGCATCCAGTCTGGCATTCCGGGCAGTTTGTACGACGAGTTTAACGCGACCGGCACCAGCCACATCATCGTCATCTCTGGCTCAAACATCACCCTCGTTGCGGCCCTGTTTGCCACCTCCTTTGGACGCTTGTTGGGCAAACGCCGAGCCTACTGGTTCACCGTCGCCGGCATCACCCTCTATGTGCTGCTGGTGGGTGCCGATGCGGCCGTGGTCCGTGCCGGCGTGATGGGAGGGTTATATGTGACCGCCCGCCATCTGGGACGCCGGGCCACGGCCTATGTGTCGCTTTTTGCCTCTGCCATCCTGCTGACCGCCATCCAACCCCTGGCCTTGTGGGATGTGGGCTTTCAGCTCAGCTTTGCCGCCACTTTGGGGCTAATCCTGTTCACCCCGGCCATTGAGCGTCTGTTCGAGGGGGCGTTGGCGCGGATCACCAGCCAGGAACGGGCCAGGCAGCTTATCCGTTATCTCAACGACCTGCTTATCGTCACGCTGGCGGCCCAGATTTTAACCATCCCGCTGGTCGTCTATCACTTTGGCCGGCTGTCGTTGGTCGCCCCTTTAACCAATCTGCTCATCCTGCCGGTGCAGCCGCCGATCATGATCTGGGGTGGGGCGGCGACCCTGATCGGCCTGGTGCCCTTTTTGCGGCCCATTGCCCAGGTGATCGCCTGGGTGCCGTGGCTGTGCCTGGCCTACACCACGGCCGTGGTCCACTGGATGGCAGGCTGGCCCTTTGCCTCCCTCCAGATCAGCCATGCCAGCGCGGGCCGGCTGATCCTCTACTACGGCGTGATCGTCGGCGGGGTGTGGGCCTTGCGCCAACGACAGGGATATGCCCGCCGCGCCTGGAAGCGGTTGACAGGCAGCCGCTCCACCACATTTGTCGTCGGTGTGTTTCTGGTGGCAGCGGTCCTGGCCTGGCTGGCGGTGCTGCAACTGCCTGATGGCAAGCTGCACGTGGCCTTTCTCGATGTGGGGCAGGGCGATGCGGTGCTCATCACTACGCCGCAGGGCCGGCAGGTGCTGGTGGACGGCGGCCCCAGCCCCACTGCCCTGATCGCTGCCCTGGGCAAAGAGATGCCCTTTTGGGATCGCTCCATTGACCTGGTGGTGATGACCCACGCCGATGCTGACCACATCACCGGCCTGGTGGAGGTGTTGGATCGGTACAAGGTGGCCGGCTGGTTGGATAATGGCCGGCCGGATGAGAATCCTTTCTTCGGCGAGTGTCAGACCCTGCTGACCAAGGCTCACATAGCCCATCATGTTGTGCGCGCCGGCGACCGGATCGACCTGGGGCACGGGCTGACCCTGGAGGTGTTGCACCCCCCGCCGGATCTGCTCACCGGCACCCAGGCGGATGCCAACAACAATTCGGTGGTGCTGCGGCTGGCGTGGGACCAGGCCAGCTTTTTGCTCACCGGCGATGTGGAGGCGGAGGGAGAGCGACGGCTGCTGGAATCCGGCTTGCCCCTGGCAGCCACGGTGCTAAAGGTCGGCCATCACGGCAGTGGCGGATCTTCCACCGCCGAGTTCCTGGCGGCGGTGAGGCCCGAGTATGCCGTTATCTCTGTCGGCGCCGATAACCGCTTCGGCCACCCTCAGCAAGCTGTGCTCGACCGTCTGGCTTCCCTGGGCAGGGTGACGGTGCTGCGCACCGATGAACATGGCACCATCGAGTTCATCACCGACGGGCAGCGGCTGTGGGTGCGGACGGAACGGTAGGCGGCTGGCAAAGTCGCCCAACATTGGCCGCAGGTCGGGCTTGTTATCCGACTGAAACCTGGGGCCAGACTCTGCATCTAAGGAAATGGGTGTGAGAGACGAGGTTGCCATACCCAACGAAGCGACACTGCTGGAGCGCCTGAAGGCCGGCGATCCGATCGCCTTTCGGATGCTGGTAGATCTCAACTCGGCCAGCGTGTACAACCTAGCCCTCAAACTGTTGGGGGATGAGCAGGAGGCCGAAGATGTGCTCCAGGAGACCTTTTTGAACGCCTTTGAGGCGATAGGCCGCTTTGAAGGGCGATCCAGCCTTTCGACCTGGCTGTATCGCATCGCCTATAACGCCAGCCTGATGCGCCTGCGGAAGCGGAAGCAGATGACCACCTTCTCCCTCGACGAGCCGATGGTCGCGGGCGAGGAGCCAGGAGAAGCCGTCTCCCGCGTGCTGGTAGACTGGTCCACCATACCGGACGATCGGCTGCTCACTGCCGAGGCCCGCCAGGAGATGGATCGCGCCATTGCCGCTCTGCCGGAGCCGTTGCGGGCGGCCTTTATCCTGCGCGATATTCAGGGACTGTCGGGGGCAGAGGCGGCGGAGGTGTTGGGGATCTCGGTGCAGGCGGTCAAGAACCGGCTGCACCGGGCACGCCTGCAGCTTCGGGACAGGTTGTCGGCCTATTTTGCAGAGCGCGTCAGAGGCTTGCCGGCTGCCTCGTGAGGAGGTGCATTGTGTCTATCGGACATCAGCATCCGATCTGTTGCCAACTGCGGCATCTGCTTTCCGACTATCTCGATGGCGAGCTGGAAGCGGCTCTGTGCGCCGAGATAGAGGCCCACCTGGCCGGCTGCCCCGATTGCCAGGTGCTGGTGGATACGGTGCGCAAGACCATCATCCTGTACCGTTCCCAGGCCCTGGCCGAGCTGCCCACCGACGTAAAAGATCGGCTGTACCAGGTGCTCAACTTGCCTCCGGCAAAGCTGAAACCTTGAGCGGCTTTTTGCATCTAAAGGGATGTGAGCGGGGGGCAAGCATCCCCCGGCAAATAGATGCACAGGAGGTTTGATATGCCGTTGATTTCTGACAAAGACGCTGATCTGTTGCGCAGCGAGTTTGCCGACCAGATGGTCAACCCGGTCAAGTTGGTGATGTTCACCCAGGCCATCGAGTGTCAGTTCTGCGCTGAAACACGCCAGATCGTCGAAGAGGTTGCGCAACTATCGGACCGGATCACGGTCGAAGTGTATAATTTTGTCACCGACAAGTCGGTGGCCGAAATGTATGGCGTGGACAAGATCCCGGCCATTGCGGTCCTGCGCATGGAAGATGGGCAGGAAAAAGACTATGGCATCCGTTTCTACGGCATCCCTTCGGGCTACGAGTTCACCAGCCTCATCGAAGACATTCTGGATGTGTCGCGGGGCGACTCGGGTTTGCAGCCCGAAACCAGGAAAGTGGCCGCCGGCATCACCGAACCGGTGCATTTCCAGGTGTTTGTTACACCGACCTGCCCCTATTGCCCGCACGCGGTGCGGCTGGCCCACAAGTTGGCCATCGAAAGTGAGG